>ERZ724509.825-NODE-825-length-12451-cov-5.243466_pt1 | contig 12451 bp, 20 predicted proteins | sample MGYA00376042_ERZ724509 | MGnify/ENA primary metagenome ERZ724509 (study PRJEB28724, sample SAMN07190887) | wastewater metagenome | isolation source: effluent of sewage treatment plant in Hong Hong | place: USA: Christiansburg, Virginia | collected 2016-03-01 ...
GAGAGCTATCTTTTAGTTTTCATAAAAACTTTCGGGGACGACGTTGTGGTGACTTTCTTTGTGCCCGCCCCGGGAAAATTAAACATCGATATCGTTGCGGCGGGGGTTGAGGTTTCTGACTTTGTTGCCCGTGAAATCGTAGACAATTCATATTTATATTATGACGTGGTCGACATTGAAGAGGACGACGAAATAGTTTTTCAAACGGTCAAAGGTCTAGAATCGGAATATGAACTCAATCAAATGTTGTTTGAACTTGTTCCCGCTGGGATCTACACTGAAATTACTTTAACTCTAGGAGCATAATTATGGCAAAAAAGAAAATAACAGACCTCCAGCTAATTTCGTCGGTTGCTGACGATTTAAGTATCCCAGGGGACAACGGGATCCAAACTTATAGAGCCACGGCTTTGCAAATTAAAAATTATATTCTCGCCGCCGGAAACGTAGGCGAAACCCAGCTCGCAACCGACGCGGTTACAACTGCAAAAATAAAAGACGGCAACGTAACAATCGCTAAGCTTGCTGCAAGTCTTGCCGCTTTTTTACAGCCAGTGGGCGCGGTTTTAACGTCAGCGGCTCCGGCTGCAAGTGTTCCCGCGGGATATTTATACTGTAATGGTCAAGCGGTTAGCAGAACAACCTACGCGGATCTTTTTAATCTTATTGGAATAGCTCACGGTCAAGGAAACGGTACAACCACATTTAATTTGCCGGATTATAGAGGGGTTTTCTTACGGGGCGTTGACGGAGGCCGCGGGTTTGACCCGGATAGAGCAACTCGTCAGGCGCTCGTTACGGGCGGTAACACTGGAGACAATGTCGGGTCATATCAAGATGACGCATTGTTAAACCATACCCATTTATACGCTAAAAATATTTCAGTTAATACCGTGGGCGGGGTCGTGGGCTTTCCCGGGACTAACGATAACTTTACGAACAATGTTCAATCGGGCGGGGTTTATAACTTGGCGTCGGTAACATCGACCGAAACGCGTCCTCGAAACGTTAACGTTAACTATTTTATAAAATACTAGGGGGTCAAATTGGATCAATATTTAACAGCCCAGTTATTAAGCTCATTAGTCGACGGCGACCTAACAAAGTTCGCCGCTTATTTAGCAATTTTCGTTTTCATTTGGCTTGAGGTTAGGAGTCTTAAGAAAATTCTTAAGTCTCTAAATGTCACGATAACCGATTCGTTTGACAAGGGTGATAAAAGATTCAAGGCTATTGAGGATCATAATAACATGATCGAAAAACAACATCTAGAATTTGAGCACCGGATTACGTTGCTTGAGCTCATGAAACAGGAGAAAACATGAAAGAATTAGCAAAATACGAAACTGAAATCGGTCATTCTGGCATTCACGCAAAAGGTAGCGTAGGCGTTGAAGCTTCAAACCTAAAATTTGAAGTCGCGGTCAGTGGCTCAGTGCCTTTAGAGAAAATCATCGATCCGGTTATGGCTCAAGTCGATAAATTAGTCGATAAATTAGAGGCTTTAATCCCGGGTGATCAAACGGCAATGGCTGCAGAATTAAAAGCCGAAACGCGTGAAGCTATCGTCAAAGCTTTATCTGAAAAACCGGAATAATTTTTAATTGAAAGAGGCTTGATATGAAAGACTCAGCATCATTAAGACTCGCAATTGAAATTTGGCTCGCGGCAATGGGGGTAGTTGGTTTTCCAGCTACCCTTTTATCGTTTGTCTTGGTTCGTTTGATTGGATCGATGTTAGATTTTGGGATATTAAAATTGGACATTAGTTTAGATCGTCGAAATCAAGCAATGAAAGACCCGCGCTGGCGTGATCGAGCTAATAAATTATTCACTCAGGCCTCAGCTAAGGTCTATACAGAAAAGGAAAAGGATGAAATTCGTAAACAATATCTCGAAGCTCTTGGCGATTACGGCTCTATTGCTGACAGGTTGCGCAAATAAATATAAAATACCAAACGTAAAATTTTATGCGGAGATCCCTTTCGTCGACTGTCCTGAGGGGGTTTATGTCGAACTAGTTACGGGTAAAAATGGGATCATCTCTTGTGAGCAATGGAAAATAATGAGACCCACCATGATTATGCTCGATCCTGAGGGTAAAATGGAGGCCTTTAACGGTTGGACTGAGGGATGCAGATACGCGGGTAAGAATTGCGTGGTAGATATGAAGTCAGTAAAACAAACGATCGACAAGGTCGATGGGATAACCTCAAAAATATTAAAAGGATATAAAAAATGACATACAAAAATTTTATCAAATTATTACAAACCCTATTAAATAATCAGGGCGAAAAACTAACGGTTGACGGGGATCCAGGTCAAAAGACTCAGGCTGCTTTTGCTAAATACGATATTGAGATCATCGTAAAAAAAAAGCCGATTAAAGATCCTGTAATCCCCCCGGTAGTGGTTAAACCGCCTGTAATTGACGGAGTAGCCCCTAAATACCCGGCACCCCATAAATATCACCCCCGCTTTGATTCACTTCTTAAAGCGCCGTTTACGCACATTCAGCCGATCGATGTTTTAAGATCCGTTGCGGGTCAAAAAGAGATCAAGGGATCAAAAGACAACCCTTTAATCGCTCACTTTCATGAGCATTCCAGGAACCTCGGCACTCATTCAGATACGAATGATTACTCTGACGAAGTCCCGCATTGCGCATCTGCAATCAACTGGGCTTGTGATATGTCCGGATGTCATAAAACCGATAGCGCCGCCGCCGCTTCATACAGCGATTATGGAAACCCTAGAAAAGGTGACTGGGTTGAAGAGGGGGACATAATTCATAAAAGAACAGGGTCTCAAAACCACGTCACTTTTGCTAATAAAAGATTCAACCGTAAAACGGAAAGCCGATACGAGGGTTTTGGATCGAATCAAAACAATGCAATCAATACATCAACTTATAAAACGTCTGAAATTAAGAGCGTTCAAGTACCTAAGCCCCTCCCAGGAACCGTACTTGCTCCGATCGGTATTTTAGGCCATAAACCAGTCCCGTCAGCGGGATCCGAAGGATCAACCACATGAAACACATTTATATTTATGCACTTGCTTTAATCATTTTCGCGGGGTGCAAAGAAGTCGCACCCATTCCAGAAAAACCCCCGGTCGAGATCGAAAACCCGAGCGTTCCGTCAACGGATCCTTTTAAAGTCGACTGGACTGATAAAACTTATACAGCCTTTTTATCTGAGGACATAGATTCACATGGTGCCGATCTTTTAAAAACCGTTCCAACCGATGCGGCAACGTACGGCTTTAAAGGCGGGTCAAAAGATCAAATTAAGCGTTTTTATATGCTCTTAATTTCATCGATGGCTCGTTATGAATCGGCTTTCAATCCTAAATCAGATACATATGAGTGCCGTAAAACGTGCGTCTATGACAAGTGCCGAAAGGTTGAGGGTCGCGGTTACTGTATGCTCGGGGGGGATGTCCTCGACGGCGGCCTAGTGATCTCACGCGGCTTGCTTCAAATATCTTTGCAATCAGCTAAAGGTTACGGATGCAAGGTGACTAAACCGACTGAATTGAATGACCCTAAAACGAATCTTATTTGCGCGGTTACGATCATGAATAAATTGGTCGCTAAGGATAAAAAAATTGGAACTGATAAACTGGGCGGGGCTCGTTATTGGTCAGTTTTGAGAGAGTCATCGGACTCGAGACCTAAGATTATTGCAAAAGTAAAAGCTCTTTAAATAAAAATGCCCGGGGAACCGTTAATTTTAACCCGGGCAAGTGTCAGTTTCCCTCCGTTATTTTTCAAACGAAAGCCCTGACTTTAAAAGAATAAAAAAACCCCGATTGATTGCTCTTTCGGGGTGCTTTGACCAATTAAAATAGGATCACATTTAGAGCGCCACATACAATTTTCCCACGTCTGGGACAGCTTGATCACACTCCAACTCGAGGCTCGGCAAGCAATAACCGAGCGCGGCTTTTCAATTAATACATAAAAAAACTCATCGATTTTTGCAATCTAAATCTGTAAACCATGAAAATTATTCAATTATGAAATTTCTTCAATTGAGACGGTCAATAATGCGCCGGCTGACTTAGGTCTAAACTCTTGGGAACAATCCCACACCCCTAAAACTTCCCAGGTATCATTTTTCAATATCCCAGCATCGACGAGGGCGTCGACCACGGGCTTAAATGACCCTACAAGACCGTCATAGTCGAGCGTCCGATAAAAGTGCCTGACGATCCTAATACGAGCTTTTTTGAGGGGTTCTTTGGGTGTCTTATTTCTGGTCATTCCAAAAACAAGCCAGTCCCAACCCTTGTTAGTTTGATTAGATTTATAGCGATTCGTGCGAAGTGCTTTATTAAGTGACTTTGGTAGTGAATGGAACGTGAGGTCAAGTTTATACATTTAAAAAGTCTCGCTTGATTCATTGTAAAAAATCAATCTTAATCGATTCGTCACGTTGAGGGGTTTGAGTTAAGCCCACCAAGGAAGCTAGAAAACGTGACTTGCAACCTTGGCCAAATTAACTTGGAAAGCGAACGTCTGACGGTGAAATTGAGATCCACCTAACGGCAATATAAAAAGCTTTGTACAAACTGAGACCTTAACCCGATCGAATCGGTGAAGAGCATACACTCGAGAGTCTTACGCGGAAGCAATACCTAAGTAACTGGTATTCAAAAAGCACCTAAAGAGTGACCTTTATGGAAAACTCACGCCCTCCGATAAAATTAAGATTCTGAATAATTTTTGACCATGTACTTTTTACTTGCTTAAATTCAAGAAAATGTTATTTAGAACTCACTCAATTTCACTGTTCGCTTTCGTGATCTCGGGGTGCTTATATTAGCCCCCGGGATTGCACCCATCTCAATAATCTTGACTCGTCAACCGAAAATATCTAAATAATCAACCTGGGTGCAAATTAACAATTCACGAAAGGTATTTTATGTCAGATCTATCCGATCAAGCTACAACCACAACCGAAATTTTTTATACTAAAGGGGAGTTGAGACCGAAAAGATCCCTAACTTTGTCAAAATTAGCCATTGCTTTATCTAAAGCTCAAGGACAAATGATCAATGCTGACAAGGATGCGAAAGGTAACTACGGCAATTATACGACTCTAGCCGGGACATGGGACGTTATTCGTAAACCTCTCACTGATAACGAAATTGCAATTTTACAACGGCCTTTGATCGTCGACGGCAAAAGCACATTGTGCTCAATGATTTTACATTCATCGGGAGAGTTTATAGATGATTGCGAACTCGAATTAAAATTTGATACATCTGGTAGAATGAGCGGGATGCAAGCAATGGGGTCAGCGGTAACTTATGCCCGCCGTTATTCTTTGCAATCGATCACGGGAGTCGCTCCGACTGACGATGACGACGGCGCGGGAGCTGGCAATCCCCCGGATCCAAAACCGCAAACTCAATCTAAGCAAAAAAATGATACACCTAAAAAAGAGGGTGCTTATGTAGCTCCAAAACCCGTTGATTATGTAATGCTAATTGGTGAGGCAAATATAAAAGGAAAGAAACTGGGTGAGCTCGATCTTGATACGCTTTTAAAAATTCAAACGGGCGCTCAATTAAAAGTCAGCCAAACCCCGCCGCCTAAATACAAGGCTCAGTGGGCTCAAATTCTTTTTAACGTGGGTGAGGTCGTTAAAACTTTACAGCCAAAAAATGACCCTCCAAAGCCATTAGATCATAATGACAAGATCCCTGAGGACAATTTAAAGCCGGAGAGCCCTAAATCACCTGATTCAGCTCAAACGATTATAGGATTAGATCTTGAGACCCCTGACGTTAAAGGTAAGCGTTTAAGCGAGATCCCTGAGGCCTCGCTAAAGGCCGCCCTTAAAGAGATCGATGCTAAATTGAAGCAAGTACCGCCCCCGCCTAAAGTCGGCGAAATGTTCAGCTTACAGGCTCAAATTAAAGCCTTTTTAAAGTCCATGGACGTAGCGGTTTGATATGCACGAAAAGAAACATTGCAAAGCATCTCTTTTAGACCATGACTGCGGTCATTGTCGGGGGTGCATTCTTAAATCAAAACGGATCATTACGAGACTTAAAAACGCGCCTCTTTCGTCAATACCGAGCATCGAACAGGAGCAGCTTAAAAATGCTGCAATAAATTTATTAAGGTATTTAGGCTTTAGAGGCTTTCAAAACTTTTTAATCAAAGGGGATAACGAATGAGTGATCAATCGAAAGAAGCTTTACAGGTCAAAATTTTAGAGCTTAAAAATCAAAATGCTGATTTAATTCGAGTCGTAAAAACGGCAAAAAATGATTATTGGTTTATGATAAATTTGCTTGAAAAGTATTCAAGCAATCAAGCTGAGGGAGTTAAGGACTGCCTTGACCGGATGAAATTTAGAAAACCTATGTTCAATATCAAGGGGATTACTTTATGAGTTTCGTATCTACAGATCCTCCAAGTAGACAATCTGAAAATACATGGTTTACACCCAAGTCATTTATTGATTCTTTGGGTGTCTTTGATTTGGATCCATGCACAATGTCTTTTCGTCCTTTCGATACAGCGAAGAAGCATTTTGAATTTGATCGGGGTCAGGATGCTTTGAAATTAGATTGGGAAGGTGATGTCTGGTTAAACCCGCCTTACGGAAAAGAAATACTTCCTTTTATAGATAAATTTATAACTCATCGAAAAGGCGTTATGCTGGTTTTTGCTCGAATGGGTAGCGAAGGTATTCAGAGATTAATAAAATCAGGAGCTTATTTTTATTTTCTTAGAAAAAGAATTAGATTCTTAAATAAGAATGGAAAGATAGAGACGTCAGCTGGTACAGATAGCTGTTTAGTTTTTTTCGATCCAAAATATATTCCTAGAATGGAAAAATTTGCAGGAGTTTTTAAATGAATTTTCCCGAGAGATATAGAGCTAAGCACCCTTTAAATTTTCCTCATAAAGCGGGTGATCCTTACGGTTGGTTTATGATCCCTAGCCCCACGGGTACGCAAGTATTTGCGGTTATGGCTGACGGTCAGGATCCTGACTGGCAACACGTTTCAGTTTCCATGCGAAACCGTTGTCCGACATGGGACGAAATGTGCTACATAAAAAATCTTTTCTGGGATGAAACCGAAACCGTCGTACAGTATCACCCACCAAAATCGGACTATGTAAATATTGCAAAAAATTGTCTCCATTTGTGGCGTTATCGCTGGGATATGCCCCGCCCGCCTAAAGCTTACGTTTAAAAAACGTATTATTTTGAGAAAGTGTCTAAATTTTAGGATAACAGAGCATTTAGTATGTTATTCTAAAAATACAAAGTGAGGTTTTATGAAAGTACTTTTAATCATAATTTTTACGATCTTAGAAATTGGTTGCGCTCCTTATTTTAAGATCCCAGACGTTCCGGAAGTATCATACGATTGCGGTTTAGTGCCTGAAATTCAGGACTCGGCTAAGCCAAATTTATTAGTCGTGGGCGATTCGATCTCGCTTTTATATACCCCCGCATTGCGCTTAGAATTGCCTCAGTTAGACGTATTTCATAACCCTTGCAATGCTCAGTCGTCGATCTACACCTCTCGTCATATCAACGAATGGCTGGCTTTACAGAAGAATGACATAGTTATTTTCAATAACGGAGTTTGGGATCGCGGTTTAAGAACGCCCCCGGACACTTACAAAGAAAACATTCGATTTACAGCGCGCGCAATTAAGGCAACCGGAGCTAAAGCTTATTTTATCACAATGACGACGGGACAAGAGGTTAAAGAGGGCTTGCAGAATGTTTATAGATACGCCGCTTTTGAAGTCATGAGAGAAGAGGGGATCCCGGTTATCGATCTTTATAAATTTACAGAAGAAAATAACATTCAACCGGGTCATGACGGAACTCATTTTGAAGCACCTGAGTCAGCTCGTCTTGCTGCTTATATTGCGAGTCAATTATGAGAAAATTTATTAACTTTTTAAAGCGATTATTTGCACCCCCTAAGCCAAAATTTTATGACCTTTTCGATAAAGAGTACGACCCCTCCCTCCCGCTTAGGCTTGACGACTAGGCCGATTCAGTAAAGACTTTGAGAGGGTGCAATGACGCGCCTTTAATCGAAAGGTACATATGAAAATCAATGAACTGGCAAGCAAGGTAGCTAAAATCGAGGGTCACAAGTCACAAGCCCGCATAGGTGATATTAGAGAGATCATCTCTATTCTGGCCGATATGTCATACGAATCAACGGAGCCTTTACAAGCTATCGTTCAATTAGGTATCGTACGCGCAAAACGTAAGAAACCTAAACAGAAACCTGAGCAAAAAGCATAGTGAAACACTTTTTAAATTTCTTTATCGACTGCCTCGCTTTTTGCGGGGCGGTTTACTTTATTCTGCTTATTACGCTTCTAATTTTGGGTTTATTCCCTGAGGCTTTATGAATCATGAAATTAAGATACACCCTCAATATTATGCTCGAGTCGCAAACGGTTCAAAGACGTTCGAGATCCGCGACAATGACCGCGGTTATCAATCGGGCGATACCGTAAAGATGAAAGAATGGGATCCAGAAAAGCAAAGCCCCGCGTCGACCACGCCTAAAGGTTATACTGGGTCACCTAATATTATTGCGACCGTTGGTTATGTTCATGTCCTGGACTCTAGCCGGGTTGTTTTCAGCCTTTTAAACGTAAAAAAAGAGAAGAGTGTCAAGTCATCAGTTTGATGCTAGCCTTTTTATATGGGGATGAAACCTACACCAAAACCTATCGACTGGGAGCAATTCGACCGACTTGCCTCATATCAATGCACTCAAAAAGAGATCGCCGCTGAATTTAATTGCAGCGTGGACTATCTTGAGGATGCTTGCCGTCGAGAAAGAGGCGTCTCTTTAGCGGATCTTTGGGACAAAAGAAAATTCCTAGGCAAGACCCGGCTCCGTAAGATCCAATTTGATATCGCTGAATCAAAAGGCGCTGGGGCGGCAACCATGGCCATATTTTTAGGCAAGGTCATGCTAAACCAAAGAGACACCCCGGAAGAAACTCCCCTCGACAATGGTGTATTAGTTAATAACCCCACTAAAATAATCAAGACCTTTAAAGAGTTTTGCGAGACCGCTGGCTATTTCTTGCCTTTCCCTATGCAAGAGGAGATGAGGGCTTTCGGCTTTGACCGATATGATACCCGTCTTTTATTAGGAGCCAGGGGTTACGGAAAGACCGACTTTGTTACGATCATGGGGACGGCCTACGATCTTTATTTAAATTTCATGCTGGGTCATGATATGTCCGAACATACCAATTTGATCATAACTAAATCTAAGTCTAGAAATTCAGCAATCGTTAAAGAGATCGCCGCGGCGTTAACTAAAAACGGGGTGCCTTTAGACACTGAAAACACCACGACGATTAGGGTTCAAGGCCTGGTCGGTCAAGATCATTCAGTCGAGGCCATTACGATCAAGACCTCAATGCGTGGTCGTCACCCTAAGCGCACAATCATGGACGATCCGGTAACCGACGAGGATGTCAGCCAGGCCATGCGTGACCTTGTAAAGCGCAAATATGACGAGGCCTATAAGCTTGGATCCAATATGCTTATAATCGGTCAGCCCGCTCATAATGACGATCTATACGCGAACTTAAGAGAGGTCATACCGACTTTGCTTGTTCCACATGGGTCAATCCCTGAGCTCGATGCTGACTTAGAGGCCATGAAAATCGCCGGAGTCGATCAAGTCTCAATCCAAATGAGTTATCATTTAATCGTACCTAAAGAGGGTGCGAGCATTTTCTCTAATTTAAAATTCATCGATCAATTGCCTTTTGGTGATACGGTCGCTTTCATTGATCCGTCGGACGGCGGGGATTATACCGCGGTCACAATCTTTAGGGCTTACTTTGACGGCATTGCGGTCTATGGACGCACCTATAAAAAAGCCTGGTATCATTGCCTTGATGACATGGAGGCCGAATTTAAAGCCCGCAATGTTCGTAAAATCGGTTTTGAAACGAATAAACATGGTGAGCAACCGATCGATCAATTGCGCGTAGCCTTTAAAGATCTCGGTATCGGAGTCGCTGGGGTGCATACTTTGACTAATAAACACTCAGACATTGTCAGCGCGGGGTCTTATTCTCACATGATACACTTGTCAAAAGAGTCGGATGCTAACTACACTAAACAAGTTACTAAATACGAGGCGAAATCAAAATATGACGATGCGCCCGATTCATTAGCAAGAGGCTTAAAATGGTTAGGCCTGATAAAATAAAGGGGACTTCATGGGATTACTTCAAACGATCGGCTTTAAAGGATCTAGCACTCATCAACATAGCATTGAGCTGCCTAATATCTACCCGTTTCCATGGTTGCAATCGGACTTTATATCGACCGATGTCGAGAATATTTACAGCCGTATTTTGACGGATGTTATCGAGCGCACCGAGGGGATCAAAGACGACCTTCAATTTCTTTTATGGGACAATTGCCTGGCATCTGAAAACTCAGAGGGTCTTGTGACAATGCTTTCTAAAGCCATGGCCGGAAAGACCGATCTTTATATCGTTTATAAAAAAGAGTTTAAGCTTATTCGTAAAGCAAATTCTCAAGAGCAAACTCAAATTGCCGCTGATTACAAAGACCGAGGTGAGTCTAAAGTCGGCATTTACGTCACGTTTAAAAATTACAAACGCACCGACATGATTAAACTTTATTCAGGCCTAGAGTTTTGCACCGTAGGGAGCCTGTATAAATCGATGAATCTTTCCCAGGCTATTCAGCTTAAAATAAAGATGCTTCGTGAAACCGTGGGGGGCGTTGACGCTGAAATCGCGATAACCCAGGGTAAGGCAATCGCTGAGGGTCTTAAAAACGGCAAGGACGTCATGATCGACGGCGAGGACACTATCGAAACGGCTAAGCCAGAGTTAACCGCGGCTCAAGCTTCAATCGATTTTATAGCTAAGAAAATGTCGAACTATTTAGGCCTACCCGCATCTTGGATCATTGGAGAGGCATCTAAAGGCCTAGGTGATTCAGGTGACGGCGACGAAAAGAAAGTCGAGTCCGGCTTAAGAGTTTATTTTGCGTCGATTATAAAGCCCACAGTCGACAAACTTTTCGGGGTGAGCACAAGCTTTAAATCAAGTGACGACGACGGCTTAACGGGAGCCCTGGCTCTTTTAAAAGATTTTGAGCTGACATCTGAGCAATTCATCTCAGCCGAGAATAAACAAAAGATCATTAACCGCAAATTTAATTTGCCGCCGGACGCAAAAGGCGACCCATTGCCTGAGCCTAAAACTCCGGTTACGACCGAGCCGACTAATGTCGTCCCGCAAGTCTAGATTTAAGGATGAAGACGGCGACGAACTTAACGAGCGCGAAGCTTTTAGAATGTGTACGCGTAAAATAAAACTTAAGTCATCAAAGGCCGGGAAGTATGCATCTCGGCTTAAACAAAGAAAATATAAGTGTGATGTCTGCGGGCACTGGCACTTAACTAAACAAGGAGTATCTAAATGAATCGCGGCGAAAAATTAAGATCAAAAAGAAACATCAAGGCGTTGGATCGATCTAAAGTAAATATACCAATTTACGAACCAACCCGAAAAGTTAATAGAAATATTATTGGTTGGTATTCAGTAACAAACTTTAAGCAGATTAGGCTTTAAAATGAATCGTCAGCAAAAAAGAAACTTACACCGCACCATAAACAAAAAGGGCGGTCAGCTCATGGCTATTCATGATGAGATGTCTCAGCAAGTGCACCCTAGAAAAGCAGCTCAGAACAGAAAGAACCTTTTCAGACTGCAAGACGAGCTCATGCAAATGGGTGCGATTCGTCGCCCTAATATTTTCCAGAAAATAATCGGCTCACTTAAGGCAACATTTTCGAGGTAGTCATGGCTATTGTTTATGATCCAAAAAAGATGCTAGCAAAGGCCGCCCCTGACGCTAAGATTAAGCGCCTCATGCGTGGCAATGTTACATTAAATCGAGCCGCGTTAAATTTCGTGGACTCTTTTGATTTCATAGACAAAAAAGCCGTGAGCCGCGTAGCCTTGAAAACGATTAAAGAGTACAAAGCCCGCGTGAAATCAGAATCGATTGAGGCGTCAGAGCTAACCGCTGACCCTAAGCAATTGATCCAACGGGTACAAAATACCGTAATCTTTGAGGTAGCAAAAGAGATCAAGTCTCAGTATGCGGGGGAGAGTTATGAATGGCTACCCTCGGATGCGGAAGAACCTGACCCGGAGCATTCTCTCAACTATGGGAAAATCTTTGTATTAGGTCAGCAAGAGGATCCGGGCGAACGCTACGGATGCAAATGCGGAATGAGAATTTTAGTAAATGAAACCGAGCTTAAGCTCGAATAACAAAAAGGGGATACGATGAAATTTTTGAACTACTTAATGGGATCAATGTTACTCATGGACAAGGCCGGAGAGGGCGGAGCTGGGGGCGGGGGG
>ERZ724509.827-NODE-827-length-12392-cov-4.528410_pt1 | contig 12392 bp, 14 predicted proteins | sample MGYA00376042_ERZ724509 | MGnify/ENA primary metagenome ERZ724509 (study PRJEB28724, sample SAMN07190887) | wastewater metagenome | isolation source: effluent of sewage treatment plant in Hong Hong | place: USA: Christiansburg, Virginia | collected 2016-03-01 ...
AATGCCTTGGCGAAAGACACCAAGGTCCAAAATAATCTGCCCGTCGGTAATAGACATAATACTCGTCGACAGGTAGGCGGTAATGTCGTCATTTGGCGTCAAAACAACCGGTAGGGAAGTCAGCGTTTTGCCGTTTTTTAACAACTTTCCCGCACGCTCTAACAGACTAGAGTGCGCATAGAACATATCACCTGGGTATGAGTCACGACCTGGGTCAACTTCTTGCAGCAGTGACAATTGTCGGTAGGCTTCAGCGTGGCTAGTCAGGTCGTCATAGATAATCACGACGTCTTCGCCGCTGTACCAAAGGTACTCGGCCATGGCACAGGCAGCGTAGGGCGCAAGGTACGACTGGGTGAGCGAATCAAAAATATCAGCTAGCACGACGATGGTGTGGTCCATGGCGCCTGACTCACGCAGGCCCGCCAGCAGTTGCTCGATGTCGACTTTACGTTTGCCAATCAGCACGTAGACAACAATACGTTTTGTGCCTTTTTGGCTGGCGCTCAGCTGTGACAAGAAGGTACTTTTACCTGACTTGCTGTCACCCAGGATTGCAATACGCTGACCCAATACAACAGGGAAAAACATATCAACGGCAGTCACACCGCTTGCGAGCTGTTCGTTCAGCATTGACCTTGCCATAATGCCTGGTGCTGCGTTAAAAATACCTGATGTCGCAGTACTGCGGATTGTCCCTTTGCCGTCAATTGGCTTGCCCATAGGCGTAACGACACGACCAATAAGTCCTTTTCCTACCGGAACGCTCAGGACGTCGGTCTCTACAACAGCAAGTGTGCCTGGCGCCATTTTTTCAGAATCAATATTAAACAGGATGACCTTGTCGCCATATGCTTCACGCACCAGTCCGCGTTGCCCATCTTCAAATAGTACCTGTGCACCCAGGCGTACGCCCTCCAGGCCTTTTACCTCAATAATAAAGCTATTGACCGCAACAACTTCACCGGTCAGCCCATCGGCTTCGACGAGCTTTTGAAAGGTAGCGTTATTAAACACGGCGCAGCACCTCAGGAAACTTTTCGCGCTCAGCTAGCAACTGGCGTCGGAACGACCAGTCAAAAATGCGACTTTTGTGGTGAATCACTAGGCCGCCTAGAATTGTGGCGTTAAAGCCAAAGGCAATCATAATATTTGGTGCAATATTTGCTCGACACCAATTGGTCAGTGTTTGTTTGATGTCGTTGGTTGGCGGTGCAGCCAGTGTAATCGTCAGTGTCGGCGCAGTGTTTTTATACAAGTTTAAAAGGTCGGTTAATTCGTCCAAACGACGGACGCTGAGTGGCTCGTCTTTTTCCCATGCATGCAACAGCTCGGTCGCGCCAGGTGATAGGGCAGGGCGATCGCTTTTTTTCTTGCTCCCAACGCGCTTCAAAATTGCATTGTGTGAAAACCACTTTGTAAACTCTCGAACTTCAATCATCAGTGTCATCAAGTCTTGAACAGAAGTGACATCGTCTGGTAATTGCAGCTTAGCTTTCATCGGTGATGCCTTTGATCAACTCTGCTTTGTGTTCTTCTAACATGGCGATCATATACGGTGTTTGTGCGCCCAAATCAACGTTATGCTGCAAGCTCTCTGCCAAAAATGATGTCACTGCGTCGGCTAGCTTTGTATCAATTTGACCGACCAGGCGTTGTTGCTCGGCTGCGACTTTCTCGTTCAACTTGGTCTTTAGGTCAGTTTGGTGGTCCTGAATATCGGTCTGAGCGGTCGTGATCACTGTCTGCACTTGCGTGCGGAGGGATTCCAGCATGGTTTGGTAGCGCTGTGTCTCGCTGGTGACCACTTGTGCCCCCAGTTTTTCCAGCTGGCCGTTCAGTTCGGTCGCAGTCTTGGTCAGGTCATCTTGTAGCTCGCTCGCAGCGTGCGTCAGGACTTTTTCAAAGTCTCTCTGAGCCTTATCAAGCATCTGTTCCTTTAACTCTTGTGGAAGATGCAGTGTTTGGGCTGCAGGTTTTTCGACCTTTTTTTGTGGGCGAAAGTGTGCCCAGGCGTGACGAATCGCTGTTGTCGACAGTGCGCCGATAATAAACACATTAATCAGCAAGAATAGTTGTAAGAATGTGATGCCCGTCATTCTAAAACCTCGTTAAAATTACATAAATTGCTATGATTGCGACTGCTAATATTCCCAAAACTAACGCAGACAGCTGAATCACGTCACGATAGACCGCAGACTGCGCCATGGGGTTACGTCCAACTGACACTATACTACTACGAATCATCGTATAAATAATACTCACAACCACAATCAACGTCACAATAAAGATAATGCCGCTGACGATGATGGGTAGTGAGTTAACGGTTTTACCAGCCAGGGCGTTGGCAATGTTTTGAATAGCAGGGGGGATGAGCGTTTTTTCTGGTTCGGCGTAATAATACGACACATCAACTGCCAGCGTCACTTCACCAAGAGTGAGGGGCTGCTTGTTACCTTTGTCATCAGTGTAAGTCTGGTCTTTGTTGGTGCTGTTGGTTGGGTTGCTTTGCGCGACACCGACGACCTTGGCATTGCCTGTTGCTTTCATGCCAACACCTTTGACTGGTGAGGCGGTAATATGGTCACCTTTGACGACAGCGCCGTTAATGTCTGACACCAGGGCAGATACAACACCGCTTGTTGCTACCTGCACTTGATTATCAGTGCCGTTACTGACGGTTAGTAGCGATCCGCCATCGTTAATCACAATGCCCAACAGGTTATCAACATTACTCGACGACGTGGCGGTGACTTGGTCGGTTGATCCAGGCTCGGTACTCACCAGTGATCCGATAGAAAGGGTGTCGTTGCTTGAGTACCCCTGCGAGATAGTTGTAATGGCAAAGACGCCAAGTGGCATAACGCTCAGTAAAAAAGTACCGACGAAAGCTAATAACGCGACAAACGGCTTTTTTGTGTTCACGATGACTGTTTTACTCCTGTTGCCCACTAATACTTCCAGTATAGCAAAAAAAGCATAAGCGCAGGCATGTTGTATGCGTGATAAAATAAAGACATTAATAGGGCGGAACACAGCATGAAAAAATCAGTTCAATCGCAATCAGGTTTTACTATCTTGGAACTTGTCGTCGTGATTTTGGCGGCACTTATCTTGGTTGCCATTATCTTTTTCTACAGCACACGATAGGCGTCCATTTTCCTCGGTTATCATGTTGCATAGTCGATCAATATAGCTTATGATTGAGGTAATACCACTGCGAGGTACACGGGTGATCAAAAAGAATATTTTACAGACGATTAGCGCCAAAGAAATGGACCGCAAAGACTTTTTGAAGTACAGCGGCATTGTTTTGATTGGGCTTGTTGGTCTGAAGGGTGTTGCGACACTTCTTACAACTGCGGAGTCTAAAATCAGCGCCAAACCAGAGAAAATTACTCGGGGTTACGGCGGCGGAAAGTACGGGGTATAGGCGATGGCTACTGAACAAAGGCTTCCTACGGTAAACAGTGACGATGGCGAATGGGGCGGACACCTTAACGCTTTTCTCGGCAAAGAGCACTATACTGCCGACGCAAACGTAACATACCCTGGTACCTCGACGAATGGTGGGCACAAGACCATTACTATTCGTCCGGGTACAGCGACTGCGGGCACTGCTCCGCTCAAGTTCTCGACTGGTCCAGTCCTTACGGCGCTAGAAGTTGGCGCTGTTGAGTTCACGGACGGTGGCGTTAATGGCAAATTGTATGTAACATACAATCAGGCCAATACACCGACGCGTCTGACGGTTGCAGCTTACAATGACGCATCAGGTGCAACGGGTGATATATACTATAGAGACGCAAACGGCAATTTCGCGCGACTGGCAAAAACAACCGATACGCATGTATTGACACTCGCGGGCGGTGTGCCAACATGGGCAGCTCCATCAGGTGGCGGTGGTGGACTAACGTTCGCACAAACATATGCCATAACAACATTAATCGGGTAATACGTATGATACTTCTTCAAGCAACGACAGACACACTAGAGATTAACACAAGCACTGCGGCTAATATTGATTATTCAGTTAGTTGGGTTGATGTCGTCGCAACAACTTCTGCTACTCCTGGTACGAGTCAAGGTAAGATTACAACAGCGACTACTACAGTTGCGGTGACAACCCCTGGTGCATCGACAACTCGGCAAATTAAAAACGTATCTATACGTAATACGCATGCCTCGTTATCAAATACTATTCAGGTAGTGAGGGATGTGTCGACTGTACCGTACATCCTCACAAGCGATGCGATCTTGCAGCCGGGCGAAGCCTTGACGTATGAAGACGGAGTTGGGTGGAGTATAAACAACGTGCTTGTCAGTACTCTTACGGACGATATACACCTTGGGTTTCAAGAGTGGTCTGCCATATCAAATCCTTCCGCGCCAGCGGCAGACACAATACGTGTGTATGCCAGAAAAATTGCTGGACGTATGGTTCCAAAATGGATGCCACCGAGTGGTATTGATAACCCAATGCAGGCAGCCTTATACGGTAACAATATAGTTCTGTATGTACCTAACACGGGTACAACGGCAGGTATTAACTTCGGTACGCCATGGGCTGTTGGTACAACCGTGGCTCACCCGGCACCTACAGCTGGTATATATACGCAGATGAAACGCACGACATCAACAAACGTTGTGACGACTACCAACCAGGCACTAGGTATCTCGAGCATTGTTAGCACAGCTGCCCAGTTCTGGATAGGAAACTCTACTGGTCTTGGTGGATTCTTCTTCTTCGCTCGTTTTGGCATTGAGACACTTACCGCAGCATCGCCGAACGCAACTCGCTTGTTCGTAGGGCTGCAGTCAGGTACAACGAATATCCTCGCATCTGACACGATCCCTGCTATCTCATGTGTGGGGCTGTGGCATGATACAACTGACGGTGCAAATGTTATAAACCTTCTTACAAAGAACGGTACGACAGCAACAAAGAACGCCTTGACTGGCTCGCCGACAACTCCTTACACAACGGGTCAGGCCTATGACTTCTATATGTATTGTAAGCCTGCGGATAACGTTATCTATTACCGTCTTGATAATTTTAATACTTCTACGACTCTTGTTGATAGTTCGGTTACGACAACGCTTCCTGCTAATACAACTTTCATGGGTCCGGTTGTCGGTATGAGTAATGGAACAGCCAATACTGTCGCCGCAACAGTTGGTATAGGTATAAACAGAGTGTATGTAGAATCTGATCGTTAAACAAAGATCAATGAGCCCACATCCCTCCCGTGAGTAGTTGCTTACTATCGCAATGAGCGGGCTGTTATGATGGAAGGGTGTTGAACAATAGAAAAATGCACCAAATGCCTAAACGTGTCATCCTTATTGTATTTGGGATCGCTTCTATCTTATTGGCATGGATGTCTTTCGGATCCGGGCATGCTTTTGCGGAGTCTGGTGACCAGCTCACAAAAGGCCTCACGGTATCGCCGCTGCGTACAGAAGCTGAGGTTGCACCTGGTACGTCCCAAGATAAAACCTTATCAATAACAAATAACAACAAAACCCCGATCACTGTGCGACTAAGCGCCGAAGAGTTTAGCGTGATTAATCAGCAATATGACTACGCCTTTAACATTGAAACGGAACTGGTCAAATGGGTGGCATTTGCGTCCAATACAATTGAAGTCGCGCCAGGTGAAACTAAGTCAGTAGCGTTTAGAATCGGTGTGCCCATCGACGCAGAACCGGGTGGGCGCTACATTAGTATGTTCGCCTCAACAGAGGCGGGCAGTACCGGCGACGGAAGTATATCGCGTCAGCGCGTTGGTTCTTTAATTTACCTGACGGTGCTAGGCGATGTAAGCAGAGCCGGTAATTTGGTGTCACTTAGTGCGCCGTGGTTCGTCACAAGTTCCACCGACTGGCGGGCGACATTGCAAAATACGGGGACAACGCATTACCGCAGCCGCTATAACGTGGTCATTCAAGATATATTTGGTGGTACGCAGTCATCGACGACCGTTGGCGAGGCGTTGATATTACCGGGTACAGTACGGTCGGTTTCTGATGCGGTACCGCTTCCGCGCTTCCCTGGTATCTATAAACTAACCTATACGATTGGCCTGGGTGACACGCCGGCTAAGGTCGAAACGCGCTACATGATCTATCTACCGACGGCAGCGATTGTTGTCATTATATTTGCCGCCATACTGATTGTCGCGCTGGTGGGCGAATATCGATCACGAAAAAGACACGCCTAATCAGTCTGCGGGACGGCTGTGTAAATGACTGAGTTGGAATAGTTACCCGCGGGCTTGGAGAGATCAATATTGATACCATAGGTAAAGGTCGTGACATCGCCACTTGATGCAGGAGTGGTGAGGGACTTAATCAGTACATCTGTCAGCGTCATACCGGTAAAATTTGCCGAGCCATTCGTGTTGTAGCCCCATGTATTAACAGCGAGCGCTGCGGGCGACCCATTGCCAGATGTTGGCACAATTGCTCCAAGGTTGTCCATATCCGTGTTTGTGAGCGATCGCACGTATAGCTTAAACCCTTTAACGTCAGTCGAGGTAACGGTAACGACGCTTGCGTTCGTTGCGAGTGTCCCACCTGTCACCGGTGTGATACTAGCAATGGTGACATCACCATCAGTCGCTATTGAAAGTGATGTTTCGTCGCCGTACTGGACGATACCGTATAAGCCTTTGCCGTAGGGTTGGGCAGAGGCAAGAGGCGCAAGGCCGATCGCTCCCACGATGATAAAAAGAAAGGTTGAAATGGTTATTGTTTTTTTCACGCTTATGTTATTATAACATTCAGATATAACTAGTACCGTAAGTTAGAGGGAAGAAATGACAAAAACACACTCACTAATAAAGAGAATCGCTTATTTTGTAGCAATGCTTGGCATCGTCGCATTACCACTACTGGGCGCGACACATGCATCAGCCGCACAAATTACTGCACGTAAAGTAATCATCGGCAGTTCACTACCAAGTGCTAGTACGACATATAACTTTACGTTTACAGCACCGACGGCAACAACAATTCAATCAATTGAGTTTAAGGCCTGTACGACTGCATCCGGTGCCTGTGCCAGCCCTCCTGCCGGGTTCTCTGAAGCATCATCAACACTTTCATCAACAACTGGTCTGGGATCAGGTGGAACATGGATTGTTAACACCGCACTTCCAGGGTCACTGCGTGTATCAAACGGCTCTAACACTGGCTCACCATCTGCCGGTGCAACGGTAAACTTCGGTGCGGTCGTTAACCCAAGCGCACTTAACTCGACATTTTACCTCCGTATGACGACCTATTCAGCCGTCGGTTTTACCGGTGCGATCGACACAGGCGTCGTGGCAACATCGACTGCCGGTGCAATTACGGTTAACGCAACCGTTGATGAAACATTGACGTTCACATTGGCCGCTGCAACTGTCACTCTGACGAACCCAACAACAAGCGCCACTGGTACCGGTACATCAACAATGACAGCTGCAACCAACGCTTCATCAGGGTACTCAATTACGGTTGCAGGGAGCACATTAGGTGGACCAACCTCCATTACGGCGATGACCGGTGCAACGGGTAACGCTTCATCCGTTAACTCGAAGCAGTTCGGTATCAACTTGAAGGCCAATACGACACCGTCGGTTGGCACAAACGTGACAGGATCAGGATCAGGTGTTCCGACAGCTGCCTCTGGATATGATGTTGCAGACTTCTTCAAATTTGTATCGGGCAACACGATTGCTGGTGCCACGGCACCAACTAACAGCAACACATACACAGTCAGTTATGTTGCTAACATCGACGGTTCAACACCAGCTGGTGCATACACAACCACGATAACCTACGTCGCAACGCCTAACTTCTAGGAGACATTATGCAAAAACGAACACAGACACTGCGGACACACGCAAAAATAGTACAAGCGAGCATTTTGGCAATCGCCCTGGCGGTATTGCCGCTACTTGGTGCATCGCAGGCTTCGGCCGCACAGATTACTGGCCGTAAGGCAACGCTCAGTACATCGGCACCAAGTGCGACTGGTGTGCAATATGCCTTTACCTTTACCGTACCATCAGCAACAGCTATACAGGCAATTGATTTTGAGGCTTGTACGACCGCCAGTGGCGCTTGTACGACTCCTGGTGGAACCTTCGCGACCACAGGATCAAGTTTGACGGGTCAACCAACTGGGCTTGGATCGGCATCTGGCTGGGTCGTTGATAATGGCACCGCCGGTTCACTACGTGTTAAACACACGACCAACGTCACCGCACCGTCGGGCAGTCAAGCGGTCAGTTTTTCAGGTGTTACTAACCCAACGGCAACCAACACGACTTTCTTTTTCCGCATGACGACGTACTCGGCATCAAACTTTACAGGTGCGATTGACGCCGGTAACGTTGCGGTCTCGACCGCTACCCAGGTGGTTGTATCACTTGCTGTTGATGAAACACTGACGTTCTGCACAGGTACTAGTATTACTGGAACAAACTGTGGAACAGTATCGGGGAGCACTGTTAACCTTGGTATTGGTTCAACGACATCTGCATCTACGGGTACATCAGTGATGGCAGCGTCTACCAACGGATCAAGTGGATACACAGTCACTGTTAGCGGTGCAACGCTGACATCTGGTGCAAATACTATTACGGCGCTGGCGTCCAACGCGGCATCTAGTCCTGGTGCTAAGCAATTTGGGCTTAACCTGGTCGCTAATACGACCCCGAGCGTTGGTGTCGCAGTAAGTGGTACCGGCACAGCTACGGCCGCAGCTAATTACAACACAGCCGATTCGTTCCGCTTCGGGTCAGGTGAGTCAATTGCCTCTGTCGGTGGTGCAAGCAATGCGAACAAATTTACCGTTAGCTACCTTGCAAACATTGATGGCGTGACGCCTCCAGGTAGCTATCAAACAACTTTGACATACGTTGCAACGGCTAACTTTTAATGAACATCCGCGTCCTCTATCGATCAACACTCGGCGCCATCATGATGGCTGCATTTGTGGCGATACTTGGCGTGAGCGTACCTGCTCACGCCCAATCAACGGGTGATGCCGCCCAGGGAATCGAGATTAGCCCTGCTTTGGTCGAACTGAACGGCGAACCCGGCAAGACCTATACGCTGAAAATTAAAGTGACGAACGTCACCTTAACCAAGCTGACCTACACAACATCGATCAATGATTTTACGTCCCAGGGCGAAACAGGCTCGCCGCGTGTTTTGATTGATGATACGCTGCCTGCGACGGCATCTGTTACCAGCTGGATCGCGGCACTCCCTGGTTTTACGCTTGATACGCGTGAATCACGCAATTTGACCGCCACCGTAACGATTCCGGCCGATGCCGAACCGGGCGGCCACTACGGCGTCATTCGTTTTTCAGGACGACCACCAGCACTAGAGGATAGCGGCGTCGGTTTGTCTGCCAGCGCGGGAATGCTGTTGCTGATTCGCGTGGCGGGTGACATCAGTGAAACGGCAAGTCTTGAGTCATTTTATAGTGCGAATAACGGTAATCAGACGTCATTATTTGAATCAAGCCCCATCGGGTTTGTGACGCGTATCAAAAACGATGGCAACATTCATGTTAAGCCTGTTGGTACCATCGAAATTACTGACATGTTTGGCAATTTAGTGGGCAGTGTACCGGTCAACGACACCAAATCAAATGCTTTGCCTGATAGCATCCGTCGTTTTGACGGTGAATTTAAGGCCGACGGCTGGATGATCGGCGCCTATACTGCCAACCTGACCATTGGGTATGGTACGACAGGCCAGGCAATCACTAACACCATTACATTCTGGGTCATTCCGTATAAATTACTTGCGGTCGTTATACTCGGTCTCATCACGCTTGTCTTTATTGCCTCACGCCTGATAAAAGTGTACAATAGGCGTATTATCGCTAAGGCAAAAAATGAAAACACCACAAAAAACAAAAAAAACGATAAGAAAAAAGGCTAATTCAGCGTCAAAAACAGCGGTCAAGCTTGTCCATGGCAAGCGATCGGTTCTTCGCCATTTTCGTTTAGTGGATCACAAGCATACGGGGTCGTTGATACACGTTCGCCATAGCTCACACGTTGCCTTGGTTGGTATTTTGGTGATCGTGGGCTTTTTCTTAGTGATCAGTCAGAACCTTGTCAGTGCCAGCCACCTAAGCAGCAGTGGATCGGTGACGGTTGGTTTGGTCGTAAGCGGACCACCGCCGACTGACGGGGCAACGATCACATCACCGATAAGCGGGACGACGATTGCAAATCTTAATCCAACAGATGTTTCCGGGACCTGTTTTCCAAATTCATTTGTCGTTATTCAGAATAATGCCAGCCTAGCAGGATCAACTATCTGTACTGCAGGAGGGGCCTTTCTGGTGTCAGTCCAGCTATCCCTGGGTCAGAACATACTGACTGCTAAAAATTATGACAATCTTAACCAGGCAGGACCAGACACATCAGCCGTAACGGTCACATTTGAAATTGTCAACGAAGACCCAGTCGTACAACCTGAGCAGCCAATCTTGCCGGAAAACCCGCTGATTATTCCCGGTGTGACCACGGGCCCATCGGAGTGTGACTCCTATCAACCAAGCAGTACACTACTCACCGGTGGTGACCCTCATGTTGCCGTTGTATGTGTACCGCGATCAATCGACGCTAATCAGGACCATAAGATTGGGGTGCTAGTGTGGGGCGGTAAGCCGCCGTATGCCATCAATTTTAAGTGGGGAAGTGGCGACACGACGCTTATCAGTATGAATGCTCCAGGTTACAAATCCGTCAAGGTTCGCTACGCTAGTTCTGGTGTCTATAATATTAATATTCAATTGACCGATCAGAGCAACAAGGCCGCCACAGGTGAGTCTGCCGTTGAGGTGACTAACGCAGCAACCCCGCAGACATTCACGCAGGTTGTTGATAATATCTTAAGTACATCGTGGTTCGAAACCCCGGTGCCACTTTATGTGACGGCGCTTGCCTTGACGCTCGGGTTTTGGGGCGGCGACATTTTCCATCGTAAATTCGGTAGCACAAAGCATCAGCGGCGTTCGCATAAGGCGACCTAGTGGGTCTTTATTTTCTATCGTAATAAGCGTAAGCTACATAATATCAATCAAAGGAGAAACGGCTAGTGAACAAGCATTCAAACGGTAAGAAAGTATGGGTAATTGCACTGGTATTTGCTGTCGTAGCTGCGGTAGTACCAGCCGCCGCTTGGGCTAAAGAATCGACAGAGACAAAGGTCGAAACCGAGAAGACAACACAAACTGAAACCGAAAAGACGACCGAGTCAGAGCCTGAACAAGAGACAACACAAGAAGACAAATCGACGACGGTCCGCGAGGAGCGACAGGAAGTGAAGAAGGAGCGTCTGAGCACGACCAAGCTGAAGGTGTGCCAACTACGCGAGAGCAATGTTAATTCTGTCATGGACCGTATTGTCGAACGCAGCCAGAAGCACGTTGACCGCATTACTGAGGCCGCCACAAAGGCCAAGGCATTTTACGTGGCGAAGGGCAACGTGCTTACGAATTATGACGAGTTAGTCGCGACTGTCGAAACAAAACGAGTTGCCGCGCAGGCCGCTGTTGACACGTTATCGACAGGCGCAACGTTTAGCTGTGAATCTGATGGTCCGAAAGCAGAGATTCAAGCGTTCCGCAATCAGCGCCTATCTAAGATCGAGGCCGTGACGGCATACCGATCTGCAGTTAAAGAGTTGATCACGGGAATAAAGTCGGTCCAGCCATCTGACGATCAAGCGTCAACTGAGGTTAAGCAATAATGAAAACGAAATCTGGGTTCACAATTATCGAAGCTATCATTATCGTGGTCGTCGCTGGCGTTGTGACCGCACTTGGGCTGACGTTTTATCACAGCATGACTGCGACGCAGAAGGCCACCGACACGGCGCAGACCGCGCAGGCGCAGCCAATTACGATTACCAAAGCGGCCGATCTAGATACGGCCACGACAGATCTTGATCAGTTGGATATCGATGATAGTGACGACGGAGCTCAACTGGAACAGCAACAAGCGGCATTTTAACTTTTACAGTATACTAATACAATGATCTACAACTGGCATAGAAAACAAAAATCAACCTTAACTCCCGGAGATCGTGCCGCTGACGTGGTGCGCAATGGCATGGGCAGCTGGCCCTTTGTTGCGTTATTCGTGTTGTTTATGGCAATATGGGCAACACTTAATACGGCTGCGCCGATCCTCCACTGGGATCCGTATCCATTTATTTTGCTAAACCTGTTCCTATCGACGCTAGCGGCTTTGCAGGGATCAATCTTGCTTATTGCGGCAAGACGCCAAGATGCAATTAGTTCAGCCATGGCAAAGCATGATTATGAGACGAACCTCCGTGCCAAGAAAGAAATTGAAGAGCTGATGGAG
>ERZ724509.829-NODE-829-length-12368-cov-2.983188_pt1 | contig 12368 bp, 14 predicted proteins | sample MGYA00376042_ERZ724509 | MGnify/ENA primary metagenome ERZ724509 (study PRJEB28724, sample SAMN07190887) | wastewater metagenome | isolation source: effluent of sewage treatment plant in Hong Hong | place: USA: Christiansburg, Virginia | collected 2016-03-01 ...
AGTGCTCTAAAATAACCTACATGATGAACCCAAACAAGAGTCCGGTAAGACTTTGGAAGTACCTACCAACTCATAGACAAAGAAGGACGTTATCGATAGGGTTGAATAAGGCGAATCGAAACCCATTAATGTACAAGCACCTGCCTTCGAAAAGCAGAATGTAATTTATCCAAAAGCAAGTATTGACGAGGCAGTCGAGATACTTCGTTCCGAAAAGCCACTTGTCGGAATCATCAAGGGTGATGGGAAGATGTTTGAAAGAAAGAATAAGGACGCACCCAAGCGATCTATCAAGAAATTCACTATAAAGATAGATAACGAGCATGACGAAGATCGGTTAGAACGGTAGACCAAGATCGAAGTGCTGGATGTTCTTGAGAAGTCAGAACTTACGGGAGAGGCCTCAGCTAATCATTCAAAGACGACAAGTCGTAAGGGCAGCGAGAATCTCATTTTGACCGGTCCAGCTGACGAAGGTCCTCGCTCAGAGATGGGGCTATAAAATTCCTAAACAGTTCGACAGAACTAGGAAAAAATAGAGTTAGTAATTCCTGCGGAACCAAAGCAAGAGTAAGCATAGCCATAGGTCGTAGTGAAAAGGCCACGTTCTCCCACGTTCGGGCGTAAAAATTTAGTGGGAGCACCCCAATTTGAAGATCAGTACAGCACACCAAAGAACGAGTCCAAGAACCAGTCAATGAACAGTTCCAATTCACGCTTCCTAGGAACAGAAGAAGCATAACCAAACTACCTCGAAATCTCAGCGATGTCGTTAGCAAAGTAACATCCATAACCAAAGACCGACGATGTGATGGCTCTAGAATTCGAATAGAATGAGCCACGGGTTCTCGAAGCTTCCTCAGCGATTCTCAACACGAAGGACTACTCGGTACTACAAAAGCTGATTTCTCAGTAGAAGGATTAGCTGAGCTTCCTCAAAAGGATAGTGAACGAAGTGTTCCGGAAAGGAACCTTCAAGGCCTACCTGGACTGCATAGACAAGCTGAAGTCAATCAACATTAAATTCCACTCGGCAATTCGTCCCCAAACCATTCGGGTCCTAAAGAATGCCCACAAAGCAGAACTGATATTCGACCTAAAACTGCTTTACACTCCCGACGTGCTCTTCTTGAATGACCCACAGGCAGCCGACATTGACAGCCAAAACAAGCTCATCTTCGAGACTCTGAAGCCACGGATACGTAACATCCTCAACGAAACCAATATCTTCGTCGTGGCAAAGCTCATGTCAGTGAGCTTCAATTTCAACAAGGCGTTCGAATACAAGGTTCAGTATTACTATCTCGAGAAGGTGATGCGCGCCTTCCTTGACAAGTCGAGCGATAAGCTATACGACGGCAAGATGGACCTCGAAAAGATTGAAGCAATGCTCACAAGACTACCCATAAGCATCACTGCCCTACGCTTTGAGAAGATGATCAACCCAATTAAGCAGATCAACCACCCTGCGCTTCTTCAGCTGCTTGAAGTACCTTAGCCATAAATATAGCTCTTCAAGACAGTGGTACAGCACAAGAAGGAAACCTCAGAAGGCGAGAAGAACCCACAAGACATCCAGCAACTGGAGTAGCAAATGCAAGCTATGATGTGGTCGCTGCAGCCCTGAGCATGCGCAGCTTAACAGCATAATTTTATTCGTGTGATGCTGCTATATCGCAAGACTATAACACCCAAGTCCACGCTCACTGTGCTTGAGCAGGATGACCCCACCACCATCTCCTACGATATTGATTCCGCCAACAAGCGAGCCAAGTAGCTGCTCAGCCAAAACAACAGTCGCAGCTACCTGAATGAACGCGCCCGATTGTAACTGATGCAACTCTATGCAGAATGCGAAGAAAGAATCTCGTAGAGCAGAAGCATCTTACCATGGATGAGATGGAGACCAAGTCCCAACGGTCAATCTCAAGTCTTCGTAAGGAACGACAGCGGGAACAGGAGCGTGAGCAGATGATTCTGAACCGGCTCAAGTTCGTGGAAATGGAGAGATAGCGCAACCTCAAAACCGCTGCATGGGCGCGTCGGAAGTACAGTGTAATGGTGGAGCGACGGACCCAGAACCTACAGATGAAGGAGACTCTGAATCAGGTACTCACCGTGCATAACTCAGTAACGTAGCATCATGGAACGGGAGAACGTTGAATACGTGCGCAAACTGAAGGAAAAGAGCGTGATGTAGAAGCAGGAGCGGTAGCGAAATATAAAGAATTGGCGGAATCAGCACCAAGAAGAAGCAGCATACACAAAACATCTGAAGCAGCAGACCCACGAGAAATTGTCGCAGCTGAAGCAAGAAGAAAATCTCCGTAATAAGCATCGTGTGATGGATGTCAAGCAAAAATAGTTCGATTTGCTTAGCAAAAAGAGTGCCATCAGTCAGTCTCGCAAGCAGATGGCTGAAAGGAACTGGCAGCAGAAGCTCGTGGGGTAGTTGCATTTGAAGAAGGACACTTTGGTACATCATCAGCTAATGCAGAAAAGAAATCAGGAGCTATTCAAGAAACTCGTCCTTCGTACCGACACCGTCAAACGGGCCAGTGAACGTGCAAAGTCACAGCTGCAAAGACTCGAAGAAGTGATGAGCAGCAGTCGATCAAGAATAACACCGAGTGCCTCTCGAAACTCCAAATCTTTCTTCCTGACTAAGGAGTGATCAATTTATATACTGTACTCCATGGAGGAAGGGCTTGAGAGTTAGGGGTTCGATCCAAAGGACTATCTAAGACCTTTCTGTCGCAAGTCGGAGGAGGTTGAGGCCAACGGTGAAGCGACTACTCTGGAAATCGATTACGTGCGTATCTAACCTCGAGTCATCGAGTTGCACGAAATCCAGAAGAAAGCTTGTGAGGAGATCGTTGAGGTCGTCGACGGACATCTGGATACGTTCTGCGATATCAGCACGAGGTTGGTCCGCATTACTAGCAAACTTGCGCAGACGTAGAAGTTGTATAGCCGTATCGTGGAACGAGTGGAAGTGCACAAAAAAGAAGCACTGACCGCTGAGACTCGCCTGCAGCAGTTTGTCGAGTCCTATGAGGTGTCAGAACTATAAGCAACGTTGTTGGAGCAGGCTGATGAAGCAGTATCCATCCTCGTGGGTTGTAATGATGAGCTGGAGCGGATACGACAAGGAGGAGCGATGACAGTGAGACGCAAACACACCTTCTTGAAATTCAGCTGGAAGCTCTCAACAATCAGACGAATCCTCTCACACAATCTAGTCGCCAGCAGGATACGCGAATATTAACCCATGAAGCTCGTCGAGGAGCTCGAAACAGACTTCCTAAACTGTTTATCTGAGCAACTAGTAGCCTGTATTAGCCAAGGTGCAACTCTCGAACAAACTGAGGAGACTCTTGGCCAGTGTTTTCGCTATCTTGACCGCCGCTAACAGTACTATGCAACAATCGAGGAGCATCTTGTGCTTAGAGAACTTCGCACTGTATAGACTAACTTCTTGTCCAACAAATCTCTGGTAATGAGCAATCATGACCAACCGAGAGTCGAAGCCTTCTTTGAGAGCCTGTTTGGCATGGTTCGGCAGCTACCTGCAGACTATCCACATGAACGTATCGTCAAGCTGATCACCAATTTCCTCGCAAGAAAGGAGTTTAACTTCCTTTACACCTATACTTTGCCGCTTTTTCCAAACGCCTATTCCGCCTTCAAGTTACAACTCCAAAGGCTGGAGAGCAAGGAGCTTCGAGATGAACTAGCACGCTCTCACAAGTGGAATATCAAGGTGTGGGCTGATGTTAGGGTCCAAGAGTTAAGCAAACCGAATCGTCACGGAGATGATCTGCTTGCTCAGTTGGCAAGTATCTTCCAGAAGAACTGCCTAATCGAAGGAGTCAAGGTCAAAATGGTTCGGACTGCGTTATTAGTGATAGCACGTTACTGCAATACAGCTCGAAGCCTTAAGGCAGCACCGGAGGAGTATGCTGCAACCTTGAACAAACTCGTCACCTACCAACAAGAGATTCCAGGCAAGCTGAAATAGTATGTAGATCTCGCATACCCCAACAATGACATCTCTGAGCGCATTGGAAACTAATGTGCGGATCGTTGGAACAAATGTGTCAGTTAATTTCTCAGCAATCACTTACAGTTAATCGTGGCTGGCTGTAATAACAGCCTTGAGAGTGTGAATTCAATCCTCACGAAGATCGTAGCTGCTGGTGGGAATGCCGTTGAAATTCACAAGCCCTCCGTCATCTTCAAGCTGATGCATGCTCACATCCGAAGCAACTCAACCCTCTCGCCCGATAGCCAGAAAACAATAGGAAGTTATCTTACAGAGGAGCTCAAAAAGCGCTATGCACAACTCAAAGGCGAAGTTGCTGAGTACAGCTCACGAACCCTCACGAACGAACAAGTCAGATGGGTCGCCGATGCTCTCGAACAGGTACGATACAAATAGTAATTCAGGACAGCCGCCGCCTTTTCGAGCAGTTGTGAATGTACATGGATACTCAGTTCAGGTAGTTCTTGCCGAGACTTGGCAGATTAATACGCAGCTGGCTGTGCTCTCGCTCTTTGCTGTCGCTGTGCTCTCGCTGGTTGCGCTTTTTTCGGGCCTGACCATAAATCTGCCTGATGCGATCGTTGCGGGCCTGAAGAATCTTTTCTATTGAGTCCCCACGTTTTCGACGTTTATCGATATTCAGGTCGAGCCGTCTCTGGTCGAATATGGCTGAGCGATCCACGATATCGATGAGTTTGCGCTTGATTTTAGGGAGACTTCGGATATCTTCGCTCGAATTTTGCCCGGTTGCATGAGTGATCTTATTGGCATTATCAAATGACATTGCTGAAGCCGAATTCTCACGAGGTCGCATTTTTAACGGACTGTAGTTGGGTTTCGGGAGGCGATCTTGCAAATTGTGAATCTTCTTGGGGATCCGAATAGTATTCATCAGACCGTTGATGACTTCATCCAGCATGTCCGATTGCTCACTTTGTCTTTTCTGCAAGATGGGCATCTTTATGATCTCATCTAAATCGAGGAAGAGGGTACCGCAGCTTGGTCTTCGATGAGGATCAACCTGAAGCAGCATGTCGATAAGATGATGAAGTTCGAACGAATAAGTCTTGGGGATACGGCCGTATTGACCCTTCACGACCTTCTTGTACAGTCCCTCCATATCATTGGCTCGAAAAGGCGGCTTCAAAGTACACATTTCATAGATGACGCAGCCCAACGACCAGATGTCAGACTTCGAGTCGTATGGCTTATCGTCCCAGACTTCTGGGCTAGCATAGTATGGTGTGCCTGTCTGCGTATATAGCAGGCCTTTCTTCGCCACCTTTGAGACGTTCATGTCCCCGAGTTTGGCTTGACCATCTTTGTTCAGAAAGATGTTGGCGCTTTTCATATCCCTATGGAGGATCTTCAGATCATGCAAGGCTTTGAGTCCATTGACCACATCGAAGACGAGTCTCCATACCTGCTCCTCTTCAAACTTAGTTTTGTTCTGTTGGTGCTGCGTAATCTTCTGAAAGAGGTCACCGTCATCGCAGAACTCCATAATGATGCTACGATTAGACTGCCTGAGTACCACAGTATGGTGTCTGCGTCTTCGAGGAACACCTCCTTGTAACCGATGACGTTGGGATGCCGTATAGACGCAAGAATGCGTACTTCGTTGAGCGCGTTCTACTTTTCCTTCTCAGAGAGGTGCGGGAGCTTCACCTTCTTCAGTGCGTAGACCTGCCCATCCTCGATACGTTGCACTCGATAAACCACGCTGTAGGCGCCCTAACCTGCATTACCTCTGCAATACCTAACTTCTACAGAAGTGTGAAGCGCTTGGAACTCATTATTTATTACCATGGTGGACTGCGACCCTAATTCATGCAGTTACATTAGGGCTCAATTAATATCCCTCTGTAGATTCTTCCATATGGATGGAAGGGACAATGCCCAATAACAGAAGTACAACTTCATGGAGAGGCTTGAGCTGTACAAGCTTGCGAAGAAGCCTCGTAAGCAGGTCCGGCTCAAATTTGACGTCATTCAGAAGGATGCGCTGCCATTCCTGAATAGTCAGCAGCGCAATCAGAATGAGCCACTCAAAGGGCTGCAGTCGTTCGTGCGAGACCGTTCGCATTTCAGCCACTCAAAGTTTAGAAGCAGCTACCTAGATGGGCAGGATAAGCGGCGGGTATAAAAGCGATTGCAAGCATCGAAGATTAATGAGGTCAGCTGGACATCAAACGAGTATAGCAACCTCCGGGAGGGACATCAACGAGCACTGGCGACTCTAGACATCAATGTCCGACTCAAGGAAATCAGCAACGAGTCGCTCCGCAAATACAACTAGGTTGTGGAGCGAGCAGTGGACTTTGTATGATTAATTCAAATCCGATATACTATCAGCGTAGGTTGCCGAAAGAATATAGGCAAGTTTTGTCCTTCATCGCTTATATAAGATGTCGGTTGAGGAGCCTGAAACAGTGGTTTGTGTCCTGCTCAGATGAGGAACAAATAATACTTCGGAGAATTACATCAAGGAAGGATCAAAAACCGAGGATCTTGAAAGCCTCGAGTGTCTATTTCCTAGTCTTCTTCGGTACAGCAATTTTTTGCCAACGATAACAGGAAAGCAAATCCCCTAATTCCCTATAGCGGCGCCCGATACTCGTCTGGGTGCTACTAGACGCGCTCGTGTCCGGTGCGTGTGGTATCATCAGTTGATAGTATAAAGCTTTCCTGAGCTCCCTTCGATTGCTTAGGCATAAGTTCAACATCCATATCGCGTCATAGTCCCCCAGATGAGCTGCCTTTCTATATTCTTCTTAGAATTTAGGATCGTCTCCAAACGGATAGCCTTAATTCGCTGCTTGCATCATCGTTCGGAGGTACAAGACTCCATCTAACCCTTCGTGTAGCTTGCTCAGATCGTTCAAAAGCTGCAACGCTTGAGCTTCGTCTTTTTCAAACCCATGCAGTCCATAGGCGTAGCATTGGGCAAGAAACAAAGTACTATGCTTGCTCCTGACTGTTGACCATTCCTAAACTAGCTTTCTTTGCGACTGCAGGTCTGGCTCATGAGGGATAAGGCGAGGCATCACCATACATTTTGCCTAAATGTCTCGAAGTTGTTTGAACCACTTCCGTGCTTTCTCCTTTTTGTTTGTCCGAAGAAAGAAGTCAACAATGAAAAAAATAGCCTTCTGGTTTCCTTTTTCTGCTTCTAGCTACATCGTGAAAAAATGTTCCCAACTTTCTCGAAAGTATTGGTTGCAGCTGATCTTGTAATATAGCATCTGCTAATACATTCGATATAGTCTATCGCGTGTATCCGTTGAAGTTGGTATGGGTTATTACCGGTAGTATTATCTGATTTGGTGTGTAGCTGGCCTTTGTGCTGGGGATCTATCGAGCATCAGCCGGACGGTTCTTCGGACTCTCCCTTACTTTATTCTGTTCAGATGTGAATTCTTCGGAAAAGCGTGGATTTTCCATGGCTGAAGAGGACTCATCAGTACCTTTTTCAGGGGTTGCTCTATTACAATCTCTAATAGGATCAACCCCAATGACCACACATCACAACACTCTCCGAAGCAGCCAGCTTAGGTCTCCGGGGCTGAATAGTAGGCGACCTACGGGAGAGCTTCCTTTCCGAGATTGTTCAAACAGTCCAACACTCCGCCGATAACAGGAGTTGTGCCATTGAAATAGATGTTGGCTGGACTTAGGCATTCGTGAGCAACTCTCTTGCTCCGGTGCAGATATTACAAGCCTGTTGCAAGCCCGATCATGATTTCCTTAAAGTTGATAAAGCTTCGCTTGCTATTCAAGAGATGTTCAAGACTCTCACTCGGGTATTCCTCGAATACTGAGAGAGTATTATTTGCGTTTCTAACACACTTTTGTACTTTGATTAAGTTCGGGTGGGATAACGAAGTTAACAGGTCTATCGACTCCTGTATCTCCTCCTCGGAAAGCTGTCCGATTGGTAAATCCCTTCTCCTGACTTCTACAAGACAAGGATGTTCAATTACCTCTTCTATTCTTCTGTCTCCGCAGGTGTTTCCCATGATTTAAAAGATTATTATTCTGACATTTTGTCGGCGTTTTGAAAAATTGGGCGGGTGACTAATCACCAAATTTGTTCAAACAAATTTAAACGCTGATCTTGATCTATTCCAACTAAGCGACAATCAAACTTCCCATGGCGATCAACGGTTACTATCCATTCATTCATCTTTGGGTTGTTCTTGGAAGGCATCACGCCGATCACTCAGGTATATTCAAAGCTGTTCTTCCCTCATCGTGTCAACGAGCTTTATAATATTCTGAAAGAAGATGCAGACCCTTCCCCACTATTTTCTTATCAACGCAGAACCTCATCACCTCAGCGTGACACTTGTCAGGTACTGCCAGTACGATGCAGCTCCGAAGTGTTCCCAGCTGTCATTAAGCAACTTCGCTCGAATATGCTGCACCCCGACATTCGGGAGCTCACTCTTGACTTCATGGATGGCGAAGGCTTCAACGATGAATGTATGCGAGCGCTCCTCGAGTCCATGCCACTGGCCTTGGACAAGCTAAGCGTCGATTTCTCGGGGTACAGCATATTGAAATTCGCAGATGCACTAGTCTCACCTCTGACGGACTCATTGAGTTTCTCAAGCGAGTTAGTGCAATGGAGTTGAAGCATCTACACCTTGACATTGCAGAAATCGGCACAGTCGATGATTCGGTTCTCAAGGCAATTGGTATTGTGCTGTAAGATCAGCCACACCTACAAGAGCTGTACCTAGACCTGTACGACAACGTGTTGGTGACTGACGATGGTCTCAATGCCCTTTCAGATAGCCTTCAGGAGCTAAGTCAGTTGAAATCTCTGTTTGTCGATACTTCGGGGTACATTTTCAAACACAAAGACTCGAACTTTTGACAGAAGATGGGTTGGAGTTGCTTTTTGGTAGTATAGCTTGCTTCAACGCTAAAGCTCTCACCCTCAACGTTGCGAAGTATTTACAACAACTAACGAAGCAACGACAATCTAGGTGGTGGGTCATTCTTTAGGCTTGCCGAGCAGCTTCAAAAATTTAGTCAGCTTGAGGAGCTAGGTCTGCGAATCAGTGGTCTCTTCAAGTGCTCAGTTGACCCTATCGTAAAGGTCCTTGAAAGTGTTCGTTTGCAAACAAGCCTCAAGCAACTGCGGCTGAACCTGGCAGAGTAAAATGAAAGTGACTTAGCATGCGTCTCACGGATACCCTTCTCAAGTCCCTTGTCCTGCCGAAAGGCATCTAACAACTCGATATGGACCTCAACTGCAACGACTACCTCACAGACGATTCAGTAGAGTACTTAGAATCCAGCATTCCGGAAAGGCTGAGCGTACTCACACTCAATATCGACCTTTGTGACAGAGTCTCCGACGAAGCTCTATTCAAATTCTTTAGGAAACTTCTATCAAGCCCCTACTTTTCCATCCTAGAGACCAAGGATCGGCTATTTAACAACTCAGGACTCGTCGGACTGTTTAATCAGATCGTTGCTGATAGTCGCCCTCATCTCAGGAAAATCGATCTGTCAGTCGACAAACCCTACCAGCGACTTCATGACGCCACCCTCCGCTACCTACGACTTCGAAATCTTCAGATGGCGTTGGCAGACAGCCTGAGCCGGACCTTCCACAGTTCAAGTGTGACCGAACTGATGAGCTTTTTGTGAAGCATAAAAAATATTCAGTTGATGAGTTTCACCAGTCGCATAAACGGGTGGTTGGCTTCGCGGATCTTCTCCATTTGAAGTATTGCTCGCTCCGAAATCTTCTTGTTCAGCCGCATCTCTATTACATTTATTTCTGAATCGAGTTCATTATGGCTGTGCCGAAGCTTCTTCGGCAAGAACAGCTTGGAATCTAAGAAGTCTGGTCGTTAGGCTGTAGGGTATCGGACACGATTCAACTCTTCGTGCGTCTTGTACTTGTTCATATTCTTGGATTGATTACTCTCCTCCGTTCTGATGACTAAAGGTCGCGTGGGTTGGCTGTTGTACCTGCGAAAGGTGGCGTCATCAAGGTCGTTGGATTTAATCGCCGGCAAGTAATTCTTATTCTGCTTTATCTGTGGTAGGAACTATCGGGAGCGACTTCTCCGGTTCCTCGCAACAGGTTACAAGGGCTGGAGAATTTTGGATTAGTTGTTAAGAGGCTGTTCGATTAGGCTAGGGTTCGAGGGGTTCAACGGTGTTGGCTTCACTGGTTTTGTAGAATCGTAGGCAACAAGGTCTGCCTCTTTCCTCCCTGAGGATCCTTCTGGGTTTGTCGGAGCAGCCACTCCAAGCAAATCACGAATACCCTTGAGACTCAGTTGATTGGTCCTTCCGCGGAACCGTTCCATGAAATCCTCGTGGTTCTTGCCTTTCATTCAACTTATTATAACAAATGAGTTCAACGCCACCCGCTATAATGAAACTCTTGACGACTAATCAAACTACTCTCTAATAGACTTCCAAGAGTCGGATGTCTTGACTAGGATGCAACAAACAGTCCTATTGTTTTAACCATTCCAACTATCATGCTTCCTCGCTTAGATCTGCATCGATGACCGGCTTGTTCTTCTTCTATCGCTTCGCTTTAGGGATTCGCTTGTGCTAATCATACTCGGGGTGAATCTTTTTGTACTCGATGAGCTCGTTAGCATAGGTGGTCTTATTCTCGTTGTCGACGTACCTCTTGTATTGCTCCCGTACCTACTCCGCCATTGAATGCCACTTTTGTGTAGCGATCGATGCTATTTCCAGCATTGTGAATTCTTCATTACTTTACGAGTACTTTGGTTGGTTTATTTCAGCTTCTTACGCAGCTCGGCGCTGAACATCAGGAAGGCGTTCCGCTTTTTAGGTGCATCTGCATATAGCTTCCGCTTTTCCTTGTCAGTCAATTATCTGACAGATGATGCCTGCTTTCCCACCTTTACTTCCGATGAGCTGCTTTTCTTCTACACCTTCTCCTTCTTGACTTCAGTCGTAGCTGCTGCATCCTTCAGAGTCGCAGTTTACTTCTTGCTACTCTTCCGATCAGCCTATTTGGATTTTGGCGCTGTTTTATGCTCACCTTCAAACAACGTCTCCAGGTCCTTGACGTAGCTCGCAGCTCGGTCGAGTGTTTTCTTCAAGACACTCAGCTGAATCACTCTCTAGTTACCAGCTAAATCTTCTCCTGATTGTCACCCATTAACGACAACAAATTATAAACGATGCAGCATGCTCATCAATTCAGGAAGTAAGGCAGTTGGCTTTCAGGTAAAAACATCCTGACAGCTTCCGACCACCAGTTTGATGAGTTCTATGCAACTCACGAAGTTGATGTGGGCTGCTCTACCAATCAGATTGTCAACGCTTTGTCCGGAGATCTCCATGCTGATGTCAATTCGGTGCAGGCGCGGGCAACTCAATCTGCCAATGATGTTGTCAACCATTTAGCAATAGCGCACTCCCTTTTGGAGTCCTCTTGTCGAGTCTCCAAGTGCCTGCTTACCTTTCTGAATACGAGCACAATCATAGGGCACGTAACTGTCCTGGTAGGAAGAGAACAGGGTCACTTTGCTGAACCACTCCATGCCCTTTTCTCTGGACAGCTTGTACATAAAACTATCTTGGATGTGTTCACTATCCTGCAGACAGAGCTGCTGAACGGAAGTACACTTCTGGACGTTGTTGATGAGCCAGAGCCCTGCATCAATGAGGGTTGAGGGATTGTAGAGGTAACCAAGATGAGGAGAAGAAAGTGAAACGAAGCAATAAAATAACTTCTTCATTTCCTCCATATGCGGTAGTGCAGAGCGAATAATGACACTTCCCATTGAGTGACCAACGAACGATACCATGTGAGGTGTCTTTTCCCTTTGAATGATGTAGTCCATAACTTCCTTAGCAAGGCGTTGTCCCATTTTACCAATATCTCCTTCAGTTCTAGCCTCGTTGCTAGCTGAAAGAAGGAAGGATATACGATAGGCCCGTTTTAGTTCGATAGCAAGCTTTTCCATATCTTGCTTGCATGCACCCAGACCATGCACAAATACAACTAAATGTCTTCCTTGCCGTTTTTCTTCAATAACAGATTTCCGTCCAGGCCGAGTGTAGATTTCATCGAAGAGTATGCTCCGATGCTTCCTATCTCCAAACACCTCACGATCTGAAAAGGACATTCGTTGACTCGTTTCGAGATCTTGACTCACTCCTCGAAGTTTTTGTGCAATTGTGAGGTGCTCCTTACCACTATCAGCGTACTTCTCGACAGTCCAGTCTTGAGTCTCGTATTCCAATCGTACAACACTCTCACCCCATTTTTCCTGAAGACTCTACCTAAATGATTTCCTTAATGGTT
>ERZ724509.830-NODE-830-length-12367-cov-4.111111_pt1 | contig 12367 bp, 12 predicted proteins | sample MGYA00376042_ERZ724509 | MGnify/ENA primary metagenome ERZ724509 (study PRJEB28724, sample SAMN07190887) | wastewater metagenome | isolation source: effluent of sewage treatment plant in Hong Hong | place: USA: Christiansburg, Virginia | collected 2016-03-01 ...
ATTTATATAATTAAACAATAATCTTATTTAAAAACCAATAAGCGACGAAATAATATTAGACATAGTTAAAATTTTGCATTATTTTTTTTAAATATTGAAATAATTTAATCCTCTTTACTTTATAATTTAACAATCACTATGTATTTTTAAGCGTTAAAAGTTTTATCAATCTAATTAAATATATAAATCATCATGTCGAGAGAAGCGGAAATAATATTAGACGGTAAAAGTTATAAATTCCCAGTAATTGAAGGGTCTGAGGGTGAACTAGCGATAGATATTGCCAAATTAAGAGATCTTACTGGTTATGTTACATTAGATACTGGTTATAAAAACACTGGAGCCACTAGAAGCGCAATTACCTTCCTGGATGGAGAAAAGGGAATTTTAAGATATAGAGGTTACCCAATTGAACAATTAGCAGCTAAAGCTTCTTTTTTAGAGGTTTCTTATTTATTAATATATGGTGAATTACCAAATACTACTCAATTAGATACATTTAGAGAACGAATCAGAAAACATACAAGCCTACATGAAGATATAAAGAAAATATTTGATGGTTTCCCATCTTCCGCTCATCCAATGGGTGTTTTATCTTCCGCAGTAAGTTCATTAACAGCTTACTACCCTGGTTCAATCGATCAAAATGCTAATGATGAAGAAATAGACCTTACTATTGTTCGTTTAATGGCAAAACTACCAACAATTGCTGCTTGGTCTTATAGAAACTCAAAAGGTCAACCTTTGATGTACCCAAAGCCAAAAATGGGATATTGTGAAAACTTCCTTTATATGATGTTTGGACATCCACATGAAGAGTTTTCTGTTGACCCAATAGTGGTTCAGGCTTTAAATACATTATTCATTCTACACGCAGACCACGAGCAAAACTGTTCAACATCTACTGTTAGAATTGTTGGTTCTGCACATGCAAGTTTGTATTCTTCTATTGCAGCAGGTATTAATGCATTATGGGGCCCATTACACGGTGGTGCAAACCAAGAAGTAATTGAAATGTTGGAAGAAATTAAAACTTCAGGCATTTCTACTAAAGACTACATTGCAAAAGTTAAAACAAGAGAAGTTCGCTTGATGGGCTTTGGCCACAGAGTATATAAAAACTTTGACCCACGTGCAAATATCATCAAAAAAGCATGTGATGACATATTGAATAAACTTGGAGTAAATGATCCTGCGTTAGAAATAGCAAAAGAATTAGAACAAGCTGCACTAAGTGATCCTTATTTTATTGAACGTAAACTTTATCCAAACGTAGATTTTTACTCTGGTATTATTTACAAAGCTTTGGGGTTACGTAGTGATTTATTTACTGTAATGTTCGCAATTGGTCGTTTACCAGGATGGATTGCTCAATGGAAAGAATTGAGAGATGCTAAAGAACCTATCGGTAGACCAAGACAAATATACACAGGTTATACTGAAAGAGATTATGTTGCTATTGATAAAAGGAAATAGTGAAAAAGTACGGAGTATTGAGTATTGAGTACTAAGTACCGAGTTTAAAAAAATAAGGTTCAACTAATATAGTTGAACCTTATTTTTTTAAACTGTATTGAATATAAAAGCACTTACTATCTTTTTTGTTTTCATTTTATATACTAAGTACTCTGTACTCAATACTTCGTACTATTCATTTTATCTTTTAACATTCTCCAATCGGTCGTCTAAATTTTTCAATGCATCCATAAATTCTTCACGAACTTTTTTAGCATACGGATTTTCTAATTCAATGGTTAAAAACAAATCCATTGAATCTCCACCTAAATTCCGTTTAATATCTAATAAATATTGATATGCAGGTGTTTTTTGTTCTACATCTGGAATGTCCATTTCATTAATAGAACGTCCAATAAAGTGCGTCAAAGCTTGTACGTAAGCCATTTGTTTGTCATGTGTTTCTGGAGTACGTTCAAGTACATTCAATTGCAATACATTACTAAAGAAATGCATGATTGCACGTGTTTTTTTAGAGCGCACTGGGCAAATAACCATATTCAAACCCTTCACTCCATTTTTTCCACTTTGAGGTCCAAACAAGGGGTGCGTACCAATAATATCAACCGTTTCAGGCAAATGTTTTAACATTAAAGATATTGGCTTTACTTTAACAGAAGACACATCAGCTACCAAGGCACCGTGAATTAAGTAGTCCTTAATATCAATCAAAACAGACTCTAAAAACTGAACAGGAACAGCTAAAATAACAATATCTTTTGAAGCTGTCTCTTTTAAGGTTCCCCAAGTAACATCTTTCTCAGCAGCTATGTGAGAAAGATCTGTTAAATCATGAACTGTAACAGAAATATATGGCTGTAAATGCTTTACCATAAACTGCCCAAATCCGCCAAAACCAATTATTCCTAGTGTACGCATAATTTAGAATTCAAATGTGTACTCGATACGTTCGAGATAAAAATTTAGTTTCAATGTATAATATAAGAATCAATTACGCATCCGAATTCCTTTTTCAGATAAAAAGGTTTTCAATTCAGGGATACCTATTTCTTTGAAATGGAAAATACTCGCTGCTAATGCTGCGTCTGCTTTACCAATCGTAAATACATCTGTAAAATGTTCCATTGTTCCTGCACCACCAGAAGCAATAATCGGAATGGAAACATGAGTAGAAATAAATGAAGTTAATTCATTTGCAAATCCAGATTTTGTTCCGTCTTTATCCATGGAAGTTAACAATAACTCTCCTGCTCCACGCTCTTGCATTTCCTTAGCCCATTTGAATGTATCTAAGGTAGTAGGTTTGGTGCCGCCATGGGAATGAACAATATTATTACCATCTACATTTCTAGTGTCAATAGCAACAACAATACATTGGTTTCCAAACTCTCTTGATAATTGATCAATCAATGCAGGATTATTAATAGCAGATGAATTTACAGAGACTTTGTCTGCGCCCGCATTTAAACATGCTGAAACGTCTTCAATAGATCCGATCCCACCTCCAATTGTAAAGGGAATATTAATATTTTGAGCAACGCGCTTTACCAACTCAACCAAAGTTTTTCTTTTTTCTAACGTAGCTGTAATATCTAAAAACACAAGTTCATCTGCACCTTGCTGAGAATATAACGCTCCAAGTTCTACAGGATCGCCTGCATCACGCAAGTTTAAGAAGTTAACACCTTTTACGGTTTTACCATCTTTCACATCTAAGCAAGGTATAATTCGTTTTGTAAGCACGTTTTGTAAAAGTAAGTTTTATTAATACGTTTTAAGATTGTATTAAGCGTTGAATTGAGATAATTGTTTTAATGAAATGCGTCCTTCGTAAAAAGCTTTCCCAACAATAACAGCATATATATTCATGTCGTTTAATTTTTCAAGATCTGCAAATTCTGCAACGCCACCGCTTGCAATCCAATTTATCTGAGGAAATTCTTTCGATAATTGTTTATATAAATCAAAGGAAGGGCCTTGTAACAAACCATCCTTAGCAACATCGGTGCAAATGGAATACGAAATTCCAAAAGGTAAAAACTGATTCATCAATTGTTGAATACTTAAGTTTGAGGTCTCTTGCCATCCATGTACAGCAACCATTCCATCCTTGGCATCTGCACCTAAAATAATTCGGTGTTTACCGAATTGCATAAGCCAGCCTTGCACTTTCTCCGGATTCTTAACAGCTATACTGCCAGCCGTTATTTGTTTAGCACCCGCATCAAAAGCAATTTTTAAATCTTCATCGGATTGCAACCCACCACCAAAGTCGATATCTAGCTTTGTAGCAGATGTGATATTTTTGAGTACTTGATGATTTACAATATGTTTTTGTTTTGCTCCATCCAGATCCACCAAGTGTAACCTTTTAATTCCAGCATCTTCAAACATTTTAGCAACTTCAACCGGATTGGAGTGATACTCTTTTTTCTGATTGTAATCGCCTTGTGTTAATCGTACACACTTACCATCTATAATATCTATTGCAGGAATTATTTGTATCATTTTTTAAGCTGAATGCGGAAAGCCTAAGGCCTAATGCGTATGAGTAGTAGAATTTTAATTATAGTTCAATAAAGTTTTTCAATATCTGCTCGCCTACGTCACTGCTTTTTTCTGGGTGAAATTGTACGGCATAGAAATTATCCTTTTGCAATGCGCAGGCATAAGGAAGAATATAATCTGTTGTTCCTATTTGGTATGGATTGGATTCAACATAATAACTATGTACAAAATAAACGAAACTACCTTCATCTATCCCTTTAAACAAGGGACTTTTCAAATCTGTTATCGTATTCCAACCCATTTGTGGTACTTTATCTTGAGGCGGAAATTTCTTAACCATCGCAGGAATAATCCCTAAGCATTCTGTGTTATTTTCTTCGGAATGAGTACACAATAATTGCTGTCCGATACAAATACCAAATACAGGTTGTTTTAAGTCTTTAATTACTTGATCTAAGCCTTTACTTCGAAGATAATTCATTGCATTAGAAGCTTCTCCTTGCCCTGGGAAAAGCACTTTATCCGCAGACTTCAATTCATCTATATCATCGGTCAAAATAGGCTCAATACCTATTCTGTTAAGCGCATATATTACAGATTGAATATTTCCAGCGTTGTATTTTACAATTGCTAATTTCATTTTTGTCAGTTGAGAGTGTAACGTGTAAGGTGTAATCTATACACTCTACACTTTTTACTTTACACTTTTAAAGCGTTCCCTTAGTGCTTGGAATCTTTGTATTAGAAGGATCTTTTCGAATAGCTGCTTTTATTGCTTTTGCAAAAGCCTTAAAAGTAGATTCGATTTTATGATGTTCGTTTTCGCCTTCTACCTTAATATTTAAATTGCACTTGGCTGTATCGCAAAATGATTTAAAGAAATGATAAAACATTTCTGTAGGCATATCTCCTATTTTCTCTCGTTTATATTCCGCTTCCCACATCAACCAACTTCTGCCAGAGAAATCAATTGCAACTTGCGCCAAACATTCATCCATAGGTAATAAAAAACCATAACGATCTATGCCCCGCTTTGTACCTAGTGCTTCTAGGAATGCTTCGCCTAATGCTAATGCTGTATCTTCAATCGTATGATGTTCGTCTATATGTAAATCACCTTTCACTTCAACATTCAAATCAATACCGGAGTGTTTACACAATTGATCCAACATGTGATCAAAGAAACCAAGACCTGTATTCATAACACCTTTACCTTCACCATCTAAATCCAGATATATTTTAATATCGGTTTCATTGGTTTTGCGATGCACGCGTGCAATACGTTCTGACTTTATTAGGAATTTGTAAATCTCCATCCAATCGTCTGTAGCTAATGCGTATTGCAATTCTCCAACTCCCCAATCCGATGCATTTGTTGATGGAGTAATATATATTGCTTTCGACCCTAGATTTTTGGCCAATTGGAGATCAGTTACTCGATCGCCGATTACAAAACTATTTTCTAAATCATACCTTCCATCCATATATTCTGTAAGCATTGCAATACCTGGCTTACGTGTTGGAAGGTTATCTTTTGGAAAAGAGCGATCTACATGTATACGTTTAAATACAATTCCCTCGCCTTCTAAAATCTTTAACATTTTATTTTGCGCAGGCCAAAACGTTTCTTCGGGGAATGAATTAGTACCTAAGCCATCTTGATTGGTAACCATCACCAATTCGTAATCTGACTCTACAGCGATCTTAGACAGAGCTGTTAATACTCTTGGCAAAAAATCCAATTTCTCTAATGAATCAATTTGCTCGTCAGCAGGTTCTTTTATAATTGTTCCATCGCGATCAATAAACAATGCTTTCTTTTTCATATCTATATCCTAAACTATGGAATTAAAACTTCTTTAAAACGTCAATAACTTTTTCATTTTCAACTTCTGTACCAACTGTTATTCGAATACATCCTTCACACAAAATGATTTTAGAGCGATCTCTAGTTATTACCGAATGTTCAACTAAGTAATCATATACTTTCTTACCGTCTACCGTTCGCATTAAAATAAAGTTGGCATCTGAAGGATATAACTCTAAACAAACAGAAAGTTTAGTTAATTCAGTACGCAACCACTCACGTTGATTTAAAATCTTTTTTACCATATCATCTTTTAACTGCACGTTAGACAAGGCTTCTAATGCACACTCTTGAGTTAATAGATTAATATTATACGGTGGTTTTATTTTATTTAAAACGGAAACGATTTCATGAGAAGCAAATGCAGTACCAAGTCTAAGAGCTGCCATGCCCCAAGCTTTAGAGAAGGTTTGCAATACTACAAGATTGGGGTATTGGTTCAACAAAGGAACAAAACCGATACTTGTTGCAAAATCAATGTACGCTTCATCTACGACTACTATGCCTTTAAATGCAATAATAATCTGTTTCACTTTTTCTTCATCCATTAAATTCCCCGTTGGATTATTGGGAGAGCAAATGAAAATAATTTTAGTAGTTGGCTTTATAGCAGCTAAGATTGCGTCGACATCCAAATTATATTCTTTCGTTAATGGAACAGAGATGAGTTCAATATCATTAATGCCTGCACTAACTTCATACATACCATAGGTAGGCGGCAAAATCAAAATACTATCTTTGCCAGGATTACATGTAGCACGAATCAATAAATCAATCGGTTCATCACTCCCATTCCCAAAGAATATATTTTCTATTGGAACATTCTTAAGTTCACTTAGCTTTTCTTTGACTTCTCGCTGCAAAGGATCTGGATACCGATTCACTTTCTTTTTAATGACCGAACCATACGGATTTTCATTCGCATCTAAAAATACACCTTCCGTACCGTTATACTCATCTCTTGCAGAAGAATACGGTTTTGCATTCTTAATATTATCTCTTAAAATTGAATCTAATGAAAATGCCATTCCTAAATAAATATAATAAGGCGTAAAACTACGAAATTTATAGATTGAAGCCACTTATAACCTGAAATGAAATGTGATTTTTATTTAAAAAAAGGCATTTTATACCTATATTTGTTTTAAAGTACATAAGCAACTAACATTTAGAGCCATGAAAGTTCGTAATAACTGGCAAATTGAGTGTAATCACTCCCCTGAAACCATAGACCGCATCTTATTACCTATTCGTAAAAGAGGTCTCTCCGTGATTAGTTTGAACTACAAACACAATCAAGGATTAGATGCAACATGCATCATTGAATTTGAAACCGAAGAAAACGATGTGGAGCGCGTATATAAAAATATGCTCCGTATACAAGATATCAAATCTGTTCAAAAAATCAGTTAATACAAACAGATATATTCTTTTACAAAGAGACTGTTATTATGCAAATAAGACAGTCTCTTTTATTATAAGTGGATTATAAAACATGAAATTCAGAAGCCGAAAGCTCTTATCAATCCCATTCATACTATTCTCTAGTGCTTGTATCGCAATCTTTATTTTTAAAACGCGCATTAATGACGTTTATGATACTACAATCAAACAAATATATTTTAAAGATATCCTATTAGAAAAGGATTCTTTATCATTAAATAATTTCACAAATCTGTCTAAAATAGAGCGTTTAGATACAAGCTCACAAATAAACAATATAGATTCTACAACGAGCGTTGCATTCAACACTATTGAAAATAAGTTTGTCAAAAGTACCTTAGAAATAGACCCCAAACTACATGGTAAAGAAATAAAAGCAAGAGATTTAAAACAACTACATCAATATAATTCTCGAATTCGACTGAATGCATTTTTTGATCAATTTCAAGATGGAGACTATATGACAGGTTTTGAGTTTTCAAATTTATATCGAAGAGACCCTACCATAAACAAATTAACAAAATCAACGATTTGTGGATTTATAGAAAAAAATATCCGCATTTTGGTAAAAACAAAAAATACGTTTACAATCGAAACCCTAGACACGGCAGGCATTCATACAAAAATAAAAATCCCCTTTGTTGAAGATTTAAGAATAAATATATCGAATGGTGCTAAAATCCATATAGGAAAAACATTTACATCAACCGAAAAAATATTCAATAAATCGGTGCTTCTTCCCATACAATTAGAAGGAATAAACATTTTACATAACCGTCAAAAATTTCCAATAAGTGGCTATGTAAGTGGAGATTACTACTTTATTAATTATTCAAAAAGTAAGATGGCATATAAACTTCGTTAATTTAATTGATTCGATTGACAACAATACTGTTACCTTTCTCTATCTTCATAGTATTCATATAAAGAATTTATAAACAACCATAATTTGCAATTTAACCTATTTATACGTTTTAATCACTCCCTTAAATTACTAATTAGCGTAAGTGCTTTTTTATTATTCCAACCGGTTAGTAAAGCACAAGAATTAGTCACCAATGGAGGATCAGAACAATTGTATTATTTTGGGTGGCAAGTTGCTACATCAGGTGATTTCTGGGTACAGGGTACCCAAGTCACACCTCACAGTGGAACGTATCATTTTTATCCAAACAGCACAGTCAATGCTAGTTCAGAAATGTTTCAAGATATAGGTGTTTCCGCCAATGCAGTATCTATTGATGCAGGCACAGCATTTTATATGTTTTCTGGTTGGCGCAATGGATATAGCAGTGGTGATCAAGATCTCTCTCAAATAATCGTAGAATATAGAGATGCATTGGGCACTGTTTTGAGTTCTTATACTACTTTAAGTACACATTTTAACGCATGGCACAACGATACAGATAATCGCTATGCACCTATAGGAACAAGATCAATACGCATACGACTTATTAGTTTGCGCGTTACAGGAACAGACAACGATGGATATTATGATGACATATCTCTTTCGACATGTACCGCACCAAGTTCCGTTTTTATATTCCCAAGTATACCAACTCATGTATGTTTGGGAACAAACTTAGTTGTATCTGGAATTGCAATACCATCAAATTTGAATTATCATTATACATGGATTAAAGATGGCAACCCTATAACAACCATCAGCAATACATTTGCGCCCTATTCCAAACCAGTAACTGTAGCTAGTGATGCAGGGATTTATACACTAAAGGTTCAAGATGGCACTTCAAATAATGCAGCATGTTCAAATACAGCAAGCACAACTTTCTTCATTGATCCACTTCCAGTTGCTGGCACTATAAGTACCAATCAAGAAATCTGTATAAATGGAACAGCTAATGCACTTACAGGAACAGTGAGTACGGGAGGTGTAACATTGAAATACTATAAATGGGAGCATTCAACTTCATCTACAGGCCCATGGTTAACCAGTCAAAATTACAATACAACTGCAACGGGATTTGCTCCAGGAATATTAAACAATACGACGTATTATAGAAGAATTGATTCTTCGGGATCATGCTTTGGGGTTCCAACAAATACAATAAAAATTCAAGTCAACAACAATGCTGTTATAAATTCAATTACTTCTTTAGTACGAGATACACTTTGTATTGGAGAAAATTTTCAATTAACAGGAAATGTCAATACAAGCTCCCAACCTTCACTTAATGGAGGGTATTATTTTTATTGGAGAAAAGTACAAAATGGCATTATCAATACTGCTACAACACCTAGTACAACATTAGCAACATATCCATCCATTCCAAAGCTGGCTACAGTATTAGACTCTGGAACATATTATCTAGTTGTTCAAGATGGACCCAATGCAACACTCTGTAAAGATTCGTTAAAAATAGTTATACGAGTAAATCAAGGGCCTACGTCAAAAGCTCTCATACAAAGTCATCAGGAATTGTGTCTGGATGATCCAGCAACGATACTAACTGAATTGACCCCTAGTTTGGGTATTGTAGGTGGAATCAATTCCTACCAATGGTATACCAGTCAAGATACAACAGGAACACCAACCTTATCAAAAATACCAATAGCCTCAAGTGGAACAGATTACAATCCTGGCACGCCGATAACTACGAAATACTACGTTCGTAAAGATTCTGTAAAATATTGCACAGCCATTCAAACAAATTTTATTAAGGTGCGCGTTAATAATACACCCATACTAGACAGTATACGCGCAACCGTAAATGACACTCTATGTGTAGCTAATTTAGACCAATTTCAATTGAAAGGTTATGTTGATAGCCTTACCGCTGGAAAGCAATCTATAAATGGAGGTTATTATTTCACTTGGAAAAAACTACAAGAACCCGCTACAATACCTACTATTGTGAGCGCAACTGCTCCATATACAGATTATCCTGCATTAAGTAGACCCGTAGTTGAATTAGATTCAGGGACGTACTTCCTCACCGTACAAAGATGGTATAGATGCTAAGAAATGTTCAAATTCTATGTTTCTTAAAATCACCGTAAAGTTAACCTGTACTATATTTTCATGCACGTCTCCTGATTTTGTATCCATTAAAGTATCCCCAACAAGCAATACAACATTGTGCGAAGGCAATACATTATCGTTAGAGAAAGATGTGATTACATTCCCTTTAACACCGCCTTCTTTTGGTTATCAATATTCTTGGATACGAACAAATACAATGGGTACAGTAGTCGTACAAGGTCCCACTTCAACATACGAAGACTTAGTAATTAATTCTGTGACTGAATTAGATAGCGGCCGATATCAACTTCTAGTTATAGATGGAGCATTATCACCATCCTATTGCTCCAAACTATCACAACCAATTTCCATAAAAATAAACACTTCGTTAACGCGTGCGTCAATTGGTAATGACACAATCATTTGTAAAGGTAGTGCCATACTACCATTTAAAGAAAAAACATCTAATACAGGTGGGACAGGAAGTTACACGTATCAATGGCAATCATCTTCGGACAATACTATATTTTCAGATATATCTGGCGCAACGTTAATGAATTATCAATCTCCTACTCTATTAAATACAAGCTATTTTAGACGAGTAGATCAATCAGGTTCATGCAACTTAGCAACAACAGATACGATCACAGTAACTACATCGACAGGCGTTATTCCTGGCACCATACAATCAGTCAACCAAACACTTTGCTTCAATACAAAACCTACACAAACAATTATTGGCATCACTGATGCATCTGGAGGAACAGGTGGAACGAGCTCAATTCATTATCAATGGCAAGTTTCGTCTGATAACGCAAATTGGTTAGACATTATCGGAGCAACATCAAAAGATTATTTAGAAACCAATAAGCTTATGGATACGACGTATTATCGTCGCAAAGTAGATATGGGACCTGGGAATTGTGACACCACCTATACAACACCTATCCAAATAAATGTGTTTGGCAAAAATAATCCCGGAGTAATATCAAAGGATAGCAGTATTTGTGCAGGAGCTACGATACAGATAAAAGAATCGACTAAAGCCTCTGGAACAATTAATTCCTATCAATGGATAATGTCAACAAGTAAAGGTTATTTATGGATCGATGCTCCAGGAAATTCTACCTCAAAAGAATATACGACTCCTGGACTTTCAGATACCACTTGGTATAAAAGAATTATAAAGACACCATGTAAAAATGACACAAGCAATCTTGTAATCGTCTCCGTAATAACAAGGCCTATCGTGTCGGCAGGAAATGACACTCTGGTTTTTAAAAACTCCATCATCCATTTAAATGGCAGTGTAGTTGGTTCAACAAATTATGTGTGGAGTCCGTATACAGGATTAAACAATCCCACGGTATTAAATCCTGAAGCCAAAATTATATCAAGTATCCTATATATATTAAGGGCGTTCGACCCTTCTGGAAAATGTTCTACTGATGGCATTGTGCGCATTTTTGTAAAACCACCATTAATTATACCAAACGTAATTACACCAAACGGAGATGGCGTAAATGACACTTGGACTATTGCTGATATACAAGAATATCCTAATGCTACATTTGTGATATATAATCGTTGGGGTAATATTGTTTGGAAAGCTTCAAACAACTCGATTGAATGGAATGGCACGAACTACCGAAATGGAGAAGCCCTTCCCGATGGAACGTATTTTTATATCATCGATTTAAAAAGTATATCTTACGATGAGGCACTAACTGGATATGTGCAATTGATAAGATAGAATTTTAAATTTAACGAGTCTATTTATAATATTCTCCTATATAAATATTATAAATAGATTCGTTTGTGTTTGTCATTTTAGATGCTTTTTCCCGAAACCCAATCAATAGCTTTTTGTTCCTCTTTGTGTTCAAATACTTTAAACTCACCAGGCATTAATACACTAAATATATCTGTAAATATTTTCACTGCTTTCACGTCAGAAACGATGGCTGCTCTTTTCCATTTTGTAAGATTTTTAATACCTAAAATAGCATCCTTAAACCAAGCCCCCATCGTGAAGTTGCTCTTTCCGTCTAAAAGTTGGACCACTTAAGCAGCGGTTTTAAAGATATAAA
>ERZ724509.837-NODE-837-length-12348-cov-3.959815_pt1 | contig 12348 bp, 14 predicted proteins | sample MGYA00376042_ERZ724509 | MGnify/ENA primary metagenome ERZ724509 (study PRJEB28724, sample SAMN07190887) | wastewater metagenome | isolation source: effluent of sewage treatment plant in Hong Hong | place: USA: Christiansburg, Virginia | collected 2016-03-01 ...
CGGTGCTCGAGCGACTAAAGGCGGATGGGGTAGAGGTGGTGGCGGTAGAGATTGCCGATGGTAGTGTCTCTCTCTATGACTATAAACCGGCGCAAAACGTTGCGTATATTTTTGGTAATGAGGTAGAAGGTGTGCCAAAGGATGTGCTCGACCGGGTAGACCATATCCTTGAAATCCCGATGGGAGGTCAGAAGGAATCCCTCAATGTATCGGTAACAGCCGGAGTGGTATTATTGCATCATCCCTATGAGGAATAAGCTCGTATCAGTTTGTGGTTGGTTGATAGCGCATCCGTATATAGCCGGAGCGCTGGCTGGTCTCGGTCTTGGGTCAGCCTTGGTGTGGCCGCTCGCCACACCACTAGCCATTGTCTCTTTATTCTTGGTTATCTTTCTTATTGAGCGGGCTCCACTAACTGTTCTACCGGTGACCCTGGTACTGGTTTTTGGCATAAAATCCCTCATTGCTCTGTCGTGGTTTTGGAGTGCCTATCCGATTTCTTGGTTGTTTGAACTCGCGGCTAGTACGCAGTACATCTCGATATTTTTTTATTGGACAACAGCGGCTTTGTGGCTGTCTTCTGGAGGGCTGATACTCGCATTGCTTTGGCGCTATAGCCCGCTTGGGTATCGTCGGTTTTTGTTGCCACTACTTTGGGTGCTCGCTGAGTATCTCGGCGCGGTGGTTTTTTCAATCCTGACGGCAGGTCCAGGATCGTATATAACCGGTGCCTTTTCGTTTGGACATGTTGGGTATCTTTTTCCATACCTCACACCTATTGCAGTGTGGGGTGGGGCATATGCGGTCGGTTTGATTGGGCTGCTGTTTGCTGTCGTCATCTATGACTACCTTACAACCAAACACCATGTCCGTTTTGGATTGCTCCTCGGTACTCTTTTGGTGCTGGTTGTTGGCACAGTGATGTACCAAGCACCAGCAAAAACACTCCCAACCGTGGTTGCAATTAATACCACCTTCCTGGCCGCCACTGACCAAGAAACCAGGCAAGCTGCCTTAGGTGAGATGATGGAAGCGGCGGTTAATATGCAACCGGAGTATATTATCTTGCCCGAAGATGCACGATATCTTTATGCCTATAAGTCTGACGAACTGGGTGCAGAAATGGCGGTAGAAGCCTGGCAAATCCTTCACGCTACTAACTCCGCTATAGTAATTGACAGCGGCCGCACAACCGACGAACTAACCGGTGACATTGTTGCGCGCGCGTTTGTTTGGAGTACCAGTTCAACTATCTATACCGCCGACAAGCAGTACCTGGTACCACAAGGGGAGTACATGCCGTCACTGTATGCATTTGTATTACGATTTGTTGGTCTCGGTGTGGTGGCTGATGCGTTGTCTGAAACCATCAACTACTCCGCAAGCCGCCGCGTGGTGGCAGAGGATGCAGCGCCTCAAATACCTAACATGCTGTTTTGTTTTGAGAGTGTCAGTCCACTCGCTGCTAAAACATTGATAGCAAATCGATCTAGTGACTTCATCGTACACCCGATGTCACACAGCTGGTTTAATGAACCGCGTGTAGTATGGCGCCAGCTTGAAACCATGCTTCGGTATCAAGCTGTGTTTTCTCGTACGCCGATCGTAAGCGTAGGGAATGAGATACGCGGTCAGGTGTACCAACCAAACGGTGACGTAGAAACATATGCCACCATTGTGACATTTCCCTTTGGCACTATAGATAGCACCAATTCTTCACTGGTGACCAACTAATTGTTATAGACGAGCAAGTTCTTCTTTGACCACTTCCGCATCACTCCAAACCTGGCGGGTGTTATTTGGTCCCATAATGTACGGGTCAGTGCCTTTGCCGGAAATAAGGACGTAGCCACCTTCGGGTGCTTGTTTGAGAGCGGCACGAATTGCTTCGCGACGATCCATGATGATTATGAGTTTGCTTTTGTCATCAATCCCTTTAGCCATGTCCTCTACAATCTTGCGCGGATTTTCATCATAGGGATCTTCATTGGTGAGGATGACCTGATCACAGTACCGAGCAGCAATACCACCCATCTCCGGACGCTTCCAGGTATCTCGGCCACCACCGGTGTTGCCGAGGATACAAACTTTAGGAACATTTGGAAAAGCCTCATAAAATTGCTTGAGTGAATCAGGAGTATGCGCATAGTCGACAACCGCTGTCACCGCTTTTTTGTCTTTATCACTATGGAATTGTTCGACCCGACCATGGACCGGGGGTAGGGAACGGAAGGCTCGTTCAATAGTGCCAAGCTCGACACCAAGCGCACGCGCAAGGGTAGTTGCCGCTAGTGCGTTGTAGACATTAAAGAGGCCGACCAAAGGTACTCGGATAGTGGTGCTGTCTATCACCATCGTGACGCTTTCTTTTTGGAGTGTGTATAGGGATATATCGTGAAGGCTGTAGCCGATTTTGTGCTCAACAGCAAAGTTAAGGAAATCCAACCCGTGTTCGTTGTCGGTATTGGCGACCAAATAACGTGGTCGTTTGGTCGAACGGAAGACAGCTCCAGCGATGCGGAGTTTCGCATTTTTGTAATTTTCAAATGAGCCGTGCGATTCAATGTGTTCAGGACTCAAGTTGGTAAAGATGAGCGCGTCAAATTCAATAAAGCGATGACGGAATTGTTTGGCTCCTTCGGAGGTCATCTCGAGTACAACATGGGTACATCCCGCATCAACCGCCTGCCGCAAAAAACGTTGGACAAAAAATCGTCCGGGAGTTGTCATCTTAAAGAGGTTTTTTGTTTCTTCGTCTCCAATCATAAAGCGGATAGTGGAGAGGGAAGCCACTTTAAAACCGTGGGTACGGAGAAGGTGAGCAGTCATTTCAGTGACGGTTGATTTACCCTTGGTACCAGTGACCGCAACTACGGTGATGTGTCGGCTCGGGTGGCGGTACCAGACAGCTCCAGTATAGGCGAGGAGGAAGTGATAAAGCGGCCGGATCTGTCGCAGTACAGTTTTGGGAATAAAGCGTTTCAGTTGGTACAGAATGGAGTCCATATACAGGTATTATACGGCGCCCCCGAGGCTTTGGCTAATGGAAACAAAACCTGCTTTGCCGTGGTAAAGAGGCTCTTCTGGTCGTATACTGAGACACATCATGCGTGTGTATGCGATAAATAAAATTATCAGTATCCTGCTACCAATACTTGTGATTGGTGTGGTGGTGGGTGTAGTGGATGCGCCACAAAACTGGACGATGCTTCTGGTGGGGGTATCACTACTTGGGTATACGCACTATATACTCGGCGCCTATTACCAACACAAGGCTTGGCGACAACGCAGTAATTACCGCCGCTTCCTCGGATGCTTTTTTGTATTAAGTGGTTTGTCGGTAGGGTGTGTGGTCGTTGCTCTAACATATGAAATTCTCTGGTTGGTAGCTTTACTCACCATTCCATATTTTGTGTGGCATGGCTACGAAAATGAACATACCCTCTATACCCGTACGACCGGGCAACGCCACTCGTCTCTACTGCTTGTAGGTATGAGCTTGCTTGCGGTCGGGGCTACCCTTGATGCTTTTCGTCATACCAGTGCAAATTTCACCTACTCATTGACGTATGCACATGGATTGATTCCAAAATTTACTGGAGTATTGGCCTACTTTAATCCGTATGTGTATGGAGTTGGTTCTGGGCTCATGATAGCAGGGAGTATCATGGTTATATTGGTGACACTTCGTCGCCGTTCAGCGACTACGATTTTTTGGAGTCTGGTCTCAGTCGTGCTGCTGGGGTGGTTTTATATCGCCAATCCCTTGCCGTATATTTGGTTATTTGTATTTCTGTTGACCTATCATTTTCTTACCTGGGGGATTCACTATGGGGTGGTTTTTTGGCCACAGTCACAAAAATTTATGTCGTACCTATGGGCGCACGGTCTTGTGGTTGTGGGGGTTGTTATCGTGTCGATAGGGATGAGTTCGGTCACTGACCAATTTCCACTCGGTTTACTCAACAGTGAATTCTTTTTAGGAGCTACGCTCGTGCATATCTCGACATCGTTTTTGAACGACCCCTGGTTACAAAAAATCCTCCGTTTGTAGCTACGGTGTGTATAATATATGTAAGAAAGACTGCGGTCGTAGTCTTGTCGACACGTAACGTACATAATTTAATTATATGGAACAAGAAACTGAAGGACATCTCGTGAGTGATCATAGACTGTTGTCACAACGCACCTACCAACAGATTGGCATGACATTTGTCGGACTCTGCTTTTTGGTGGGGACGGTATATGTGGGATATCTCTACTACGCTGGGCCAATTATAGCTGAAGAACAAGACAGCAAAGAATTTGAATCTATTGTGGCAGATTTGGCTAGTAGACAGAAAGAAATGACCTATGAAATTGTACCCCAGGCATTGTCTGAATTAAGCGTGCCCGATCTGGTAGAACCTTCTCAAGCTGATTTACTACGTGAATTTTCTGAAGCTACAAAATCATTGCCAGAGACTTTAGATAGCGAAATGCCAAGTCTTTACAATATGCCAGTTGGAGAGATAACGTATGTAGAATACTTGAGTAATCTACCGCTTGAAATCCAACAACCGTTATATCAAATGCACGTTGAGCTCCGTCACCTCACAACAGCCCTCAATAAAAAATACCCTCAAGTCAGTCTGGCGGAGCGGGCTGGTAAACCTGAGGCCGTACGATTTATCGAGTCGGCCTCAAATCTGGATGGCGCCCTGTCGGTGTACCCGAGTCTTAATGTAGTTGAGTCATATTTTGTAGCTGAAGTGTTGGCTAAAGAGTTTCCAAGCCAAGCCAGTTTCTTTAGAGAGTATGCAGATATGTATATTAAGAATGGTATTGCGTACGGACATTATTCAGCTCTTGATGCCAGAATCGCCACGCTGTTGGTTGACGACTACCTTACTCAGGCGGAAAAGAGCGAACAAGGCAAAGTGGCTTTACAAACATTAGAACAATAATGATTTTATGAGACAGATATCTTGGCGTGATGTACCGAATCTAATTATCATTGCGATTCTTATAGGAGCGGCGCTGACACTGGTAGTGCCATTTGTGGTGAAGGCTGGTGCCGGTGCTGGAGGTAGTAGTAGTGGTGGTAATATCACCAATAACCAAAGCTGCGGTTCAAATTGTACACAATATAATCAAAACGGTGATACCTACCAGACTACAAGTAATGACTATAACAACGATGGTGATATCAAGGACGCAAATGAGGTACGTACGAGTTGTACTTCCTGCGATCATGGTGATCCAATTGGTGGCAGTAGAGTACCTATTAGAGGCACATCAACCCCGCCAGTTGTACCATGTACTGACCAGCCGAATTTACAAACCATTGATATTTTCTTTGTGCCTGCGGGCACACAGCCGGCACCACAGACGTCCAACCGTCAGTTCCGCGTTAATTTACCGGCCAATTTCCTGGCCACGAACCCCTACCAACAGACTATGGTGACGCGTAATGAGTTGGAAGCCGGAGTATCGTATGAGCCAGTAGCGCAAATTCGAAATACAGCAACCTGTCAAAGTAAGAGCCCACGGATCAGGCGTGGTATGCAAGAACATGATCATGCTGAGACAATGAACGACCGATACGGCGGACCAACATCTTATCGATTTAACTTTATAAACACGGCATATGCCGGTGGTGGTTCACGACCCAAAAAAAATGATTACCCAAACTTCTTCCGTAATCAATTACCATTTGGGGCGAACGGATCTTTCCCGGTTCGTGCTCGGATTGATGTGGGTCAAAACACTTCGTATGAATGGGAACAGTATGTAAATGCGTTTGGACCGGTTACTAATGGTCAAACGGTCTATCTCAAATTGCCTGCCTTTACTACCGCCGAGGTTGGTACTCATCGGATTGAAATAGTTACCGATATTCGCCACAGTGTTGATCCGGGACGAGCTTGTTTTGCGGCGACTACACCCGCTTCTGCTGGCTGGGGCTGTGCCCAAGAGACCAGTGAGACTGATAATGATCGCAGCGAAGTCTTTACCACTGGGATTGGAAGTACGAGTCTTCGGCTTGCGGTAGACGTGTCGGACGTCCATGTGCGAACCGGTTCAGTAGTGACCGAAATTCCATTTGTGACTATTAATAGCGGGCGAGCAACCATCAGTAGTTATAACTATCGTGTGACTATAGGTTCGTCTCAGTACGCCAGTGGTACTCGTACCACGAGCCTTGTGCCAACCAGTCGCGAGACAGTTAGGGCAGCGGGTGTCTATACCGCACCAACAGCTCGGACTTCAGTACCATTAACTGTATGTGCCCAGGTAGCAACAAGTACTGAGGTTTGTGACACAGCTCGAGTGATAGTTGACACCCCACAATGTTCTGATGCTCGCGATAATGATACAGACGGGACACAAGATGCTGGTGATGCCAGTTGTTATAGCGATCCCCTCGATCCAGCTACCTATAATCCAGACGATGATAATGAGGGTGATTTGGCCAGTTCATCACCGTCAGTAGATATCGAATTTAAGCCAGTGGTTAATCCGGTACGGTACAACACTGGTGCGGTACTCTCATATGTCATCAATGGTGGGGCACCAATGTCCTGTGTGGTTACTGGAGGAGGTACGAATACCACCATCACTCATGTGCCACCACGTACGACTGGGCAAATCACTACTGCGCCAGTGACGAGTACACAACAGTACACGCTTCGTTGTACGGCCATGATAGGAGGAGGTACGTTCCAGATTGAGAAAAAGACGACCGTTGATGTGCTGCCACAGATTCAAGAGATTTAGTATCGTTCTTATTCCCGTAAGCGTGATTTTAGCGACACACATCATCCGATAAGCGGTCTGAGAGCTAATGACAAAAAACACTCCCTAACCAGGGAGTGTTTTTTGTCATTAGCTCAATTGTCGGAGGGCTTCGGAGACTAGGGAGCTGGTTGTATCATGAGAGCCAATGGTGTCGAGTACTTGTCGTACGGACTGGGGGTTGTAACCAAGGGTGACGAGTGTGTCAAACGCATCTTGGTAGATTGTACCTCGCACTGGGGTAGTGGGTATAATTGTTGTATCAATTTTATCTTTAAGACCCAAGATAATTTTCTCAGCAGTCTTTTTTGAAATACTCGAGAGTTTGGTGAGGTGGAGCGGATCTTCAGCGGCCACCGCTTCGACAATGAGCTGACGGTCAGCTTGATCCATGATCTGTAAGGCACTTTTTGGTCCAACTCCAGAGATAGTGAGGAGGAGTTCAAAGAGGTCGAGATCTTCTCGATTCAAAAAACCATACAGGTCAAGTGCTGTTTCCCGTACCACGAGGTGAGTGTAGAGGCGAATCATTTCGCCGGGGAGGGCGATTAATCGGTGGGTCACCGCCACCATATAGCCGACCCCACTTGGAGTCTCAATAATGAGCGTATTACCACTGGTTTCGATTACTGTGCCAGAAATGAGACGAATCATAGTGTTTCTATTGTACACTAAACCATCATAATCAACCGCCATTGATTTATTTTGTGAAATACCGTATAGTACGCACCACATAACAAATCAATATGGCAATTACTAAAAATGCAAAAAAGGCAGTCCGCAGTAGTGAACGAAAGCGTGTATACAATCTTCGTCGTACTACCGCTATGCGTGAGGTAGTCAAGTCTGTTCGTAAGTCGGCTGCTGCCGGCTCTGTCACTGACGCCAAGGCGGATCTCGCAAAAGCGTACAAAGCCATTGATAAGGCTGCCAAGCGCGGTGTTATCAAAGCTAATACCGCTGCTCGCAAGAAGTCACGTTTGGCTGCAACCGTGAAGAAGGCTGATAAAAAAGACTAAATCTCATCAGAGCGCAAAAACCACTCGCACAATGCGGGTGGTTTTTGTATACTAGTTGTATATGAAAGCAACCTACTTGATTGTGGTGCTGGTGTTACTCGTTTTGATTGGTGGTTTGGGGTGGCTTATGAGCCGGTACCTCGAGACTTCCTCCACGCCAATATCTGAGGGGGAAGCAGCCCGCTTCGCAGACGCCACAAAGGTTTTGTATCAAAGTGAGGCTGGTGAAATTATTGTTGAGTACATTAGTGACCTCGCTCGGGTGACTGGAGGGATCTATGATGGGATGGTTTTTAGACAGGTGGTAGCTGCTTCAGGAGCGAAGTATGAAGGCGAGAAAGGAGTCACTCTATGGACCAAAAATAACGAAGTTCGTATCGAGACACCACAGCAGGTGGTCTACATCGGTACGGTGGTGCCCAGAGAGGCTCCTCCGCTGACTCCGTCAGCTGTGGTAGAAGAGACTCCGGCTGCCACAACCACCACAGCTACAACTACTTCGGAGGGTGATGCAATTACCGAAAAAACCTGGGTATGGGAGTCTGCTATAGAAGGCGGAGAAACTATACAACCAAAGAAAGCCGATGCTTTTTCTCTCACCTTCACCACTGACGGTACTGTGCGGGGTACAACTGATTGTAATGGGTTTGGTGGGGACTATAAAAACAGCGACGATGAGATTTCGCTAGGAGCGCTCCGGATAACCCTGATGTTCTGCGAAAATTCAGAGGAAGGATTGTTTGTGGGGTTGCTTAAAAGTCCTTTGACTATAGTCTCAGTAACTGACGTCTCGCTTGAACTCAAAAATACCTCAGGGGATACGCTACGATTCAAGCGTGGGGAGTAATTTTCTTACCGACGATTTAGTCCTTCTAGTTGTCGTTCCATAGGTGGCGGCAATGGGCGAATCCCTTTGGCCTTGATGGTTGAAGTTCCAATGAGTGTTCCAAAAACCATAATGTGTTCGCCAATGGTTGGTGTGTATGTCACTGGACGTTTTGCATCTTCAATCAATACGATGTATGTACCTTCGCGGTTGGAAATCTGGAGAATATTGTCAGTCATAGCAGTAATTCGACCAGGGGTTATACCAGAGGGATGTTTGTACTTTGACTCGCGATAGAGAGGGCTCAGGCCAGGGATGTGGCGACTGTCAGTTAGTTCGCGAATGCGGTTATGTACTGCCAAATACTCGATAAGTGAGGCCCCACCAATAACTAACAAAACGACTCCAATTAGTGTGTATGTAGCGCGGTGGCGGTAATTGTGTCCAAAGTGCCGAGCGAGTAAGTACACGGTAACGAGGAATACGAGAGTAATGGCAATGAGTAGCCAGGGTGACATGATTACAAAAAAGACTAGTCCGGCGAATCCAAAACCCGGCGTCCACCACAATCCTGATTCGCGGAGCATAAAGAGTATGAAACTAAAGAAGTACATACCCAGTAGTACTGATAGGAGTAACCCGCTAACATAGAAGAGGCTTTTGAGAACAAAGTGCCACTTTGGCTTCATATCAATTTTGCCGGCCTTGATGCTCGCAAGAAGGTTGTCTTTAAGGTGAGTCATGGTGTGAGTTGATTAACGGGGAGGAGGGCCTTTAATTTTGCTTTGGCGCGGTGGAGTCTAACTCCAACCGCCGAGATTGGAATGTGGAGAATATCACTCATAGCTTCGTACGATAATTCCTCAAAGTACGCCAGAGTGATAATCTCCCGGTCTTTCGGTTTCAGGCGAGCCAGGTGTAATTCGATGAGTTCCGCGTTTTCTTTTTTGAGTACCACATCAAGACTTGATTCTGGTGCAACAAGCGTTGGTAAAAATGTTTCAGTATCGAGGTCAAAAAAACCACCAAAGCGACTTTGTCGTCTGATCTCATTCACAAACGTGTTGTGGGCAATGCGGTATATCCAGGGAGAAAAGCGACCCGTCGTATCAAAGCTTTGCAGATTAGTATACGCTTTGATAAAGACGTCCTGGACCATATCCGTGATATCATCGGTGCGCCCTAAAAACCGGCTCCCATACCGGCGCAGTTTTTGTTCGTAGCGGGTGATAAGTTCACCAAAAGCGTCGTTGTCACCCTGTTGCACCTGGGCTACGATTACTTCATCACTTTCCATATTGGTAGTACACCATAGATAGGAAGATATTACAAAAAGCGGACACGCCTGTGCCCGCTTTTTGTAGGTATATAACCACTACGGGTTAGTTGTCTTCAGTTGGTCGGTCACCACCACGATGACCACCCATCCCTTTGCCACCCATGCCCGGACCTTTGAGACCAAGTTCTTCCATGATAGCGCGTGCACCGTCAATGTCGCTTGCTTTACGGAGGTTGTGAGCTTCGACGAGCTTTGCAAATTCTGCTTCTGTGTCAATTTTGTCTGCCATTGGTGAATTAGCCGTTGCGGTCTTAAATGCAGCAAAGTCATTGGCTTCCACCGCTGCCTTTACTGCCTCGTGTTCTGCTTTGTGGGCTTCACGCATGGCGTCATGGATTTCGGCCATACGCTCATCAGTAATGCCGGCGTCTTCTAGTACCTGCTTGGCTTCGGCATGGGCCGTTTCGCGGATTTCGTGAGCCTGTTCGAGAGCTGACTGTTCCGTGTCGGTTAACGTGATATTGAGCTTATCGAGCATATCAGTGCCGACAAACGCACTTGCAGTACTGGCCGTGATAGCGAGAGCGGCGAGTGGAATAAAGATTTGTTTTAACATAAAGTGTAGAGTTTGAGAGTAAGTAAGTGAATCACAACGTTGTGGTGAAAGTCTGGTGATGCGATCGTATAAGTGTGCGTCACCGGTCTTTCATTAGTAGTACACGAGGGGGAGAGGAGATATTACAGAAATGACGAGATTCGTCCTGACGGTCACCAAGCTATATTGTTTCGTTTGCACTCACAATCTAGCTGGTGCCGCAGAGCACGACTCGCCGGCCCTAAAGGGGACCCCGGCTCCGTCGTTCGAATCCCTCTCTCTTGCGCAGAATACAACAAAACCAAAGCCAGTCGCTTTGGTTTTGGTATCTGCGGAGAGAGAGGGAATTTCGGTCGCTACACGACCAGTATCCCGATTGGATATTTTAGTTCACTCGCACAGCTCGTTTCTAAAATATGCTCAATCGGGCTTCGAATCCCTACGCACAAGCTCCCAGCTTGTGCTCTCTCTCCGCGAACAAAAAAGGCGCCAAATGGCGCTCTATTTTGTACTCGCGGAGAGAGAGGGATTCGAACCCTCGAGGAGGTTTCCCCCCTGACAGTTTTCAAGACTGTTGCCATCAACCGGACTCGGCCATCTCTCCATATATTTCGGTGGTCTGTACTATATCATCTTTTTCGTCTTATACAAACTCTTTCCGAGATGATGGGCAGTATGGCAGTTGGGGCAGAGGAGTTCGAGATTGGTGACGTCGTCGGTACCCCCTTTGTATCGTTCAACAATGTGATGAATCTGGAGTATGGCATAGTTGTCTTCATTGCAACGCTCACAAACTCCACCACGAATTGAAGCAACTTTTTCTTTTAATAGAGAGCCTCGATATGCGTTATTAAAACGATTCTCTTTGGTGTAGGAAATACCCGTCCGAGCTTTGTTGGCACAGGTACGTGAACAAGTAGCTTTGTTCCCGGTATATGATAGAGCACAGATTTTACAAACTTTTTTGACTTGCTGACCACGCCCAGAACACTGTCTCGAACAATAAACATTGCCTGTAGCAATCTCTATTGGACGTCGGTAGACGGGAGTTAAACATATTTTACATACACAATTTGGTTTTCGCCGCATAATTGAAATTATATCATTCGGCCAACTGACCAAAAACTGTTGTCCGCACCTAGTCCATTTAAGTGCCAGAGAAAAGATATATGCATGCTAAAATAAAATTATTATGAATGAAGCAATGCGGAGCATTACCTGGGAAGCCCCAGAGCGTGCGCGTGGCGACAAAGGGGGGGACTGGTACTTTGCACTGAGTATTTTGACCGTGGCGGTAGTAATTGCCGCTATTATTTTTGGTAACTTCCTTTTTGCGGTACTGGCTGGACTTTCGGGCGCATCGCTGGCGGTAGCTGCGTCGCAGCCTCCACGAATTATCCGGTATGGAGTGAGTGTTCGTGGCGTACTTGAAGAAAACACCGTTCATCCTTTTGCGACACTAAAAGCTTATTGTATCAATGAAGACGATCCTCGTGGGCCGCAGCTTCTTATCCTGTCGTCAAAGACATTTGCGCCAATGATTATTATGCCGATTCCGGAAGAGTATATTGATGAACTCGACGCCATCTTGTCTGAACGTCTGCCTGAAGAGGTGCTCGAAGAACCATTGTTCAACCGTCTCCTGGAATTAACGGGGTTCTAAAATCTCACGTGACAAACAAAAAAGCTTGTGGTACTATGCCACGCATCGCTCTCATAGTTTAATGGATAGAATGCCGGTTTGCGGTACCTGCGATCCAGGTTCGATTCCTGGTGAGAGCACAAACGGCCGACCCATATGCGCAAGCATATGGGTCGTTGCCGTTTGTAGCTCTCACCAGGAATCGAACCG
>ERZ724509.838-NODE-838-length-12346-cov-8.021072_pt1 | contig 12346 bp, 23 predicted proteins | sample MGYA00376042_ERZ724509 | MGnify/ENA primary metagenome ERZ724509 (study PRJEB28724, sample SAMN07190887) | wastewater metagenome | isolation source: effluent of sewage treatment plant in Hong Hong | place: USA: Christiansburg, Virginia | collected 2016-03-01 ...
GGTTAATAATTAAGTTCATTATTTGGCGGCCATCGCAAAGCCGCAAAACGTTAGATAAAAGTGTATTTAATTATGGTTTTCATATTAAAAAGGTAAAGAATCGTTATCTATAATTTTTGAATCAAATTGAGCCTCTGTTTGGGTTGGCAAACTTTCTGGTAAGTTATAAAATTCTGTAAACTCTCCTCTGAAACCGACAAGCTTTGTTTCAACTACTCCGTGCCTGTTTTTAGCGTATGAGATAAAACACTTGCCTCTTGTGGGTATTTCTCTACCATTAAGGAAGAACTTATCAACTCCGTAATAATCTGGTCTAAAAAGGAACATAACTTGGTCAGCATCCTGTTCTATACTTCCTGAGTCCCTTAAATCTGATAGTCTTGGAAATCTATCTTCAATTTTGCGTTCTTCAATACCTCTGCTTAATTGAGCCAAGCATATTACAGGAATATCCAAGTCTTTTGCCAAACCCTTTAATTTGCGAGATATGTGCGTAATCTCGCCATTTTTATTGTTTGTGAAACCTTTAGCAGTAATAAAGCCTAAATAATCAATAATCAGCTCCTCAATTTTATGATCACGTTTCATTTTTTTAGCTTTTGAAATAAGCATATCAATATCCGTTGTTTTATCGTCAATATAAAGCGGAACCTTTCTTAACTCATTTACTCGCTTGTAAATATCATTTATTTGTTGGTGGGTTACTTTTCCTGTTCTCAAGTCCTCTCCATTTATTTGACATTCTGCAGAAGCAATCCTTCTTAATAATTGTAAAGAATTCATTTCTAAACTAAATATTCCTGCAGGCTTTTTTAAATCAATAACGCAAGTTCTCAAGGCTTTAATTACAAAAGCAGTCTTTCCCATTCCTGGACGGGCTCCAATATAAATCAAATCCGAGTTATTAGCTCCACCATATTTATCAATCTCAATTAATCCGTAAGTAATGGCAGGAGGAACAATACCCTCTTTTTTATTATTTATATCATCAATAAAAGGTTGAGCCAAAGTGTCAATTGTATCAAAAGCTTTATTTCCAGAAACATCATTTATTGAATTATCAAGTTTAGATTTTAATTCCTCAAAAATATCAAAAACATCCAAACCCCTGTCCGAAAGCTTAATCAATCCATATTGACAAATCTCCTTTACTTTTCGCTCCAGATGCCTTTGAATAATTAACCGAGCGTGGGTTTCAATATTTGAAGCAGAAGCAACCTTGTCAGTTAAAGTCATAACATGGGCCATTCCACCAACCGTTTCATAATGACCGGAACTTTTTAACTCCTTGGAAATTGTTAAATAATCAACTCCGTCCTTTCGCTCCTTTAAAGAAAGAATGGCTTTATAAATTAATTGGTTCTTTTCATCCTCAAAGCAATACCATTTTAAATCTCCATTGACTAAATCAAAAGCCCAAGACTCCAAAATAATAGCTCCTAAAACGGCACTCTCTAATTCGAGGTGCTCTTTACTGTCATCGTATTCTAACATTATCTATCTCCTAATTTAATGGTTTGTTGAGGGGCTTCCTGAGTTTCAGTCTTTTTATTCCCAAAATTATTACGGCTCCAGGTTTCTAATCTCCTGGAGGTGTCCCAAGTTTTTAACATCTCCTGCTTAAATTTAGTTCCTGATTTGTTTGGCTCGGTCCAATATTTATAAAAATCGGTTAGCATTTCCCTACCATACTTTTCTAAAAAAGGTTTGAGGGTGTCCGCAAATTTTAATTTGCGTGCATCTATATTATTTTTAATAACAGTTACATTATCAGTAACAGTTACATTATCATTTACAGCTTGATTTGCTTGAGCAAAAGAAGCAATTGCTTGCTTTGCTTCAATTTGGTTGGTTTTGCTTCTCTGCTCCGCACTCTTTAATCCTCCAATCCTCCCAATTTCACTACGTTTCTCCTTTATTTGCTCAAACTTCTTTAAATCTCTTTTTAACTGTAATTTAATTGGAATAAATGAAATATTGATAATTTGCTTCTCACAAATTGGGTTCTCGTCATTCACATAAGAAAAAATGTGCTTAATTAATTTACCTGCATCTGCATCCGAAAGCTCAGAGAACAACTCCTGATAATCGGAATACAAAACAAATGATTTTTTACCTACTGCCATAATGTATAACCTCCATTCCTTGGCTCTCAACGTATTGCTTTGAGAAAAAAATTGTAACTAAATAAAGCCCTGTTTTTTTATTTAAACATAAAAGAGGTTTAAATCTTTCGGGCGTTTCGTGGAATTCGATTAATGCGAAAAAATAGTTCATGATCTAAAATAAGAAACCCTTTAACAACAAGTGGCGTTTGCTGCTAAAGGGTTAATTTAAGGTTATACCTTAATGCCTTTTTTATGTCGCCACAACATAAATACATGGCAAATATCTAAAATTATTCGGTAATAACAAGCAAATTTCTTCTTTTTAACTCAAAAAAGCATTTTGCTGTTGCGGTTACGTCATCAGAGGCATCGTGAGCCCCTTCAAAATCGCATCCAAATAGAAATTTATGCAATTCCTGTAAAGATGGCCATTTGAATCCGTAAGGACCTGGCAGCTTGCAAATATCGGTTGTTGACTGCATCGTGCATATTTTTTGAGGCTTGTTTTGTGCCTGCATTCCTAATCTGAACATTTCAGAAGCTGTTACAGGTAAATCAAAGTTCATATTATGTGCCAGGAGGTATTTACAGGCGTTCAGTTCGATTAAAAATTGCTCGAGCATGGGTTTTATAGGTTTGCCATCTTTTTCGCAGCGTTCGGTGCTCATATTGTTATTTATGAAGAACTCCTCTTTTGGAACTTCCCACCCATCAGGCTTGACTAAACTTTGAAATGATTTAAAAAGTTTGCCTTCCGAGTTATAAAGCTGCCAAGCAAATTGAGTGATTCTTGGAAATTTCTCAACTTCCTTGAACGAGGCTTTATAATCGGTAATTTTTCCTGTGGTTTCTGTATCAAAAAATAAATACATAGTTAAAGAGTTTCAACTTGTTCAAGAGCCCATTTTTTAAATCCCGCAAAGCGATTAGTAATATTTTCTAAAACTAAAACCCCTTCATTTGAAGTAAGCATTGGAATATTTAAAACCAAGCCTTCAATCTCTTTTTTCATTTTTTCTTTATCGGGAGCTTTTGCAGCTTTTTGAGCAGCTGCTTTTTCTGCTTTTTCTTTAGATAATTGTTCAGCCTTTGCTTTTTCTTCGGCTGCTTTTTTATCTGCCAATTCCTTTTCGAGAGCCTTTTGTTTTGCTTCGGCTTCGGCTTTTTCTTTTGCAGCTTTGTCTTGTTGAGCTTTTAATTCAGCATCGGCTTTTGCTTTAATTTCAGCCGCTTTTTTATCCGCTTCCTCTTTTTGCTTTGCAAGCTCTTTTTCTTTGGCTTCGTTTTCAGCTTTTAAACGAGCGTTTTCAGCATCAACTTTTGCTTTCTCCTCCGAAGCAATGCGTTCTTTTTCTTTTCGTTCTGCCTCTAATCGTTCGGCTTCAATTCGTCTTTCCTCTGCTCTTTTTGCTTCTTCCTCCGCTTGACGTTTAGCATCTTCTTGCTTTTGCTTTTCTGCTTTCTCTGCAAGATACTTTTCGTAAAATTCATTAAATAATTGAAGGAATTGACCGTCATCAATTTTTAAAAGTTCAGCATCCGGAACCTCAATACCAATACTTAAAAGCTTTTCCTTTCTCATTGGAAGTTTAGCTTGTTGAGCAGCCTCAAATAAAATACGCTTTTCTTCTTCTTTAATTCTGTCCGATTCGGCTGCAAGCTTACTTTCAACTTCCTCAATCTCCCCAACAACTTCCTTCTCTTTTGCAATCCAGTCTTTTTGAATTTTAACGGCATCCTCTCGACCTGCCTTGCAGATTTTTGTTGCTAGTACTCGAATGGCTTTACATTCTTTTCTGGCATCCTCAACGGCCTTAAAGCCTTCTTTATCATCAATGCCATTAATAGTTAAGTTCGAATAATCAGCTTTTAATTTAGCAATTACTTGAGCCGTTACGTTTTCTTTTGCCAATGCTGTTTCAATTGGGCTTTCTTGGGTTACTTCTTGTTTTGTTTCCACTTGTTTTATGATTTTAAAATAATACTTGCAGCGATAACTTTACTTTCGAGGAGTATCGCATCTCCTTTATCTAATGGGAATCTAAAAATATTTAAGTTTTTGTACTCGCTGTCATCTGGTAGGTAAGCCAACTCGCACTTTAATGATTCGGTAATAAAACGGTACTTCCAAGGTTCTTCTAAATCGGCATTTTCAACTGATTGTCTAATCTCATCTAATTCGCTTTCGTATGGCATATAGATAATGGGAACAATATAATTTAAACCCAAAATACAAGCGTTACTTGTCAACTGCCAGTACTTGTCAGGATGCTCTTTTCTAAACAAACTAATGTCGTTTAACTCTTGGCATTTAGTTAAACAGTCAACTACTTCGCAAAACTTTTTAGGCTGTAAGCATTTTGTATCTCCAACAGCATCCTCTTGTCTATTTACGTTGTCAATGCTTCCTGACCAAAAATCATATTTTGGATGAACAATAGTTTCATCAAATTTATGCTCCCATCCTAAAGGTAACATATCGTGAACTCTTGATTCCAAATACGAACCCCATAACATCGGCTTGCTTGACGCTTCAACATCTAAAGAACGCTTTAATTTACGCTCATATTTTTTCTCTTGGATATAAGTTAAGGCAGGCTTTCCAAATGTTCCTTTTGTTGTTCCTTCTGTCATTAATTTAAAAATTTCAGAGGAAGTAAAGTTTCCAATACGCTGTTTGTTTTCTGTAATGCTCATATTATGGTAATTGTGCTAAAAAATTAATTGCTTTTTTGTATGATCTTGTTTCCTTCTTTTCAATTATCCGTTCGATATTCAATTGCTCATCAACTGGCATTGAGTCCTTTTTTGCTTCATATAGTTCCAATAAATTAGTTTCCATTGTATTATCAACGTCCACTTTAACCTCGTTAAAATCTTCTTTATTATAAATATCAGAAGCGATACCAATTTCTGCAGCGCATTTTTTTAAGCAATCAGTTGAAGCAGCCTTAAAATCATTTCCAATACTCAAAGGTATTCTCTCTGCTCCTCTTTTTATTTCTTCATCGTTTTGCTTTCGGTACATAATATCTTTATTACCAAACTGCATCTTTACAATAGTTCTTCCATTGGTTCGGCAAGTTAATTTTCCCTTAACAATTGCTTCTCCGTGCAAGGCCATTTGTTCAATAATTTCAAAGTCCCAATCCCACCCAAACATTAAGTTAAGGCATTTTTTTACATATCCTCCCGTAACGTATTCCCATTGGCCTCCACCTTTAGCAGGACGCTTTTTAACATACTGTGCCGGGGTTTTCTTTAGGAGTTGTTGAAGTTGGTTTTCGTTTAATGAATTATCTTTTACTAAAGATAAATCCGAGGCACTAACAAGTGCTAATTCATTTTTATTTGACATTTTATTCTTGTTTTAATTGTACATAAATATCCGCATAGTCGCTTCTAATAACCAAATACGGTTGATTTTCTTCGTCTTTAGGTTTTATTGAAGTTCCGAAATAAGCCGATAAGTAGTCAAGAGTAAACTCATCTACTGGCTCAATCCAAATATCAAGCCTTTTTCTTGCTCCAAATGAAGCCATTTGTAAAGCTAATCTTTGAATATTTAAAATGCCAATAGCTACGTTAATATGTGGCTTGCTTGCAATTGAATCTGTAATGCTCATTGTCTTTTATTTAAGAAGTAAATTAAATCTTTGAAGGACATCTTTTTGTTCTTGAGAGCCTTATCAAGCTCAAAGCGTTCCTCAATCATAATACCAAGGTGTCGCTTTCTGTCAATAGGCTTTTCGTCAAGCTTCTTTTTTAATGCTAATTGTGTTTTAATTTTCTCATTGACTTCAAAGTCAAGGTCTACGTTTACTGGAGTTGTGATTTCTTTTGCCATTTTTTGTTTTATTAGTTATTGGTTTCTGTTTTAATTTTTAGTATTTGATTTAATGCTTTATTATACGTGATTGTGGGCTGCCATTTAAAAGCTGCATGAAACTTACCAATCGTTAAATCATTTGCGCAGAAACGGCAAACAAACTTACTTACAACGGTAACATCTATCAGTTCCAAACCCAATCCACTTCTATTGCAGAACATACATGCGTTTGGCTTGTATTTTCCAAAGTTGGGCTCTCTACCACTCATCTTCCCAATCTTCTACTTGAATAGTGCCTTCGCCTCCACAGTCCTCACAGTTTTCGTATTCTGGAGTTTGCTCTCCTTCTTCGTCATCCCAAACAATTACTTTTCCTGTTCCTTTGCAGGATAAGCAGTCTTTTGTTGGTTTATTGTCATCGGGTGTTATTTGTTGGTCTGGTGTCCACATCGTTTTTAAGTTTTAATTGTCCGTAATATGATTTATCAAAAGCTTCTTTATTCTTTTTTTGAATGCCTTGAGCTACCTTGACTGATAAAAGAAAATATTTTGTTACAGGCATATTCTGAAAGCCTCCTGCATCCATTCTTTTGTCGTTTCTGACTCTAATTTTAGTTTAAAGTAACCATGTAAGGAATTTATTACATCTCCTTTAAAAAGGCTACTAAAATCGTTAACGGTAATTAAAGTTGTAACCGAGTTACTTCTGGCAATTCCTTTAACGTGAATTGAGCCGTTGTTTTTAAACTGATTTACTTCAAGTTTAATAATCTGGCAAACTTTCCAAATATCTTTGGGTTCGTTTGGGGTTTGGATTGATATAAAATTCATTTTATAGTTTACTAAATGATAAAACAAAAACCTTTCCTTTCAGTGTTTTATATACTAATACCGTTTTATTAAAGGCATCAACTGAATATTGTTTTTTCTTGAAGAACAATAAAAACTTTTCTTTTCGAGTGATATGAGTTGCTTTTCTGAAAGCCTGCTCATTAATGTAAATGTGTTCCATTAGCTTATTTGTTTTAGTAAATCCTTTTTTAAATCAAAAATCCCATTTGTTAAAGAGTCAGTTAATAGTTGTAAAGTTTCCTTGTTATGCTCACTTAATCCGCTTTCTACTTCCTTTATAAAGTTGTCCGAGGCTCGCACCGTTGTATTAAACCAGTGCTTTTTCTCTTTGTGAAGCTCTCCTATCAAATAGGTTGAGGTGTCGCTAAATAGCTTAAAATCGCTAAATTAATAAGTACGTTTGCTTGGTGTTCCTTTGTTGGCTTTGACATCTTATTTAATTGTTTTGTTAATTAATTCAAAAGCTTCGTATCTATCTGCATCATTTATGAAATTAGATTCATTGACTTGTCTAATTATGAAATCTAACAATTCTGGAGCGGATGCGATTAGTTTAGCGTTGGCTATTTGTGTTTCAATATCCGAGTTTTGTTTTATTTCATGTATGCAATAATCATCCTTACCTGAAACTCCTATGTATGGTTTTGAGTGGTAAAAATTCCATGGTCCTTTAGTGTGCTTTATTTCCATTATTTTCTAATATTAAGGTGTTTGCTTTTATCGAGGACTTTAGAAAATAAAAACAAGGCTTAACCTTATCCGCTAAATCCAAGTCCTGCTTTATCTTTAATAAACAAACTCTTAACCGTTTATTTTCAGTTAAGAGTTCGGTTCGCTTTTTATATATGGTTGCCATTACTCAATCAAATCTTTTTCCAAATAAATAATAATAGCATTAATCAATTCAAATCCTGCTTTTTCTTTTGGAATTATACTTATTACCCATCCTAATAATTTGACTGTAATAAGCATTTTAATTTCTCGTTTTAATTGTTTCATAAAGGTTGTTTTTAAATTAAGTTGGAGCGGTGCAATCAAATGCCACAGTTAAACTGTCCGCCCCAAGGTTGTTGTCAATTTCCGATTCTTTTAAAACTTCTAACTGCATCGGGAGTAAAGAAGTATTATTGTTTTTCTTCCAATCCTAACCGCACAATAAGTAAAGGATTCATATATGCTACGTTTGCTAGACTCGCATATTTTTTTTGGTTTCCTAGCCGTAAAACCTGCCATCTCTGTTTGAGTGGTTGTTAGGGTACTTCCAAAGTCTGGTGCTTTTAAATGGCCTTCTCTATTCTTGTTGATTCGTCTTTACCTTCGCCAAACGGGTGACAACCTAAATTGTCCCTATCAACTGCCAATACCTCGCCTCGTATTCATAACCTGATGCTAATCCAATATGTCAAAGAGCGATTTTGATTTTTTTCTTTGTGGGAAATATATCAAGGTTTAATGTAGAACGGTTGTCACCTCAAAACCCCGCTTGTCGAAACTTGCGGGGCATTGGCGAGGCTTTAGACCTCTGACCGTACTAAAGGTCTTAAAATGTTACTTTGTTGCCTATTTCTAAAGCAACATTTTGTTTATGAAATTGCATACAAGCATTTGAATAGTCAACAGAGCCTTTTTCTAATTTACGTGAAAATTCTTTTCCCTCATTATTAGTAGTTGTTTTGATGAAAGAATAGTTTGTGTCTTTTGTGATAGTTGTTTTCATTTGTCAGAGGTTTTAAAGTAACAGCGTTGTTACGGTGTCAAAGATAACTTTAATTATTATAATCACAACAATAACTCTTATAATTTTTTAGTGATTTTTCGTTTTTTTACATAACTGTTTGATTTTCAAATAGATTATTTTAATATAAGGCATAAAAAAAGCCCCTCGAAAGGAGCTTAATTTTAAAATTTAGTTGTTTTTTAATCAACTTTCATAATTTTTCTAAGGATAAAAGAAGCCGAAAGCAGGTAAACAATCATATAAAAATAGGAAATATCAAGGAAGTAGCTTATAAATGGGAAGGTAACAAAGCCAATCCAAATATTCAAACATATAGAACAACCGCCTAAAACCTTAAATAAGGGGTGTTCTCCGACCTCATCAATAAACAACCCCTCTTGTTCTTTTTTATCGCTCACGTTGGAAATGTATTGATATTTTAAGGGTTTTTTACGCTTTACAATACTCTTAGCTACAAAAGGAAGCCAAAAACTAAAAACATTGCCTCTCCAAAAACAAAAGTCAAGGAAGTAAGAAAATAAAGCAAGGAAAAGTCCTAAAATACTACATATCGTAATAAGCGGGACCACTTGCATCACAAGGGTTAGAGCATCCATCTATTTGAGAGTTTATAATTGTTTGTAATTTGAAATTTTCACAATCGTCAACCGAAATAAGAACTCCATCTGGTTGAGCCACTTTGAAGTTATAAATCATTGATTCATTTAATTGGCCTATTGCAATTGTTAGTTCTTCTCCTATTGCAAGGTTCTTAACTAAAGTAAATGTTCCTCCAGTTGGAGCATTCATATAAAGGAAATGGTCCCCAACTTGGGCTGCAACAATTCCTGTATTAATAATTTCATTGTGAGGAAAACGCCCCAAATCGTTTATACAACAATCCATTTTATATATTTAAAAGTGTTTTTAATCGGCTTCCTGTCGCTTGATAAGAATGTTTTTTTACAATCCACTCTCTGCTTTGCTCTTGTAAATTTACAACTTCTTTTTCATTTAAAGATAAAACCCACTTCATTTTTTGAATAAAGTCAAGTTCTGTATTCGCAATCACTAAAGCACAATCTCCATAAGCATCAGAATAAACTTTTTGGTTTAAGTTATTAGTGAAAACTATTTTACCAAGAGCAGCGGCTTCAAAAGCAGTAACTCCAAAACACCCGTACTCTTTGCCTCTTTGAGTTGGAGCGAATAGTTCGACATAAACATCACAACCGTGCATCCTTTCTATTTGGGCCTTATGATTTACCCTATCAGTATTTATTGTAAAGTTTGCTCCTTCAATTTTTTGTAGCATCTCCACTATTTTAGCAGTTCCTTTTACTGTTTCATTGCTTGGATAATGAGCTATAAAATAAGGATTAATAGTTTTCCAGTCTGCAGGCTTAAACTTTTCCGTATTAATTGCAGTAGCAATGTAGGTTTCGTTTTTCATCCCCAATCCAATAAATTCACATTGGTCTGTAAAGCATCTTTCAACTTTATCATTGAAAATCTTATTGCAATTTTCGGGGTTTTGTCTATAACCAGTCCCAGTATGATAAACAACAACTCTTTTTCCAAAAGCCCACGCTGTTTCCAACCAAGTATGATCGGAGTGGAATAGTTGAATTAAATCAGCTTTTTTTATTTCGTTTATGATTCGTTCAGAAGTAGCAACTTTTGATTCTGAGCCATAAGAAAAAGGGTGTGCTGTTCTTTTTAAATCTAAACAGTTAACGCCAACACTTCGTAAAGCATTGGCGTTCTCGTGTGCGAAGTTCGCGAAATCATCGTGGGAAATGTTTAATACTTTCATTTTGTATATTCTAAAAAGATTATTTTTGGATGGACTTGAACTCTTGTTGTTTTCTTCCAACCCTCCATTTGAGCATCTAAGAACTCCTCTGTAATTAAATGAGTATGATAAATGTCAGGTACAATATTTACTCCAGTTAAAATAACTATGTTTTTTTCAGATATGCTTTTCATTTTATTAAAAGCTATTTCTAAGTTCTCCATACCATCCAAAGCCGCAAAAACAAATATTGTTTCTACTTTTTCACAATAGTGATTTAAGTCAAGTTCTTCAATCTTTTCATTAATAACTTCCCAAGGGGTGTGCTCTGGAAGCTTAAAAGCATCTAATCCATAATAAATTGTAAACTCTGGTAATAGTTTTTTAAGCCACATTGTTCCGCAACCTACATCAAGAACCTTTTTACCAATAAAAACCTTTTTTAATAAGCTCTTATAATCGATTTGATGCTCACTTGATATTCCTTTTGTTCGGGTGTGTAAATTATTCAATTTAGCTTCCCACTCCTCTTTAGTAGTTTTCATAAAAATAAACCTCCATAAACTTCTTTAATTTTTTTTCTCATTAACTTCTCCTCTGGAGCATTTTGAGCAGTTAAGCGACATCTAACTGATTCCTGTCCGTTATGAATAGTGTAATTCATAACTGACTCCTCAACACAAGTCATTGTGCACTCCATTGCACAACGTATTTTAAAATGCCAATCAACATAATAAACAAGCTCCTCATCAAACATAAACTTATTTTTAAGTTCATTTTTCCACATCATAGTTGTGAAATTAATATACTCGTTTTGCAAAATACGAGCAGGATTTGAAGCTTGACCTCTATAAAAACCTAAATCTTTTCCTTCTAAAGTTTTGTTATTCCAACCTCCAAAACAAACCTCTAAATTTTTATCATTCTCGAAAGCTTGAACTCTTTTTGTTATTCCGTGCCAAGTCAATTCATCGTCATCGTGAAGCTGACAAATTAAATCCCCATCGGCTTCCTTCCAAAGTAAATTTAAAGAGCCTAATGGACTGTTTACATCTCTCCTAATACTTTTTACTCTTGGATTATTTAAAGCCTTTAAGAACTCGCTTGTCCCATCAGAACAACCATTATCTAAAATAAGAAGCTCAGAATTTTCATAATCCTGAGCTAAAAATGATTTAATCGCTCTTTTTAATAAATTTAAACGATTGTATGTTGGTGTAATTACTGTTACTTTCATGTACAAATAAACAAATAAATTATAAGAAACCAAAAGCCAAAACAAAGTCCAATAATAATAAACCAAGGAATAATCACATCCCAGTTATATTTTTTCTTAAATTTTCTTTTATATACCGGCTTTTCTCCACGCATAAGTTACAGTATTTAGGGTTCTTATTTTTTTTCCTGCCAAGGCCATTCTTTTCCATAAATCAACGTCCTGGTATCTTCCTTGCAAAGTATATCCTCCAACTTCATTAACAGAACTAAGCTTGTACATTGCAGTTCCGTGGTTGGTTAGCCAACCGTAAGGACTGTCAATTAAAGTGCGTTCGTATGCATGTGAGGTTGTATAAATTGGCTTTCTTTTAGGATCGCTTTCTTTAAAAGAAAAAAGTTGAGTGCCTAAAACATCAATATCAGGATTTTTAACTAAATGCTCAATCTGTAATTTAAAGCGATTAGGAAAAGAAATATCAGAACTTCCCATAATTGCAACCCACTCCGTTCCTGCTAATTCGTGGCCCTTGTTTAAAGCAGAAGAAGTCCCTCCGTTTTCTTTTTTATAGTGAACTCTAAACCCATCAATTAATTCTAATTCTTTTAAGGCTTGTAAAGTATCTTCATTTGTGGAACCATCGTCAATCAACAAAACATTATACTCTTGTTTGATGTTTTGCTTGCTCTTATGAACACTAAAAGCAGCCTCTTTTAATTCGGCTGCTTTTGTATTATAAACTGGCATTAAAACCGTGAAATCAATTTTTTGCATAAACAAATTTAATTATTTTAATCATAATAAAAAAGTTGTTTCGTTCGCTGTTAGT
>ERZ724509.841-NODE-841-length-12334-cov-4.576187_pt1 | contig 12334 bp, 16 predicted proteins | sample MGYA00376042_ERZ724509 | MGnify/ENA primary metagenome ERZ724509 (study PRJEB28724, sample SAMN07190887) | wastewater metagenome | isolation source: effluent of sewage treatment plant in Hong Hong | place: USA: Christiansburg, Virginia | collected 2016-03-01 ...
AGTGACACTTTTTGCACATGTCACATTGGTACATAGTATTGTCACTTTTTGTGAGTATGTGACGTTTTACTTAGTCTGCATAGCTATGCATCTCGTGCGGTTCTGTCATCAATTAATGATGGAAACATATACATCAGCCCGCATAAAAACCGAGCAAATACTCATACCTGAAAAGATTAGGTATGTACTATACGCTCGCAAATCAACCGAATCAGAAGAAAGACAAGTTCTTTCAATTGATTCACAGGTAAAAGAAATGTTGGAGTTAGCTGAACGTGATGGATTAGAAGTAGCTGAAATACGACGAGAGTCACATTCCGCTAAAGAGTCTGGACAACGACCTGTATACAAAGAAATTCTTGAAGATGTACGGCGTGGGAAGTTTAACGGTATTCTCACTTGGGCACCAGACAGACTTTCTCGTAACGCTGGTGACTTAGGAAGTATCGTTGACCTAATGGATCAGAAGCTTCTCATGGAAATACGCACTTATGGACAACATTTCAAAAACTCTCCAAATGAAAAGTTCCTCCTAATGATTCTCTGTTCTCAAGCCAAACTTGAGAACGACAATAAGAGTATCAATGTGAAGCGAGGACTAAAGACACGAGTTGAGATGGGTCTATGGCCAGCTCCGGCTCCGACAGGGTATCTTAAAGAGATTCGTAACGATAGAAAGTGTGAGTGTTATATCGACCCTGAGCGAGGTGATACCGTGAAGAAGATATTTGAGAAGGTAGCGTATGAGAGATGGAGTGGTAGAAAGGTGTATCACTGGCTGAGACATGATTTAAATTTCCGAACTGCTTGTGGAAAGAAACACTTGAGTCTGGGTAATATCTATAAGCTACTTGAAAATAATTTCTACCATGGTGAGTTTGAGTATCCAAAAAACTCTGGTAACTGGTACAAAGGCAAACACGAACCACTTATCTCAAAAGAGTTGTTTGAAATGGTTCAGTCCCAGCTAAAAGGTAACGAGCTAAAGACCAGACAAGAGAAGGAGTTCGCGTTCACTAAGTTAATGGCTTGTGGATTATGTGGTTCTGGTATTAGTGCTGATGAGAAATATAAGAAGCTGAAGAATGGCAAAGTTAATGCTCATGTCTACTATGGATGTACCAAGGCGAGGGATAAGAACTGCAAGTGTGGCTATATATCTGAAACAGAACTAATCAAACAACTACAAGCCTTGGTAGATAAAGTTGAGGTAAACGAGCTATCAGTGAAAAAGCAGATCATGGCTGAGGTGACGAGATACAAGAAGTTCGAAGCTTCGCTACTAGGACAGGACCTTAACTTTGAGGTTGGAGATATTGATATTAAGCGGTACATTAAGTTTCTCCTGAAGGACGGGTCAGTGGAGGAGAAACGAGAAATAATTTCGTGTTTTAACGCACAGGTTACATTGAGTAATAAGGTAATTACTATCTAAAAAACTTGAGACGAACGGGATCATCACCCCATAAACATTTGCCAGAGTTCAGAAAGTATCTAGATTGACAAGTCATTCTCCAAAAATGCTCCACCTGGACTGATGTCATGAATCTTGGTCGGAGTGAGGATGATAAGACCCTTAACAACCCGTGCTGGGTTTTGTTCTTTTACCCAAGCTACAGCTTCCATAAATTCAACTCCTTCCGTGACGTACTGTGCATCCGCTTTGATTTGTATGCCTTTCATATCAGTCCAGGCTGTTAACGCCACGGGTGCTTTAACGTCCAAGTTCTGCACCGTCTTATCCATAAAAAAGTCAAATAACCAGATGGTATCATCGTTGACTCTAATCATAGATACAGGGACAACATTAATACCAGTGTTGCCATAGGTGGCAAAAGCTTTGGCAGCGGCTGTAGAGAGTACGTCACGGATAGTAGATGAAAACATGAAATGAAAATTAACGAGATTGTAATGTGGAATGTAGGTGCTTATCAACGGCTACAGCAAGACGGAGTATGAGTACACCAACTGCAATAATCGAGAGCACCAGACGCCCGGGTGGAGGACCCGAGAATGTTTCAAACCATAAAGACCAAATTGGGAATTCAATTAAAATAGCCCTCATGACAAGTATGGCGTAGCCGACATATCCGAGTCCGAGTACAAACATAATTATTTCTCTTTGCAAATGCGGCGCGATCATCTTGCTGTTCACAAGCACCATTGCGGTGAAAATAAACATGGCTATACCACCCAGTAAAATATCAGCAGACCAGAAATTAGAGAAAAACCCGGACCAGTATACTTCTGGGTAAAGTAATACCAGTGTAATACAGTAAAAACAACTGTACCAAAACGCTAGAACTCCAATCTGTTTTTGATAGCCCAACTTCATATTAGGCCAGCCGATAAAATGACTAATACTTCCCATGGAGAGAGCGGTTGCAAATAGCAACGATGCTGTGCTCGCAGTTATAAAGGATAGTGTCATGAGTCCACCGCTAGATATATCTGCATATGAGATATACAAAAATGCAGGAATAAAATAGAAAAAAGACAGAAGACAGGCAAAAACCCATTTCTTCCGTTCAGTCACAGATTTTGCATAGTCAGTACGCATACATATGTACATTCTACACCATTCATTCAGTCCGAGGTGACCTATAGGCTGGTATACTAGTGACATGGCACATTTTAATTTTCATAGCTTAAAGACATTGTCGTGGGTGGTAGTGGGTATATTTTTAGGTGGTTCACTTTTGGTAACTATTGGTATTTTTGCTCTGGGTGGTTTTGAGCTATTTAAATTCCTATACGTAACCTTGTTACAGGGGTTTGGTATGGGGATGGTAATAACTGCCGTACTGTTCTTTTTAATCAGGGCCGTCTGGCGTCTCCACGCCCTGCCGATGGGTATCGCCCTGATATTTGTCCTCGTCGGTCTTTCAATGTTCATTTCGGTTTCTGTCGGCAGACTCTATGCACTTCAGTATCCCGTCTATGTTGAGTCATTTGGTCCAGGGAGTGGTCCTGGGTTGCCCCTTAAAAATGTCATCGGATTTTTCAGCCATATAGATCAATTTGCTCGTGTGAGTGATATTGCTCGAAATCCGAATGATGTACCACCGCCAATCACGGTACTCGACCCTGAGGCTGACGCAAGGGCAACATTCGAGATGATTGAGTCGTTGTCTGCAAGTGGCACTTTGGAAATGGTAGCCTCGACCACTCCACCTGAAGATGGTGGCACGGTGAGAGAACTCCATCTTGAAACTACCGAAGTGCTAGCAGAAATTGCCCCCGGTATTATGCATAATTACTGGACATTCAATAACACCGTACCTGGACCACTGTTCCGTGTTCGTGAAGGGGATATTGTAAAGGTCACTATCAAAAATAATGAAACGAGTCTTCATCATCATAATGTGGACTTCCACGCTGTTACAGGCCCTGGTGGTGGTGGCAAGGTGAGCGTAGTTGCTCCTGGTGAAACAAAAGAATTTACCTTTAAGGCACTAAACCCTGGATTGTTTGTCTACCACTGTGCCGTACCGAATATGGCAGTACATATGGCTCATGGCATGTATGGTCTCATTTTAGTTGAACCGAAAGAGGGTCTGCCTGCGGTTGATAAGGAGTTTTATGTCATGCAAGGTGAGATTTTTACGACCGGTACGATTGGTCGTAAAGGGCTCCAGGCGTTTGATGCGAAGAAAATGATGGCGAGTACCCCAACTTATGTGACATTCAACGGTCGACCAGATGGTGCAGTTGGTAAAATGAAAGCAGAAGTGGGTGATCGTATCCGTATGTATGTTGGGAATGGTGGAGTGGTGCATAATTCCTCATTCCATGTGGTCGGTGAAATATTTGATACAGTCTATCCTGAGGCATCTATAGGCGGAGCAATGTTCAAAAATGTACAAACTACCAATGTGCCAGCTGGAGGAGCCACGATTGTAGAATTTACGGTTGATTACCCGGGGACATACGTACTGGTTGATCATGCGCTGATGCGTGCCGATAAGGGTGCGTGGGGCACAATTGAAGTCACTGGAGAGGCTGACTCGACTATTTTTGACGGAGACTTTAGTGAACATAGTCATGAAGGTCATCACTAATTATGAAAAAAACTTCAATTGAAATCCCAGCCTCTTTTAAGGGCGACATAAGGCAGGATGCTGAAATTTTAGAAAAGTTCAGTGAAGATACAAGTATTTTTAAAATCAGTCCTGCTCTGGTGGTACAGCCGAAAGATGCTTCCGATCTCAATACACTGATTCACTACGTACATACTCGTCATGGAGAACTCTCACTAACAGCCCGTAGCGCAGGTACGGATATGTCTGGTGGACCACTCACCGATTCGATTGTAGTTGACATGACCAAGTATTTTAATCAGATCCAAACGGTGAATACTGAATTTGCGGTCACACAACCTGGCGTATACTATCGTGACTTTGAAAAAGAAACTCTCAAGTTAGGTGTAATTATGCCGAGCTACACCGCCAGTAAAGAGCTCAATACCGTTGGTGGTATGGTGGCCAACAACTCTGCTGGTGAAAAATCGCTTACCTACGGCAAGACTGAACGTTATGTTCAAGAATTAAAAGTGGTATTACAAGATGGTGTTGAATACAGTTTCAAAAAATTACATCGTGATGAACTTGAAGCAAAAAAGCAACAACAAAATTATGAAGGCGAAATATACCGCCGATTAGAAACACTCATTCAAGATAATCGCGACGCAATCAAGACCGCCAAGCCAGTTGTCAGTAAAAATTCAGCTGGATATGGTATTTGGAACGTATGGGACGAAGAGAATGGCACGTTTGACCTCACACAGCTATTTGTTGGGTCGCAAGGAACTCTCGGAATTATTTCTGAAATAACCTTCTCGCTTGTGAAGCCGAAATCAGCTTCACGAATGTTGGTCTTATTCCTTCGAGCAAAACACTTTTCACAGCTAGGGAGTATCGTTAATTCGGTACTCGCCCACAAACCAGAAAGTTTTGAATCGTATGACGATAAGACTTTTAATGTGATGTTGCGGGTATTTCCGAAGCTTTTCTGGCGACTAGGGGGAAACCCATTCACACTACTGCGTGACTTTTGGCCTGAGATTAAACTCGTATTACAGGGTGGTATACCAAAGCTAGTCCTCATGGCTGAATTTGCTGCCGATACCGATGAGGAAGCCAAGCAGATGGCCGTAGCGGCAGAAAAAACCATCCAATCATTTGGTTTAGCTACCCACATTACAGCTACCCAATCTGAAGCGAACAAGTTTTGGACAATTAGACGTGAGAGTTTCAAACTCTTGCGGGAAAATGTTTCGGACAAGCACACTGCTCCATTTATTGATGATTTTGTAGTGCGACCTGAATACTTACCAGAATTTCTTCCACGTCTGTATGCCATTCTTGATGAATACAACCTGCTCTATACGGTGGCGGGGCATGTTGGTGACGGTAATTTCCACATCATTCCGTTGATGGACTTCACCAGACCTGATTTTGTAAAGATCGTGAATGAATTATCTGATCGAGTGTACACACTTGTTGGTGAATACCACGGTTCGATTACTGGGGAGCATAATGACGGCTTAATTCGTACTCCATACCTATATAAAATGTTTAACCCCGAGATACTCAATGTATTTCAAGAGATCAAAGAGATATTTGACCCTCATCGTATTTTTAATCCTCATAAGAAAGTTGACCCAACAATTGAATACTTGCACACGGCAATAAAGAAACATTCCTAACGGGCATGCTACTGTACGGAATAATCAAAAAATTCGACCTAAATAGGTCGAATTTTTTGATACTAGTTTCTTATCAAGACCTATTGATGTTTTTGCAACAGGTCTCGTGCTAGCACGACTTGGCGGAGAGAGGGGGATTCGAACCCCCGATGAGGTTGCCCCCATGCCGCCTTTCCAAGGCGGTACATTCAACCGCTCTGCCATCTCTCCAAATGCGGCTCTATCATACCGTACTTTGCGGGGGTGGGGAACGGGGTGGCTTGTCATACCCTAGAATTAGGGCATGATATACTAAATAACATATGAAATTGAAGAAACAGGACAAACTGACCGTGCTGTCAGCCTTTCTTATAGGGATTATTGGCGGTTCGTATTTGTATCTTGTAGGCTATGCGCCAGAGTGGGAGTCTGGACAAGGTGTCGACACTGAAGAGGAGGCGGCCGAATTTGTCGTGATTGGTGAAATGTATGGCGGTGATCGTGCCGGTGTGCCGCCATCGTTCCAGATTGAACATGATGGAAGTTATCGCTATCTCCCATTTTCTGATAATCCTGAGGTACCAAGTCCAGCAATTGAAGGCGCCATTCCGCGCACACTCTTGCGCGATCTTAAGACTGCACTCACCGACGATGTGCTTATAGAAGCTGCCAAGCCCGAGACCAAAGAGATGTGTGCGGAGAACGTTGATGGTATCGACTACCGCTACATAGTGGTGAAGGGAGGTGTTGAATACGAACTTGATACGTGTACTACGAACTTGGAAGCAGAAAGTGAAGTCGGTCAGCAGTTGCTTGCCATCTGGGAATACTTTGAAGGCGCGCAGTAATTACTTATGTCGCGTCTGTTCTTCCTTGTAGCGCTATTAGTACTGCCAAGCAGTGCCTTTGCCTATACCGTCACGAGTCACGAAGTGGTGACTCCGTATGAGGTACTCCCGCTTGAATTAGACCTCGAGAATCGTCAGATTATTACAGGAGAGCTTAATGGCTATCCGGAGATGGTTGAGTTCACCATTAGTGAAGAGCTACCACTCTCAGTGAGTATCTTTGGGCTACCTGGTTCTTCGACACCAAACTTCGGGGGGATTATTGTCCGAGTCGTGCAGCCGCGCGGGGTAGAGGAGATTGCGCGTATCAAAGCGGCTGAGGCCACTTGGGAGGCGGTCCGCGAACCAATTTCAAAACTTAATTTCTTAGTCGGACCAGAGTACTTTGGTACCGTAGCATCGGGTACGTATCGAGTAGAGGTCAGTACGCCTGAAAATTATGGCAAGTATCTCATCGTGATTGGCGACACTGATAGTGATGCTGGCTACGGTGCGACTTTCCGCTCGGTGGCTGCTCTCTACGAATTTGCCGAAGCCACAAAACTCGGAATGATTCGCACCTCACTCGTGTATATACCACTTGGTATCATCTTAGTCCTATGCGGTATCGTCTACACTGTACGGCGGACCAGACCGGAGCTGTTTCACCTAAAAAATAGTACGAAAAAATAATATGCTCAAAGTCATTGTGATAATTTTCGCCGCTATAGCCTTCTTGTGGTACTTTTTTCCGCAGTTTGCCGACCAGAGCCTACAGTCCTATATCGAAGAGCGGTTATGAGCCAGTGGTATGTCTATATGCTGCGGTGTAGTGATGGCACCTACTACAGTGGCGTGACCACTGACCTAGAGCGACGTATTAAGGAGCACAATGGGGAAGGAGCGGCTGGAAAAGGAGCCAAGTACACCAAGGCGCGCCGCCCGGTCCGTCTCGCCTATAGCGAGCCTGTGACAGACCGAAGTACGGCGCAAAAGCGCGAACATGCCTTGCGTCAGATGACCCGTGCCGAAAAGGAAAAGCTTGCAAACTGAGGGCGAGTGTAGTTTAGTTGTACGAAAGCAGTTCCTAAAGGAGGATTGATCTTGAAGAGACGTGGTGTGCTTAATTACTTGCGATGGGGCCGTATGGTTTGGGTGGCCGTTCGTGCAGAAGGTGAGTCCTATGGCGTATGCAAACCACGCCGGTCCCGCATTCTTTGTGTCGGAACTGACGTCGCCGTTCTTGAGTGGTATCCTGACACCAAGTTCGAGTTCTGCTACCCGACACGGGCTGCCTGTTTCGAACGCTGCCGTGACCTGTACAACATCTACACGGCCAGGCCGCGGGAAGAGTACCCGCACGGTAAACAAGCTGCGTGAGCGAAGCGAGGAGGGCTGGCCACAAGCCAGCCCTTTCAATATTGATGCAAAATAACACTCTCCCTAGGCCTTGCCTAGGGTTTTTGGTTTTTATAGGGAGTGAACTGGATAGGCTTGCAATTTGCACAAAATGTAGTATAGTGCGGGCCGATTCGAAATGTTCCCGTGGGGTGAAATAATGGATGGCTCTGGAAAGATGGGGGTAGATGATTCAGAAGTCGAAGTCCACCCCCTGGTCGGAAGGCTTGTCTGGGTGGCGCTGCGCACTGGCGCACCGGGGGCCGATGATGAGTTCACTCCTCAACTCAGGCTGGTCGAGGACGTAATCGACGGTGAAGCTCGGCTCAAAGGCGGTCTCACCGCCTCAATTGCGAGAGGACGCTGGGCTGGCGAGTGCTTCACCGACCATGGTGAATGCGCGTTGTGGTGCACCGGCATCATGCGACATCTTAGTTTCGTCAGCTACGTTCGGCTTTGGAACTGGCTCGGGCCGAACTTCGAGTCGGACGACCCGTATAACAAATGAGCTTTTTTAAGCTCGAGTAGTAACGGCCGGCGCATATCCTTGCGCCGGCCTTTTCTTTGGCTCGTTAGAAGTATGTAGACTTTTCATTCCAGGTAACGTTTCAGATTCTGTTTAATACAATAAATTTCAATGCCCCCAATAGCCTTATACTTCTAACGGGTTGCATGTCCTTTGTAGTGCCACCCTCGACAAAAGTCAGCATCTACGGTATGATTGTGGCGTTTTAAGGTGCACTGTCGTACCGACGGTCGCGCCTTTCTCTTTTTGAGACAAACACTTATTGGCGTAAAAACATTTTTAGTATATGGAGATTAGAAACATCGCGATTATCGCGCACGTAGACCATGGTAAGACGACCCTCACCGACGCTCTCATGGAGCAGACAGGAGCTCGCGATGGTGAGACCTCAATGGATAGTAACGCGCTTGAAAAAGAGCGTGGTATTACCATTTACGCCAAAAATACCTCTATTGAGTACAAAGGGACCAAGATCAACATCGTGGACACCCCTGGTCACGCGGACTTTGGTTCTGAAGTAGAGCGTGTACTTCGTTCGATTGACTCAGTGCTTCTCATTGTGGACGCGCAAGAAGGGCCAATGCCACAGACTCGCTTTGTTTTGAAGAAATCTCTCGAACTTGGTCTCAAGCCAATTGTAGTCGTGAACAAAATCGACAAGCCGGCAGCTGATATCCCACGAACCGAAGAGCAGGTGCTCGAACTCTTCCTCGAACTCGGTGCGAATGATGAGCAGTGTAACTTCACCACTGTCTACGCCATTGGTCGCGAAGGAAAGGCGAAGCGTAATATGAACGATGAGATGCTAGACCTCACCCCACTCCTTGATACGGTGCTTGAACTCGTGCCACCGGCTCGTGCGTATGTAGCGGGTGAAGCGCTGCGTGCCCAGGTATTTAACCTCGGCTATGACAACTTCCTCGGTCGTCTCGCGGTCGCTCGTGTATATGAAGGCTCAGTCAAGGCCAGTCAGCAGCTGATCGTGAAGCACGAAGGCGAAGACACCGTCCGCCGTGGTAAGGTCGTGAAGCTTAATACCTTTAAGGGTATTGCAAAAGTGGAAACTGCCGAAGCATTTGCTGGCGACATCGTCATGATTGCCGGCTTTGAGGATATCAATATTGGAGACACCTTCACTGATAGTGAAGCGGCCGAACCACTCCCAGCTATTAAGGTAGATGAACCAACCATTGCGCTCCAATTCATGCCGAACAGTTCTCCGTTTGCTGGTCGCGAAGGTAAGTTTGTGACTAGTCGCCAGATCAAGGATCGTCTTGAGAAGGAACTCGAAGTCAACGTGGGACTCCAGGTAGACTTCAGTCAGGGAGACACCTTTGAAGTACGTGGTCGTGGTGAAATGCATGTCGCGATTTTGCTCGAGAACATGCGTCGTGAAGGCTTTGAAATGGCCGTCTCACAGCCACAGGTAATTATCAAGGAAATCGACGGCGTGAAGAGTGAACCGTTTGAAGAAGTAACGGTCGATATTCCAAGTGAATACCAAGGAGCGGTCATCGAACGTCTTGGTACCCGTGCGTTTGTCATGACTAACATGATTGTGCACGAAAACCAGGTGCGTATCATGCTCGAAGGTCCAACTCGTGGACTCCTCGGCTACAAGAACCAGTTTGTGGTAGACACCAAGGGTGATGGTATCCTCGCGTCTCGCGTTCTTGGTTTCCGCCCATACGCAGGTGAAATCAAGAAGCGTCAGGTGGGATCAATGATCTCAATGGTCCAGGGCAAGGCACTTGGCTTTGCACTGTATGGTCTCCAGGATCGTGGCCAGCTTTACATTGGTGCTGGTACTGAAGTATATGAAGGTATGGTGGTTGGTAACACCAGTAAAGGTGAAGAAATGACCGTGAATCCGACCAAGGGGAAACAGCTTACGAACATGCGAGCGTCAGGAAGCGATGATGCGATTGTGCTCGTTAATCCAAAGGTGATTACCATTGAAACCGGCCTCGAAATCATGGCCGATGACGAATATCTCGAAATCACCCCGGCGAATGTTCGACTACGCAAAGCAAAGCTCAAAGAAGGTGACCGCAAGCGCGCATAGTGGAAAACATTGATTTTTAGAACATTCTATAGTATAGTTGTTATACTATGAATTTAAAACAAGCAAACGAGCAAATCGTCCGCTTTTTTAATGGCGATAAGTTAACTTTTTGTGTTGAGCGCTTCGGGGAAAATAATGAAGAATGGATTGCTCGTTGCGACCAACTTGCAGCAATAACCACAAGTGGTTTCGGCTTTGATGAACGTGAAATGCGCGATCTAGTCAAAGATGCGATTATTACAGCAGCTGGTGTCGATGGAGAATTTGCAGATGAAGTACTAAAGGAATTTTCATTGACTAATGAGCTAGTGGTTTCTCTATAAGGATTTGTTATGGACAGTAGCCTCGTTGCGTTGGTTAAGTTAGAACATGGTGAGCTAACTCAACGTATCAAGGGACTTAAACAAAAAGATTGGGTAAAAGCATGTGAAAGACTTGGTCTCTGGGTTGCAGAAGGCGGTGGCAGAGGATCGCATGTAGCAATCTATAATGAACACAACTGTGATCGTTCCAATCGTGATAATTTGGTTTTGACAGTGCAAAAACATTTAACTCCAAATATTCAGACAGATAAACTTAAGCAACTCGTAGCTTATGGTTTGGAGTCAAAAAAGTATTCTGAAGATGATGTCTGGAAGGCATTAAAATTAATGTAATAATACCTCTCCGCAAAGCTCAAAGAAGGTGACCGTAAGCGTGCCTAACCGATCAATACAAAAGCGACTGTCCTTTGGGCAGTCGCTTTTGTGGTATTATAGATTACATGAGATTTTTTGGACTAATAGGGCTTGTGACAGCACTGGCATTTGGCTTCTACTTAGCTATGAAAAATCCTGCCTTGGCCCCAGCCGCACCAGAAACCGCCACTGAATCATCCGGACTGTCGGTACTCAATGACGCCAAGCAGGCTGCGAAACAACTTGAGGGAAGTGCGCGGGCAGAAAATGAATAATCGCCACCCCACAGTGTGTACTATTGACCTGTGTAATTTTCAGTTCTATAATTTAAACAGGGAAGAGGAGATTGACCATGAAGGCGATTGTTCCTGTACTATTCTGTGCCGTGACCTGGTACGACGCCGACGGCGCCGTTGTGGCCGCCGGCCAGCCTGTGCTTCCGGATCGTGATTTCGCTGAAACTTGGGCAACTGCTCAAATTGCGAGCGATAACCTCCCGTACACGTTTGAGGTTACCTGCGAGGAAGATCAGCAGCAGTAAAATGGATACGCCACTTGTCGCTATGACAAGTGGCGTATTTCTCTAGAGTCCGAGGGCTGCTAAAAAGAGTTTTAGTTCGTTATCACCGAGTTTGCGGAATTGGTTGGGCTTTAGGGCACCCAGTTCAACATTCATGACGCGCACCCGCTTGAGACTCTCTACCTGGTAGCCAAGCGCGGCACACATGCGACGAATCTGGTGCTTCTTACCTTCGGTAATAGTGAGATTAAAACGTTTTAGATTCTTTGGGGTGCCGACGGCCTTACCTGGCTTCGTGCGGTAGCCTTCAATAACAACCCCGAGCTCGAGAAGCTTGAGGAAGGCTGGGGTGACATTTTTATCAACTGTCACACTGTATTCTTTTTCGTGGTCGGCTTCAGGATCGAGGAGGGGTCCGGTGATACGGCCATCATTTGAGAGGATGATGAGTCCTTCCGAGTCCTTATCAAGGCGTCCGACAGGTGACACGTCAGTGATGCTGTAATCCTTCTTCAGGCGAGTGGCGATATCCATTTCGCCGGCAGCCGGAGAGTGGGTGATGATACCGCGGCCTTTGTAGTAGGCGAGGTAGCGCTTACTCTTTGTTTCGCCACCGAGGGTGACTTCGTCACCCA
>ERZ724509.842-NODE-842-length-12332-cov-10.653661_pt1 | contig 12332 bp, 11 predicted proteins | sample MGYA00376042_ERZ724509 | MGnify/ENA primary metagenome ERZ724509 (study PRJEB28724, sample SAMN07190887) | wastewater metagenome | isolation source: effluent of sewage treatment plant in Hong Hong | place: USA: Christiansburg, Virginia | collected 2016-03-01 ...
CCCGCCGCACGCTCGCCGCGTGCAGTCCTCCCAACCCGCCTCCCTCCCCTGGCGTGAAGCCCAGCGCGCCCGACTCCGACGCGCCGCCCTCTCCGCACTTCGCCCGCCTCCTGACGTCACCGTCTCCGAGTGGGCCGACCTCTATCGCGAGCTGAGCTCGTCGCAGTCCGCTCTCGCCGGGCGCTGGCGCACCGACGAGACGCCCTACCTGCGCGAGATCATGGACGCCCTCAGTCCCAACTCGCCGGTGCAGCACGTCTACGTGATGAAGGGCGCCCGCGTCGGCTACACCGAGGGCCCGATCAACAACACGGTCGGCGCCTACATGCACATGGCGCCGTGCCCGATGATGGTCGGGCAGCCATCCGAGGGCGACGGCGAGGAGTGGAGCAAGGACTCCCTCGACCCGATGCTCGCCTCGACGAGCGTCCTGCGCGGACTCGTGACCCCCGACGGAGAGCGGAAGAAGGGCAACACGATCATGCACAAGCGCTACCGCGGCGGCGTGATCTACGTCGTCGGCGCTAGCACCGGCAAGAGCTTCCGTCGCCGACTCGGACGGCTGCTCATTGGCGATGAGATCGACGGCTGGCCCGGCAGCATCGACGGTGAAGGCGACCCGTGGGGTCTGTTCCTCAAGCGCGGCGATACATTCGGGACGCTGAAGAAGGTGCTCGGCGGGAGCACTCCGACCGTCAAGGGATACTCCCGCGTCGAGCGCCTCTTCCTCTCGTCCGACCAGCGCTATTACCACGTCCCGTGTCCCGAGTGCGGGCACATGCAGCAACTCATCTGGGAGAACTTCCACTGGACCGACGGCGACGCGCGGACGACCGAATACGCCTGCGCCTCGTGCTCATCGCTGATCCCCGACCACAAGAAGCGGTGGATGCTCGACCGGGGCAAGTGGGTCCCGACGTTCCCCGATCGCGAGGCCCGCGGCTACCACATCAGCGCGTTCTACTCGCCGTGGGTGGGATGGCCGCAAATCGTCGCCGAGTGGCTTGCGGCCGAGGGCGACCCGACGCTTGAGCAGGTGTGGACGAACACCGTGAAGGGCGAGACGTGGGATCTGGCGAACGCCGAGCGGTGGTCGCTCGAAGACCTCCGCGCGCTCTGCGTCCCGCTGATCTCCGTCCCTGCACTCGCCGCGTGCCTGACCGCGGGCGTCGACGTGCAGGGTGATCGGCTAGTGCTCGTCGTCGACGCGTGGGGCCCGAACGAGGAGAGGTGGACGTTGCTACGTCGCGACCTTCTCGGCGACCCGACCGGGCCCGAAGTCTGGGCGGACCTCGACGCGGCACTCCTCGACCGGTACGCGCTCGAGGGTGGCGGCACCGTTGCGGTGAAAGCGGTGTGCGTCGACTCCGGCTTCCAGGCGCAGGCGGTGAAGGCGTTCTGCAAGCGGCGGACGAAGCGGCGCGTGACGGCGATCAAGGGCCGTGAGGGCCAGGGCGTTCCGGTGTGGCCGCGCGAGTCGAGGACCCGAAACAAGGGCCGCGCGGACGTCGTGCTCATCGGGATCGACGCGGCGAAAGAAGCGATGCACGCGCGGCTTCGTCGGTCGGCACAGGGTGTCGCCGCAGGTCGACGAGGCGGCCCCGGCTTCTGGCACTTCTCGGCGACGCTCACCGAGGCGTTTTTCGAGGAACTCACCGCCGAGGTGCAAGTCGTCGAGCACGGCAAGGCGAAGAAGGGCGGCACGAAGGCGGCCGCGCGGAGGCGGTGGATCTTGCGCAAGCCGGGCCTGCGCAACGAGTCGCTCGACTGCTGCGTCTACAGCTACGGGGCGCTCTGCGGGCTGCTCGCACGGCAAGCGGTGAACCTCGACCGGCCGCTCGTCGGGAAGGATGCAGCGGTCACCTTCGCGCTCGCGAAATCGGAGGCGGTGGAAAAACGAATTTCCTCCCGACCCCCAAATCCCGAACGTCGGGAGGAAAATACGAAAGTGCCAGAGCCGGTCGTTGCCGAGGTGGTTCGGCCTCCGACTCCGGCGCCGCCTGCCCGCGTCCAGCCCGAGCCGAAGAAGAAGCGCCCGCGGTTCTTCTGAGCGCGCTCGGAGCGGCTGACCCGCCTGCCTGTCGCGCGCGCGTCTGTCTATCCGTGGCCCATGGCGTGGACGCAAACAGACCTCGACCGAGTCGAGACGGCGATCGCGAGCGGAGTGCTCGAGGTCACGACGAGCGACGGGAAGAAGGTCCGCTATCAGTCGCTCGCCGACCTGATCCGCGTCCGTGATCTGATCGCCTCGTCGATCTCCGAGTCGGGGCGCAAGCCGTCCGTCTCGTATGTGCGGCACCGCCGCGAGGGGTGCTGAGGTGGGGCTGCCCGTGAACCCGCGCCCCCGGCGCCTGGACCTGATGGTCGCCCCGCCCTCGCCAGAGGAGGCCGATCGGCGACGCGCGATGCTTCTGCCGAGCCACTCGCCGTGTCCTGTCGAGCCCGTCGAGTGCCCGCTCGAAGCGGCTGACCGTGAGCTTGCCGAGGAGATCGGCGCAGCCGCCCGCAAGGCCGGCCTGCTCCCGCCGGCCCCCACCCGACCCACCGTCTCGCGCCTCCCGTCCGACCGGATGACGCGCCCCGTCGCGCCCTCGGCCCGAGTGGTCCGATGAGCCTCCGCGCCTCCCCGCCGCTCGGCTTCTGGCGTCGCATGGGCCGCGCCCTCGGCCGTCTCTTTACCGCGCCCCGCCGTCGCTTCTACGACGCGGGCAAGCACTCCAGCCGCTACCGCGAGTTCAACAACCGCAACGCCGGGCCGAACACGATCACGCTCGCGCAGGCGACGCGGCTCCGTGACCGCGCCCGCGAGATGGTCCGCAACGACCCGCACTGTGCTCGAGCGATTGCTGTCCTCGTCAACAACGTCGTTGGCACCGGGCTTACCCCGACGGCCACGCGGCCCGAGAACGCACCCGAAGACGGCCAGACCCGCAGCGACATCGCCGACGCGATTTGGAAAGCATGGTTCGAGCCCGGCGTCGCCGACATCGAGGGCCAGCTTTCCGGCGACGCGCTGATCGCAACCGCCGTCCGCGGCTGGTTTGAGTCGGGCGAAGTCCTGATCCGCCGCCGCATCGAGCCGAAGCTCCGACCTGTCCCGTGGCGCCTCGAAGTCCTCGAGGCGGACATGCTTGACGAGCAGCGCAACGAGACGACGGACACCGGGCAGATTGTTCAGGGTGTCGAGCTCGACTCGCGCGGTCGGCGCGTCGCCTACTGGATTCTGAAGAATCACCCCGGCGAGACCGGCACCGCCTACGGCGCCCGCGAAGCCGTGCGCGTCCCAGCGTCCGAGGTGATCCATCTCTTCATGCCGCTGCGCCCGCGGCAGGTGCGCGGCGTTCCGCTCCTATCGACCATCATGGCGCAGAAGAAGGACCTCGCCGACTTCGAGTCGTACGAGCTCCTGCGCAAGAAGACCGAGACCGCGGTCTGCGCCTTCGTGATCCCCGGCGACAACCAGAGTGCCGCGGACAACGAAGACGACGAAGGCCTCGTGCCGTCGGTCGAGGATGCGGACGGCAACAGCGTCGAGGACATGCAAGGCGGGCTGATCCTCCGGTTGAAGAACGGGAAGGAAGTCAAGTTCAACACGCCGCAGATCTCGGCCAATTACGACACCTACAAGCGGGCGATGCTGCAGTCGATCGCGGTCGGCTGTCAGATCTCCTACGAGCAACTGACGGGCGACCTGTCGCAGGCAAACTACTCCTCGCTCCGCGCGGGCATGCTGGAGTTCTGGCGCTACGTCGAGCAGCTCCAATGGCTCTACCTCATCCCGACCGTGATGCAGCGCCTCTGGGGCTGGGCCATGGAAGGCGCCTACCTTGCGGGCACGCTCCCCGGCCCTGACCCGGTGCCGGTCGAGTGGTCGGCCCCGAGGCGTCAGAGCGTCGATCCGGCGAAGGACACGCTGGCGGACATCCTCGACGTGCGCGCTGGCTTCGTCCCGCTCGAGGACAAGATCGGGGAGCGCGGCTACCAGGCGGCGTCGGCGTTCAAGCGGATCGCTGCGACGAACGCGATGCTCGAGAAGTTCGGGATCATCGTCGACACGGACCCGCGGTCGATGGCGTTCCGAGGTGCCTTCCCCTCGGCTGTCGCCGGCACCGCTGCAGCCGCTGTCGTCGACACGGGCGAAGACGACGCTGAGACGCGCGCGCTTCGCGTGGCACTTCGAGCCGCCGAGGTCCGCGCGATGCGCCGGCTTCTGGCGTCAGAATCCACCCCCCTCAAAACCGCGACCACATCGGCAGATACCTCCGAGCACGAAACGGACTCGGAGACCTGATGCCCGACGCCTCGCCCAGCTACCTCGAATTGCCCGTGCAGACACGGGCGGCCGACGTGCGCCCGGGCTCGTGGGACGAGGCGGCTCGTACCGTCGAGGTGATTGCCTCGACTGGCGCGATGGTCCGCCGCTACGGCTTCATGAGCGAGTACGACGAGGAGATCCCGGTCACCGAGCAGGTCTTCGACCTCGCCCGATTCCTGACCGTCGGCCCCGTGCTCGACAACCACAACAGCTACGGCTCGGCGCTCAACGCGATCGGCCGTGTCGCCGCTGCGCAGATCGAGAACCGCCAACTCCTCGCGACGCTCCAGTTCGATACGGACCCCGCATCCGATGCGATCTTCCAGAAGATCGGCCGCGGGATCTTGCGGGCCGTCTCGCTCGGCTACGACGCCGAATACGAGCGCGTCCGAGCCAAAGACCGCGAGGACGGCGGCACCGTCGACCTCTACCGCGCGACGCGAGTGACGCCCTACGAGGTGTCGGTCGTGATGATGCCGGCCGATGCCGGCGCAGTCGTCCGCGGACAGCAGACCGGCGCAACCCGCCGCTACGCCGTTCGCGACGCCACCCCGCCCGCATCCGCGGAGCCCCCCCAAGAGACGCCGGCCCAGCCGGAGGAGAGAGCCATGCCGACCCCCGAGAATGCAGGCGGCGCGGCCGCCCTCCCGACCGCCGAGCAGACCCGCGAGATCAAGCGTGAGGCGGTTGCCGCCTACACGAAGCGCCTCGCCGCGACGCAGACCCTGCTCCGCAACGTCGGCCTGAACGCCGATGACGCCCCCTCCATGATCGAGCGTCACGAGACGGACGCCGACCTGAACGCGGACATCCTCCGCCTGCTCGCCGCCCGCGACGCCGCGGCCCAGCCGACGCGCAGCGCGGTCCGCGTCGACAGCGGCACCGACCAGGCTGACAAGGTCTTCGAGGCCATCAGCGCCGCGCTCGAGTTCCGCGCGTTCCAGTGCGCCGACCCGTTCAAGGTCGAGACGTACGCCGCCAACGCTCGCCGCCGCGGCCTCGAGCCGCACGTCCCGAAGGCCCCGACCGACGAGACGGTCCGCCGCTTCGCGCGCGGTCGTCTGCTCGACATCGCGGACACCTTCCTGCAGTCGCGCGGGATCCGCACGGGTGGCATGTCGATCGGCCAGATCGCCGAGACCGCCCTCGCCTACCGCTCGAACGGCGCGATGATGACCACGGCCGACTTCCCGGGCCTGCTCGCGAACACCGCGAACAAGCTCCTCTCGGTCGGCTACTCGGAGGTCACGAGCCCGTGGCGCGAGATCGGTCTCGCCCGCCGCCAGGACCGCCCGGACTTCAAGACCTTCACGATGTACCGCCGCTCCGGCGCGCCGGGCCTCGCGAAGATCAACGAGCACGGCGAGATCAAGCGCAGCGGCTGGGGTGACGGCTCGTCGCTGACCGGCCAGCTTTCGACCGCTGGTGTCGAGGTGGCGTTCACGCGCCAGATGCTGATCAACGACGACCTCGGCGCATTCGCGCAGCAGAACCTCGGCCTCGGCGAGTCCGCCGTGCGCTGGGAGGACGACGCGGTCGTCACCGACCTGCTCTACGGCAACGCCACGCTGAGCGACTCGGTCGCCTTCTTCGACGCCACCCGCGGCAACCTCTCGGCCGACGTCGGCGCGCCCGACCTCGCCTCGATCGTGGTCGCCGGCCGGATGTTCGCGGCGATGACCGAGACCATCAAGTCGCCCTCGACGAACAACGGCACGACGACCCGCAAGATCGGCCACCGCCTCGTGGGCTTCCTCGCGGCGCTGACCGAGAAGCTGACGATCGACCAGATCCTCGAGCCCCGCACGCCGGACGCCGCGAGCAACAAGCTCCCGGCGCAGCTCCAGGGTTTGCGCACCTGGCAGGAGGATCGGCTCCAGGTCGAGGCCGCCGCGCCGGACGTGCACTTCGCCATCTCGAACCGCCCGGCCCTTGTGTACGGCGGCCTCGAAGGCGACCCGAGCCCGCGTCTTTCGATGCAGGTCGCGACCGGCACCGACGGCGTGATCTGGCAGCTCGTCCACGACTGGTACGTCGCGGTCGAAGACCCCAAGGCCGTCATCCGCATCCCGAAGAGCTGAACCTGACGCCCGGCGCGTCCGGGGTGGAGTGAGAACATGGGCCTCGAAACTGTGCAGGAAGGTCGTACGCTGACGATCCCGTGCCCCGCCGCGGGCGCGACGGTCGACAAGTGGTATGGGATCGGCGGCCTTCTGGGCCGTGCGCGCAACACGCAGACCAGCGGGCTCGACCTCGAGCTCGGCCGCCCCATGGTGGGCGAGGTCATCCGCATGCCCAAGGCCACCGGCTTCGTGCCGGTCCTGGGCGAGGTCGCATTCTTCGACTTCGGCACGGACAACCGCCTCGAGGCCTACTCGACTGGCGCTGATGTTCGTCCCGTCGGCTGGTACGCCGCCGCCGCGCTGACGGGTGACACCGCCGCGCGCGTCGTGTGGGACCCTGCCGCCGCCGCCGCCGACGTCATCATCCAGACGGTCACGATCTACCTCGACGCCACGAAGGCAGTCGTGCAGACGGCGCCCTTCATCGCGCCGTTCGCGGGCAAGATCATCGGCCTGCAGTACTACGCCGACGTCAAGCCGAGCTCGGCGTCCGGCACCTGCCTGCTCACCGCGATCAACGCCTCGGTGTCGGACAACACGCTGATCGCGACCGCGAACATCGACCTCGAGGCCATCACCGAAGATGCGCTGACGGCGATGACGCTGACGAGCACCGCGGCCGACCTCGTGCTCGCCAAGGCCGCGGTCGCCGAGTTCGTCGCGACGTCGAACAACACCGACCTCGTCGCCGGCTCGGGCATCCACATCCGCGTGGCCTTCCAGCGCACGGGCAACTGATCCTCGGAGGCCTTCGGTGAGCGTCGACGCACTCATGGCTCTTGCGAACACCGCGGTCGAAGGCACCTTCGGCCGGTCGGTGACGTATACGCCTGTGAGCGGCGCGCCCGCCGTGGTCCTCGGGGACTACCAGACGAGCGAGGTCGCGAAGGGCTTCGCCAGCGCCATCGAGGCGTCTGGCGGCGGCCCTCGCCTCGACTTCCACAAGGCGACGCTGGTCGACGCCGGCATCACCCCCGTCGCCCGCAAGGGCAAGGTCGCGGGTGACGTTGTGGCGTTTCTCGTCGCGTCCGAAGTCCACACCTACGAGGTGATCGACATCCTCCCGAGCGCGCCGAACAGCATCGTTCTCGCGCTCGGAAGGCGGGCCGAGTGAGCCACTACCGCACCGATATCTACGGTCGGACGGAGGCCCGGATCGAGGCGTCTGGACTCTTCGCCGCGGGCCGCGTGTCCATCGAGCGCATTGAGGCGGTCACCTGCCGAACGGCCGCTGAGGCCGCTTCCGAGCTGCCCGTTTGCAATCTCGCAATGGCAGGCGGTAATCGCTCGCGCGACACCGAGGCGGCACCGCTGAAAGGCGAGACGACGCTGGATGTCGAGATCCTTGTGACAGGCGCAGACACGAAGGCTGTCGCCACTGCGCGCGACGCCAAGTGCGAGGCCGTCGAGGACCTGCTTTTGGGCGACCCGCTCGCCTGGTCGGGGGGCAAGTTCAAGGTCCTCGGTGTCAACGACAGCGTCGCGATCTCCGGCGATGGCGACGTCCTCGTTGGCATGGCCAAGCTCTCGTTCCGGCTGGAGATCGCGACGGTCCCGGCGCTCGAGACCGAGGACATGGTCGAGCTGATCGCGGTCGACGTGCAGACCACCGAGCCCGACGACGAGTCGATCGAGATGAGCTTCGTGGCGGCGCCGTCCGTCGAGGAGGAGTGATGTCCGTCCAGTTCGACACGATCCCCGCGGGCATCCTCCTACCGCTCGTCTACATGGAGTTCGCTGGCCGCGCGCCAACGCCATCGGGTGCGCTCGTCAACCCGACGGTCTTCCTCGGCCAGAAGCTCGCCGCTGGCTCGGCCACGGCAGGCACGCGCGTGCGCGTCCAGTCCGTATCCGATGCGGTCACGCTGTTCGGGCAGGGCTCGATCCTGCACCGCATGGCGATCAAGTTCTTCGCCGCCAACCCCGGCGGCGACCTCTACGCGATCCCGCTCGCTGACGACAGCGGCGGCACCGCGGCGAGCGTCACGTTCACCGCAACCGGTACTGCGACTGCGGCGGGGACGCTGTTCATCCGCGTGGGCGACCGCCTCGTCGAGGTGGCGATCCCGAGTGGGACGGCCAACACCGACGTCGGCGCGCTCATCGAGGCAGCGCTGGATGCCGTCGGCGACCTCCCCGTCACGACCGCGAGCTCGACGAACGTCGCGACCGTGACGTGTCGCCACAAGGGCACGATCGGCAACCAGATCCCCTTCACCATCAACGCGCTCGGCCAGGCCGGCGGCGAGACGTTCCCGGCCGGGATCTCGATCGCCATCTCGGCGACGCACCCGTCGAACGGCGCGACCGACCCGACCAGCGCGACGTGGATCACCGGCATGGGCGACGACGCCTACGACGTGATCGTCCCGTCGCTCACCACCTCGGGCATGATGGGCGTCCTCAAGACCGAGACGGCTCGGCGCTGGGGCCCGCTCGTCGCGGTCGAAGGCCACGCAATCGCGGTCGTCCTCGACAGCGCGGCCGACCTCGCGACCTACGCCGCGGCCCGCAACGACAAGCACCTCACGGTGTTCGGCGCGAAGGAAGCGGCCGGCTGGCTGACTCCCGCGTTCGAGCTCGCAGCGAGTGCGGCGGGTGTCGCAGCGCTCGCGCTGGGCAATGACCCGGGCGCACCTCTCCAGGGCCTGCAACTCCCGGGCTGCGTCTGCACCGGGACCAACTTCACCGCGGCCGAGCGTCAGACGCTGGCGACGGCGGGCTGCGCGACGATGACCGTTCAGGCCGGGGATATCTACCTCGAGTCCGAGGTGACGACGTACACGCTCGACGCCTCGTCGCAGCCTGACGCCGCGTGGCAGTACACGCAGAACCCGTTCTTGCTGCAGCGCTTCAAGCGCCGCGTGAAGGCCCGTCTGGTGTCGCGGTTCCCGCGCTTCAAGCTCACGGACGACGGCAACCCGACGAAGGCCGGGCAGCGCGTCACGACGCCGAAGACGATCAAGGGCGAGATCGTGGCCGAGTACTCCGACATGGTCGGTGACGGCCAGATGGAGAACCTCGACGCCTTCAAGGCCTCGCTCGTGGTCGAGCGCAACGCCACGAACCGGAACCGTGTCGACGTGCTCGCGCGGCCGGACCTGATCAACCAGCTCCGGGTCGTCGCGATCCGCACCGAGTTCGAGGTCTAACCTATGGCGCTGGAAACGATCGCTGGAATCACGAACGTCACGGTGTCCGCTTCGACGGGCGCGGTGGTGTTGAGCGTCGCGGGCTCTTGCTCGGTGCGCCTTTCGGGGTGGACGCGCGAGACGAAGATGGGCGCGAGCGGGGTGCACGGCCGCAAGAAGATGCCGGCCGTTGGTCGCATGTCGATCGAGTGCCACGACTCGCCCACGTTCGAGCACGCGGACTTCCGCGACTGGGACGAGGTGGCGGTCCAGGCCGTCACGGCGACTGGGAAAGTCTACACGCTGATCGGCGGGATCGTTGGCGACATGCCCGAGCTCGACACGGTCGAAGGCACGTTCACGCTCGAGTTCGAGGGTGACTGCGAGGAGATCGTCTGATGGCTGGCGAGTCGATCGAATACGAGCTCGAGCACCCGGTCGAGAACGTCGCGAAGGGCTCCGGTCGTGTCGTGGCCCGAGTCGAGAAGCTGACGCTTCGCGCACCCGAGGCCCGCGACTTCATGGAGCTCGAGTCGCTGATGCGGACGAAGCCGATCGCCTTCCAAATCGGCATGATCCAGCGGCTCGCCGGAATCGACGGCCTGCTCGCGGGCAAGCTCCGCATGTCCGACGTGAAGAAGGCGCAGGCCAAGATGGAGGCTGCCGGTTTTTTCGACTTGGACGACGAGCCCGAGGCGACGTCGCCGAAGGCGGAGGGGGAGACGGACCCGGACTGAAGTTCGAAGAGATCCCCGACTTCGTGATGGGGGTCGTAACGGACATCGTCACGGTCTTTCGATGGGCCCCTTCTGAGGTCTGGCGGCTGCAGCTCTGGGAGCTCGGACACTGGGGCCAAATCGCGCGAGCGGTGATGAAGAAGGCGGCGAAAGATGGCGAAGGGCGGCGGCGGTAAGGGTGCGAAGTTCGCGGTTTCGATCGCGATCCACGCGCGTGACTTTGCCTCCCGCATCATGCGCAACGTCGGCTCATCGGTCGGCTCTGCGGGCAAGGTTATCGCCGACCAGTTCGAGCGATTGAAAGGCCGTATCAAGGGCCTCGTCGACTTCGGCGCGAAGCTCGGCACCGTCTTCGAAACGTGGGGCGGGTGGGCGCTTCAACTCGGACAGAAGATCGCCGGCATCGTCACCGAGACGAGTGACTTCCTCAGCAAGATCTCCGACCTCTCGGCGAAGACCGGCGTCGGCACGACTGCGCTCCAGGAATTGACCTATGCGGCCAGTCAGACCGGCGTCGAGACCGATGCCCTGTTCAAGGGCGTGGAGGCGATGTCGCGCAAGTTCGGCGACATGGCGGCGGGCGGCAAGAGCCTGTCCGACTTCCTCCTTCGCGTTGGCGGGCCCGCATTCCTGAAGCAGGCCAAGGCAGCTAAGACGAACGAGGACCGGCTCGAGTTGATGCTCGTCGCGCTCGGCAAGATCGAGGGCGAGGAGAAGCGCGCGGCTTTCGCGTCCGAGGTGTTCGGCAAGGCTGGCGAGGACATGGTGCTCATGCTCGGCGACGGCGCCGAGGGGCTGAAGAAGCTTCGCAAAGAAGCTCACCTCTTTGGCGCTGTGCAGGGCCCCGAGGCCGTTGCCGCGGCCGAAGAGTTCGGCGACGAGATGTCGAAGGTCGGCACCGCCTGGCAAGGCGCGAAGCAGACGTTTGGCTCCGAGGTGATGCGCGCGCTGTTGCCGCGCCTCAAGGAAATGACGGAGTGGATCGCCAAGAACCCGGCGAAGATCCGCGAGATGGCAGAGGCCTTCGCGAAGGGCGTGGTGGTCGCGGTCGAGAAGCTGACCGCTGCCCTGCAGTGGGTCTGGGACAACGGCGCCACCATCGGCACGGTGTTCGCAGGGATCTTTCTCGCTGCCACGGGCCCGATAGGCGCCGTCGCTGCTGGCCTTGCTTCGGTCGTCGCGATGATCCAACTGATCGAGACGCTCTCCGACCCGATGAAAAAGCTGTTCCCCGGTGGCAAGGACCAGCCGGAGCTCGCTGGCGAGATGGGCAGCCCCGAGTTCATGGCGAACCGCGATCGCATCTTCGCGAAGACGCCTGCGGAACAGGCGGCATGGGAGGACAAGTGGGCCGCCACGGGCGAGCCCAAGGCGGTCGCACGGCAGATGTCGCGATGGGTGGCCGAGAACCCTTCGCTGGCCGAGGACCGCAGCGCCATGCAGTCGGTGATGCCGTTCATGTCTCAGCCGGGACAGGACCAATCACTCGCCGTGACCGTCACGATCAACGACCCCGGCGGCAACGTCGGCCAGCCGGCCGTGAAGGCTGACGGTGTCGAGGCGAAGGTCACGAAGAAGACGGGCCCGCGCGGACTGGGGGCCCAATGACCTGGGAGCAAGAGCGCAAGCCCGCGAGCTTCCGCGGCCTGGAGTTCGAGGCGACCGAGCTCGCGCACGGCGGCAGCAACGCGCTTGTCGTCGACAAGATCCCCGAGTCGGACGACCACATCGTCGGCGAGCTCGGCAACGAGCCCGACTCGTTCCGCCTCCGCGGCTTCGTCAGGGGCGACGACTATCTCGACCAGCTCGGCAACCTCGAGGCGGCGTTCCGCAAGCGCGGCGCTGGCGAACTCGTCCATCCATGGCGCGGCGTCCTGCAGGTGTTCGTCCGCAAGTGGGACACGACGCACGACACGAGCGGCGGGGTCGGGGAGTTCGAGATCGAGGTCGTGCCGGCCGGGCTCGAGACACGCCCGACCGTGCTCGTCATCACCGAGACGGACGTCGTCGAGAAGGGCGACGCGGC
>ERZ724509.844-NODE-844-length-12318-cov-4.749409_pt1 | contig 12318 bp, 8 predicted proteins | sample MGYA00376042_ERZ724509 | MGnify/ENA primary metagenome ERZ724509 (study PRJEB28724, sample SAMN07190887) | wastewater metagenome | isolation source: effluent of sewage treatment plant in Hong Hong | place: USA: Christiansburg, Virginia | collected 2016-03-01 ...
CCAGTGCCAGTCCAGCAACATCATCATGCTGACAGACGGTGAGCCAACGGACGATGATGATAACAAGTCCGTGGGCACGGCATGTTCAGGCTCGTTTGATTGCATGAACAAAAATGCCGATTACCTTAAAAAGACAGGTAAGCCTGGTGCCACTGCGGGAGAAAAGTCACTCGTTTCAACGTATACGATTGGCTTTGGCCCAGACGTAACTGACCCCACATCCGCCTCGTACAAAGGGCTATCGACGGTGGCCAGAGTGTACGGTGGTGGTGAGTTCTTTGCGGCAACCGATGTGGACTCGCTGGCTAATAGCTTCCAGACCATCTTTTCCCGCATTGCGGATACCAGTGGCACCATGGCTTCACCGGGTGTTGCCGTTAACCAGTTGAACCGCTCGCAGCATCTGGATCAGCTGTATTACGGGGTGTTTGAGCCGACAACCAATCGTCGCTGGGCAGGTAATCTTAAGCGCTACCGTTTGGGTTCTGATGACTCTATTCAGGCCGCTAACGGGGCGGCGATTGATCCTGCCACCAAGTTCTTCAGCACCAATGCTCAGAGTTGGTGGAGTGATGTGGTTGACGGTAACAAAGTGGGCCTAGGCGGTGCTGCCGGTGAAAACACAGCCGCACGCAAAGTCTACATTGACAGTGGCAGTGCGGGTGCGATGAGCCTGCTGGACGCCAATAATCCACCAACAGGGCTGGATACACTTCTGGCACAGTGGATTCAAGGGCTTGATGTTGATGATGTAGACAGCAATGGCAATACAACGGAGGCCCGCAAATCACTGGGTGCACCGATTCATGGCCAGCCCACCATGGTTAGCTACGGCAGCGGCAATGAAGACTATGTGGTGTTTGTTGGCACGAATGATGGCTTGTTGCACAGCATTAATGTAAATGACGGCTCGGAAAATTGGGCTTGGTTGCCTAGCGATTTGATCAGCAACGTCGCGGCATTGCATAACAACCCTGGCATGGGCGCAACAATTCGCCCCCTTTATGGCCTAGACGGCAACTGGACTGTAGCCAAGGTGGGTACAGAGACTCTGTTGGTAGGTGGTATGCGTCAGGGTGGTAGCAATGTTTATGCGATAAAGCTGCCGACCACAAAAAGTGGCGCACCTGAGTTGAAGTGGGTGATTAAGCCATCTACAACAGGCTTCTCTAATCTGGGCTACACATGGTCACAGCCTACGCTCACCCGAGTACGAGTGGGCGGCGTAGAAAAAGATGTGTTCGTCTTTGGTGGTGGCTTGGACTATTCCACCTATGAAGTCGGTGGCTCATCTGTGGTGGCATCCACTGGCAATAAGGGCAACGCTCTCTATATGGTCAATGCGGCAACAGGCGCCTTGATCTGGTCAGCCTCCAGCGGTGGCACAACAAGCTCCAGTTTCACCAGCTCATCGCTTATGCAGTATTCCATTCCGGGTAGTGTGCGAGTGCTGGACAAGAATGCTGACCGCATAGCCGACCACATTTACTTTGGTGATGTTGGTGGACAGATATTCCGTGTGGATATTGATAACGCGTCTGCTGCTCCCAAGCTGGTGAAGCGTGTTGTTCCATTGGCGAAGCTGGGTGCAGCCGAAACGGCGACTAAAGCAAATGATCGCCGTGTTTATGAAACACCTGCGGTGGCCTATGTGAAGGACAGTGTTGGCAAGATCTATGCGGCGGTAACGATTGGTACGGGTAACCGTAACTATCCAAAGTCGGACCGAGCAACGCAAGATCGCTTCTACATGGTCAAGGACTATGATGCTGCCCGCTTTGACATTCTGAGCAGCAGTATTGATGAAAATGGCAAGGGCACTGGCGCTACGCCTGACTTGGCAACGTACAAGAGTGGAGCAGTTACGCCCTTTACTACGACAGACCTGACCGATGTCAGTTCGACACTGGGTGCTACGGCAACAGCTTCTGTAGCGGCCTCTAAGGGCTGGTATATCAATATGCCAGCAACAGGAGAGAAGGTCTTGTCGTCACCGTTGATTTTCAGCAAGCGGAGAAGTGATGACAGCCTCATCTATGAGGTGCACTTTAATTCCTTCGTGCCGGATAGCTCTATCACGGCAGCTTGTTCGCCAGTGGCGGGTGTAACCAATGCGTGGACAGTGCTGCTGGCCAATGGCTCTGGTGCAGCGACCAATAACAATGCCGATGGCAGCACTAACGCAACGGATCGTTATGAGGCGGGTGTCGCCATGGGGATTGCCGGTACGGACGTTGGCCTGATTCGTGAAAATGCCACTGGCGATCTAGAGCTGAAGAAAATTACGGGGACTAGTGCTGAATCTGCCGGGGAGCTGCCTCCAGGCTTTGGCCGTATTATTCGTTCACGCTGGTATGATCGTCAGCCGCAGTAATAACACGTTATATGCCTTCGGAGCCCAATGGCTCCGAGGGTGTTAAGGAGTGAACGAGTGAAAAAGCAAAATGGTTTTACCTTGATGGAAGTGCTTATCACGGTGGCGATTATTGGCATACTGACAGCAATCGCTTATCCGTCGTACAAGAACTCTGTGGTCAACGGAAACCGTACAACAGTACAAGGTGATCTTGAGGCAGCCGCTGCTGCTATGGCAGCGTATCGGTCGCAGAACTTTACGTATACCGGCGCCACTTTAGGTTCAGGCGCAGTTTTCCGGAATGTTTCACCAGAAAGTGGCACCCCCTTGTACGATCTAGAGCTCACAGTCACAGATGCTCGACAATATGTCATTTTTGCAAAGCCCCGCAGTTCAGGGCTGCAGAAAGACGATGGTGCCTTGGGAATCAATCAGAACGGCGATCGTTGCTGGAATAGGGCCAGCAGTGCTTCCTGTACTCCTGGAGGTGCCGGTCAGGAGTGGTAATAGCCGTTGCAGTTTTACTGAATGGGAGTCATGTGCATTGCACTGGCTCCCCTGCTCTTAGATCAACTATCCCGTCTTTATTCAGATCCACCGCCATTCTTGCCCGCCCCGCCTTGTTGATGATCAATGCCTTTGCCATACGCAAGTCTTTGTCATCCGGACAATAAGTGAACGTCCCATTTTGCGAGAATGTCAGGCCGGTTGCGGCAAACTGAAGCTTTTTACCTCCGCCAAAGGCGCGCCACTCAATCCGGCCGTGTGACAGGGGAGGGAAGGCCGTAATTCGTGTGCCTGCATCGGCAGTGGTGCCTTTTCCAGAAGTGATCAACATGCCTGTAGCCCAGTTATTGCTGCATGTTTTTTGATCTGCGGTTGGGCAGAGCGTAACCAATTGATGTCGGCTTAACGCCGAATGCCGAGCCAGGTGGACCGCACCCAACAGCTGATTAATAGTGGCGGTTGCTCGCATTTGCTCTTGCAGGTAGCGCAGTCCATCGATTGAGATACTGAGTAATATGCCGGTAATGCAGATAACGACCATCATTTCGATGAGCGTAAACCCATGAGGTTTTTTCATGATATCCATCCGTGGTAATCATGGTTAAGAGTATTTAAGCCGCGCAGATATAACGCTATTTATTGATGATCGACAAGTGGCAGATATCTGAAATTGGGGTAGGCTGATTGTTAGCGTTTACCAAAAGAGAGGGTGGCTGTGACGGATATTCTGATTATCGGTGCGGGCATTATGGGAATGATGACCGCCCGTGAGCTAGCACGAGCAGGTCGCAGTGTCACTGTGTTGGAGCGAGGAGAACCCGGCCGCGAAGCCTCATGGGCGGGCGGTGGCATTGTTTCGCCTCTCTACCCTTGGCGCTATTCACCTGCCGTCACGGCATTGGCCAGAAAGGCAAAGCGTGCGTATCCCTTGCTGGTACATGGCCTGCATGAAGAAACAGCAATTGATGCAGAGTTGGACCCCTGCGGCATGCTCATGCTTGATACCGATGACGCCCGTGATGCGTTGGCATGGGCGGCGGCAGAGGGTGAGACGGTAGTGCGGCATGACAGGGAGATGCTGCGACAACAATGGCCTTGGTTAGCTGACAACTGGCGGGAGGGGCTGTTTATGCCAGGGATTGCACAAGTGCGTAACCCACGCTTTTTGCAAGCATTGCAGGTGTCGCTGATGCACCTTGGCGTTAATGTGGTATCGGGTGTTGAAGTAACAGGGGTGAAAGCACCCGCAGGGTGTGTAGAGTCCGTGCAGGCGGCAGATGGCCGGTCATTCTGCGCCGACCAAGTCATTGTGTGTGGCGGTGCTTGGAGCCAGCAACTGCTGCAGGAAATGCAGGCGCCCGCTGCGTTGCCGGTACGTCCGGTGCTGGGTCAGATGTTGCTCTATAAGCTGGAGCCCGGAATCTTGCCATGCATGGCCATGGCCGGTGGTCGGTATGTCATCCAGCGTCGTGATGGCCATGTGTTATGCGGATCAACACTGGAGGAAACGGGATTCGACAAGAGTTTGACCGAGGAGGCTCGACTCAGTCTGATGCAGTCAGCCAAGACATTATTGCCGATGTTGGCGCATGAGAAACCTATCGCTCAGTGGTCAGGATTGCGTCCTGGTAGCCCGAACGGCATTCCTTTCATTGGCAAGCTGCCTTGGATGGAAAATCTCTGGATCAATGCGGGGCATTATCGAAATGGTCTGGTGCTGGCGCCTGCCTCTGCACAGTTGCTGGCAGATTTAATCTTGCAGCGACCCACTGATCTTGACCCTGCGCCGTATCAGTATTGGTGAGTGAAGAGGATTATTCCTCTTCATCATCCAAGCCCATTTTTTTCAGGCGATAGCGCAGCGAACGAAAGGTCATTCCCAATTTTCGCGCCGCCGCCGTACGGTTCCAGCGAGTTTCTTCCAGCGCTTTGAGAATGGCGGTTTTCTCTATTTCGAAGAGAAAGTCTTCCAGAGAGCCGTTGTGCGCTTCTGTTGCTAAAGGAGCAGCAGTAGGTGCTTGTTTTAGTGCTTGTGCACTAGGCGTAGCTGCTGTGTATATAGGAGCGTCGTTAGGCAGCTGCAGGTGCTCAGGCAGGATGACATTGGTATCGCAGAGTGTCAGCGCCCGTTCAAGAATATTTTGCAGCTCGCGCACATTACCCGGAAAGGCGTAATGCTGAAGTGCGTGTTGGGCATCTTCACTTAAGGTGGGCTCGGGAATTCCCCATTCGGTGCTTAATTTTTTTAAGACACTCTTGGCTAAATACAGAATATCTTCTGTGCGCTCGCGTAGGGGCGGCACTTTTACCTGAATAACATTAATGCGATAGAACAAATCTTGACGGAAACGACCGGCCTCAACCTCGGCGGCCAGATCTTTGTGTGTGGCACTAACAATGCGAACATTGACGGCCATTTCCTTTGAGTGCCCTACAGGGCGAATCGATTTTTCCTGAATAGCACGCAACAGTTTGACCTGCATGGCCAGTGGGAGATCTGCTACCTCGTCCAGAAAAAGTGTGCCTTCGTGTGCGGCTTGAAAAAGCCCCTTTTTGTCTTCGTTGGCTCCGGTAAAACTGCCTTTCTTGTAGCCGAAAAACTCACTTTCCATTAGCTCGGAAGGAATGGCGCCACAGTTAACGGGAACAAACGCGTGTTCAGCACGGGGGCCAAGTTCATGAATAAGGCGGGCCACCAATTCTTTGCCTGTGCCCGATTCACCACAGATATAAACAGGTGCCTGACTGCGTGACAGTTTGTAGATTTTTTCGCGCAACTCCTGCATTACCGGTGAGCGGCCCAGTAAGCGGCTGTCTTCGGTCGGTAACTCATCGCTAGTGCGCAACTTGAGCGCGGTGTTAACCATGTCGCGCAGCCGAGTAAGTTCTACTGGCTTTGAAACAAAATCAAAGGCGCCAGCCTTAAGTGATGCAACAGCCGCCTCCATGCTGCCGTACGCCGTGATAACCGCGACGGGCAGGTTGGGGTATTCGCGCTGAATGGTTTGAACGAGTGTGATACCGCTGCCGTCAGGCAGATTCATATCAGTCAGGCAGAGCTGAAATTTTTCCTGGCGCAAGAGTGCTTGGGCGGACTCCAGTGAGTCTGCTGTCCGCGCATCGATATTCATGCGTGCCAAGGTGATTTCCAGTAACTCACGGATATCGGGTTCATCATCAACGATCAGTGCCAGTGGATTACTCATAGTCAGCTCGACTTAGCTCAGGCGGTCTGGATGGGCGAAAATAATGCGGAAGCAGGCGCCAGATTTGCCAGTAATGTAATCAAGGCGTGCTTGATTTGCTTCGCATATTTCGCGGGAAAGATAGAGTCCTAACCCTGTTCCAGTTGCTTCGGTTGTGTAAAAAGGCTCAAACAGATGCTCAAGGAGCGGGGCAGGAATTCCGGGGCCATCATCAATGACATCCAGATAAGGTAGCTGGTTGCTGTCCTGATGGCCAGACACTAGCCGTATATGTGGAAAGCCGCTCTGCAGCGTGCTGTAACGCAGGCCATTCATGACCAGATTACTGACGACTTGATGCAGTTGTTGCGGATCGAAACGGACATCTATTTGCTTATCGGTCAGTTCAAGTGCGATACGCACCGGGGTGGCAGAAATTTCGAGATACTCGGTACGAAAGCGAACAATCCATTCGGACAGGTTCAGTAGCTCAGGATAAGAGGGCAGGCGTCTGGAAACGCTCAGTACGTTTTCAACAATACCGTTCATGCGCCGACAATGCTGCTCAATAATTTCGAGAAGCCGCTTGTCTCCTCCGGTGATATGTTCTGACTCTGCCAGAAGCTGAGAAGCGTGGCTGATGGCCCCTAGTGGGTTGCGGATCTCATGGGCAATGCTGGCAGTTAGCCTGCCCAGCGATGCAAGTTTCAGTTGTTGGACGCGCTGTGTGATTTGAGTGGCATCTTCGATAAAGATTAATACGATGCCACTATTTGGGTCCTCCGGATTCAGTCGCGCAAATCGAGCGCTGATCTCGGTGCTTTCGTGTGTATTCCTGAAAGGCACAGGACGCAGTAATGGGTTGCGGCGCCACGCTTGAAAATTGGCTTCTAGGTCGATGGAGATATCGACTAGAGCGGTTCCGGCCTGAAGGCCTTCAGCGGAGCCTAATAGCTCATTGGCGGCATCATTGCTCAGCAGAACGTGACGCTGACGGTTGATGACGATAATGCCAGTGCGCATGCGACGAATAATCTGGTCGTTCAGACGCTGCAGTGCTTGTATGTCGTTGGCTCGCTGCTCGGCCAATGCTTCGCCTTGTCGTGTACGATGGGCAATCAGCTGACTGAATAGCGCAACACCAAAAAAACTGATACCGAGAATTGATGATTGTGCAAATGCATCAGGAGTCAGCCCTTCATTTTTGACCAGAATGTAATAAAACTGCTCATATAGAATAGCGATGGTGGCGGTAGCTGCAATAAAGGTGCCCATGCGGCCGCTAAGCAGAATATTGCCCGCTGCAATTGTCACCATGAATAGCAGGGTAAGCTGGGTATTAATGCCGCCACTGGCATGTACCATTAGCGTTAGTGCAACAACATCAACCAGCAGCAGCATCAGCGACTGACTTGGAATTTGTGAACGCTGCCACCGCAGAAATATCACTGTGGAGATTGATGCAGCGACGTAACCTATCGCTGTAATTAGAAACAGGGTTGGGCTAAAGGCCCCTATCGCTATGGCGTCGGGCTTGAAGGCATAAAGCCCCAGCAGGAGTGCTGCAAGAAAGAGTCGGTAGTAGCCGTAGACTTGTAATAGTCGCCAGTCGGCACCCTGATTTCGAGTGGAATCCTGCGACATGCTCTAGCGACGCTCACGCAGGTGAGCATCGCGATGGGCTTCGCAGCAGAAAAACTCACCACGAGACTGCGTGCTTTCACCCTCAGGGATATGCACATTGCAGTAAGCGCAGCGCCGCATGGCCTGGCTGGATGAGGGCGGCGGTGAGGACGAACTGACCTGATCACTCTGTTTGGTCACTAGATACCGTTGCAGGAAGCGCCAAGCCGTCCAAATGATGAACCCGATGATAGCCAGCCGTAGAATGACGCCCATGACGTGTTCCCTGTGTTGAGGATGAACGCTAGTCTAGGGAAGCGCTGCGTTCTTGACCACTATTCTTGCATACAGGTATAGGCGTTGGATGGAGCAGTTGCCTATCATTCGCCTGAATGTAATCCGCGACCATTTCTGGGAGTTTCTGATGTCTGCTGTTCCTCTTCGCATTGCCTTGGCCCAAGCCGATTTTCTGGTGGGAGATATACCCGGCAATGTGGCCCGTGTAAGGGCGCTGGCTGAGCAGGCGCGCGATGAGCTTCAGGCAGACATTGTGGTATTCCCGGAGCTCTGCCTGATTGGTTATCCCCCGGAGGATCTGTTACTGCGGGAAAGCGTAGGCTTGCGTATTGATGCGGCAGTGGCGGCACTGGCGGACATCACGGGTATTGATGTTGTAGTGGGCTATCCCCAGCGGCGGGATGGGTTGCTGTACAACATGGCGGGGGTGTTCCGTGATGGCCGCTGTATTGCTGAATACGCCAAGTGTGAGCTGCCTAATAACCAGGTTTTTGATGAGAAGCGCTATTTTTCGACGGGGCACGATGCCTGCGTATTTGAGCACCAAGGGTATCGCATTGGCCTTTCAATCTGTGAGGATATCTGGCACCCGGAGCCTGCCGCGGCAGCTCGCGCGGCAGGCGCAGAGCTATTACTTAATTTGAATGCTTCTCCCTTTCATCACGGCAAGCAGGCCGAGCGTGAAGCGGTTGTGCGTGCCCGTGTGCAGGAAACCGGCCTGCCGGTGCTCTATGTAAATACTGTGGGCGGGCAAGACGAACTGGTCTTTGATGGCGGATCGTTTGCCATGAATGCAGAGGGTGCCGTGGTGGCCGGTTTGCCGCGCTTTGCTGAGTCGCTGCAGGTAGTCGAGTGGAACGGTGACGCATTGAGTGGTAGCTCGCCGGCGTTGCCTGCGCTTTCGACAGAGGCAGAGGTTTACCAAGCATTAGTGTTGAGCGTGCGGGATTATGTGCGTAAAAGTGGCTTTCGCGGGGTAGTGCTTGGCCTTTCTGGGGGCATTGATTCTGCCTTGGTATTAGCAATTGCTGTGGATGCCATTGGTGCCGATAACGCTCATGCGGTGATGATGCCGTATCGCTACACCGCGCAAATGAGTTTGGATGATGCCGAGGCCGAGGCACGCACTTTGGGGGTTAATTACTCTGTGGTGCCCATCGAGCCGATGGTGACCGCTTTTACCGGCGTGCTCGATGCAGAGTTTACCGGTCTGCCCAAAGACAAGACGGAGGAAAACCTGCAGGCCCGTTCGCGCGGTGTTGTATTGATGGCGATCTCTAACAAAAAAGGCCTGCTGGTGCTGACCACTGGAAACAAATCAGAAGTGGCGGTGGGTTACTGCACGCTGTATGGCGATATGGCCGGTGGTTTTGATGTGCTCAAGGATGTTCCCAAAACGCTGGTCTTCCGCTTGAGTGAATACCGCAACAGTCTTACCCCAAATCATCCGCCGATTCCGCAACGCGTCATTGACCGACCGCCATCTGCCGAACTGGCACCCGACCAGAAGGATGCGGATTCTCTTCCGCCGTACCCGGTGCTGGATGAAATTCTGCGCCGTTATGTGGAAGAAGATGAAAGCGCCGAGAAGATTATTGCGGCCGGCTTTGATCGCGAGACAGTGATGCGCGTGGTTCGCTTGGTTGATTTTAATGAGTACAAGCGACGCCAAGCGGCCATTGGTCCACGTATTACCCGTCGTGGCTTTGGCAAGGATCGGCGTTATCCCATTGTGAGTGGCTGGAAGGCTGGCGTCTGAGGGGCCTTTCCGATAGATGGTAAAGGCATAGATTGTCCGACAATTATGGGTTTTTAAGTGGGTATCGCGGAGCGGTACATCTGCATTGTTAGACAATGCCCTGTCTTTTTCGAGTAAATACTCCAACTTGCTGATTTTAATAGGGTTTTGTGACTGGTCGGCCGCTCGGCACGATAGAATCAAACCGCCTATGCTGATTACACTTTGCGCTTCTGCAGGTCGGGCCTCTCTTGGGGAGGGTGCCCGTGGAGTACTGCAGACTCAGGATCATCAGGGAGTGTGTCATGCATTATTTTCTTACCGGTGCGACCGGTTTCATTGGCAAGTTTCTGACTGAGCGTCTGCTGAATCGCGGTGGTCATGTTCATGTGTTGGTGCGCACGGGAAGCGAGCTCAAGTTTACGGCCCTAAAAAATCGTTTTCCGTTGCAGGCAGATCGTCTGCATGCTGTCACTGGCGATTTGTCGATGGTGGGTCTTGGTCTGACGCCAGAAGTCGTTGAAAAACTAGCCGGTAGCATCGACCACTTTTTTCACCTTGCAGCTATTTACGATATTGATGCGCCTGAAGCAGATCAGATTCGCGCCAATGTTGATGGTACTCGTCATGCATTGCAGGCAGCCAAAGCGCTGAAAGCAGGCTGCTTTAATTACACTAGCTCGATTGCTGTGGCAGGCCTTTACTCCGGTACGTTCCGCGAAGATATGTTCGAGGAAGCCGAGAAGTTGGTGAACCCCTATTTGCGCACCAAGCATGAGGCCGAGAAAGTGGTGCGTAATGAGAGCCAAGTGCCTTATCGAATCTATCGTCCCGGCATGGTGGTGGGGCACTCGAAGACGGGCGAAATCGACAAAATTGATGGACCGTATTTCTTCTTCCGTCTGATCAAGAAGCTGCGAAATTCACTGCCGCGCTGGATGCCGATCATTGGTGTGGAAGGCGGTCGTCTGAATATTGTGCCGGTAGATTATGTGGCCAGCGCCATGGATGCGTTGGCGCACAAGCCGGGCCTTGATGGGCAATGCTTTCACCTGACTGACCCCAAGCCTTACAAAGTGGGCGAGGTGATGAATGTGTTTGCCCGCGCCGCCGCCGCACCACAGTTTTCAATGCGTATTGATTCGCGCATGCTGGGTTTTATTCCGTCCGCAATTACGGGCGGTATTGGTAAGTTGCCACCAGTGCAGCGCATCAAGCGTCAATTTTTGAATGACTTTCACATCCCCGAGTCGGCCCTTGGTTTTATTAATTATCCAACCAAGTTTGACAGCCGGGAAACCCAGAAGGCACTGCAGGGTACGGGCATCAGTTGCCCACGTTTAACCGAGTACTCCGGTGTGGTGTGGGATTATTGGCTGCGCAATCTGGACCCGGACTTGTTTGTGGACCGCACCCTAGCCGGTAACGTGAAAGACAAGGTGATCCTGATTACGGGAGCATCTAGCGGTATTGGTAAGGCGACGGCGCTGCGTTTGGCGGATACTGATGCCACGGTGCTGTTGGTGGCGCGTACACGTGACAAGCTAGAAGAAACCCTTCGGGAAGTGGAAGCAAAAGGTGGCCGTGCTTTTATTCATACCTGTGACGTTTCCAGCATGGAAGATTGCGATCATCTGGTGAAGGAAGTACTGGAGCAGCACGGACGTGTGGATGTGCTGGTTAATAATGCCGGCCGTTCGATTCGTCGCGGTGTGGCGGCAGCCTATGACCGCTTTCATGATTACGAACGCACTATGCAGCTGAATTATTTTGGTGCACTGCGTTTGATTATGGGTTTTCTGCCAACGATGACGACCAACCATCGCGGCCTGATCATCAATATTTCATCGATTGGTGTGCTGACCAATGCGCCGCGCTTCTCCGCCTATGTGGCATCGAAATCGGCATTGGATGCGTTCTCGCGTTGCGCGGCAACGGAATTCTCCGATCAGAATATACGCTTTACCACGATCAATATGCCGTTAGTGCGTACGCCAATGATTGCGCCGACTAAGATGTATGACTATGCCCCGGCCATTCAACCGGAAGAGGCAGCAGACATGATCTGTGACGCAATGATTCGTCGCCCTAAGCGTATCGCAACGCGTCTCGGTATTTTTGCGCAGGTTCTGTATGACATTGCGCCGAAGACTACTGAGATCATCATGAATACTGGATTTAAGATGTTCCCTGATTCTGATGCGGCCAAGGGCAAGTCTGCTGAGAATGCGCCTGCCCCGGCACCTTCAACGGAGCAAGTGGCGTTCCAGTACATCATGCGCGGTATTCACTGGTAATACGGTGAGTAAGCCTGCTGTATAAGAAGGGCGCCCTCGGGTGCCCTTTTTTTTGAAGTACATTTGGCAACGATGAGTGCGGGGTCAGCAATCAGGTCGATGAGGCGGGATGGCTTAAAGGCGACGCCACATCATCTGAGTATCGGCGCCATAGCTAGCAAGTGTATCTGCCAGTTTTCCCTGTGCTTGCGTGGGCTGAAATCCCTGCCGCTGCCAGAATGTTTGCGAGCCTTGCACGGCAATTAACTGAGCTTCGGTAAAACGGGCATGACGCGCTCGTTGCAGTACCGCGCCAATGAGTCGTGTAGCGACACC
>ERZ724509.845-NODE-845-length-12294-cov-8.127543_pt1 | contig 12294 bp, 17 predicted proteins | sample MGYA00376042_ERZ724509 | MGnify/ENA primary metagenome ERZ724509 (study PRJEB28724, sample SAMN07190887) | wastewater metagenome | isolation source: effluent of sewage treatment plant in Hong Hong | place: USA: Christiansburg, Virginia | collected 2016-03-01 ...
AAGCCTATAGCAAACCAACAGCTCACCGCTACCTACCTACCATACCTCCTATACCTATCTTAATTTATTGGTTATCAATAGCATTCTAAAGCCATAGGTCAGGCAAAGGCTCGCAGTCACCCACAGGTAGCGCTGGCCCCTTTCGCTCTCGAGACCTCATTCCCCTCCCAAATACCCCACAGGTCCTACAGGTCAGGGGTTCCTACCCTCAGGAGGAGGGAGGTTCGGAGGGGCGCGGGGAGGCCGCCCCCCTGTCCCTGTTCAGGGACAGCACATCAGTCCGGCGTGCCGCCGATGCTCCCGCAACCTCTCACCCCACAGACCGGACACGACCGCACGGCCTCGCTCTGCGGCCGCATCGACCGACACGTGTCACTCGCAGCCGCCTTCACACGCTCAAGCCTCACAGGCCCGCAGCCGTGCTCAGTCTCAGGCACACGCCAGCGCCCGGCCTTCTCGCCTCCCAGAGCATCAGTCCGGCGTGCCGCCGATGCTACCGCACACATGGCCGCCTTGGTGCAGATGCGACCGCACGGCCTCGCTCTACGGCCGCACCGACCGACACGTGTCGGTCGGTCATCGAGTCATCCTCGCACACGCACACGCCGGCGGCCGTGCTCAGGATCTGGCACGCGCCGGCGCTCGACCTCATCGCTGGTAGTGGGTCAGTTTGAAAAAACCGATGAAATAAATTCAAAATCAACTTGCATAACCTAACCGCTTTGGTATATTCACACCGTCATGAAAAACAAAGCAGCACAACAATTGGGCCGTCTCGGCGGCAAATCCACTAGCGAAGCAAAAGCTAAAGCAGTCCGTAAAAATGGTGCCAAGGGCGGCAGGCCTCCCGAGAAAGAGGTTGAGCAAATCTATTGGGAAGAGGCAAATGGTGGGTCGTATCGGGTCATCAAAGGAACCCCGGCCCGGTTCCCTCTGCTTGGTGCCCGCACCATTCGCGGATGGCTTCAAAAAAGGGGCTCATCTGTCACTAACATCACCTGGGAAATGGTTGGTGAAGACCTCTATCTTGGCTGGTTTAGCCTGCCAAATGGAGACGCTTACCGCATCGTCGAAAAGCAGAAATAATAGACCATGAATCAACTCTCCACCGCCGACCGAACACGCGTCCTTGCTTGCCTCGTAGAGGGCAATTCTCAGCGCGCTACAGTGCGCATGACAGGCATTGCCAAAGGCACCGTTGCCAAGCTGGCGGTGGAGATTGGCCGGGCCTGCGAATCCTTCGCGGATCGTGTCATGGTCAATCTGCCATGCACGCACATCCAGTGCGATGAGATTTGGGCATTCTGTGGGAGCAAAGAAAAGAACGTCCCGAAAGCGGAAAAAGGTAACGGTAGAGGCGATGTCTGGACGTGGGTAGCCATCGACCCAGAGACCAAGCTAATCCCTCGCTGGTGGGTCGGAGACCGCACCGCAGATACCGCCTACAAATTCCTTCGCGGACTCGCCCCAAGGCTGCGTAATCGCGTGCAATTGAGCAGTGACGGCCACAAGGCGTATCTCACCGCCGTGGAGGCTGCATGGGCCTTCCGTGATGTGGACTACGGCATGCTGGTCAAGATCTACGGGGACAGCACCCCATCAGGCCGCTACAGCCCCGGCGAGGTCATCGGGACGCGTAAGGAGTCCATCTCTGGCCATCCTGACACCTCCCTGATTTGCACCTCTCACGTTGAGCGGCAAAACCTCACCATGCGAATGAGCATGCGGCGCTTCACTCGCCTGACCAATGCCTTCAGCAAAAAATTCGAGAATCACCGCTTGGCTGTGGCGTTACATTCCATTCACTACAATTTTTGCCGCATCCATCAGAGCATCCGCGTTACTCCTGCCATGGCCGCGGGCCTTTCGGATCACGTTTGGAGCCTTTCCGAACTGGTAGGATTGATGGAATCACGGCAGACGGCGGAGGTTGCTGCGTGAGAGCGATGGCCTTTTGCACGGCATCGAAGCCGCGTTGATTGGAGTCTTTTGGTCTTTTCTTCACCCTCCAAACTTGTTCACAAATTCACATCGTGCACCACGAATTTCAAACTGACCCACTACCTCATCGCTTCACCCGCGTGATCGCATACCTCGCCGGCGAAATGCGCGCCCGATGCATGAACTCATACTGCAGGCCATCAGGCCCCGTGAAGTAGCGCTCATGAAACCGTGACTTGCACGCATTCCCAAAGCTCGACCGCGTCTTCGGGTTCAACCACTCCGAAGCGCTGTACTCCCGCGTTTTCGGGTTCCCCTCCGTCCTCTCCTCCATAGCCGCGATCTCGTCGTCATCATCACCGCGCACACCAGCAAAGGCATCAGCAGCCGCATTCTCAGCTTCCAGCAACGAAGCAGGTTTATGCCCCGTCGACATCGGCTCAAAGCGCCAGCCCTCTTTGCTGTTCTCCGTCTGTATCACAGACAACACATCCGCATGCGGCCACAGCGCCCGAGTCGCCACCGCATTGCGCCTGGCCACACCCGCCAGCTGCGCCACACCGATCTCAAACGTCTCACGCATCACCTTGGTCGTCGCATCCAGGCCATACTCAGCCAGCGCCAGCTCCGCCAGCCGCTTGAATTCCTTGCTCTCCTTATCGCCAATATCCTCATTGGTCGAATCAGCCATACAGTCCCAATTCTTCCCCGCGCATTCATGACCCGCATACCACACGATGCTAGGGATCACCTTCGTCCATTGCTCAAACGAACCCAGCAGCCTCCCAGGGCGCGACGGCCGCCCCGCCTCATCCCAGGCACGCACCAGGGCCCAGCACGCAGCCAGCCCCTTGCGTCGGTTCTCCTCATTGGCAAAGAACGCCGAATCCAGCAGCACCACGTCTTTCGGCAGCTCACGCTCCGCACCACTCACCCGGTTCAAAATATCCACCATCAGGCTGCGTCGCTGAAGGTCCGTTGAAAGCGTGATCCCATTGCCCGTGCCCAGCGTCATACAGCGCAGCTTCACATTCACATCCGTGTGCCCGCCCTTCAGTCGAAAGGCATGCTCCGCATTCGTCAGCCACTCATCGAGCAGCACCGTCTCCACCGGATGCGTACCCCAATTCACGTTATCAAACAACACGTACGGCGCACCCGCTCTCGCCACCGTATCCAGCGTATCCTGCAGCTTCTCCTCAGCATCCTGCAGCAGCGTTCGCGTGTGCATCGAGCCATGCACCAGCCACGTCACATACGTCGCCAGCGTCGTTTTGCCCGACTCCTGAATGTTCGCATTGTACCACGTCGCCGGCGCTTTCCCCTGATAAATCCCCCGACCATACATCGCGATGATCGTCGCCAGGTGAATCGCAAAATCACGGTCTGGCGACCGCCAGCCAAAGTACTGAAACAAGCCCCAAAAGTAGTTCGCAGCATCATCGAACTTCATGCCCGTATCGTACTCAAGCCCGCCCTTGCAGGTGAAAATACCCGTGCGCTGATCAAAGCCAGGCTGCAGCAGCCGCATCGGCGCGCGCTCCCGGTCATACGGATCACTGTCCACGAAATCGATCACCGGCAGACGCACCGCATGCACCGCCCGCAGCACCGGCAGGCCCTTGCGCAGCACCCCGGATTTCAGCGTCACACGCGCCTGCTTATCCGTCAGCCCGCCTTTAATCGGCTCCTTAATTTTGCTCCCATCAGCCAGCTCCTTATCACGCCAGCCCTTCACCGGAAACACCCCGCGCTCCATCGGCAGCCAGGTCATGAATTCATCCGGTGTCATCACCTGCTGCACACCATCGAGCTGATCGATCACCACCAGCTCAGAGCCCGACCGAAATAAACCCCAGCGACCATCCGGCACACACAGAATGTCCGCGATCTTTTTAGCCAGGTCATCCGGCGGCAGTTTCAGATTCAGCTTCGGCGCCACAGCGATCGCCTCCTCAGGCAGCGGCACCTCATGCCGCTCATGCATCGCCCGCAGATTCTCAGCCACGGCCGCCAGCCGATCATCGACCGGAGGTTTCGGCACCGATGGCTCCCCGCCCATATCCTGAGGAGGTGCGGAGGAGAATGCATCAGTGGCATCGATGACATTGGAGGACTCGTCATCCTCATCAGCCGGAGGCCCGGAGGTAGAATCACTCATTGTGCAGCCCCTTCCGTGTTCGCCAATAGCTCAGGGTGCGCAATACAGCACTGCGCAAGCACAGCAGGCGGCAGAGTTTTCAGGAATACATCAGGAACACTGCAAACGCATTTACCATGTGATCCGTCAGATGCCCGTGCATTGAACTTGTAGCCAATGCGCCGATCATAAATAGAGCACAGATTATCCGCCGTCAGTTTGGGGCAGCGTGGTGGCCAAACAATAGGCTCATGAGCCCGGCAGCACTTGGCTTTGCAGATCTTAGAACAATAGTCTTTCGTAGTCATCACGCCCGCCCTCCTTCACGCCACAGGATCGACACCCCGGCAGGATCTGGCCGCGGATCAAGGTAGAGCAGCCGCTGCATCCGATTGCCCCGCAGACAGCCTGGCAGGCGCGTCAGGCGCACCGCCGTGATCGCTCCCGGATCTGCCCCCAGCAGCGTCAGAATCGGCACCACCAGCGCCTTGTACCGGTCCCAGTAATCCTTGCTCTCCGCATCGATCTTGACCAGCGCATGAATGCTCCGCCCGCCCGAGGTGTAGATCGCAGCAATCGGCAGCGGCAGCTTGGCCAGCAGTCGAATCCACAGATCAGCCGGCGCATCGTCACTTTCCAGCACCAGGTAGCGCCACGAGGTGACCACCTCCTCACTCCGCCGGCTCATCTTCGCATCACCGCGCGCGTTCAGAGATCTCGGATTCAGCTTCCATTCACCGCTCACGGGCTGGCACAGAAACCACACCCCATCCGGCCCGCCCGTCGGCAGCTCACTCCGCACCGCCCGCACACCCTGCCGGCGCGCCAGCCGATACCCGCCATGCCCCGCCCAGTAGATGAACTGCCCCTGCGAATAGAAATCCGTGAAGATCAGCACCCGCTCATCAGCCGCATACAGCGCCTCAAGAAAGCCCGCCGTGCTGCAGCTGCTCACATCCACCGGCGACATCTCAGCCAGCCATTTTTCATCGACCATCGGATGCACGTCCCGCACCTCATAGCGCAGCTTCGCCAGGTCAAACTTCAGCCGCTTCGGCGCAGAGAACCGCGGCTCAAACGCCACCTGCTTCCCCGCGTTCTCCCCACGCGTGAACACACGCACCCCCTTCTGCCGCAAGATCCAGCGCGCCAGGCCGCCCGCCTTGTGTTTTTGCGGCGCCTTCACCGCCTCGCGGATCTTGTGCTCCACCTCAGCCGCCGTCCAGGGCTTGTCACTCCGCCCGCAGTATTCCGTCAGCAGCGCCAGGCCACGGCTCGCCCCAAGGTCAAACCCATGCACCAGCGTGTTCGCCACCTGGAACACCAGAGCATGCGAATCCTGAGGATCCCCCTTCGCACGTCGCGGGCTGTCCTGTTTGGACAGCCACTCGTGGGCCAGCTCCTCATTCGTCGGAATCCGCGCAGCATCATTCGTCATCGGTATCGTTTTGGTTGGTCGTTCATTCCCCGTACAGCCCGTCTCAAACAAAAGCCGTCTCACCCTCAGTCCAAGCCACCGAGTCTTGTCTGTACTCAGTCCGCAGCGCGATCACCTTAGCCCGCAGGCAATCCGCCATCACAGGCGCGATCTCAAACACCCAGCACGCATTCTGCCACGGCATGTGATACTCAGCCCCGCCCGCAAAATGGATCTGCTGCGCGTGCTCATTAATGGCCGCCTGCATGTGCCGGCAAAACGCACTCCACTCCACCTGCGTCAGCTTGTCATCCGTGTTCCCGATTTGAATAATGATCGTTCTCATAAAGTTCTAAGTTCTAAGTTTTGCAGTCCCGGCTTCAGCCGGCCAAGGCCTCCAACTCCATCTTCAGCGGCACGACATCCGCCTAGATCTGCGCAAGCATGACCAGAGCTTCCGCCGCCTTGTCCGGAGTCAGCCTTTTAAGCACCTTGCCACCCAGCACGTTCAGCTCCCTCACCGAACGCATGGCACCCCGAATCCGACCCATCACAAAGACCGCATTCGTATCCCTCGCAGCCGGCGGAGCGCCCGCCTTCACCCGCAGCATTGTCAGCGCAGAGCCTTCTCTGTGTCCACGGCAGTGCTTGTCATACAAGCCCATCTGTTTGTTTTGCGGATATGCAGCCAGGTTGCTGGCAATCGTCAGCGGTATCCGCCGGTCTTTCGGCGTCGGAGGATCAATCATGATCTGCAGCTCAGGATGCAGCTTGTTCAGATCGAGATACATCTGCACCCATGTGATCGATTTACCGACCACTTCTGCCAGCTCCTCTTTCGTGCTGCCGGCATCCAGCTCCTTTTGCAGAGCCCGCGCCGTGTCCATCTTCGTGTGGCCTTCGCGGTTAAAATTAGCAGCCAGGCTCGACTCATGCAGGTTCTCTTTCGTCACGCCTGGCTCATAGCAAACCCACAACGTTTTCAGATTCGTGGTCTGCGCAGCACGCCAGCGCCGCTCCCCATCGATGAGCATCCATTGGATCTCCGGCCGCTTCGCATCCGTGAACGGAATCACCGGACACGGCGCTTGCTGCCGCCGCTTCATCGAACCCCCGAGCTTCACCAACGAAGGCACATCGAAATGCACGCGCGGCTGTTCGGGATTTCGGCACACACTCTCCACGGCCACGCGGCCAGTCCAAGGTTTGTTTAGGTCGAGTTTCATCATCGTGTGAAGGTTAAAGGTTTCTCCCCGCCTCATTTCTTCAGCCCCGCCCTGCGCAGGATCTTATTCCGCAGCGCATCCCAGGCCTTGAACCGCGCCGCATCCTTTTGCTTGTGCGGCTTCACACCGATGAAATGCCCCACCTCGTGAGTTCCCGCCTTCACCGCATCCGCAGCCGCCGCGACATCGACCTCCTCATAATCGACCAACACGGGCTCAGCAGGCGCAGCCTCAACAGCAACAGGCGCTTCGCCTGGCTCAGGCGTGGCCACGGTATCGGCCGCCGGAATCGACGAAGCCCGATCAATCGCATCCGCCGCGGCCGTCCGGCTCGCTTCTTTGTCAGCCGTCCAGTCCGTCGGATTACTGCTGTTCTTACCGGCTTTCTTGCCCGCACCTTTCTCCTCCTCAAGCTTCGCCGCCCGCGACTTCTCAGAGGCCTTGAACGCCAGGCCATGCGCTTTCTTCACCCGATCAAAGATCGCTTTCGTATCCACGTTGACCGCCTTGCACATGCTCTGGAAATCCGCCGCCGAATCTTGACCTGAAAAGTTCACGTCATCCCACACCGCCGCCACGGCCGCGATCGCCAGCAGCTCATTCACCGTCCGGCCCTTGAGGTGCTTCGTCAGCCCCTCTTCAATGTCGTAATCATTGTCGTACTCGGCTTCCAGCTCCTCCTGATCACGCTGCGTCAGGAAAGCCAAAAAGTCATAGCCGTGCTCCCGACAGACAGACATCACCATCGCATGCGCGCCGATCAGGCCCGGCCCCTTGTCCGTCAGCTTTTCCAGCAGCTCTCTCAGGCTGTCGACCCGCGCCTCACGTTTGACGGCACGCTCCATCTCTTGCTTCAGCGACGCGATGCGTTCCTTTTCATCCTCCGCATCGATCTCCTCAAGCATCTTGAGCTCATCAGCCGTGAGTTCACCCGTCTCCTGCTTCGCCCGCAAAGCCTGCACATCCGATCTCGAAAGACCGTCATCCCCTGGCACCGGAGCCTTGGCAAACAGATCCGCATGCTTGCCCCGCCCGACGGTAATCGCCAGCTTCTCATCACACACCAGCACCGGCTTGCCCTTGTCATCCGCCGCCACCTTGATCTCAGCGCCGGACCCCTTCAGAATCTTGTCCCACGTCGGGTTTTTCTTGTCCTGTGCTTTCTCATAATCCCCCAGCTGATACCCGTTCGGTCTGCTGTCCAGAACGGCCAGATCTTTGCGCTGCTTCTGACTTTCTTCGAGGCCCAGCACACTCTCCGCCGGCAGACCATTGGCCGCCGCAAACCCCTCCGCCTGCAGGCGCCACACCGCTTCCAGCTTTGAGCGATGGCAGCTCGCACGCGTGCAAGTGTTCGGATCAATGCCGCTCTCGCCACTGCCTTTCTTGCTGCCACTGGACAGCGCATCATGAAACAGCGGACTGTTTTTCGCCAGGAAAGGGCAGTTCACGCATGATCCATCCCCGACCTCGCCAGCAGCACCCGTGAACCCCATCGCAATGCGTTGCTCCTCATTCAGCAAATCAACGCGCTCCAGATGTGGCCAGCCCTTCAGGTTCACCTGATAATTCTTCGCGATGTGCTCCGCCGCCCGCTTCACCGTCATCGGCGGCCGCTCATCGTCATAGGTGTAAGGGTCCTTCAAAACCTCACCGCCCGCTTTTTCACGATCCACCGGATCTGCGATACGCGCCACCAGGAACGCCACCCGCAGCGGCACCGTGCCATCATTCACCGGGCCCCGCAGCACCTCCGGCAGCAGCCGCAGCTTGTGCACCTTCGCCACACGCGCCACATCCCCCGCCTTGGCCGAGCCATAGCGCGCCAGCGCCACACGTTCCAGCGTGAACAACCGGTGCCCCTGCGCATCCCGCAGTTCCAGCATCCCTTCCACCAGCTCCGCCTCATCCAGTGGCCGCAGATTCTCACGCTGTGCATTTTCGAGATAGAGCTGCTCCAAAGCCTGCACATCATCCAGCTCACGCACCATCGCCTGCAGCGGCCATCCCAGCGTTTTGCACGCGTTCCAGCGCCGCCAGCCCGCAATCAATTGAAACCGCCCAGGCATCTCCGGATGCGGCCGCAAGATCCCCGGACTGCTTTGCCCGTGCTCCCGGATGCTCTCCGTCAGCTCATGCATGGCCGACGCCTCACACCAGGTGCGGTTCTTCGGATGCGGATCAATCAGATCCGTCGCGATCGCACGCACGACCTCGACCTCAATCGTGGAATCGTCATCGCTCTTCATCACGATGTAATGCCGGCCGTTCGTCGTGAACGTATGGCCGTGGGTCAGCAGAGGTGGCAGGTTTCCCGCCGGAGCGGCTTCTTCGTTAGTGGCAGTTGCGATCATAATGTTATTCAGGTTTGGTTTTGCTTTGGCTTTTGCTTTTGTGTTTCCGTTTGGACTTGGCGTGCTCCTCACGAAGCACCGAAAATTTCGCGATGGCTTTCTTGCCACCCTTGCGGTTGTGATTCCCCGCCGCCGCAGCCGCGTAGGTTTTCTTGGCCCCCTGGCCTTTCATGCCGGGCCTCTTGACTCCGAAAAAGCCGCCGGCCTGCATCAGTGGCTGCCACAGCGCCAGCTCCCGCGCGCTCGTCGCAGCACGCGTCTCATTCAGCAGCACCGCCACATCGGTCTGATTCATCATCGCCAGGTGCGTCGGAGATCCGCAGCGCGTGATCACAAACAACCTCCGCAGCGCCCGGATGGGATTCGGCCCCTCAGCCCAGATGAAATCCATGAAACGCTGAAACGTATCAATGCGCGCGCGCCGCACCTCGAACCCATCATCGTCATCCTCATGAAACACATGCCCCACCCCCAGCTCAGGGTTATAGGGATCAAAGGACAGCGCCCCGCCATTAGCCATGAACACTTGTGCGATCTGCTTCTCGACCGCCTCAAGCCATTCTCTCGCGTCTTGAAACTCAGCCACGTCGCGTTTCCTCCTCTTGCTCTTCGACCGACACGTGTCGGTCGAAGATAGGTTCAGGATCGAGCGTGTCATCACCGATCCGTTTAAGCTGCTCCGCAAAGGCCTTATCCTGCCGCTTCAGAGGACCCCAGCACCATTCGGATAGCTCCAAAGACTCCACCCTCACTTCCGGCGGCCGCTGCTCAAGGTCACCCGTCATCCGCAGCGCCCCGAGATTCGTTTTCAGCTTCAATCCCTCACTGGCAATCAGGCACAGCTTCAGCTGCAGCTCGGCATAGATCGCCGGCGGAATCACATTCCGCGCCCGTCTCAGCAGCGCCGAAGCTTCCCGCTCCGCCGCCTCAATCTCTGCCTGATTCTTCGTGAGGTCGATGGCCAGGCTCATGCCGCGCTCCTTTCCGCTTCGACCAAACCCGTGATCTCATCAAAGCTCGTGTTGAACTTCTTCATCAAGAAGGTCTTCAGCTCTGACCAGGTGCGGTTGGGCAGCTTGCCGCAAACCGCTTTCGCAATGCTCAGATAAAGAAGAATGGCAGAAGCATCTGCATCACCCACACCACTTTCACTCACCAGGCGGTCCAGCTCCTCCACAAGCTTCTGCGCTCTGGTTTCCGCCGCCTTCATGACCGCGAGTTCTGACTCTCCGTCCAATGCCAGATCTTTCATGCCGCCTCCTTTCGCGCTGGGTATTGCCCAGCAGCAATTTTGAGGCTCACCTCCTGGACTTCGGCAAAGTTATAAAAGACCGTATCCTTACCCCTGCCCTGCTTGCGCACACACGGCCTCAGCCAGTCAGCAGCGATCGCATCCTCAAACACCTGTCGCCGCAGGTATTCGATCACCTCACTCTGCGCCATGTGCGCCGGCGGCGGGAAAAGCTGTTTGCGGCTCGTGCTCATGCTACGAGCCTCCTTTCTTGCCACCCCAACACATCCGACGTCTGCCTGACACAGCCTTGACTTCCTCTGCATGCTTCAAAGCATTAGTGGCCATCCCTTCCGTCGATCTCAGAACATAAGCCCCGGCAGAAGTCAGCACCACCTGCACCCCCACCTTGGCTTTAATGAGTTCCTCTTTGATCTGCGTGCAGGCCTCAATCTCCCGCTTCCGCTTCCCCAGGTCGGGATGCTGAATCAAAAAAGCCCGCGTAAACACCACCATGCCGGGATGCTTCTTTTCCAAATTCCGAACGATGGTGATGCGTGACACACGCGCCTCACGGCCCATGGCATGAATCGTATCATTAAATCCACCTCTCATGATGCAGCCTCCCCCGTTGCAGGTTTCTCAGCGCCCTTAGCTGCACAGTCCGCAAGCTTCCCCAGGCAGACCTTGAGTCCATGCAGGCAGTTCATCGCCTCACGCAGTCTGACAGGCACCGCTGCAGGATTGATCCCCGCCAGCGCATTGCAGTTCGGGCAGTAAATCGGTCCTTTGATCTTCTCCGCATCCGGCGCCAGCGACTTCCTCACCAGCTCCTCAGCCATGCAGCATTCCACAATCAGCGAAGCCAGGATGCGCAGCAGATCTTCCTGCTTCATCCCGATGTAAGGCAACGCCAGCGGATCAACCCAAGGAGAAGGACTTGCCAAGTCCTCCGCATCTTCCGGGTCCTCCCTCGACTCCGCCACAGCCCAGCGCGCCATCGCCTCATCATCCCGTCTCTTGATCCACAGCGCCACTTTCCAGATCACCACCATCGAGCCAAAGCCCAGCAATCCCACCACACTACCCTCAACCCAAGGCACCACCGCAAGCCCGGGAATACGCACCGCCATCGGCAGCGCCGCATGCCTCACACAATGCAGCAGCCACCCCGCCAGCGCAGACAGAAGCAGCAGCACCAGCACACCGCAAACCGTGCCGCCCCAAGTTCTCTTCACACGTCGAGGCCCCGAATGACGCAGCGCCCCCGTTGTCGTAAAAGGTAAATGGCTCATATCGCCGCCTCCCCTTCCTGAGTAAGAATCCAATGCGACAGCCAGGGACTTTCCGCTGGAGACTCATGCTCCTTAACGAAGCCGAGGCGTTCCAGATCCCAGCAAATAAGCTGAATCGAATTAGCCTCCAAACCGCAATGCATGCTGATATCGTCAGCATCAAAGCCGCCGGTCTGCGCGCATGGCTTGTAGCCCGCCTTCAGCTTTTGCAGCGCCTTCAGCGCCGCCCGTTGTTCAGATGTGAGATCCTCATTCATGCAGTGTCCCTGGTTGAAAATTGGCCCGGCGTTTCCCCGCCGGGTGGTAGGTGTGTGATTTGCTTTCCTCGCATCGGCTTTTGGATGGACCCGCTCCATGCGGTCGCTTTGCCAGCGGCCTGCGTCTCTGCCCCGCTCTAGGCTGGCGGGCCGCCTTCATTCCGCTCAGGCTTTGCGGCCCAAACGGCAAACTTTGCGGTAAAAGAACCCCGCCCAAGATGGCATTCCCCGCGGCAGCGGCTCCTCTCGGAGGCCCCGCGCCTGGCGGCCCGCAGCGCTCAGTTTCCCATGCAGCTGCAGCCCACCCAGGCCCCGTCCTAAAGCTCTTCTCCTGTTCACATCCTGGATCGTCAGTTGTGGCCGCATGTTCAGTCCTCCTCTTGTCGCTTTTTTAACTACCCGGCCCCGGCGCGTTGGTCCGGCTCAGAAATTC
>ERZ724509.846-NODE-846-length-12282-cov-4.882391_pt1 | contig 12282 bp, 25 predicted proteins | sample MGYA00376042_ERZ724509 | MGnify/ENA primary metagenome ERZ724509 (study PRJEB28724, sample SAMN07190887) | wastewater metagenome | isolation source: effluent of sewage treatment plant in Hong Hong | place: USA: Christiansburg, Virginia | collected 2016-03-01 ...
ATTCATTTTTTAAATTAGGAAGAATTAATAAATTTGAATTTTCAGTTGATTTTCTTTCTATTAAACCATGATTTGTTAAATCTTGATATAATTTAGAATTTTGTTTTACTAAAGAATATTGAATTTTATTATTTTTATGATAAATACTAAAATCAAAACTTCCTGTATTAAAAAAAGGAAACTCTATCGCAAGTTTATCAATTATTTCTTTATCTACTAAAGAAATTCTAACTGTATTGCCTTTTGTAATACACCCATCTGAAAATAAAAAACCTAATAAATATGCTTTTTGTTCTGTGTCAATAATTTGTAATTCGTTATTATATTGCATAATATTTATATATTTTGTTAATTTTTAATAAATTTACAAAATAAACCTTAATATACAATACAAAAAACGACAATTTTTTAAAATTTTAAATTTACCGAAGCCCCCAATTAAATCATCTGTTTCTCTCTTTGTACTTTCAAGATAGTTTACAAATACATTTTTTATTCTATCTGGTGATAAACCAACACCAAAATCTTGAAATTTTAGTTTATAATCATTATCTTCCCATACTAAAGATACTATAACATTTTTATCTGTTACACCAGCTTCTGTATGAGAATCTAAAGCATTACATGTATATTCTCTTACGATACTAGCATATTTATCAGAATACCTTTCAGCTAACATTTTAAATAAAAAACTAATATTGTTTAAACTAATATTAGCTTTTAATCCTACTAATTCACCTTCTGATTCTGTTTCTATTTTCAGTTCTTCTATTTTCATTCTGTTAATTTTAAAAGTTGTTTCTCATAATCTAAAGCTATTTTAAAATATTTCTGTTGTTCTACTTTTAGTTCTTTTATGATTTTTGATATTGAACTAATTTCTATATCAATTTTATCTAACTTATTAATAGCTTTAGTTATTCTTCTATAATTTTTGTTAGCTTTTTCTTTTTCTGAAAATAACTGATAAAATTCTTGATTATTTGTCATTCTTCAAATTTTAGTGTATAACCATTAAATTTTTTTCTAAAATAATGTTTTTCATAACTAGCTTTAATTTTTTCATTACCTAATAACTCTATTAAACTATCTACATATTTATTATCTTCTTCTAAAGCAGCCATAAATATATCTTGTCTATTATTAAGATATTTATAAGTATAAACTATTTGCATTAGTAAAACATATATACCACCACTTTTTCTAGCTCTTATGTAATCTATCATATTTTTCTATTAAATAGTCTAAATATTTTATTCTAGGTTTAATTTCTCCAATAGGCCAAAAAAACCCATAATTAAAATTTCCATAGTTAGCTAATCTAAAAAATCTACCTAATCTACCTGTTTTAATTTCTTTAATAATGATACAACGTAAGATAGCATATTCTTTCATATTTATAATATCTTTACCTAATAACACACCTAAGAAATGACATAGACCAGTTTTAAAATAAGTTTTAATATGTTGTCTTACTAATATTAATAATTCTAATTCTGTTCTCATATTATTTCTAGTATTTTTTTAACTTCTTTTATACCTATTACTTTTGCTGTTTTAAGAAATTCATCTTCCATAGCAATTTTTCCTTTTAATGCAGGATTGAGTATATTTCTGTAAAAAACAATAGAGTTACCTTTTTTAGATAACCCTATTGCTGACACATAAACCAACTCACCTTCAAACTTATACAATTCATGTTCTGTTACCATATATTTTTTGCTTTTCCCACCTTTTTCTAACTTGTTCTAACATTTCATTCATAGTTTCTGATATATATTTTGTTAAAAATTCATCAACTATTTCTTCTGTTGTACATGGTTTATCAGGTACATCTTCTTTAGATAAATACTTTTCTCTTTCTTGTTGGTTGATATAAATTGTTCTATCGTGCCAATCTGTATATTCTATTAGAAATTTTTTAACATTCATCTTCTGTTTCTTTAATTATCCATTTATAACTTGGAGTACCATTAGAATAAAACTTAATTGTTCTGATACATTGTTTAATATGTGGATATTCAGTTATTAAGTCTTTTAAAAACTGTTTAGAATTAAAGCTAGAACTAAAAATATCATATTTGTCTACAAAATCTTTAGCACCTTTTAAACCTAGATATTGTTCTTCTGGTGTTACTATATAATATCCACCAAAATCTTTAACTATTTTTACAAGTTCTAATTTAGATTTGTTTTTTACAGCTTGTTCTATAAAATATATTGCTTGTTGTTGTGTCATTGTTTTATTTTCTTAACATGTGTGGAGGTAATTTTCTTTTTAAGAAGTTACAATCAACTACTTCTATAGCATCTAATACTTCTTGTACAATACTGTTATGAACTCTTGAAATCTTATCAGCATTATTAGTAAGTTTACCAAATTCCTCTATTAACTCTTGATTTTGAGTTTTTAACTCTTGTAATAATTTAGTATCATCTAACTCAATATCTTCATTGATTTCATTAATATACTTTAAAAATTCATTAATAGTAGTTTTCTTTAACTCTATATTTAGATATTCTTTTATTGTCATTGTAAATATTTAAGTTTATAAATTGTAGTATTAATTAAAGTTTTAATGTTATCTACTTGATTTAGTAAATCTGAATCATCACTAAATAAAGTTAACCTACTATTATTGATATAGTCTAGTAAAGTTGTTAAATAGAAAATAACATTAACATTATCTTGTACATTTTTTAATGTATAACCTGTTACAATACCATATCTACCTTGCCATGTTTCTATTAAACCATCTGTTAAACCTACAATATCATTGTAGAAAGAATCTAAAGCTATGTGTTGAGCATAGCTTTTAGTTTGTACATGAGCAATATGTATTTGTATTCTTGCATGAAATAATTCAGATATAAAACCTGAAAATTTAACTGGTGCTTTTACTTGTTTTGGTATTTCCATTTTAATTTTGTCTAACTTTTAAAAATACATCTTGTAGTAATGATACTTTCGTAGCTTCTGTTAATATAGTGCTTTTTTTCAAACTTTCAGTAACAGAGTTGTACATATTCCATAATGTAGTAGTATTATCAGACTTGATAGCATATCTACTACTAGGTGTAATTAAATGTGTTGTAGCATCAGATATAGCATTTATACCTAATTCTTTTTGTTTTTTACAAAACAATAACAACTCACCCAAAGTTTCATAAATTTGTGATTTATTCAAATTTGTATTATGCATTTGTTCTGCTATAAGTCTATATTTTTCAACTTCTTGTAAAGAGTTATCTATATAACGTGAAGTTGTTTCATATAGCTCTCTATAAGTATTACTAGTTAAAGATACACTTGATACATTAGATGCACCAAATATAACACCATTACTACATATACTTACTCTTTTACCTTTGTATAATCTCATTTCAGGTTTTAATGTTGTAAGATTATATACTAATCCTATTTCACCAAACATTTTATTAAATGGATTATCAATTGGTACATCAATTAAGAAATCTTCTGGTAACTTAATTTTAGCCATAACTGAACCATAAGCTACATTTTTCTCACCTTCTACCATCTCACCATCTCTTTCTGCATTTGCAACATAATCATCTACTATAATTGATGTTTCTATACCTTCTATATGGCTAAACTTGTTTAAAAATGGTGTGAAGTAATCAATTGGATGTTTGAAACTGAATGTTTCACTCTTAGGTGATATATACACCTTACTCTCTTCTAATGTCTGTAAACTAATTTGTGTTTGTCCCATTGTTGTTTAAAATTTTATATTAGTTATTTGTTGTATTTGTTTAAATACATTTTTATGTTCCCATTCTCTGTTATTATAACTAGCAGCAGCTGGGTGTTCTACTTCAAATATTTCTTGTTTGAAATGTATATGTTGTTTAAAAAATTGTGCTTTTTTACCTACTAGTAGATAGACTAAATTCGTGTTTAGTGAATCTAAAGATTTGATAATGTGAATTATAAAAGGTTGCCATAATTGACCATAATCAGTACTTTTATCTTGATTTAAAGTAAGTGCTGAATTAAGTAATAAAACTCCTTGTTCTATCCAATTTGATAATGTGTTATCTTCAATACCTACACCATTTAATTCTTTAATAGCTTTGTCTATATACTGTAAGGAAACTGGTTTTTTATAGTTATTTGTAGCAAAAGCGAAACCATTAGCATCATCATTGTTTGGATAAGGGTCTTGTCCTATTATAACAAGTCTTGTATTAAACATATTATGTTTAGTAAATACATTGTATACATCATCTTTATGAGGTGTTATAACATGATGTTTTCTAGCTTCTACGTTTAAAGACATATTTAACTTACGAAAATCTTCCATAAAGTATCTTCTACTATAAAATAACCATGACCAATGAAATCTCTTACATAATGGTAACCAAAAATCATCAAAAGCAAAATTATACTTTTCAGGTTTAAATTCTACATAACTATTTTCTTCATCATATTCTTTAAAATCTAATACGTTGTCTAATTCACTCATATACATAGTTTGATTATTGTTATTGAGTAATAATAAAGGAGTACCCATAAGATACTCCTTTAATAACCTCTTTTCCACAATAAACCTATCTTTATCTTCTACGTATATTAATATGAAATCTTCTTTTTCGTAATTAGGTTTAACTTCTGTTAAATCACTTAATTTCATCTTTCTTTTAATTTATAGTTTCTTATTATAAAACTAGTTTGTAAAATAATTAATTCAGCATTATCACGTTTATGTTGCCAATCAAGTAAATTTTCATCTTCTGTTCTACTAGGGTCAGCTACAAACATTGCAAAATCCATTCTTAAAGCAAAACTTAGAAAATCATTTGATGTACTTTCAGGATGATGTAGTTTGTACAATTCAGAAAGTGATTTAAAAGTAGCTTTCTTTTTCATGTTAATAATCTAAAACAGTTATTTAATCCGTTTTCTAAAGCATCCTCATAGCTATAAAAATCTTCTCCATAATGTTTACCTAAACTATCTCCAATTTTAGTAATATGATACTGCCATGATTCTTGTGAGATACTTGTTACAGTAACATGTATTTTGTGATTTTCTCTAAACCAGTTCTGTAAATCAGCTAACCATAAATGATAACATTCTATTTTAACTGATACCATTTTACCAAAATAAGAAACAAACCCTTTACCAAATGCTGTTTTTATTAATTTGTTTGTTACAAACTCTTCTTTTAATTTATCATTTATATAATTCATTTCCATTGTAGTTTTGGTCTATAAACAACATCTACTCCTTCTATAGTTTCACCATTATCAATACGTTTTTTCAATACTGCTTTAGGATATTTTCTAGTTTCATCTAATCTATCAAGTATCTTAATATTAGCTACAAAATTAACAATTGCTTTAGATTCAGTGTCAGTTAAATCTTTTACTTTAATATCAAATAAACAGTTTTCATCACTTATTGTTTCTTCATCTACCATTGTAATAGCACTATGAGAAGCCACTGCCTTACCTAATTCAAATTCTATAAAACTAGGTTTAATCTTAGCTTTTGATGATACATCTATTTGTCCTTGCTCTAATACTAATTTTAAAACATTAGTATCAACTATTTCAATTAACTTTTGTCTTTTTTCTTTTAATCCAGCCAGTCTTTCTATTTCATCATCAATTGCTTTTATATCAGAACTCAATGATTGTACTATTGTTTTACTATCTTGTGTAAAAGAAGTAATATCTGTACGTAAAAGAGTTAATCTTTCTTCTAATTCAGGTGTCAAAACACCTTCTTCGTTTTGTATTTCTATAAATAAACTAACAATCTCATTGTTAAGTTTCCATATACTAGGTAATGCCATTATTGTGCTAATTGTTGTTTAATTGTGTTTCTTAAATGATTTGCATAAACAATTGCTTGTTCTTTAATTGAAAATGATTTACGATAATAAGTTTTATTTCTATATAGTTTTACTATAAACATGTTACCTTTTGGATATACATTAGGTGTTTCAAGAGTGTTTGTTTTATTAATACCTTGTTCTTCTGCTGTAGCCCATCTACAGTTTTTCTTACTATAGTTTTTATCTACTTCTTTTCTATCTAATGTATAATAAGCTACACCACTTTCAAACATTCCTTTAGGTTTTTCACCCATATCTTTAGCAAAATTTCTAAAACCTTCTTTACCTAACCATCTTGCTGTAACCTTAATTCCTCTACCACCATAATTCTTATACTTTTTATCGTTTTTATTATAACACCTATCTAACATTTTTCGATATGTTTTATACAGAGGATGTTTTGTTTTCATAGTATTCCAGTTGGGATATAATCCATGTTTAAGTTATAATATCTTATTAATTCGTTAACGTGTATTCTACCTTGTAGTGTTAAACCTATTGGACACCAACAAATATTAAAAGAATGTAAAGCTTGTACATCTTGTAAAAAAGGTAATCCTAATGCTTTTAATCTTTTTGGATATAGATGAAACACCTTATTTAATGGAACTTTTCTCACATTATAAAATAATGGTTTTTCAAATGGTGTTAACTCACAACCAAGCGAAAAACTATCCATAGGGTCTTTATCAGGGTCTATACCTCTATTTAAATTATTAAACCTTTTAATAGTATTTAATAATAATTGTTCTCTAGTTCTTGAATATGTTTTCTTTTTCATAAGTTTTTTTCTTGTTTAAATATTAACCAAAGATTTTCTTTTGTGTCTACTAAAATAGTAGGGTCTTGTTTTTTAATTTTTAATATCCATTTTCCATACGTTGTAGCATATTTAAAAATTAGTTCTTCTATTAAGGCTTTTTGAGTACTAAAACTTAAACCTTCTATTTCATTTATACTATCACCTATTGTCATGTTCTATAAATTTAGTATGATTGTAACTTAATATGTTTTTATTCTCGTAAAAATTAATTATTAGTAAATTAGTTGGTATTTCAGAATCTATAATAAGTTCATGTGATAACTTATTTACAAATTCTATTTTATCGTTATCTATTATACCTAATGGGTTATCAACAAGTTCGTTTTTACCATTAAATCTTTTCTTCTGAATACAATCTAAAAATACTTTTTCATAAAAACCTTTAAAGTTATCTAAATCACGTTCTTTATTAAATTCTTTTAATACATATACAAATTCTATATACAAAGGTTTGTTGTTAATGAAAAAACCACCTTTTAAATTGGATAAAAAGAAATATTTAAGATGTTGTTTGATTTTGATAATCTTATAGTAATTAGTCATGTTCTGACTATTACTTAATTGGGCATTTATAGGAACTGTACTTGGTTGATTGGCAGTTTTATAATTTTGTAATACAGGTTTATCTTGGTCAATATGTACTAAAAAATGTTTACCTGTTTTTTTATCATATTTGTACTCATAAAGTACATCTATGTTATTTCTAATACTTGGTGGAAACTTACTTTCATGTTCTTTATAGTATTTTTTACCTCTTGGTTTACCATAATCTATTTCAATAGGTAAGTCTTTAAACACCAATCTTTTAATTGGTAATTCCATATTTTTGTTTTAGTTTTGATATTTGATTTATTGTTTCATAATACGATGTTTTTTGACAGTAATTATGAAAATCTTTACCTATTGATTTAGGTATAAGTAACGGTTGTGTTTTGAATAATCTTCTAAAATTTATACTAGCTCTCATTCCTGTAGTATCATTATCTAATAATGTAAATATCTTTATATCATCAGGATAATACAGTAATTTTAAAGCTTCTACTATATCTTTAGGTTTTATTCTTTCATGTAAAATAAAACAAGCATTTACTCCACATAATCTTAAAAAGAAAGCATCTTTCTTACTTTTAGTTATTACTACATAACTTGCTTTAATATCTAAAAATTCTAAATCACCTAATTTTAAACCTTGTGATACAAGAAATCTTCTTTCTTTCAAAAACGGTCTATATATCTGATAATCATAATCTTTAAAATGATAAGCAAATTGATTTTTTAAATCTGTAGTATACTTATAATCATCTCCAACATATTCCCAGAGATGTGATATAGAAAATATTTTATTTTCTTGTAACTTTTCAGTAGTAATTTTTTCTTTCCAAGATTCATTTGGTGTCCAAAACTTTAATTCTTCTTTTATAAATTGTTTTCTTTTTACTCTAATCTTATATTCTAATGGTTTAAACTTCTGTACAACTATTTCTTGTTGTTTTGGTATACTACTATCTTTTATATTAAAGTCATTAAATATTTTTACTAATGCTTGTGGAAAAGATAATCCATATTTAAACTCTACTACATTAAAACAATCAAATGTTTTCCAAGCAAAATCTTTAAAGTATAGTGTATCTTTATCATTCCTATAAAATTTACAACCTGCTGATTCATCTTTTCTTAATGGATTTAAATACTTAGTATCAAAGCGTATTTCACTAATATCCAAGTATTTGCAAAATATCTGTTCTTCTGTTATCTTAGATAAAATATAAGTTTTAGTAATTCCGATTTGATTAAAATTAAAGTTCATATTTTTAAATTTAGGATTATAAAAATAACATAAAAAAAGCCTAGATAAAAACAATCTAGGCTTTAAATAATATGAACGGTTACTATTTTTTACAATTCATCATCTGATGGTGCTGTTACTTCTGCATCAGGTGTTGCTTTTGAAACAGGTGTTAAAGATAGTTTTGATTTTGGTGTGTATGTTAACACTTTTGGTTTATGTACACTTGAAATACAATCACCTACTGTTGGAAATGATAAATAACCACCTACATTATAACCAATCATTATAGTGAACTCTAACTCTATAAGATTTGGGTCATATAGTTTTTCAGCCTTCTCTAAAAATGATTTCAAGTTATCAGTATCAATATCTTTAAGTTCTTGGTATACTGATGCTGGTACAAATGCTCCAAATATATGAAGTAGTCTACCAAAGTTACCATTAACTATTTTAGCATAAGCTTCATCTGATTGAAATTTTGCTCCATCTACTTGATAAGGGTCAAGCATGTTACTTTTAAATTGTTGTTCTGCTCCATCTGCATTAGTTGTTGTAAAAGTAAATGTTAATCTATTACCTTTTTCTCCTTCTACTAGAACAGGTTTGTTTTTTAAGAAACACTTAACACCATTGATAGATGGTGTCATACCACTTGCGTTTTCTTGTACATTGTTAAAATTAAACTTAAATCCTGACATATATTATTGTTTTAAATTGTTTCTTAGATAAAAAAAGCAATACAGTTAAGTATTGCTTTTTTTCTTTTAGTTTGATTGATGATTAATAGTTTTCTTCTTCTTCTACTAATGAAGATGGGTCTAATACTGCATCTTCATCTTCAATTTCACCTTGCTCGTCTAATTCATCATTCATAGCTGATACACCAGAATCATCTGTAGTTTCAGTTGTTTCAGAAACTTGTGAAACAGGTACTATTTCAAATAAAGCTGAAATTTCAAAAGAAGCTACTTCTGCTGGTACTGCTACTTCTACTAATTTATAATCAGCATCTTTAGCAGGCTTACCTAACATATCAGATAACTCACCAAATACAAAAGTGTTTGATTTTTTAACTGAACCTGTTCTTGGTTTGATAAACCTTGCTTTTTCTTCTGATGTAATGCCAATAAATGATTTGTTTGTATCATTATCAATGAATACAATAACACCATTATTAGTTAGATGTTTGTTGAAGAAACCTGCTGAAAACGTAAACTGATAGGTCATAACACCTTTGTTTACTTTTACATAATGTCTTAAATCTTTTTTTGAAATTGTACGACCTGTACTTGATTTTTTTGTGTCTTTCTTAAATAGACCAATTGCTTGTAATGCCATTTGTTTGTTTGTTTAAATTGTTAGTTTATTAATTTGTTATGTTAAAATTACAAAAGAAATTTTATTCTACCAAATTTTCTTTAGCTTTATTTTAAATTTTATAGAAATTATTTATGCAATCTATCACATATCCCATATCATTAGGTATTTCAAAATCTTTAAAACAACCAATAGGTGTTTTTGAAGTAGTATAACCATCTGATTGTGTTTCAAAATAATACTCTATTCGTTTTTCAAGAACATTTCTTCTACTATTAGCATAAAACACAAAAGTAAACATTCCTTCTATCATAAGATACTGGTCAACTAATTTACCTGCTGTTTTTACTTTTATTTGAGAATCATTATCTTTTTCAGGATGGAATATAAAAATAATATTTAAATCTTCTCTTTTACACTCACTAGCTGCTTTTAACGGTTTATATATAGCATTACCAATATCGTTAAATTTATCATAACCTTTGGTGTCTATCTTATCCATAAAAGTAAATAACTGTAAGTATGTTGAATCATCTACTACAACATTCTTAATATGTTTACATTCAGCTTCCGTATCTATTTTCTTGATAAGTTTTTCTATAGTTTCAGGACTTCTAGTAACTTTATAGTTACCACCTTCTGAAATCTTACCATCCTTGTAATCTTTAGTGTTATTAGGAAAAGGTTTACCTGATACATTTATAAAATATGTTTCTTTAGGATTTAAACCTTTTATTTCTACAGTATCGGTTTTTACATGAAATAAAGATGTTGATTTACCTCTACCTGTACTACCGTTTAGTGCAATCATGTTTGCCATTAAATATCTTCTTTTAAACTATTAAAATTAAATTTAAATTGTTTTGTTTCTTTGTCTTTTTTCTTTATTGGTTTTTCTTCCCTCCTTTCTTTTAAAAACTTTATACATTTATTATCATCAAATTCATCAATCTTAGGTAGTTCTTCAAAAGTTCCTACTGCTCCATCAAAATACATTCCTATCTTAACATTAGGTGAACCATATCTATCTTTAAGTTTTTTAATACTACGATAACTATCTTTCATTATACCTATGTTATAACCATTAAGTTTAGGATGTTGTGCTATTTCATATCTGTTAGGTGCAAATATACCTATAACATCTGTCGCATCTCTCTGTGTAAGCTTGTTGTCACCAAGACCATCTAAACTAGGTTCTAATTTATCATCTATTGATTTACCACTATAGTTGTATTCAACAGCTTCTTTAGCTGCTGCTTGTTGCTGTACTATAATGTTACAAGTTTGATATTTGTTTTTTAATTCAAGACAATAATCAGAACTCATTTTACTTATGGTTTGATGTGGTGATAGTAATATACCATCATGTTTCTCTTGTGTTAATAATGAAATATGGTCTATTATAACTTCTATAAAAACACCTTCTTCTTCGTATTCATATATAATCTCTTTATTACCGTTTTCATCTATAACTTCTTTTTCACTACCTTTAAAATCTCTTTTGATTATTTTTAATACTTCTTTATATATACCAGTAGGGTTTCTAATACTAGTAAAAATAACAACATGTTTTTTAAAATAATCAACCCATGCTGAATATTCATCTAATTTAGCTATTACATCTTCTGTTAATGTATCATTATCTCCTACTGATAATAATTCTCTATAGGTAATATTAATACCATAATCTCTTTTAAGAAAAGAACATAGTATATCAGCAATATATTCTTCTGCTGACAATTCTAATGAAAATATTATAATACGAAGTTTAATATCAGGTTTATCATAAACAAACTCTAGTGCTTTTTGTACAAAAAAGTATCTAGTAAATTTTGATTTACCTACACCTGAACTTGCTGTAACAATTGTTTGTGTTGAACGCACTATACCTAGTATATGATTCTTAAATCTATTAAAACCAACAGGAATGTAGTTATAACCACCTTCTTTTTTTATTTGATAGTTGGTTTTAATAGATTTCATTAACCTTTCATAACTCATCTTTTTTCAGTATAATTAACAACCCATGATTTACCATTATATTCAATATCACTATATCTTATTAAATATGGGTTATCACGTATATGCATATTATATTGTTTTTTAAATAGTTTCCAATTAGTATTAGAAAAGCTTGTTGTTACTGTTTTAATCATCATCGTCAAAATTATCAAGTTCTAAATTATCATTATCATTAATTTCTAAAAGTATTAGTTTACTTTCTAAATCTTCTATTAAAAGTCTTACAAAGTTAACTTTATCTCTTTTTAAATGGTATTTTTCAAGTTCTTCTTCTATGTATTGTACAGAAGTATCTATTCTTTTATCTCTAGCCATAGTTTAACTATTTTCATTTGAATATTCAATAAACATTATTTCTTGTATAATAAAATATACTAATATATCTCCAAATTTTTCTTTTATATAATCTAAACTTATAGGTTTTCTGAAATGTACATCAGATAACATATCTCTATAAGATATATAAT
>ERZ724509.847-NODE-847-length-12279-cov-4.767834_pt1 | contig 12279 bp, 13 predicted proteins | sample MGYA00376042_ERZ724509 | MGnify/ENA primary metagenome ERZ724509 (study PRJEB28724, sample SAMN07190887) | wastewater metagenome | isolation source: effluent of sewage treatment plant in Hong Hong | place: USA: Christiansburg, Virginia | collected 2016-03-01 ...
TTAAACCTTGAATGTTCGTACTTCTTTTCCAGAAGTTGTATCTAATAGTTTAAACGATCCGCTACCCAAGTCATGAACTCCGTACCGGCCAGAGGTAACGTTATCGAACTCGACGGTGGAGAGGCCTAAAACGCTCTTGACGGGGTTTTCGAACGCAGGGTTGACCACTGGCTCAGCTAGCCTGTAATGGCTCCATTTAGTGCCTCTGAGGCCTCCAGTGACGACGCTGTCAAACAGACCACCATCTTCAGGAGATAGGTTCTTAGAATTCAGACGTAAAGGTTCCAGGATTTCACCATTGCTCTGATGTAGGATTTCATGGTCAGTCATAGGACTAGCCACGATGTGGTCTTTTTCAATACGAGCATTGATACCTGAACCCTTCAAGTAATCGAAGAACTTCTGAGTAGCAAATGTCATCTTAGGCTTAGGTAGGGATTCACCACGAATGAACTTAGCCCAATAATCATCGTTCTGTTCGGACTTAGTCGTAGAGATCTCTTTCAGGTTCTTACGAGCATCAGATCCTAGCAGACCTAACATTTCCATGTAACCGATGCGCTTCGAGCCTTCTTCACCGCCTTTAGTTGGTTGCATAACGTTGTCATATCCACCTACGTTACGAGCAGAGTAGTTTTGGTCAGTCGTCTTGTATAGCTTAACAATGTACTGTGGACCATTGAAGATTTGACCGAAGCTGTGTCCAGTTTTAGGGTCTATGATCTCGTCAGTGTCGCTGATACCGTGCTCAGCCAGTTCACCCTTAAGAGTCTTAAGATTGTTAGTATGTTCAAAGTTTTTAACCAGGTAAGGGGATCCCTTAGCCTTAGCAATTTTACCTGCTACGGTTTCCATGATCTGACCTAAGTTAATACGTGAAGTAACAGAAGCTGGGTTTAGAACCAAGTCTACTGGCTTGTTAGTTGCTTTGATAGTAGGCATTTCATTGTCTGGCAATATCAAAGATACGATACCTTTATTACCATGCAGACCTGTCAGCTTGTCACCAACCTCTAGCTGTTTAACAGAACGCAGCAACATACGCACGGCTTTACTTTCCGTGTGGGCATCTACAACTTCTCCGTTTTCTTCGTGGTTCCATTCTTCCATAACCAGGCGGTATGGGTTAACCAGAGACTTATGCAGGCGTCCTAATAGACGATCTTCTGGAGTAGGCTCACGTTTTTCCAGTACAGCGTACACAGGATCGCCATAGTTCATGATGGAACCAACTTTGGCGTAGCCTAGTTCATCTAGCTTGTCTAACTGTTCACCGGTGAATTTTCCTGGGAAGTAACGACGAATCAGAGCCTTACGGGCAACCGTGTTAGGGGTTACGTCATAATCTACTTTATAAGAGTGATGTGAGCTCAGACCAGCAGCAGCCGAGTGAGAGATCACGATACCATCTTCATGGTTGTAACCTTTATATGGCATGTAGGCAGCAGTTAGGTTTTTACCCAAGGCTAGCTCACCACCACGAGTGTAGTTATTTTCATATAAGGATTGAAACTTACCAACTTTGTCGCCTACTTTAACCAGTGGAGATTCGTCGTCATGGAAGCCTTTCATGTTGAAAGGTAAATTCTTCACCGCCTTGATTTTATGGATTTCACCGTTGTCCGCCAATACATGAACTTCTTTAGAATCTGCACGAGTAACGGTTCCAGCCTCTGGAGTGGCAGTGGCTAATAGAGTGTTTAGGCTTTTGACGAATGGCACTCTGGATTGATCTAGAGTCTGTACTAACGGAGATTCACGTTCCACTAAAGACAAGGCTTGTGGAATAGACTTACCGGCCATGGTCAGACGACCTGGGTGGTTAGAGTTCAGGAAAGGAACAAGGTTAGTAGTAACAGTGTAAAGATCAGTAGCGTCATTTATCCAATATTGCACCTTATTACGTGGAACTCTACGCATTTCACCGTGATCTTGCGCTTCAACCATTGGCTCTTTGTTCAGACGTTGGTCTGGGAACCCAATGACGGAGTTCATCAAATCAGTAACTGACAGGTAAGTCACCTTACCATCAGCAGCACTTAGAACTTTAGAATACAAACGACCAGTCTTATCTCTACGAGCTGAGATCGTAAAGCGTTGGTCAATACCTGCGTGACCAGATTCAGGAGTACGTGATGGATCTATGATCCCTAAGTGAGATGGATCAATGTTTCGAGCAGCCATTGGAACACCTCGGCTCTCAGAAATACCGCCTTCTTCAGGTCCCAGTACAGTTACCTTACCCACGTTCTCTAACGACTCAATTGGATTCGTTTCTGAAGGTGTAGAGATCAACGAGCTTTTTTGAATGTAAGCAGAGTACACCTTATTGAAAGGCTTTGCTGGAACAGCGTCAGTGATCTTAGGACGATTAGGATCAATCTTTTCCAAACCATAAGTTAGCTTGTTTTTAACACGACGAACAGTATCATGCTCTTTAGCGAAACGAGTACGTAGATAATCAGGCAAGTTCTGAACACGTTTGAATTGCAGAGAATCTCGGTTATCTTCTACGCGATCACCTTTATGCACCTCAACAAGATTTCGTAAGGTGTACAGAATAGCATCTTTGTCGATACCGATGAAAGATTTACCTAAAGTAGTCTTAGTAGTTCCCTCATTTAACTGAGAAGCAGCCAAAGAAGCTTTTAGCTCTGTTGCCATTTCGTCAACAGACGAAGCTGGATTCTTTGTGTACACCATACGGGAGTACAGACCACGAACAATCTTATCTTCCTTACCTTCAGTGTAAGAAATATTTGCATCCCAAACATCTTTGGGAATGAACTTTGTAGCTTCAGCTTCACCAACACCAAACACCTTTGTCAGCAAAGGGCCTATAGGGGTGTGTGAACTACCTACTTCCAGAAAGAAGACTCGGCTACGTGGATCCAGAACGATACGGAACGAGGCACCTTTACCAGTGTTAAAGTGGGCCTCCAACTCGCCAGTGTTCTCACGAGTACGGGTATACACACCAGGCATCAGTTGTAGCTGATTAGCAATGGTGTAGTTATTACCTTTATAAACAATTGAGTGTTTACCTGTAATGTGGAAAGCGTCGATCAACGGGAAATCCTTGACCATATCTACAACTTTACCAGTGGCCTTAGATACAAGTGTAATGTCACCCTTGATTGGGTACACCAAAGACTTGGATTTCAGAATAGCTTCTTTTTCGTCAGGCTTACCGAAATCTTTTGGGTGAGCTTTTACGTTGGTAAGTTGCAGGATGTAGTTTTTCCCCTCAATTGGAAAAGTCTTCTCCAAACTCTCAACCAAAGCTTGATCAGCGTCAGAGTTGATTTTCTTTGGTGAAGAGTAAATTGGAGTTAGGTGAGGGTAGTTCATTAGGTAGGAATTCTTTCCATGTATTGCAGTACGATGAAGTACTTATCCATGAACGTAAATTTATCCCGGTTCAGTAAAACAACGTTACCGTCGGGGTTCAATCCACGAGTTTCAATGGCTTGCAAGGCTGAGGTTTCGGTTAAGTCATCCATGTCAGCCTTGCAGTACTTGACTTGATATCCAGTCAGATCTGCTGGGGTGTTCCGCAGACCATCTGCCATTGCTGGCACTTTAAATTCGCTAATCATCATGGCTGGAATTGTCATCTTATTTTACTTCCTTCTTGGCTTCTGGTTTTTTAGGACCAGACTGTCCCTTGGGACCGTCTGATTTCTTTTTAGCCCCTCCTGCACCAGGAGGACCTTCCTCTTCTTCAACTGGAGGTTGGGCAACCAAAGGGCCACCCATCGGAGTACCTGCAAAGCCAGGTTGACTTCCTTCGCCTTCTGATCCGTTGGGGGCAGGGTTGGCAGCAGCGGCTTGACCTTTGGTAGCTTCGTCTAATATTTGCTTTGTCAGCAAGTACAGACTGTAGTTTTCCAGTTTCAGTTGACCCAGCATTATACGACGAGTATTGTCGTCAGCAGGGAAGAACTGTTCAGCCAACTGTTGAGCTTGACCCATGATAACCTTGTACTCTTCGTTTTCAGCCATGTCTTTACCAGCAGCTTTAGCAGCAACGAACTGAGCCTGCTCAACTTCAAATTGAGCCTCAACCTGTTTGGTGGCACGAATAACTTGCTCTTCCTTGATACGTTCTTGTTCGTCATGGAAGTCCAGACCAAGCTCTTCAAACAGAGTACGATCAGAAGCACGTCCGCCTTTAGCCAGTTCAGATAGTAGCAACTTGAAGTTGTCATCATCCAGCAGCTTAAACGGAACTAAGGAAACCTTGACGTGTTCCATGTTCAGATAAGCTGTAGTCTTTTTCATCGACCATGCAATCAAATCATGAATACGACCAATGTACGAAGACAATAGGTTTTCCATCATCCGCAAACCTACACTGGTACTTGTCCAGTTAGTCGTTCCACTGAGCAGTTCACGAGAAACACCTAGGGATAATAGGATAGTATCTTCAGCTTGCTGAATTTCTTGAGCAACTAAAAGGTTCTTACCTTCACCGCCAATTGTAGAATATCCAACTGGGGTTGGGGCTACAAGAATGTGGTTCTTATCTCGTTTATGAGCCATAAGAGCAGATTCCATGTGACCTTTGAAATTACGCAGGCTCATAGAAATAACAGGATCAGCGTTAGCTGTCTGTGCAGCAGGGTAAATAACACGTAACGGATTTAAATACTCGGTAGCAATGGCCTCATTAGCCTTACGTAGAGTAGCTTGATAAAAAACAAGAGTGAACAGAGACAGTAATGGAGGCACGGAAATGCCTTCAACCGTACCACCAGAAGATACGTTCTTTAGATGAAAAATGGCATCCTTATCGAACTTAAAGTCTTGGTTGTAACGTACTGCATCAATAAATGCCCAAGGCAAGGAGTCGACGAAGAGACGATCTCCCTTTTGAATCTTTTGCTTAACAGCGTTAGGAATGCGGTAGTAGTATTCGCTCTCACCAGTAATAGGGTTGTGACTAACGGCGATGTGCTCTGGAGTCCATTTAATGAAATTCATGTCTTCTACAGCCAGAGATTTAGAATCTATGCGCTTGAAGATACCACTATATCTGCAACCTGGGCAAACACCAGAAAATTGATATTGCTTAAATACAGCCCAGCCTGCTTTTTTCACGTTGTAACGGGTGGAGCACTTAGGGCATTCTAATTCACGATGAATTGGGAAATAGATAGAGATGAAAACGTTGCCTAGCGTAAAGAATTCAAAGCCTACGTCTTGTAGAATTTCTTTTAGTTTGAACGATGCCAGTATACTTTCGTAACGTTCTTTCGTTCCCTCTTGCTCTGTATCAATGATAAAGTCGGTGATTGGATACGTAGCCAACTTACGGATAACTTCCGAAGTTGTAGGTGACTGGATCGTGATATACCGTGCCCAACGAATAACGTCGTGCAGATTCCTTGGTACGAATTGATTGGCAACAGTGAACCAAGGGTTGGCCTGTCCTCCTCCTTGAAACGGGAGACCGGGTGCGGAATATTCCATTGTTTTGTCCTAGTTAATTAACTATTCTATTTTAATCCTCGATTTGCCGAGTGTCAAGGCCTTGTTAAATAGGGATATAGTGTCTTGGTATAAGAATGATACGGGGGTATTTTTAATGACTGAACCTAAGGACTTAGTAAATGAACTTGAATCATATTTTCTGGCACAACACCGAACCTATTGCGAAGGCATAGGTCGGGAAATCAAACGCCAAGGCCGTGACGACTTAAAGGACGTTCTTGGAAATTGGTATAAGTATTGTGTAGATGGAAAACTGTCTGCCAAGCGTTATCGTGTAATCAAAGCAAAGGAGCCTCTCGTGACAGCAAAGACCCAAACTTCTGCAGACTCAGCCGGATCAGAAAATCCCGGTGCAAATTCGGAACAACAGCAGCAGGAACAGCAAGCCGAACAACAAGGCATGTTCTCCAGCGGCGTTGACTGGCTCGCAACAAAGATCAAGAACAACCGTGGTCTGCTTGGTATGATAGCCGGTGTCGGTCTGACCTATGCTGGCCAGGCCGTTCACAATCGTTACAAAGTCGTGACCGTTCGCAATCGTGAACGTCGCATCGGCGATGTCGTCGGTGGCAACACAACCGTTGACGGCAACGTCAACAATCCATCCAGCGCAACTGGCCAATAACGGACTTCTAGGACAGGGACCTTCGGGTTCTTGTTCTAGACTTCTTTTTACTTAGGTGACCTATATGAATAAAATGACTTTGACTGAACTAAGGCAAATAAGTAATGCCGTAAAGACAAACTTTGAAGACAAGCCTGTGGTGGATTACTATCCCGGTTTGGCTAGTCAAATTCTCAAAGGTGAAGCAGTACGTTTGGACTCAATGGTCTACGTCGAAAAAATGGTGTTAGCCAGTCTTCGTGAAGATTTAATGAACATATTGGTTGCCCAAACTACTGCACCAAACGAGTCTGCAGGACGTTGCTACGCCTGTGGTAACAAAACCGAGTGGGGTAATGCTAACGCCGAGAGTCATTTACCTGACTGCACCTATATGAGAGATCTTCGAAAGCAAAGACCGCTCAAAGCAGCCATCGTTGACCTGATTGCTGAGTCAAAAACTTAGATATTCCTAACCCCGTTTGGTATAAGTAATTTGTAAGGAACGAATGTCTCGAACCTACACTGAAGTATTTTAAAGGAGCACTTCATGACCACAGCACAACAGACCCAGAACAATGCAAAAGCAGCAGCAGGCAAAGCTGCAAAAGCCTATCTGGCCACCAAAGGTTTCCTGGCCCGTCAGATGGCGCGTCCAGTGACCAAGGTCATCCTTGGCGCAGCACTCGGTGTGGCTGCAACCTACGGCGTCCAGAAGGGCACCCAGGTGTATCGCGGCCATCGCTACGGTCCCATGGGTGGTAACAACAACGGTGGCGGTAACCAGGGCCAGAACCGTAGCGCTACGGCGTAATCTCCGGAACCTTCGGGTTCCAGGGATAAAAGGCTTCGGCCTTTTAGCCAAAAGCGGGTATAATGCTTTTACAACTATAAGGATCACGATGATTTCTTTTTTACTTAAAGAACATGAAGGTATCAAGAAATTCTTTGAAGGGGACGACTCAGCTATCCCAGTCTCGGAATTCATGTACCTACATACCCGGCCTTTACTTCGACCTAACTTTTTAACCGAGATTAATGAACTCGTAGAGAAGGTTGGTCAAAAGATCATTGCCATAAATCTTAACGGCAAGCCTATCGATGACATGAGAGACATAGCTATAAAACTTGGTACTCAAATGGATGGGGAGATGGACGAGGAAAAGGCAAAAGCCGTTCTCTTTGCTTTAAGACAACTTTACAAACTCTGCAAGGGATTGGATGAAAAACTATGAGATTTGAATATAAAGGTAAGTTACTTTTTGCCTTTAACAGTACTGGATTTTCTTTACCCTATAGGGGAGATGAGCTTATTCGTCAGTGGATCTGGTCTAGGAAATACGTAGGTATCTACTCTGTCAATCTAAAAAAGGACTTTAGTAGCCTACGAGAATACTGGATGCATTTAGGGGAATTGCGAAAGCAAGAAGCTTTGCCTACTAACAAAGTTCGTGGTTACGCCACAGACGAGATTATTAAGCATTGGATACAAACTACGTTATTGTTTGGTTTCTACGTAGTGATGTATGACATAAACGTACAAAAGAAACCCGCTAATTTCTGGATCTCAATTCCTAAACCTGAACGGTTGGAATTGCTTAAAGACGTAGTCGTCCTAAGATGTTCGGACTTGAAAGAAGTAAAGAGCGTGTGTGATTCTATAAGCAGTGACTTTGCTACCGCCATAGGTGTACACGCAGGAGAAATTCAATACTGGAACGAAGACTTTAGGAGACTTGAAGATGGCAGAGATAAAACTTAAACCAATGTTGGCTGGTAAATATGACCAAGCCAAACAAAAGTATCCCGTGTACTTTCCCCCGAAGCTAGACGGCATCCGCTGTCTTATAACGGAAAAGGGTCCACTCAGCAGGATGCTTAAGGAAATTCCTAATTTACATATTAGAAATACCCTTAGTCATCTAGGTTTGGTTGGATTAGATGGGGAATTAATAATAGGTGATCCTAGAGATCCAGACGTCTATAGAAATACAACTTCTTCCGTAATGAGGATAAAAGGTGAACCTGAATTTACCTTTCATGTTTTCGATGACTTTATGGCCGGTGGAACTTGGGAAGAGAGATTCCAATCTATTATTAATGAAGACTCCTATGGTCACTATGAAGGTGTACCGGTCCAGTTAGTACCTCACCCACTAATCCTTAACGAAGCTCAATTAGAAGAGATGGAAGCTCAGTACCTTCTAGAAGGATATGAAGGCGGTATGCTTAGATCTCCTGATGGCCCATATAAAATGGGTCGTAGTACTGCTATAGAAGGATATCTACTAAAACTCAAACGGTTCGAAGACTCTGAATGTGAAATTTTAGGCTTTGAAGAACTGATGCACAACGGTAACGTGGGTGTCAGGAATGCTTTAGGAAGAACTGAACGTAGCTCTCATAAAGCTAACATGATAGGTCTTGGTACCTTGGGTACTTTGCTCGTCAGAGACATCTACTCAGGTGTAGAATTCAGAATTGGAAACGGTAAAGGTTTAACTGCTGAACTTCGCCAAGAGATTTGGAACAACAAAAAAAAGTATCTAGGCTCTATCTGGAACTACAGGTTCTTTCCAGGCGGTGTCAAAGACAAGCCTAGATTCCCAAGTCTATGGGGACCACGAGTATCAATTGATATGCCAGAATGATCATTCAACACACAGCAGATAGCAAGTTAGTTTTATTTAACCCGGAGACAGTTCAGGAGCGTAAAAAGCTCATGGCCTTTCCAGGGTTAACAACGCACGGGTTGCAGTTTTACTGTCCTAATGAGCCTAACCTCGTTTACAACCTGTATAGCAGGCTCCAGAAGAAGATCAAGGATATCAAGTATACGCCTGCGATCAAGAAAATCTTAGAAGAACCTATGAAGATTCGAGAATTACCTCCCGACTTCAACTTTCACACTGAACCTCTCAAACATCAACGAATAGCTCTTAGGTTTGCTTATTCGTTTGGTAGCTTCATGAATCTATCTGAGCCTGGGCTTGGTAAGACGAAAGTGACCTTAGACTACATCTGGTTGATGAAGTTCGTTAAGTCTATTATTGTCTGCCCCAAGCCTTTAAGGTTTGTGTGGATTGATGAAGCTGCCATTCATAGACCTGAGCTAAAGGTCTACGTCGTAGAGACGACTGATTGGGAATTGGAAAAAGAGGATGTTATGAACGCGGATGTTGTCGTGATCAACTATGATAAAGCCGTGTCGCTTGAGAAACACCTAGAAAGCCTCAAGGCCGAGTTTTTGGCAGTGGATGAGGGGTTGATCAAGAATCCGACAACGGAGCGCACCAAGGCCCTTACAAGGCTCTCTAAATCGATTCCATATAAGTGCGTCATGTCGGGTACTTTAGTGAACAACTCGCCGCTCGATATCTTCGCCCCAACTAGATTCACTCAACCTTGTTTGACTGGAGAGGCTTTTGGTAAGTTCAGAGATGAATACGCCATAGTTAGCAGGCACAACCGCTTCATTACAGTAGGTTACAAGAACGTGGATGAGGTCAAAGAGATTCTCAACTCTTGTAGCATCATTATGACTAAGGCTGAGTGGCTTGATTTGCCACCAAAGGAATTCCATCGAATTTATGTTCAGATGGGAGACCAACAGCGAGACTATTACCAGAAGCTGGCAAGTAATTACCTGTTACAGATTCCTGAGCAAAACATCGAAATTGAAGTAGACAATCCGCTATCTGTGCTGATTAAACTCAATCAGATTTCCAACGGATTCGTTTACTACAAAGAAAATGCTGAGGAATCATTAGCAGAGTTGTATGGCAAAGAAGGTAAGGCCAAGAAGACTCCTAGGAAGCAATACATTTTCCCTGAGCAGCCTAAGGCAGAAGCTTTAATCAAGCTCATCAATGAGCCTAAATTTAACACCTACGAAGGTGAGGTAGCCAATAAAGGTACTAGGGCAATCATTTGGTACAACCTGGCTGCAGAGCTGGAGATAATAACTAGGGCGTTGGATCTTGATGGCAGGACCTATCTGACCGTCAGTGGTGGAACTAAAGACATACCTAGTATTGTCAAGAAATTCAATACCGACCCTAATATTCAATTTCTCGTTTGCCAAGCGAAGACTATCAACTACGGTGTAACAATCTTAGGTGCAGTCAAGAAAGGTAAAGAGGAAAGCGATGAAGGTGACTTGGTTGTAATGCCAGGTTTCGATAAACGGGTTTCAGATCAAATCTTCTACTCGGCTAACTTTTCTCTAGAAGTGTTTTTACAGCAACAAGACCGGATCCACCGTATCGGCCAAACCCGCAAATGCAGGTATTGGATGTTGCTTACCAATTCCAAAATCGAGAGAAGCATAGCTGATCGACTTGAATTGAAACTACTTTGTAATAAGGAGATATTAGTAGATATCGTTAGTAGTTTGGGTGAAAAACTACTAGAAGACTAAAATATAGTTCTGGGGCCGTATAACTGGATTCATACTTCAGTTTACGGTCTTTGTTTTGGTATAAGAAGTTGTGCCCTAAATATGTTTAAGGAGAATTCCCATGATACGAGCAAAGGATTCGGTCGACTTCGATCCGAAGAACCCAGAACACGTACTTGCAATCAAGACTCTACTTGATACTGGCAAGCTGCATCCCACCCTACGGTTCCACCTGGATCCAGAGATGTCGGCTGATGAGGAAGGGAAAAAATCCCCTCGTTACACCAGTACATTGAGCATGGCCCTCTTCAAGATGGCTTACGCTCACATGGAGTCTGTGCAAGAGAAAGTAGGTAATCCTCATGAAGAAGACACTTCTCCTTCTCTCGCTGGCGGCGTCGTTCGTCAGCTTCCCGTTAAACAGCACGGCCACCCCGGCACCGCTGTTGCCAACCCTGGCCTCTTCAGCGCCCGTAAATCCGAGTCCCCTTCGGACGAAACCCAAGAGAAAATCAAGCTTCATTGAGCCTCCGGCCAGTGTTGTGGCTCTAGCTGAAAAGTTTGCCTTTGCAGACTTCCCAAGAATCGCTGACATACTTACTGTTGCGAGGATAGAGTCATCGTTCAAACAAAACGCAAAACATGGACCGTCTAACGGAGTAATGCAGGTCAACCATGGGCCATTCGAACTAACGGCAAATATAGCAGCCGGGGTTAAACTTCTACGGGAGTACTACCTGATGCTTGGATCAGTGAAAGCGGCTGTTATAGCCTATAACGCTGGTCCTGGTAACTACCGCAAGGGTAGGTATCAGCTAACGTACTGGAACACCTACAAGGAGCACTTAGATGGTTATTCAAACTGGTACGAAGCTTCTTCCCCAGACCGACTCGAAGTTGGTGTGGTTTCTGATATTGATAGTGGCGGTTATCCCGCTGCTGATCCATTTGTGGCTGTCATACGTGACGGTTCCAATAGTCCATTACTCGTTGAAGACTGGGAAGCCAGTCCTTATTGATCTTGGCCGCGACAAAATCGTGGTCACAGATAAAACCGTATTCCCCAAACGGTACGAGAAAAAGTGGGTTCCCTAACCAAAGGAATTGTTATGACCATACTGTTCTGGTTTTGCTTCGGCCCCTTGATAATCTACTTGATCTGGATAGCGATACTGAAATTCTTCTCAGCGTTGTTTGGTGGCAAGTAAATGCAAGGAAAGAAGACGCAGCTTAGGCTTGCGTCTTTTTTCAATTAAAGGGTGGAGTTGGGTGTACAGGGCAGTTGACGGGAAAGATGATGGTTGCACCGCCTATGGTGACTGCAACCTCACCTTTTCCTTTTAGCGTAGAACATGCTATTCGAATAGCCGTGGGCTCTCCAGGTGTAGATATAAGAACTATATCACTAGGATCTACGTAAGTTATTAGTGGGCGTTTAGGCTCCATGGCTTTTGGAACCGGCATGAGTTTATCTTCTGACTGAGCTGAAACGGCCAGTACAGAGAACCCAAGTGCGAAAGCAAGTAAAGATTTGAACATATGGACCTCAAAGGTGTATATCCGTATATTAGGTCAAATCCTACAAACTGTGTTGTAAAGTTTCTCCTCTGAGACAAAATGAAAATTGTCTTTTCTTTTAGCTTTTACAAGCTGTAAATCTTTTCAAGACAAAACGACTTTTCTTTGTCTTAACTTTGTCTTGGCTCTAAAACCTTAAAAAAAAAAAAAAAACCTAACTTAAGACAAAATGACATACTTTTTCCAAACATACACCTACTTC
>ERZ724509.849-NODE-849-length-12260-cov-2.937403_pt1 | contig 12260 bp, 17 predicted proteins | sample MGYA00376042_ERZ724509 | MGnify/ENA primary metagenome ERZ724509 (study PRJEB28724, sample SAMN07190887) | wastewater metagenome | isolation source: effluent of sewage treatment plant in Hong Hong | place: USA: Christiansburg, Virginia | collected 2016-03-01 ...
TAGACCCTTGGCCGTCACGATCTGTTGATCCCTGCAAAAGATCAAGTTCGCGAGTGGTTCAATTTAGATTTTGTCGATGACCATTTCTGCTGCCGAATTATCCTTCTTTAGGAAGACATTTGGACGGGAATACACCAGTCCCAACAAAGTCTCGACATCTAAGCTCTCCAGCACCTTGATTCTGTATGCTTCGGAGACACCATAGCTCTTCAAAGTTTTCAGTTCCTCGCTAGCGGTATAGGCCGTACTCTGCTTAGCAAGCTCCACAAGTTTCTGTGATAGTGAGCATGACTTACCTTCTTGTCACGACGCAGCACATCGGTAACCTCGGCATAGTGAATGTTGTAACGCTTGAATACCGTCACGAGGCAATCATATGCTGCTCGACTCTTCAGGAAATTCGGGTTCTTTTAGAACAGTGAAGCCAGTGGATGCACATATCCTACCGTCTCGATGATGTGCGGAGTGTGGTAGACGATTAGATTGACAGCTTCAAGCTCACTTCCTTGTATCGGGGTCAGATTCATCGATAATTAATACTCCCGGAAGTCCTCAGAATCGTGTGCTTACAAATTTGGTCAGTCGGGGAGATTGTACCTGTTGACCAATCGTCACAGCCAAAATTTGTCCGTAATTCGTTGATGACCAAGATCAACCATCAATTCTATCATCAAGGCTCCCCTCGAAATTATATTCTGCTGCAGCTTTGAAGTGTATTTGAGTTTGCACAACGAAATCCCGTCGAATCAGATTAATTATAATAGCTGCTTGCCACAACAAGCCAAATGAAGACCAAGACTATCGGCCAGTTCCGCATTACCGAAAGAAAGATCGGTGAGGGTGCTTTCGGCACTGTCTACGTGGGTATTGACACCGCCAATCACAACCGGTAGGTCGCCGTCAAGGTCATAGAACACAGCCGATTGTAGGGTACTGCTTGCTACTAAGGTAGGCGATGCGCTCGACTACTTCTACGAGGAAATCCTAGCCATGAAGAGCTGTATCAGCGATCAGATAGTCAAGCTGTATGACATAAAGAAGACTGAGAACCACTTCTACGTTTTCCTGGAGTACTGTGAGGAGGGTGATCTTCAGAAGTACATCAGAAAGAAGGGACGCTTAAGCGAGTAGTAGGCCATGCGGTTCTTTTGGGATATCGTCAGGGGATTCCGCACTATCGTGAAGTCCAAGCGCATTCACCGAGATCTCAAACCAGCAAATATATTCATCACCAATGGACACATCAAAATCGGCGACTTCGGCCTCGCTAAGATCCTCAGCGAGAGAGACATGACAAGCACGTTTGCAGGGTCACCTTATAACATGGCTCCAGAGGTGCTTGGCCGCCAGAAGTACGACAACAGAGCTGACATCTACGGAATAGGAACTGTACTTTACGAAATGCTCTTCGGATGGTACTCAAATAGCTTAATACAGCCCGCCATTCAAGGCCAGCACTGTGCCAGAACTGATTGAGTAAATAAACTTCCGCCGCTACAGAAAATTTGATAAGCAGCTGGTCTCGGAAGAGACTCTTGCACTACTGACGAAGATGCTGAAGCCCGACCCAGGCAGCCGTATTAGCTGGGAGGAACTATTCAGTTTGGAGTCAAAGACACGAGCGAGGGGTAACAGCAAACTCTATAAGATCTACGAGGAGGTGGTCAATCGAGCCGATCTTAAGCACATGAATGCTGTGCCAAGTATATTCTGCCTGTTGAACACCTCAAATTCACAGCAGCCCTTGAGCAAGAACGGCAGCATCAATGGTAGCATGAATGAAAACACAACCACAACAACCACCACTGCCACTGCCACAACGGTAACGGTTTCAGAACCACCAGTTGAGCCAGAAGTGCATTACTCAGATATTGAGATGCTTGACAGCAAACTCAGCACAGACCTCTTCATCAACCTCGTTCAAATGACAGTCATCGAGTCGGTGCTCGAGTACTGACCTTGCTTTGTCTATATATACAGCCCGAATAGTCACTTCGAGCAGTCCAAGGTAGGTCTGCGACGGTACTTGCTCAGTACAAGAACGTCACTCGCAGTAGTTGTTCTCATTGGAGGGGACCCTCCCTCCTGTTCCGGAGGCTGTTTGCCACCGCTGAGGATGTTGTTTGCTTGCGATTGATCCACAGCTGAGTTAACAACGAATCTTACAGACTGTTGGGTTGGTTGGGTTGAACAAAGTCCATCCCATATCTGGATCTGATGCAATTTTCTGGAAGCCTGCCATACCGTAAACTGACAGTGATTCAAAGCTGCTGGTCAGGAACTGTCGATTATTGGGAGGACTCTCAAAGTTTACTGGATCCTCTTCAAACCGCCCTGAGCGGGATCTCTCTGTACCAAGCAGTAAGCTTCCACGTCGAACAATGCTACTGCTAGAGTTGTTTGTTGCGGTTCGTTTGATCGGTGCCTATACTTACTGGGAAGCGAAAGGGGGCCGTTCAGCTTAAGGTTCTGCGAGTATTTCTGGATCTTAATTGTCTTGTGGCTATGATTCGGACTATTCCTACTCCTCATCCACAAGGTTGGTTGATTTGTTGCGCTTCGTGTATTTCCTCCTGACCAAGCTGCGGTCGAACTATGTGAGGTCTGTAATCAGAGATTTGAGCCTGGGATAATTGCTGCGAGTGAAACTTTCTTCCTTTGAGCATTGCACCAGTTTGTCAATTAACGGGAAGCATCTTCCGATGAGCTGATAGTTCGGAGGCTGCTTCTTGGCACCAACGAACCCCGATAGTTCGATGATTTTGTGCAGCAGTGCTGACTTAATCTGTCGAGATTTCAGTTGCTCTCGCTAGTCAGCAATAAACTTGTTCAGCCTCCTCAGCCCTCGTCGGAGGGTTGAGTAGAAGTAGTTCTTGATAGAGTTGTCGCTGCGTCCTGGCAATTGTTCGGCAATGCGAGCCCACTTGTTGCCATGTTGTTGGTGGAGTTCAAACAGTCTCCGTTCTTATTACGCTGACCAAGCCGAGAGGTTGATGTTGGGATCGAGCTGATTATGCCACCTGCATCGCCTCAAGAATACCTTTCACGGCATTGTTTGCCCGTTCTGCCTTGAATTGCGTACTTGCTGAGCATAAGCTTGGCCACTTCACTCCACTTGGTAATCTTCATCCCGATGATGATGTCGCGCATCGCATTGTCCTCCTACAGTCAACTTGTCGGAATACCTCTTCAGTCCATACCCGTCGTTCACTCATAATATTAAATTGCAAAGAAAGGTGTGGTTAGGCTAGAAGTCAGCTAACCCGAAACACCCAACAGTGCCACAAGGGTTGGTTTGAGGCCATCTATCAAGTGTCAATTTGTTTGCAATGAAAGTAATGCGAAGAGACACAGCATCGATGGATCGGTCAACAAAGTTTGGCTCGGAAGTCTATATTGCCGCTCAAGAAATCAAAGAGGTTCGTACGGTTTCTGATTTGAAGGATTTCAGGAAAACTCAATATCAGGTTGCTGTGCATCCACTATACTTTGCTGCAGTTGACGCCAGAAAACGCTGCTTCCAGCGCAAAGTCTGCCGAAGTGTTTCGATATTAACAGACTTGTCTTCCTCCGGTTTGTCCACTGGCGGGAGTGAGCGATACTTATCCCTAAATTTTCGGGACTTGAGAGACTTACCTCTTAATATACCGAGGTTTTTGCCAGAATACATGTTCAAGCCCTCCTTATGAATCTTCCTTTCAAGGTAGTTTTCGATGAAGCTGCCGATAATTGTGTTGGTCTTAGTGCCAGTACAACTGAACCCACGGTAAAACTCCTCGGTTGGCATGCGTCCTGGTTTCGGAGGAGCACGAAGATCGTACAGGATGCGCTAATCCTAGGTCAGTGGTTGTGTAAACTCTTCGCGATACTTCAATGGTTCTGCATGCCTTGGCACTCGAAACTCACGGTCTGCAGTATGCGGCTTCTGCATCTTCATAAGTTGCGCTGAATCACCGTACACCGACAGCTCTGGCGTCCTTACGTAGAATCTGTTATGGAGGCCACCACCGCGTTGGTTCATGCAATAAGTTATATTGACTCATAGTTCGATCACGAGTTTCGATTGGAGGCCTTTCTGCAGTGCCTCGGAAGTGCGTTAGTTGAGCTCGTTGAGGAGGGAGCAGATATACTTGATATCGTTGCGAATGTCCAATTGGTACGGTTTCAGTCCCTTGTCAAACTATTGTTTGAAATGTTCCAGTTGCTCGCGACTGCGGAACCTTGCAGCGTCCACTCGTATCTCAAGGATTTCTTTCTTGAGTAGTTATAACCCTCTCTTCAGACGATCTAGCTATTCGTTGTACTTCTCGTCTTCAGCAACCAAGTCAGGTTGGAACTACTTCATAGCATCCAAATAGCTTGTGTGGGACTATAAGATGGCAGTGAAATTAGCCACTACTTTATCAAGGGCTCCTTATACGTCAGTAAACTTATTCTTGTAGATCTTTTCGAGCTACTCTTTCTATTTGTTGGTAAATGTCTGCACAACTCCCTTGTTAGCAATACTCGTGATCGTGTGAGTCACGCCCTTGATCAGTCTGCTGATACCCTGTGCCTCCGCTCCGTATTTTTGGTTGTAAATGTTCTGGTAGTACTCAAACTTCTTTCGATCAGGATTCAGGAAAATCTGCAGCTCCTCTGTGCTGAGCACCTTTGGTTTGTCTTCGAGCTTTCGCAGAAACCGTTCAAGCCCATCACGGCGTATCCTCAAGTGCTTTTCGTCCCTCATTAGCTTGTTTTGAACGTAGGACCCTGCACCATCTTCGCCAACGCTGGGAACGAATACTGAAATGTCTCGGTTGCGTAGACTCTACGTCGTGGATAGTTGTACCTGAACAAGCCACTTAAATTCGCTGAATGCCCTTTCGATGGTGTACGGTTTATTGCCTTTCTCATGAACCTCTATCGTCCAGAACACCTTCCCTTCCTGCTCCCTGTACACATGCTCTTTTAGCTTCAGCTGTACAGACTCGAGCTTCTTGGCAACGTAGCTGGGATCAACTTACTCACACTCCACTCCAAGCTCCTCAACGTCATCATCGTTCATTTCCTTCATACCGACTTATCCTATTCTCTGTAATTATTTACACCGAATGATGTACAGTCACAAAAGCTCACCATTATTCTGGTTGTAGAACTGCTCCAGCTAGACGTATGGTGCGAAGATGACATCTCCGCTTTCAATGGTGGGTCGGTCTTCCTTTCGGATGTTTATTACTGGCACGTCCTGGTTGTATCGTAGGCCTTTCGGGTTGGCTGTTACCAGCAAAAATCGGTATTGTTGAGTGTTTGGACCTACCAATTCCACCTTGGTCTCTACCATCTCTCATTACTGTACGTTTGGATGCATAGTCTTTCTTGCCTTAGGCAGGCTTTCCCAACACGTTCTCCACACCGTCTAGCCCGCGAAATTACTTATGTAGGTCTCTCAGCACGTGTTGGTCATATTCGTCGTAGCGCAGTTTTGCATAGCCTCGCACAAACTCGTCTTCGGCCTGTGTGAGTAACTTCAACTGGTCCGGCCGTTTAACGATGTGCAGCGCATACCTTTGAATCTACTTTATTGGAACGAGTACCTTCGCTAGCCTCACTCGCAAATAACCTTTAACTAAGTAGTGCAGCCTGTCTATCTCCAGCTGGTAGATCGACCGATTGAAGTTTTTATCACCTTGTTTAGCTTCCTGGTAGCCCTACACGTACACTCGCAAATTTTCCTAATGGGCGGCTAGTTCCTTGACCAGATGATCGTACTCTGTGTTGCGGAAGGGAAGCAACTCGGGACAGAACTTCTCCTGCAGTGTAGCTTGCATGAGCGATGCAATAGCCTGTTCGGTGGCTTCGTAACTAGCTGGCTATTCGTGCATTAAATAACTTTCCAAGTGCTTAGTTAAAAAATACCGATCCGAAATGTCCAAGAACAACGACATCGCCGCAACTTCACTTGCTAGCACCCTAGCTGGATTTATAGCCAAGGTGGTGGTGCATCCCATTGACACTGTCAAGGCAAAAGTGCAGGTTAACCGTACGAGGATTGACAACCTCAAGGACTTCAATAAAGGATTAATAGCAGAGATCATTCAAAAGACATATAGTGCCGAGGGTATGAAGGGCTTCTTTCCTGGTGTTGGACTCTCCGCTTTCGGCAGTACCGTTGCCTTCAGCGCCTACATGACCACTTACGAATACAGCAAGAGTCATCTTGCAACGATGGAGGTACCCAACTATTCAACTTCAGTACTTCAGTCGACACCCATCGCAAAGCTACTTTTTGTCAGGCTTTATTGCCGAGATTGTTTCATGCGCATTCTGGCTTCCAATCGATGTCATCAAGGAGCGGCAGCAAGTTCAATCTGAGCTCAATTTGTACCGCTACCGAAACTCGCTGGACGCGATGAGGCAGATCAGCAAGCATGAGGGAATTCGAGGATTGTATAGGGTAAAGCAGTTGGTAACGGTAGGCCTTCGGAGCGACACTCATGTTCTTTGGTCCGTACAGCGCACTCCTGTTCGTGTTTTTTGAGGAATTTAAGAAACTTTTCTGTCGGGACGTTTCAAAGCCGAGGCTTCTCTAAGACATTGCCGCGAGTACTTTGGCAAGTAGCATCGCTGGATTCCTCACCAATCCTCTCGACCTCGCGAAGTTAAGAATGCAAATTCAACGGGCAGATCGAGCCTCTCGTGGAGGCAACGTCGCTTTTGCCGATACTGTATTCGGTTACCGTAACATGTTCCATGGAATCTATACCATAGCAAGGAAAGAAGGAGTATTGGCTCTCTTCCGCGGTTCGCTCATGCGAGTGTGCTTCACAGCTCCAAACACAACCATATCGTTGGTACTAACAGACTACTTTAAGCAGCAACTTTTGAAGCGCAACATCTTCTGACACTGCACTATCATCTTTGGACAAAATTCACTATGGTCCAAATTAGTATCCTTGAACTTCCTGCTCGACCCATTATCGGGGGAGGTCAGGAGTACGTACTGTCTCGCGCTTCGGTGCCTCTGATTAGTAATTGTGAAGTGGTCGGTCTGTTGCCGAGGGCGCTTCTTCCTCGTCGGTGGTGCATATCAGCAGCATATTGATTCCGTCGTATCTCAGCCTTTCGAAGATGCCTTCGAGGCGGTTGTTGCATTCCGAACGAATGAAATCCAGCGCTTCCCCACGTTCAATTTCAATGACTTTTAGATCCTTGCTGCCGGCATTATTAGCTGTGATGTTCAATCCGTCACGATCCAACCTCACCACTACATGGAACGTCGACCAATCAATAACCTTGACCCTTGAGAGCTCATAGGTACGGTTTACATCGAATATCTTTTCAAGATCCACGCGGGGTTGACGGAGGACAGGCGTGGCCGTTCCAGGCTTCCTTTCTGTGCCTAATATGGAGACTGGATAGCTTGAAATGTTTTTGATGACTTACTTCTGCTTCTTCCACTACTTTCTCATCTTCTACACTTCATAATCTGACTTGCGTTCCTGCAGCTTCTTCAGCAGTCGTGCATTAGATACCTCAATATCCTGCAGACGCCTCCTCCTGGTTGTTACATTCAGACTCCTGGGAGACCGGCTTGCTATATCTAACGGAACAGTACTTGCGAGGGTACGGCGGCTGCCACCTGTAAATATCCCCGTAATCTTTTCAAGAAGTATACGGTTCTACCGCTAGATTTACGTGAACTTAGTTTCCTGCACTGCTTCCTTCTTACCGCGATTGAGGATCACCGGCCACGCACCTTCCTCCGTTGGTACCGTTGGTCGCATGTTACGCAGGTGCTCTAAGTGTATTGTGCGATTGCGCTATTCTTCCTTCTGACGGACGTGCCGGTTCAGGGAGGGAATTGCCCGATACATTTATTATTAGCAAACTCACAGAACTCGTCAGGTTTGGATCATATCGTTCAGAATGCACTTGCTTGGCGTCGTGTAGCGCTTCCATTCTGTTGTGAGGTAGTTTCGGAGGAGATTGGTATCCTGCATAATGTGCTTGGGAGATCGGTAGCCAACAATATAGTGCTAGCTTACCAACTTGTCGAAGAGTTCGGCTTGATGGTTGTCGAGGAGCGTATCGTTGACGATTGCAATCACTCGCTTGTTGAGCTTTAAGCAATCGAGTAAGGTGCCAGCTCCGCAATGGCTTATGATGGTATCTGCTCCTGCAAAGAGATCGGATATGCTCGGTGAGAAGTCTATGGTCTCCACATTCATGATTGCGTTGGCGGCTGGGATGTGCTTACCTCTGCCAGTTTGGAAAAGCACCGTATCGTAACCCATCTCCTTGCATACCTGGTAGAATGCTTGGTTATCGAGCTCCTTGATAAGTTCTTCGAACTCGGTGGTGCCGACGGTTACCATAAGGTACCTTCCCCTTTTGTCCATACACAATAATTAACAGTGTATACGTCAATCAACGCTTGCCAAAGCGATATTCCACGAGGATTCCCATTCCCACCCCAACAAGCACCGCCAGAATGAACTCCGTCACCAGCAGGTTGAGCTGGTTCATAGCTGAGACGTACGAGAAGGAACTGACTCCCCACACGCTGCTGAGGGTTATGACGGGTGTGAATAGCATAACCTGGAAGCTGTAGTAGGCTACTTGGTGCACTCGTGAGCTATTTTCGTGATCATCAGGACGGAAAATACCAGTAAGGAAGAGCAACAGGAAGCAGATGAATACGCCTATGCGGCAGAGAGTGAATTCCACTCCAGAAGCTGAACTCCAGATGCTTGGTCGCATGAGCACAAGAACTCCTAGACCGATTGCGACGACAATCAGCACAATCTCTGATTTTTTGGTCTGATCGAAGAATTCCACAAACTTTTCGTTAAGTGTTCGGTTGCTCTTGAGCAGCGCCATTCCAATTCCAAGCAGGTAGAACAGGAGATAGTTGTATGTTGCTGTGAAGGATCTGAAGAATTTCGTGTCGAGGGTGTTCTCCAGCGATACCGGCATTTTAGGTGCCAATACGAATGTCACAACTATCATCGCGACGAGCATCACAGCATAAAGAAGTATACCCAACCTCTTCCACCTCAGGAATATTGCGAAGAAGATCAGACATACAATGACGAGTTGTATCTCCGCCTAGACAAACCAGCCACCAGCATAGCATTGATGCTCCCACCAGTTCCCGATGAGCAGCATGGATCGCCACCAATACTTGCCGCAGTAGTCGACTTGATTCTCATACACATACCATACAGGTCCAGCATGCATACTCGGACTGATCGTTGCATATATCAGGATGGTCACAATGTAGAAAGGATACAGTCTGTACAGCTTCCTGCCGATAAACTGTGCAAACTGCTTGCCTTCCAGCAGCTCCAGTTGCAAGCACTTCTTAGCTAGCAAGAACCCACTGATGAAGAACAGCACGTCGGGTAGGTACACAGAAAACATGGCTACTTTCGAGTAAAACGTGGAGTAGATCTCCTGGTCGAAGGCATAGTAGTTGTTGGCTGCAAAGTTCCGGAAGTAGAATTCTTGACCGTAGATGATCATTGGGACACAGAACAGTTTGAACACGGAAAAGGAAACAATCCGGTCGCTGCTTTAAGGCTTGTCGCAAAGGTAACTCTGGAACTTGTACTCGAAGGAGATCTTACGTAGTGCTGTGGTCTACTCATCCAAGTGTGGTTCGTTCTATTCGAAAGTGAATCCATTGCTTTCGGTGGTCTCGGGGGCCGACTGATAGTCGTTGACACACATACCATAGTAACGTTTGAGGGAGTATCCGAGGTTCACCAACATCACTAATGAGAACACCACGAGCATAACTATGGCTAGGGTGCTCACCCGAATGTCGAGGCTAGACTGTACAAACTCGATTTCCACATTTGGTGGGATCTTAACGTTTGTGAAGTTGTTGATGAATTCGACGGCCATGCCTATCTAGTATGCTGCGTACCCTTTTGCTGGTTAAGGTCGGCAGCATTGCAGCTACTGTTGAAGCATAGTCCCATATACACGGTCAAGTTGAAGGTGGGTTGGGGCTGCATGAACTGCACAGTTATGTAGTCCGATTGCTGTAGCTGCACGCATTTGTCTGGGAAGCCCAGGTCATCAATGGCCTTGCCCGACAGTAATACGTAGGGGGCGAGTTGGACCTGTGCTGAATGACAATTTCAGGTACTTTGGTTGGGGTTAAGGACGTAGCTGAGAGCGATGTTCTGTAGATACTGCTCGCAGGTCAGCGCACTGATGAATGCCGTCAGTACGGCAAACAGCAAGCACTGGAACATCCACTTATTGTAATATTAAGTGCTGGGAGGTTATTTACTTCTGTCGACAGTGCCGAGAGGCTTCACTGTTGTACTATTCTGAGTTTCATATAACACCTTTTGAGAGATGTCGCGTATCAGCGTGTTCGTTAGGCTGCGTCCGCAGAGCGAAGCCGAAAAGCGCAGCGGGATGTCATCCATGCGAACATAGGCCGATTCCGAGCTGCGGGAGGTGAGGTAATATGTCAGACCACTCAGAGTATTCAGCGAGAACAATGAGCGAGCCAAGGTATTCAAGTTCAACAAGGTCTTTACAGAGAATTACTCACAGTAGTAACTGTTCTGCTAGGCGGAGGGCAACAAGCTCGTGGAAAAGGTGCTGGAAGGCTACCACTCTACCATATGTATCGTCCAAGGGTTATAGCAGTCGCCTACGGACAGACAGGCTCAGGCAAGACCTATTCCATGGAAGGACTCAACTATTAGCTCGTGGGAGATAACCCACGTATCGCAAGCACGTTAGATTAGAGCAACCGAAACCTCGGGATCATCCCTCGTGCCATCCGCTACATGTTTGCAAGGGTAGCTGCTGACGAGCAGCGAACCTACCAAATTTCACTGTCCTACCTACAGATCTACAACGAAAAGATCTACGATCTACTGGACACCGATAACCGTTAGAAGGCAACCAACGGCTTGAAGCTTCGCTGGAATAAGTACGATCAGTTTGTTGTGGAGAACCTTGAAGCGCTGCCTTGCAGGACGGCACAAGAGGCCCTATCGGTGTATATGCGAGGTGCTCGAAATAAAGCGATGGCCAGACATCGTATGAACATGAACTCAAGTCGCAGCCACACTATCCTGACAATTCGAGTTCAGAGCTTCGATAATGAGGATCCAAAGAACGTCTTATCAAGTAAATTTGAGTTAGTTGACTTGGCTGGTTCAGAGAGACAGTCGGTGACCGGAACCAGCGGCAAACAGTTTAGAGAGGGCATAGAAATAAACAAGAGTCTATTCACACTCAGGCAAGTCATCAGCAGTTTGTTCGAGTACAACAAGAACATCAATAAGGTCGAGAAGTAGGCTGACTTTCATATACCCTACAGAGATAGTAAGCTTACCAGTATCCTGAAGCAGTCCATCGGTGGGAATAACTATTGCGTTATGGTATCGAGCCAACGTAACTTAGGTAGCATGTTTGAACCCTGGCGACGCCTACTTAGAGGAAACTGTGCAGACCCTCACGTATGCCAGCATGGCCAGCTATATATCCAACGTTCCAGTGAGAAATGAGGATCCAAAGATTCAGTAGATTAAGATGCTCAGGGAACAACTGGCCGAAGTTACCGAACAGTTACACAGGGCTAATGAACACATTAAATTGCTTAGCGAGCTCGCCAACAAACGCATCTAAGCAAATGGGTCAACGGCCAAGTATGAGCAAGCTTAATCAAACAGGCCAAACATTAACGCTATCAAGGCTTCAGAAATTGAAGACTTCCGATCTTCACAGGGGCTAAACGAACAGCATATGCAAACACCTCAGGAAAGACCGCCCAGTAAACCACGTACCACAGATAACCATCAGCCACGGCCTCGTGGCTCCAACAGTCTCAAACCCAAAGAGTTCATAGAGTCTATCAACATGATCAAAGACCTTCTTCAGTCCAACATCATCCTCAGGGAAAACGTGGAAAAACTCGGGAAGACTATTGACAAGAAAGACTCTGAACTGTACCAGGTGATGAAGTAGAACCAGCTGCTCAGGGACCGCTGGGACCTTGTAGCTCCAATGATCAACGCTGAGCAGGCCCACTAGCGATTAGTCACAGTTGAGGACCGACGGAATATTTCGGCCTACGAGAAGATGCTGGAAGACCGCAACGGCACACTGAAACCGCTTAAACGACACCCACAGAATCAGTCAGGTACCATTGATCAATCCAAGGCGATGAACATGTCTTACAACGATATCCTGAGGCAGCGCTCATCCCCCAAACGGTAGTCAGTCCGCCGCAAGAACTACAAGTA
>ERZ724509.850-NODE-850-length-12252-cov-7.234566_pt1 | contig 12252 bp, 13 predicted proteins | sample MGYA00376042_ERZ724509 | MGnify/ENA primary metagenome ERZ724509 (study PRJEB28724, sample SAMN07190887) | wastewater metagenome | isolation source: effluent of sewage treatment plant in Hong Hong | place: USA: Christiansburg, Virginia | collected 2016-03-01 ...
ATTTACAGCATATCACTTGCAAAATCTGCCAAGCGGGAGCGTTCGCCGCGTGCCAGTGTGATGTGTCCGCCGTGCGCCCAGCCTTTGAAACGATCCACCACAAACGTGAGTCCCGAAGAACCTTCCGTCAGGTAGGGCGTGTCAATCTGCGCCAAATTGCCCATACAGACAATTTTCGTACCCGGCCCCGCGCGGGTGATGAGCGTTTTCATCTGTTTGGGCGTGAGGTTTTGCGCTTCGTCGATGATGAGGTATTTGTTCATCAAAGTACGTCCGCGCATGAAATTCATGCTCTTGATTTTGATGCGGCTGCGAATTAGCTCGTGCGTTGCGGCCTTGCCCCATTCGCCTGCGCTGGTGTCGGTTTTGCTCAACACTTCCAGATTGTCATCCAGCGCACCCATCCAAGGGCTCATTTTTTCTTCTTCCGTACCGGGAAGGAAACCGATGTCCTCGCCCACGCTCACGGTCGCACGGGTGACGATGATTTCGGTATAACGCCGTTCGTCCAGCACCTGACTCAAACCCGCCGCCAGCGCCATCAAGGTTTTGCCGGAACCCGCCGTACCAGTGAGGGTGACGAAATCAATGTCCGGGTTCATCAGCAGATTCATGGCGAAATTCTGCTCCCGATTGCGGGCATTCACACCCCAAACGGCATGGCGTGGATTCGCAAAATCACGCAAAGCACGTAACGTGGCAGTTTTCCCGCGAATTTCGGCTACTTGGGCATATTGATGGGGTTCATCCGATGCTTCAAAGTACACAAATTGATTGACCAGCAGGCTAGAAACTACGCTGTGCGTGAGTTCCATGGCTTTGCTGCCTTGTGTCCAGCCAATCGGTAATGCCTGCATACCACTGTAGAGCAAATCACCATCTTCGAGTGCTTTGTCGTTTTGGTAATCTTCGGCGGCCAATCCCAGCGCACGCGCTTTGACGCGCATATTGATGTCTTTGGACACCAACACCACCTCGCGCGGAGCCATAGCCTGACGCAACGCCTCGACCACACCCAAAATCTGGTTATCTGCCTTACCCTGCGGTAAGCTGGTGGGTAGGTTGAAATTCAGCGGCTGGGTTTGGAACAGCAATTTACCCTTGGCGGTCACATGCCCCGTACTGTTGAGTTGGAACCCAACCGTAATATCGGCATCGGGTACACCTGCCAGCGCGTCCAGCGTGCGGCTGGTTTGACGGGCATTGCGGGCGACTTCGGTCATGCCTTTTTTGTGGGAATCCAACTCCTCCAACACAATCATCGGCAGATAAATATCGTGTTCCTCGAAGCGGAACAGCGACATCGGATCGTGCAACAACACATTGGTATCCAGCACAAAGAGCTTGGTAGCCCCTTTCTTTACCACGGCTTTGCTGACTACCTTGCGGGTGCGTGGCGCAGACGGTGGGGTAGACGGTGATGCAGTGGGTTCAGCAATGGATGGTGCTGATTCTGTAGGGAGAGGTGCTGCTACTGCGGCAGGTATTTCTACTACCGCTTCTACGGGGGGCGCGGCCTTCTTGCGGGTGCGTGCAAGGGGCAGGGCTTCGTTGAGCAGGGTCGCCGCAGCAACGCGGTCGGCCAATTTGGTGGGAGCAGGTGGCAGTGGCATTAAGTGCTTTAGTTGAGGGCTTTGACGGCAGTTAGCACGTCATCAACATGACCCGGAACTTTGAGTCCGCGCCATTCTTCTTTCAACAAACCGTCGGCACCGATCAGGAAAGTGCTGCGTTCGATGCCCTTTACCTTTTTACCATACATAATTTTATTTTTGACGACACCGAACATGTGACACATTTTTTCTTCGGTATCGGCAATGAGTTCAAAGGGGAGTTCGAGCTTCAATTTGAAATCATCGTGCGATTTCATGTTATCGCGTGATACGCCAAAAATGGTCGCTCCCGCCTCCACGAAATCTTGGTATTTTTCTCGAAATTGAATAGCCTCGGTCGTACAACCGGGCGTATTATCTTTGGGGTAAAAATACAGCACCACGATTTTGCCAAAATGGCTCGTATTGGTAACTTTAATGCCATTGGTGGCATTGGCCTCGAATTCAGGCAAGGGCTTATTGACAACGATCGCCATAGGATGCTTTTCAGTCTCGTTCCAGGGAGCGCAGTGGTTCTGCGACTGCAACCCACTATTTTACTCCTAACTTGATCCTACACCCCATTGGAAAAAGCCTGTTCCGCAGCTTTTACGTACAATTTCTTCTTCAGTTGCGGTACGCACGGTATGAATTTTCATCCGAATGCGTAAAGCAATGCCCGCCAAGGGGTGATTTCCATCCAAAACCACATGGTCGGGGTACAAATCGGTGATGGTGTAAAGAATGTCTCGTGGTGCTGCGGGATTGCAACCGTCGGGCAGGGCATGGCCTTCAACCATCAAACCGACCTCCAGCCCTTCAGGGAAGAGTGCGGTGCGCTCTAAAAATAAGAGCTGATCGTTGAAATCACCAAAGGCTTGTTCCGGTTCTAGTTGTAATTCCACCACAGCGCCAGCCTCTTTTCCCTGTAGCGCGGATTCGAGTGTGGGGAGTAAATCATCACCACCAACCAAAAATTCAATGGGGGATTCGAGTACATCTAGTGTTTCGCCCAAGGTATCTTTCAGCGTCCAAGTGAGGGCTACGACGCAGGGAGGCGTAATTTCGATAATTTGTGTCATTTTGTTTCGGTTTTTCTCATGCAAATCGTAGGAGAATTGTCCCATGAACATCAATGAACCTTTGCAACTTCTGGGCGGTATCAGCCCCAAGACCTTCATGCAGCGCTACTGGCACAAAAAGCCGCTGCTCATCCGCCAAGCGATACCGGGATTCAAGCCTTTATTAGAGCGTAAAGCACTATTTGATTTGGCCGCACGGGATGATGTGGAATCCCGCCTCGTTGTGCAAGCCAGTGCCGACGGTACACAGCCTTGGGCATTGCATCATGGGCCTTTTTCGCGCCGTGCGTTGCCATCGCTCAAACAATCGGGTTGGACGGTGTTGGTGCAGGGTGTCGATTTGCTAGACGATAGCGTTCATGCCTTGATGAATCAATTTCGTTTCGCCCCCGATGCCCGTTTGGACGACCTGATGATTAGCTACGCCACCGATACAGGTGGTGTTGGCCCGCATTACGATAGCTATGACGTATTCTTACTACAAGCACACGGTCAGCGGCGCTGGCGTATTGGGAAGCAAAAAGATTTAACGCTGTTGCCCGATATGCCTGTCAAAATTTTGGCGAATTTCGAGCCAGAAATTGAATACGTGCTGGAACCCGGCGATATGCTCTACCTCCCCCCCCGTTATTGCCATGACGGTATCGCAATGGGGGAGTGCATGACGTATTCCATCGGCTACCGCGTTCCTAATCGGGGTGAGTTGGCGGGTGAATTATTGCAACGGCTGGCGGAAGAAACGTGTGATTCGGTCGGTGGCACGCTCTACCGCGATCCCAGTCAAGCGGCGATGGAAAATTGCGCCGAAATTCCCGATACGCTGGTGGAGTTTGCCAAAAATTCCGTGTTAGCGGGTGTGCAAAATACGACTGTTTTCCACCGCGTGCTGGGCGAGTATTTGACCGAACCCAAAAACCACGTTCAATTTGAAGCCGAAGATTCGCATTCCATGGACATGGAGTCACTATTGGCGGGTGATGGACTGGTGTTGGATCGCCGCACGCGCATGATGTTCGATGCCAAACACATTTTTATCAACGGTGAGGGCTTTGTGGCTGCGGGGCGCGATGCCACTTTGATACGCCATTTAGCCAATGAGCGATCGCTAACCAATACCGAAGTGAAGCGATTGAGCATAAAGGCACGAGAGCTAGTGTTGGATTGGTACAACGCTGGTTGGCTGCATGTTCGAGGAATCTGATGCCGCTCAAATCGCATTTGCGGATGCGATCCGAACCGCTTTAGCGCGTGCGGGGCAGGAGCAATGGAAGCGTATGGTGTGGTGCGATAGCACCTTCCATGAGTGGCCTTTGGGCGATCGGATAGTGATTGAATCGCTCAACGATTGGGCTGGCGCAGGCCGCAGTTTGGTGATGATTGCAGAGGATTATCAGTACCTTGTTCGCCACCATCCACGCTTTGTGCAATGGCGAAAAACATGGAGTCATCTCATCGACTGTCGCGCACGGCGCGGGGTGGAGGAAGAAGACTTTCCTTGTGCGTTGTGGAGTCCCCAATGGGCCATGCAGCGCACGGGTCATGCACGCAATCGATGGGTGACGGATTTAGACCCATTAACGCGGATACGACTAAAAGAAAACCTAGAAGAACACTACCGTCAATCCACTCCCGCATTTCCCGCGACTACATTGGGGTTGTAACAATTCGGGGCAGCTATAGTACAATTCCTAACTAGGCGAGAAACTATACTTATGCTTTCAAGCCGAGTCTGGGCGGCGTTTGACTGCTTCGGCAAACCTACCAACCCTTTCATTAACTCACTTTGGTTGTCACAAATGAACAAAATTTTCGCTTTCTCCGCTATCGCTGCTGCTTTGGCTTTGGCTGCTTGCAGCAAGCCCGCTGAAACACCCGCACCCGCACCTGCACCCGCACCTGCTGCTTCTGCACCCGCACCTGCTCCAGTTGCTGCTCCCGCTCCTGCTGCTGAAGCTTCTGCTGCTTCCGCTGCTGCTTCCGCTGCGCCTGCTGCTTCCGCTGCTGCTTCCGCTGCGCCTGCTGCTGACAAAGCCGCTCCAGCTAAGAAATAATTTTTCTTAAAGCTTTCTAAAGCTTCCAAGGGGTACATGATTTGCGTCATGTGCCCTTTTTTTATGCTTGGTTTATGTTTCTTCTACCATGACAACAGGCAATATGCAGCCAACAGGCAATATCCAACTTCAGCGTGATGCAGGTATCGCTACCGTTACCATCAATTACCCTGCACGCTTTAACGCGATGTCACGTTCGATGTGGCTACAACTGCGCAGTGTGTTTGTTCAAATCCAGATTGATACCAGCCTGAAAGCGGTGGTGGTACGAGGGGATCGGCATTTTTGCGCTGGCGGTGATATTTCTGAATACGCATCTTTCCGGTTTCAGGAAGAAAGTTTGCGCCATTTTCATGAAAATGAAGTGTGGGGCGCACTGCAAACCATGCTGGAATGCGATGTACCAGTGATCGCACAAATTGATGGCAACTGCATGGGAGCCGGAATAGAAATCGCCAGTTGTTGCGATGTACGCATTGCCAGCCAACGCGCTCGCTTTGGTGCGCCGATTGCCAAATTAGGTTTCCCTATGGCCCCGCGTGAGGCCGCTTTGGTGTTACACAGTGTGGGTGAGTTAACCGCGCGTGAAATGCTTTTAACCGCTGCGGTATTTGATGCCGATGAAATGCTGCGTCGCGGTTTTTTGAACCAAGTCGTGGAAGATGGTGCACTTGAATCCGCAACCCAAGCCGTATTAGAGAGAATTCAACCATTGGCAGCCCAAGCCACTCGCCTCAATAAAAAGACATTTCGGCTTTTAACACCCGTCCATTCTGCACATAATGCTTCTAATTTAGTAGCATCTGCTTACCGTTATGCCGATAGCGATGAACACCGTGAAGGTATTACCGCTTTTGTTCAAAAGCGTTCACCCCGTTTTGAATCTTGAAAATTCTGAATACCATGAATAACGAAAACCTCTTTGCCGCATTAAAAGTAGCTTTTCCCTCCGATTGGGATAGCGTTGCCATTGAAGCGGATTGGACGTATTCGTGGCGCGATATGGATCATGCCACCGCACAAGTGGCGAATTTGCTGGATTCGCTTCAATTGCCTGCGGGTGCGCGTGTGGCGGCGCAGGTTGACAAATCGGTGGAAGCGTTGGTGTTGTATTTGGCAACACTGCGGGCGGGATATGTGTTTCTGCCGCTGAATACGGCGTACCAAAAAACCGAAATCGAATACTTTATCGGCAACGCCACCCCTGCGGTTGTGGTATGCACGCCACAGAATTTTGGTTGGGTTAGCCCGATTGCATTCAAGGCGGGAACGCAATCGGTATTCACGCTGGGGGCTGATCGCACGGGTTCTTTGTTGGAACGCGCTGCCCATTGCAGCACCGAGCATACGGTGGCGGTGCGCGGTGCGGATGATTTAGCCGCGATTCTTTACACCAGTGGCACTACCGGACGCAGCAAGGGCGCGATGCTCTCGCACGGGAATTTATTGAGCAATGCGCTGGTCTTAAAAGAATATTGGGGCTGGAAACCCGATGATGTGTTGCTGCATGTACTGCCGATTTTCCATGTGCATGGCCTGTTTGTGGCAGTGCATGGGGCGATGCTGGCGGGCTGCAAAATGATTTGGTGTGCCCAATTCAACCCCCAACGGGTGTTGGAAAAGTTGCCCCAAGCCACCGTTTTTATGGGCGTGCCGACGCTCTATGTGCGCTTATTGGCGGAAGCGGGCTTGAATGCCGAGGTCACCCGCAATATGCGCCTGTTTATTTCAGGTTCAGCCCCTTTGTTGATAGCAACTTTCAACGAATGGACAGCGCGTACCGGACACACAATCTTGGAACGCTACGGCATGAGCGAAACCATCATGCTGACTTCCAACCCCTACCAAGGCGAGCGGCGTGGTGGCACGGTGGGTTTTCCGCTACCCCGTGTTGATGTATGCGTGCAAAAAGATGACGCAGATGGTGGTACGGCGTGTGCGGTGGGCGAGATAGGTGGCATCCAAGTACGCGGCCCCAATGTGTTTAGCGGCTACTGGCAAATGCCCGAAAAAACCAAAGAAGAATTTACCGCCGATGGTTTTTTCAAAACAGGCGATGTTGGTATGGTGGATGCCGATGGCTATGTGCATATTGTCGGGCGCAGCAAAGACCTTATCATCAGTGGCGGTTACAACGTCTACCCCGCAGAAATTGAAGGCGTGATTAACGCCCTTGCGGGGGTGGCGGAAAGCGCGGTGGTGGGTGTCCCCGATGCCGATTTTGGTGAAGTGGGCGTGGCGCTGGTGATTGCCCAAGCAGGCGCAGTGCTAGAACCTACCGCGATTTTGCAAACGCTCAAATCAACATTGGCGAATTTCAAAGTGCCTAAACGCTGCCATATCGTGACCGAGTTGCCGCGTAACGCGATGGGCAAGGTGCAAAAAAATGTGCTGCGTGCCCAGTATGCGACCCAACCTCCCATCCACAATGAACCGATGAAGCAATGACCCATGATGATGAAAAAGCCGTTCTGCGTGTTTTAGACGACCCGCAGGAATGGAGTGCCTTCAGTCGCCCCAGTTCCGACACCATGGGCTGTTGGGAATCGAGCGTGGTTATCGAAGGAATGCACTGCGCTGCGTGTTCCCTGACGATTGAAGAAGCCTTAAACCGTGTTCCGGGGGTGGTGAGCGCCCAAGTGGGTAGTGCCAGCCACCGCGCCAAAATCGTGTGGTCGGACAAACAGGTAAAGCCTTCGGTGTGGATGCAGGCGGTGCGTGAAAGCGGTTACCGCGCCGTGCCAGCCAACGACACTTTTGCCAGCGATCGCCGCAAACAAGAAACCCGTCAGGCTTTGTGGCGCTGGTTGGTCGCGCTGTTTTGCATGATGCAGGTGATGATGTATGCCTACCCTGCCTACATCGCCCAGCCCGGGGATTTAACGCTGGAATCCGAGCATCTATTGCGCTGGGCATCGTGGGTGATTTCCTTGCCCGTGATCGTTTTTTCGTGCGGCCCCTTCTTTCGCAATGCCCTGCGCGACATCCGGCAAAGAACCCTGAGCATGGATTTTCCCGTTGCCTTGGGGATGGCGATTACGTTTTTAATGAGTACCGCTGGAACTTTCGAGCCGGATGGAATTTTTGGGCATGAGGTGTATTTCGATTCCCTCACCATGTTTGTCGCCTTCTTGCTTACGGGGCGTTGGTTGGAATTGCGGATGCGGGATCGTACCGCCGGTGCGCTGGAAGCACTGGTAAACCGTTTGCCCGATAGCGTGGAGCGTTGGAATGCCACCACCGCCCAATTTGAACGGGTAGCCGCCCGCCGTTTGATGGTGGACGATGTGTTGCGCGTCTATCCGGGGGAAACTTTTGCTGCCGATGGTGTTTTAACCGAAGGCAGTACCTTGGTGGATGAATCGCTTTTAACCGGAGAATCCCATCCCTTGCCGCGTGGCGTGGGTGAAAAAATATTGTCCGGTAGCCATAATCTCAGCGGTACGGTGCAAATGCGGGTGCAGCAAGTGGGCGATTCCACCCGCTTTGCCCAGATTGTGACGCTAATGGAAAGCGCAGCCACCACCAAACCCCAAAGCGCGATGTTGGCCGACCGTTTAGCCAAGCCTTTTTTGGTGGGTGTTTTGGTGGCGGCGGCTTTGGCGTGTATGTGGTGGTGGGGACGTGATCCGGGTCATGCGCTCATGGTGGCGGTGGCGGTGTTGGTGGTGACGTGTCCGTGCGCGTTGTCGTTAGCAACTCCGGCGGCTATGCTGGCCGCTGCGGGAACTTTGGCGCGTCACGGTGTGTTGGTTCGGCGTTTACAGATGTTGGAATCGTTGGCACGAGTCGATACCATCATTTTCGATAAAACCGGTACGTTGACGCGCGATGCCATGGTGTTAGCCGATATTCAAGTGCAAACGGGATACACCAAGGAGCAGGTTTTGGCGATGGCGGCAGCATTGGCGCATCATTCTTTGCATCCGGTTTCCCGCTCATTGGTACAGGCGCATCAATCCGCAACCGGAAAGGATACGACCGTACAGTGCGATGCCGTAGCAGAATTTTCAGGGCAGGGCATTGAAGGAAAAATTGGAACACGCACCCTGCGTTTAGGCTCGGCACGTTTCACGCAGGCAGACGTGCGCTCGGCGGGGCATTCCGGTATGTCACTGGTGCATTTAAGCGATACCGAATCCGGTTGGATTGCTACTTTTGTGTTGCAAGAAGATATGCGCCTGCATGTGGCGGAGGTCGTCACGGCGTTGCAGGACGATGGGGTTGAAGTGCGGGTACTGTCGGGTGACCGTCAGGAATCGGTTGCACAGGTCGCTGCCCGTGTGGGGATTGCCCAATTTAGGGCGGAATGTTCACCCGATGATAAGTTGGCGGTAATGCGTGAATTGCAAACACAAGGGCGATGCGTGGCAATGGTCGGCGATGGTTTGAATGACGGCCCCGTATTGGCGGGGGCGAATGTATCGTTTGCCTTTGGGTTGGGTGTACCATTGGCGCACGCCAAAGCCGATTTTGTGATTTTGGGCGAACAGCTGGTGAGCGTTGTACAAGCGTTGCGATTATCTCGCCGCACCTTGCGCATTGTTCGACAAAACTTGTGGTGGGCATTGGTTTACAACGCGGCTTGTGTCCCCTTGGCAGTGGCTGGGCTGCTGCCTGCGTGGTTGGCTGGCTTGGGAATGGCGAGTAGTTCTTTGTTGGTGGTGCTTAACGCCATGCGGCTTGCGCGACTGGCTCATGCCGAAAAAATCAAGTGAAGGTTTTTCATGGATATTCTGTACTTACTCATCCCTCTGTCTGTGGGACTGGTGTTTTTTGTCTTATTTGGCTTGTGGTGGGCTATCAACAAGGGGCAATTTGACGATATTGAGGCCGAGGGAGAACGTATACTGCGGGACTCGGATTCTTAATAAATTTTAAGAACTTTCAAGGGGTTTGACCTGTGTCAATCTTCTGTTGTGCCTTGAGGTAAGAATCGGTAGTGGTTAGTTTTTTATTGATACGAGGTGAAAATGGCATTTGCAAATCAACAGGCGACGGTGTACAACGACAAAGTTGTGCGCCAGTTCGCCATCATGACGGTGATTTGGGGTGTGGTTGGCATGTTGATGGGCGTTATAGTCGCCTCACAGCTGGCTTGGCCTGAATTGAATCTGGGTCTTCCTTGGACGACCTACGGGCGATTGCGCCCCTTACACACCAATGCGGTGATCTTTGCATTCGGCGGTAGTGCCTTGTTTGCAACATCGTACTATGTGGTTCAACGCACTTGTCAAGTGCGTTTATTCAGCGACAAGCTGGCGGCGTTTACGTTCTGGGGATGGCAGACTGTTATTGTGGCAGCTGCAATTTCTCTGCCTTTGGGATTTACCCAAGGTAAAGAATACGCTGAACTGGAATGGCCTATTGACGTTTTGATCACCTTCGTGTGGGTTTCTTATGCCATCGTGTTCTTTGGAACAATCGGTACACGTAAAGTGAAGCACATCTATGTGGCTAACTGGTTCTACTCGGCCTTTATTTTGGCTGTTGCTTTGTTGCATTTGGTGAACAGTGCTGCGATGCCTGCTGGTTTGATGAAGTCCTACTCGGCTTACTCTGGTGCGCAAGATGCCATGATCCAATGGTGGTATGGACACAATGCGGTGGGCTTCTTTTTGACCGCTGCTTTCTTGGGCATGATGTACTACTTCATCCCTAAACAAGCGGAACGTCCTATTTATAGCTACCGTTTGTCTATCGTTCACTTCTGGGCGCTGATCTTCACTTATATGTGGGCGGGTCCTCACCATCTGCATTACACCGCTTTGCCTGACTGGACACAGTCGATTGGTATGGTGTTCTCCTTGATTCTGTTGGCTCCAAGCTGGGGTGGCATGATTAACGGTATCATGACCTTGTCCGGTGCATGGCACAAATTGCGTGATGATCCTATCTTGCGTTTCTTGGTAGTTTCTTTGTCCTTCTACGGTATGTCTACCTTTGAAGGCCCCATGATGGCGATCAAAACAGTGAATGCTTTGAGCCACTACACCGACTGGACAGTGGGTCACGTTCACTCCGGTGCTTTAGGCTGGGTTGGCTTGGTGACTATGGGTTCTATGTACTATTTGATCCCCCGTCTCTTTGGTCAAAAGCAAATGCACAGCATGAAAGCGGTTGAAATTCACTTCTGGGCTGCCACCATCGGCGTGGTGATCTATATCGCTGCCATGTGGATTGCCGGTGTGATGCAAGGTTTGATGTGGCGTGCAGTGAATCCTGACGGTACTTTGACTTACACGTTTGTGGAATCTGTGAAGGCTACTTATCCCTTCTATGTGTTGCGCTTCTTGGGTGGTTTGATGTACCTCTCGGGCATGGTAATCATGCTTTGGAACACCGTGAAAACTGCTACTTTGGGTCGTGCAGTGGATATCAATATCCCTACCGCCGTAGCACACGCTTGATGATTAAGAGGAAAAAATAATATGGCAAATCATGATAACAACGCTGGTGGTTTCTCCCACGCAGCGGTTGAGACCAGTAATCCTCTGATGATTGTGATGATTCTGTTGGTTTTGTTGGTGGGTGGTATGCTGGAGATCGTGCCTTTGTTCTTCCAGAAGTCCACAACACAACCAATTAAGGGTGTTCAGCCCTACACCGCATTGCAGGTGGCGGGACGTGATATTTATGTCCGTGAAGGTTGCTACGGCTGCCATTCTCAGATGATTCGTCCCTTCCGTGCTGAAACATTGCGCTATGGTCACTACTCTGTAGCCGGTGAGTCGGTTTACGATCATCCTTTCCAATGGGGTAGCAAGCGTACAGGCCCTGATTTGGCGCGTGTTGGTGGCAAGTACAGCGATACTTGGCACATCACCCATTTGATCAATCCGCGCGATGTGGTTCCTGAATCCAATATGCCAGCCTACCCTTGGTTGGAAAAAGATATGGTGGATGAATCCACTCTTCCTGCCCGTATGAGTGCATTGCGTGCTGTTGGTGTACCTTACACTGACGAACAAATTGCCAAATCGGTCGAGGAAGTCAAAGGTAAAACTGAGATGGAAGCATTGGTTGCTTACCTTCAAGGTTTAGGATTGGCACTCAAATAAAACAAAGGAACTGACAATGGAACTGGATATCAACACCCTTCGCAGTGTCGTGACCGTATTAAGCTTTGTTACGTTTATCGGTATTCTGTATTGGACGCTATCCAAGCAAAAGGCAGATTTTTCGGAAGCTGCCAAGCTACCATTTGAGCAGGACTGACTTCAATTAAGGATGTGAAATGAGTGACTTTACCAGCAGTTTCTGGTCGGTTTACGTAGCCGGCATCAGCATAATTAGTATTGCCCTTTGCGTGTTCATATTGTGGTTCACCCACAATATCCACGCGACTACCGTCGAAGACGGCACAACGGGTCATTACTGGGATGGTAATTTGTGTGAGATGAATAATCCTCTGCCACGTTGGTGGGTTTGGATGTTCATTGGCACGATTATTTTCGGTATCGGCTACTTGATTATTTACCCTGGTTTGGGTAGTTACCAAGGAGCGTTGTCGGAAAAGTGGACACA
>ERZ724509.852-NODE-852-length-12236-cov-67.717100_pt1 | contig 12236 bp, 14 predicted proteins | sample MGYA00376042_ERZ724509 | MGnify/ENA primary metagenome ERZ724509 (study PRJEB28724, sample SAMN07190887) | wastewater metagenome | isolation source: effluent of sewage treatment plant in Hong Hong | place: USA: Christiansburg, Virginia | collected 2016-03-01 ...
GGCGTGAACTCGACCAGCATTTTTGCGCCGTAGGCAATCAATGCTGTCGTGGGTGTGAGTGTGTAGGTATTGGCAGCGCCACCGTCAGTACCGGATACGAGAATTGCAGAAGTAAATCCAGCGAAGGATTCACGCAAAACTTTTTTACAAAGTCTAAGGTGATCATCGCCCAAACTTTTGGCGTCTGAGCCGAGCGGGTTTGTGATTACCAAGTCTGCTACATAGTCACCAGTTTCTAAAGCCACTGTATAAGCTCCTTGCGTGACTAAAAGCCAGCAAAAATATTGGGTCGCCGCTGCGTGAAGAATCCATCACAGCGTAAAGTTTGTTTACCTTTTGTCGCCGTGCTGTCCCGCTGCGCTTTGGCAATCGCTTTGTCATATTCGCTTTGCCAATACTGGACTTGGCTCATGTCCCGAGTAGTCGCAACCGACTGGAGCAGCGTTCCAAAAAGGTACGCTTTCGGCCAATTTGTCAGCACCACATTCGTGCTTGTCGTGGCAATGTCCCACACCGGGATATACCGCAGCGTGTAGGTGTAGGCCACATCAGCCGGGTTATCCGTTGCGATGTTCGTGCCGTCAACCGTATAGAACCGTGCAGGCCCGTTGTTTTCAGTGACCGGCAATAGCTCTGGCGTGTTGTAGCGAATCTCGATACGCGGGGAGTAGGTCGTACACCACAATGCAATGGGTGTGCCAAAGCGTGTCGGTTGTGCGATCAGGCGTGAACCAACCGTCGCCGTGAGTGTGGATTCAGTCTCTTGCAACAGCAACGACAAATCGCTGTTCAGTTCGCTCTCAGCGAGGCGAATGAAATCGGGAATCTTCGCCGTTAGGTCTGTCCGGTGTAGATACCCGCTGGCACCGTCAATCGCAGCAACCAGTTCGAGGTAAGTGGTGATAGCCATTTACTCATGCCCGAGGGGGACGGCCACGGCGTTTCGGGGCTTCATCCAGTTTGGCATCCGGGTTTTCAGGATCGATATCCGGTTCAACTTCAACCGTCTTTTTCGCGGCCTCAGCTTCGAACTTTGCGCGCCAATAACCAGCAGCGGAACCGTCGCCCATAGCCTTCTCGCTCTCAGTGCGCGGCCATTTGACCCAACCTTGTTCGACCAGTGCGGCGACTTCGGAATCAGCTACGTTGCGGTTGCCGTGTACGGGGTGTTTTACAACTGTCATATCCATCCTTTGTTGATTGTTGGAAAACCAGCCCCGAAGGGCCGGTTCGTCTTCACTCAAACAATCAAGTCGTGGTGAACGGCGTTGCCATCGTTCCAGTACCAATCAAGATACCGTGAATGGCCCACTGAGTGGCACTCAAAGCCACCAGGGTGCAACGACCACCGATGAACCCGCCCTTTGTGTCACCGTCAATCGTCACGGCAACAATGGTCGTTCCATCCGCTTCAAACACGTCACCGGACGTTGCAATCGTCGCGTCACCCGCCATCACCGAGCCCACCATGAAAACGGTTGCGTCGCTGGTGATGATCTTGTGACTGGAGCTTGTGCGCTGCGTCTTCCAGAAGAAGTCGAAATGCATCCCGACCACCGGAGTAGGCAGGGTGTAGGTGATACCAGCGGCGGAGTCGAACAGGCACACAGCGCCCGATTCAGCAGCCAACAGCGTGCGAGTTGTGCCGCCCGATGCGATTACGTCTTTGTGCATGCCGGGTGCCACGACACCGGAAGGAGAGCGCATACCCAGTTGTTCTGGGACAGTAGAAATAGTCATGATGTTTTCCTTTCGTTGTTGTGTGCTTAGGCGCTTGCGGACCCGATGAGCCTACAGGCCCACTCCGGACGAAGTGCGGCATAGCCGTACAGCGCGTCGATACGCATCACTTCCTGATCGTCGTAGATCGATGCGTCTTGCCACACCCGAAGACTGATACCTTCGTACTGCTTGACGCGGCACAGGCCTGACTTCATGACCGGCAAATCGGCGCTCACGAATTGAAACGCCTCGCGGTGATACATCAACGGCTGGATGTAGTTCGTAGACAGTGAGCCGACGAAGGCGATATCAGCGTTATCCGCAGGCTTTCCGGAGCAGTTTTGCAATGCAGCGTTGGTGCCGGTGCTGGAGTAGTAGATAGGCGGCGAGAATACCAGATTGGTCGTGGTGCAACCGGCACCGCAAACAAACTGCTTCAGATACGGCAGAGCGGCGCGAGTCTCGGGATTGATCTCGTACACGCCGACTTCACCAGAACCAGAGCCGATGGTGAACACCATGCCCTCGACGGGTGCAACCGTCAGGCCGTCAACCGTCAGGCTTGTGATGCCGTTGGTCAGCGTGCCGCCGTTGATCTCGCCTGCAACGTCCGCAGAGTTTGGCAATGTCCACAGACGCTCGTTTTCGTACCAGTCAGCACCAGCCGTGCGACCGATCATGCCCTCGCGGTACTGATCTTTGATCTGGTTACCGTCTTGGAACAGGCCCTTCAAACCATTGACCATGCGACCCATGGAACCGGAGTCAACCTGCACGAAGCGGTTGCCGTCTTTCGGGGCAAGATTCTGATTCAAGCGGGCGCGGGCGTCACCGGTGACGGTCAGGTCATTGAGTGCAGTTCCAGGCGTACCCACCAGGTTCCATGTTGCCTTTGTACATGCGGCGATGTAGTCGGATTCAATCTTTGCGACCAGAGCGGCAACAGCGGGTTCAATGTAACGCTGGCTGAACTTGTCGATTTTCATCGTCAGGTCAGCAGAGTTGAACGCCATACCAACGTGCGATTGCGTCGCAACGGTCAGAGTGCCGCTTTGCTCGTTTTGATCCTGCACAACCAACTGGCGACCAGAAGTCACCGTGTATTTGTTGGGCTTGCGGATGCGCAGCGAGGAGCCGACCTTTGCGCCTTCTTTGGCGAATTGGTCATCATATTGCAGGTCAGTCGTTTTGATGAACTGCGCTTTTTCATGAGCAATAGCGAGGGCTTCGCTGGTGATCATGTCAATGGTCAAAAGGCTATTAGCCATGGTCTTTCCTTTACAGCGCCTCTCGGCGGATGTGGGTTAAAGCGCGTTATCGGCGCTTACGTTGTTCTGCCCGCAATTTGATGTAATCGTCCATCGAAATATTCGGATCAGTGATCGACTTTTTCACTGCGCCACTACCCGGGCTTACCCGAGTAATCGGCACGACTTCCGCACTCTTCGGCTTTGCTTCGGTTGTCTGTTTGGCTACCAGCTTGTCGTACAGTCTTGCGACATTGATCAGCTTGTACAGGCGCGGATCGTCGAGGTTTTTCCACTCGTCATCCTTGATCCCGTACTTGGTCCCAGTCTCAAACAGTTCCTTAGCTACCTCTGGTGTGCCAAAGCCCTTGATATCGCGTTGGAGTTGCGCCACCGCCTCTTGACGCTGCCTTGCAATTGCTTGTTGCTGCGCCTGGGCTTGTTGGGAACTCGTCTGCTCGATGCCGTTTACGATTTGGGTTCTCTGCGCTTGCAGTTCCTGCATCTGGCGGCTAAGTTTCATCGACTGCACGGGGTCTGCGGCGTCAATGGCGTTCCAATCGAGTTTGCTGAATTGCTCCAGCCGTTCGTCGATTGCAATCACCTTCGCCACAGCCTGTACGTGCTGCTGCTGAAACTGTCGCTGAGCAACCAAACTTTGTCGCTCAGCTTCGATTGCCCTTCGCTCTTCCGCGACTGTCTGAGTCTTGCGCGTGTAGTCATCCTGACGGAGTGACCCTTGCTCAAGCTCTTTCAGCCGTTCGGCTAGCTTCTTTGGCGCTCGATATTTCTCCCCCTCGATATCGATCTCTTCGTCGTCGCTTTCGACATTGCCAAGTAGGCCAGTATCTTCAGCGGGCGAATCAGAAGATTCGATACTTTCGCGGAGTGTTTGCGAAGACTCTGTGGCCTCCGCTTGTGCGGATTCTGTCTGCGTAGACAGTTGTTCCTGTTCGTCCATCTTCACTTTCTGAACGGCCCCGAAGGGCTCGTTACGGCGTCTCTCGACGTTATTGGCTAGCTTTTCTTAGTCCTTGGACTACAAGCCCACGCTAGCCGGTGCGGGTTCCTTGTCTCTTTGCCTAACCAATAGTTATTGGTAATCGGCAATATCGGGCCGATAGTACATAGCTATTCTGCTTTTGTCAACACTTCACAAAATGGGCTTCACTTCGTCAGGTTCTGGCGCTTCACCTTCTGCGCTTTCGTGCATTGGCATACCGTCTGGATACATCAACGATTGCGCGTTGTCTTCACCCGCAGGATCAGGGCCGTCCATTTCTCCGCCCATCATCACGATGGCATTTCCAAACTCGTCTAGTTGCTGGCTTACCTGCTGATCGATAGCTTGCTTTGTAGTCATCAATTTCGCACTGTTGTTCATTTCCGCGATCTTCAACCGCGTCATGTTGTCTTGCTCGGTTTTCCAGCGGTCAAAGCTGGTCTGCATTTCCAGCTTCCACGCCTCAAATCTGTGATCTACCGGTTCAGCCGGTACTTGCGGAATAGCTGCGCGTTGCGCTGCCGCCAACTCGCTCATGCGCTTAGTCTCGGCGTCAAACTGCTTTGTCTGCGCTTCCTGGCCTTTGACTTGCAGTTCTTGCGCCTTCAACTGGGTTTCTTGCCCCTTGATCTGCAATTCGGCTTGCTTGAGTTGCATGTCGCTTTGCTTCTCGTTCAGTGCCTGGCCCATTTGCTGAATCTGGCCTTGTAGCTGCTGGATAGCTTGCTCTGCCTGAACCAACTGCGCGGGCTTGTCACCTTGTGCACCGGGTGGCAGCATGGCTTGCAAGCGTTTGGCGATCTCGTCACTTCCAGGCCAGTCTAGTGACTTGGCAATCAAATCCCCGATGACCGGCGCAGCTTGCGGGAAGGCTTGAACGAACTGCATCATCTGGTTAGCAGCTTCCTCGCGGCGAGTTGTGAACGATGGCCCGCTTTCACAGGTCACATCGTATTTCCCGGCGGCCAGGTCAAAGGTCTTGATCAAGCCGGATAGCTCTGCGCTCTGCTCTGGCGACATTTGCGGCGGCTGCATAGACGCGCCGGGCTGACCTTGTGGCGCACCGCTGGGCATAGGCCGATACTCGGGCACATTTGGCTGGCCGGGAACATTCGGCTTCTGGATCACTTGCACCGGCTGATTCACTGGAACGGCGTAATTCGTGCCGTCTTCCTTGATGCAGCGGACAATGCGCGGCACGTCGTAAACCTTCGGGATCAAATCAACCAAGATTTTCCCAAGGTGCCGAATCATGCGGGCTTGGTTGTCGATAAAGTTGAACGTCGATACATCGCCTTCGCGTTGGCGGGCAAGGATAGCCCTACCGCTTGTCTCGTTGCTTCGTGCGCCCAATGAGGCATCGTATAGCCCCATGATGGTCTTCATGTCATCCGAAGCAGCTAACGCCTCTTGCATCACACCAGCCGGTGGGCCAGCAAAGCCCTGGCGTTGCGGAGGAACCTGCCCGTCATATTGCAGGAACGCATGGGCTTGGTTGTTGGCCGTTGTCCACTTGTCAATGTCAGTATCAAACGATCCAGTAGGGCCGATAAACGGTGTTTTGGGAGCGAGTGCGCCCAATTCCGTAATCATGCTTCGGTGATAGTTGTAATTGCGTTGGGCGTCTTTGGCGAAGTGGAATAGCGATTGCCATGACCGCTTGCCGTCCACGTTTACCTCGTCGCCGTAACAAGGCACAATAGGAATGTAGCGCCCGGGCCAATCGTGCGTTTCAAGAATTTCACCACCGCTGATAATCCGCATCCCGACTTTGTGAATCTGCGTGTCGCGGGTGCCGGTTACTGTGATCCCAAGACCATCAAGAATGCTTTTCAGCTTCAGATACTCGGGCTCGGCCATGATTGCGCCGTCACTGAGCTTAATCAGAGTGGATGGGACCAAGTTCCTGAACCACCGTTCAGCCACTTGAATCTTGTCATCGTCAAACCAGCCGGTGTTAATGTCGGACAGATCGAACCCGCTGGATTTAGCATCAGGCCAGCGATGCTCAAACTCGTCTTTTGTGAATTTCTCGATGATGTAGGCGCTATTCCAGTCGCTTGAATCGGCTTCTTTGCCGTCAGGATCGCCGTAGACTGCAAATGGGTTATCAACCCGTTTGATCACAATATCCTTGTCGAACGAATCCGTATCGGCGTAGGTGATATCGACCGTGGCGTAACCAATTCCACTATTCACCGCGAAATCCAGCGCCGTGTCGTAGGCTACATCGGCATTCGATGTGTATTCGATATTGCGAATCAAGCCGTTGAGAATGTCCGCAGTCTCGCGGTCAGCTTTCTCGCCAACCGGATGCGTTTTGATCATTGGCCGGTTCTGGCGGGCGTCGTTCGTGACCTGTTTGCCGAATGCTGGTAGCCGGTTGATTGTCAGGCAAGGGCGACCATCCAACTCGCGCTGCTGCTGTACGTCGTTTGGCCACTGTTCGCCCAGCTTGACGAATTTCAGCATGTCAAGGGCTTCGCGCCGCTGGTCATGCTCGGCGTCAGCCGTGCGCTTGAATGCCTCTAGATCGTCCTCCAGAATCTCTGCTGGGCCGTCCTTTAGTTCATCGTCTTTGTTGTCTGACATGGTTTATACGGCGCAGTCACTGCGGACGTTATTTGGTTTATCGGGCTATGGGCCTGCCATAACTTCTACAGACTCTGGCTCAGGTATCACCGACTTGCAAAAGCTCTCGCACTCAGCAAGCGTAGGCGGCTTCTCGTCCGGCCAGCGTGTTGCATAGTCTTGCGAAACGATTGCGTGCAACATGGCCGGGTTTGCCAACAGCACGGGCACTTGATCGAAGAACTCCTTTTGGCACGGGGTCGAAACGAAAATGGTATCGCCGTAGATTGGCTGCGGCTCTTTGTCATCCGTGTAGCCGACGATTGTTCTGTCCCAGCTTGCAGCGCCGCCGCTATCAGGATCGAGCGCGGCACCGATCTTCGCGGCCACTTCCGCTTGGCCTGCCGGGACTTCGATACGGACGTTCCAGTTGTAGCTCATTTTGGATGCACCTCTCCGAAACAGTGGCGGAATTCCTCAGCAAGCGTTGAGTCTGGTGTGCTCTCTGGTGCTCGGATAACGCACCAAGACCAATCACTTGCACTCGTAGCGCACGCATTGATGTGGCCCGGAACATTGCCGCAGCTTTGTGGGGTTTCTTTGATCCACGTGATTTGCGTTGTCTTGACTTCTGCGACCCGCTCCATGTGCAGCTTGTCGCAGCCACCGAGCAGCCATGTCCACGCGACAAGGTTGAATACCCAGATTGGGATCAGCATGCGACGGAAGAAGTTTTCCATGGTCAGAACACCGGGCCGTTTGGAAACTGAGCCGCTACGAATCTTTCAACTGTCAGGCAATCAGCATCGGACAGTGCTGCCGCGATTGGGACTACCCAACCTAGTGCGCCGCCTGTTGGATTGCTTGTGCCGTCAAAGGCAGTGCCGATCCTTGCGCCGGTTGTTGCAGAGAAGGTCAATGCCGTTGCTGAGGTAGCGACCTGCACACCATTTAATCGGATTACTGCTGTTCCAGCCGATAGCCGAGCAGTAAGCACAAATGGGACGCCCGCGACGATTGTCCCGATGGATGTATTTACCAAGTTTCCAACGCCACTTTTCACCAGAAAAACAGCGCCATTAGTCTCTGTATAAACACGAACACCGTTGACTGCTTCATCGAAAACAACCTGTGTTGTAGCAAAGCTATTCACCCTCCCCGCCACAACAATCGTGCAAGCCGTCGTGATTGCAAGATTGCCAGATAGCAGGTTATCTGGTGCGACAACATCAGCGTGATTGAATGACCACCAGTATTTGCCTGCGGATGGGTTGCTTGCTGCTGTTGCGGTTGTTGGGGGGATGCCGCCTTCGGCTAGGATTTGGGCTGCTGTCCATGTTCCCTTAAACAATCCAAAGCTAGACACCGTGCCAGCCTTGGTAAACGTCACAGAGCCAGCAGTGGGCGTGAAATTGAGTACGACAAGATCACTTGCGCCCGTTCCTGTCAAAGTGCCTGCGCCTGTGCCACTGAGCACGACATTGCCAGTGCCATAAAGTGCAAGCGTGTAAGGTGCTGCAATGCAAGTGACGGACTGTGTGGCCGGTGTTGCGCTGTTCAGTAGCTCGTTCAGCATCCCCCTTCTCACAAGCGGTTTGTTTGCTGTCGTTGCTTGGGTTAGGTGGATGCCGGTGATTTTCTTCGCACTGACGCTTGACAGTGTGCAGGTGCCGCCACCACCACCAATAAGAAAAATATTGTTTGTCAAGCCAGAGCGTGTGAGGTAGTAAGTCCTAGTCCCAAGCGCAAGCGGCACGTATGAATACTGCCCCCCACCGACATACACAGTGCCAGATACTGCAACCACATCGACTGTGACTGCATAGGTCGTGCCAACAGGATCAGCAGCCTGGAAAAATGATTGCGTCAGGTAGTTTGCAGCACCAGTGCAGACAGCGACCCCGCCAGCTATAGACCAGCTTGCGCCTTTGTCCCACACCGTATCGGTGTCAAACCCACCGTTCGCAACCAACTCAGCACCCACCGTCCCCATCGCATCCAGCACCAGCCCCACCACGCCATCAACCGTGCTGTAACCCGTGCTGCCATCACTGAGCAGGTAGTTATTGCTGGGCAGCGATGCGACACTGACGCCGTTTGCGCCGGGTAACCAGACGCGGGCGTTGGTGCCTAGGGAGCGAAGTATTCGCAACGCAGCGCGAATGTACCCGCCGCTTGAGCGAATCGGAGCGCGACCTGGGCGAATGACCATGATCTAGAACGGCGTTACGTACAGATTGCCGCCAGACGATGACTGGATCGCTGAGACTTTCCCGTTCTTCGGGCAGTTGAAATATTCAGTGGTGTTCGCAACCATAAACATATCAACGTTAGCAACAGCGGTTGGACTCAGGCCGATCTGCACAAATGCGTCAGTGGTCGTTGTGACCCGCACTACTTTTGTGTGATACGGCATTGCCGTTGTAGTTCCAGCAGTGCCGGTGTAGGCAACTTTCTGCGATAACCCGGCTTGAGGTGTGCCGAGGGTGTTTAGATCGTCCATTTCATCTCCTACAGCGTCTCTCGACGGATGTGCTTCCCGCAATTACGCGGGATTATGCGCCTAAACTATCGGTTTTGGCAAATCATAGGGTTTGGCTATCAGTTGAACACCGCTTGCGCTCTGCCACAACAGCATCCAGCACAGCTTTTGCAATGATCTCGCGTAGCTCTGTGCCGTCACCGTTGGCGTACCGTCTTGCTTCTGGCATTTGCTCGAATTGAGCGTCAAGTGGCCCGCCGAATTCGTGGTTGTGGCATCCATCCGCTATGTCGATCACATACCGCAACAGCATTTTCAGGCGCAAATTCTCAGCTTTCAGGTGGATTTGTTCGCCGGTCAGACTGGTTAGTTCATCCATGAGACTGCCCTTTGTTGCGTGGGTTTCTTGACTATTCGCGGTTCCTCGTAAACCACGGCCATCAACCCGGCGCTATCTGCCCCGTGACTTGACCAATCATGCTCAGGTCCGAGCCCAACGCCGCGAACATCGTCCATTTTCTCGTGATACCAACCGAGTGCATCCATTCCGGCCTGCGTCGTGTCCTCATTGATCCACATGGACCCAAACAACCGGCGCAAGGCCTCAATCCGCGCTTTTGCTGCGCCTTTACCCTGATTCGGTACGACTGTGACTTTGTAGCCCGCCTTTTTCAGCGCAGATTCATAGCTAACGTCATAAACCTTGTCTTGCGTCGAACCGTCATGCGGTAGCCAAATCTGGCACCTGTCAGGCGAATAACCTTTGCCGCGCATCCAATCTAAATGTGCCTCAAGCGGTTGCCCGACAACCTCGTAATAGTCCAGCACCCGAATCTCTTTGCCAATGAACTGCGCTATCCACATGGTGAATGCGTCAGCTTTGGCACCAGTCCCGCCAATGTCCACGAATGCCCGTAACGTCATCAGTGGATCAGCAGGAACCCGGCCTATGCGCTTTTCTGCCTTTGCCTTGGTGATGTTCGCTGCGAAGTACGCACCCGCCACTACGCTAACAAACTCGCCCTCCCAAATGTGCGGGTACTGGTCCGGGCGCTCTTTCATGTCGTCCAACCGTTGCCGTTCCAGCTTTGCGGGAAACTTTGGGTTGTCGCGCCAGTTCAGTTCCACACCCTTGATCAGAGGGTTCTTTGACAGTCTGAACCGTGTTTCAACTGCTGCTGTTTTGCGCTTCGGGTTCCACGTTGCCCACAGTTCAGCGTTCCAGTCTTCCCCTTCTTCCCGCAAAGTAGGAATGAGAATGTTCCACGCTTCATCCGTAACGGGTTCAGCTTCATCCACCCAACAAATGAGAATGCGGCCCTTGGATTTAACGCTGGCGATATTGCGGTCCAACCCGGCAAACGCGAAGGCGATGCTGCCGTCCTTGCTCTTGACGTACTTGTCACCTATCTCGTACCAAGCGGATAGCCAAGGTTCATCCTCGATTGCCCGCTTGACCTCTTCCAGGCTGGAGTCTTCCAGGGAGTTCATAAACTGCCGAGCGCACAGCAGAATGCCCTTCTGCCCTGCGAGTCCGAACATGTAACCGCGAACGGCAAGCATCTTGGCAAAGGATCGCGTCTTTGCTGACCCTCGACCACCGTGGGCAAAACGAACGTCAGCCGGTCCATTGAAGACCGGGATCAGTTTACGAGGGAGCTTAATCCGGGCCGTTGTCATCCATGGCGACCAGTTCAACGCGGTAAACCAGTGTTCCGCCAAGCTCTAGCTTTGTCGGTGCGTTGAAACCGTGCATCAGGTTCAATTCCTTGATTGCAGACACTTTTTCCGCTGGTTTGGACTCTGCCCCTCGCACTATCTCTGCAAGCTCTGTAACGCTGTCCTGGCGCGTCCAAAGCTGTTTATCAGCGAGTGCGGCCTGCAACTCTGCAACCCTTGCACTAACCTTGCAGTCAGCCATAACACGACTTGCCGCACTCTGCACGGTTTCAGCCTTCATCTTCCCGGCGCTGTAAGCACTGCGGTAAGCGTCTGATTGCGTCATCCCGGACACGACAGCTTGTGCAAAGGATTCCTGCTTTGGCGTGAGTGCCATCATCCCCCCTTACAGCACTTGGTTTCGTAGCATTGCGGAGTGCCGCCGATGGTTTGCCCTGTCTGATAACTGCCAGTAAATACATTGGGATTTGCCTGCTGATTGACTTGCCTATGCAAATTCTGTGCGTTCAAGTTGGATTGGATGTAAGCGTCTGCCATATTTGGATACTTGAACGGCTCGGATGGCTGCTTAACTTCCGGCTTCTCTGCCAGCTTTGCCAAGCAAGACAGATAGGCCCGAGCGACCCATGCGCCGAATTCATCAGAATCGGCTACTGTGTGAGTGTGGACGCTTGCCCACTGATGCGCGGCCAGCATCGCAACGTCGTGATGTTCACGAAATGCCGGAATGTTCGCCACAGTTGTCGCCTCGGGTTCTTTCTGTTCTGTCATTGGTGGAGGTTGATCAAGTGGGCCGTAGAACATCGCGCCACTATTGCCTGCCTTGGTTGTCGCGGCCACCCCGAAGTAATCGAAAAAGTTCCCGTTATGCACCCAAACCATACTTGCGTCGAGATCGCCTAACTTGACCCAATACGCGCCCGTAACTTTCGGGTCTTTTGTCCATGCTGCGATCATTTCGCGCCCATCGCTTTCCAGTTGGCCGGGTTGTACCAAAGCACGGGAAGCGGTTCCATCCAGCACAAGCGGCGCACGGCCTGAGCGACTGGAGCCGGGTGGAGGTATATAACTCTGTCTGTTGCCATTTGCGAGTCCTTTTCGGTTATTCGCGGTTAACACTACTGCCCATGGGACTATCACGCGACTGGGCATTGCCCTATCACCTTCGCAGATTGCACGAACGGTGCATTCGTGGGTCTTACCCGCCCCTGGCGGTCCCTGTCTGCTTCAGGGCGCAACTAAATTGCCGATAGGCAACGTTAATCTATTTTTGGTTTTGTGTCAAGAAAAGCTATCGCAAACCCGGCGATTTTCTCCGGCGCACCTCGATAGCCTTTGCACTTTTCCAGGAATTTCGCCACATCGTTGCCGATCAACTTGCCAACGAACGGCGGCGATTTGCAATGGTGCGTCAGGATGGTTTGTTGCCCTATCGTCAACCCTTTGGCGTCGGAGATTGAATCTAGCCAGTCTCGCGTTATCTCCATCTACTTGACTCCTACTAAGTAAACCCAGACGGTTCCGGCGCACC
>ERZ724509.856-NODE-856-length-12209-cov-3.766497_pt1 | contig 12209 bp, 23 predicted proteins | sample MGYA00376042_ERZ724509 | MGnify/ENA primary metagenome ERZ724509 (study PRJEB28724, sample SAMN07190887) | wastewater metagenome | isolation source: effluent of sewage treatment plant in Hong Hong | place: USA: Christiansburg, Virginia | collected 2016-03-01 ...
ATCTATACCAGGTTTGCAAATCGTCCTCCCAGCGGCAGTAAAGCACGTAATGGCCTAGAGGAACGCAGAAGAACTCTGATTCCAATTACAATTTACTCAAATCATCGGCTCGTTAAGCGCTGCTTGACTGTTCATCTGAGCGATATAGGGGTTGCCTCCCATTCCGTTTCCGTAGGAGTTGCGCTGGTTGACCACAAACTCGTGCTTGTCAAAGACTTGAGGGGCCCAGTCCTCTGGTGCTTGGACGCCTTCCACTAAAGCTGGTGGAGATAAGATGCGAATATTTGCCGACACTTCAGGAAGCTGAGTGCAGCATGTACACCCCGACATGCTGCAATGCACCGTCAGCAGATACTCGCACTTTACGAGATTGCCAGTTGTCGAGGGTTGAATTACCTCTCCAGCTTTTTTGCTGATGAGCCTAATCGACATACGTTGGGCATTAGGACCGAGCCTGGACTCGCCTGCTGGTACTCCTGGAAAGGACACTTCCCTAACAACATCAGTAAAGGACTTCTGGTTGCCTTCGTTTGACATCAGCGAGACCTTCTTTTGCAGGACACATCGAATCTCGGTCACGTTTAGTGTGCACTGAAGGTTGTCCACTTCGCAGATGATAAAAGCCTCATCTCCCGGCAAATACGAGTTTTCTGTATGAAGCCCAAGGTACTTTCGAAGTAGCACTTGATGTTGCAGCGGCCTTGACTGATACAGCACCAGGTTGTGGGTTGTACCGACAGCTCCTCGTACATGGAGTGCTGCATATCTTTTACTGGCTCCCGGATTATGAGTTCCTGCTCATTTCGGAATTCGATGCCTTCGCTGATCGGCGCTACTTGAGCCTTCAGGCGATAGGTGATTAGTCCACTATAAGCAGGATACTCCTCACGGAAGCTTCCCGGTAGGTAGTTATGAAGTCGTAGCACAAACGGAAACGAATACTGCCCTCTCGGCACAGTTCCATTGGGAAAGTTGTACAGTACGGTGAAGTTGCTGTACAAGACATTTTCGCCTCGGTAGTTTGTGTAGCTGGTGGTGTTGGTAGTGTTGCTATCAGTGTTGACTGCTTCGTTATTGGTGTTCTCCACCCTCCAGAAAGATTCCTCCTTTCCTGAATTAGTCATGGGCATTACCCTCTATGACCAGCATAAGCTGGCTACCTTTGAAGGGTGCTCTGCAGTCTACGAACACATTGCCAGTGACGACACCGCCCGCGATGTAGTACGGTTGGTCAGTGCGAATGAGTAGTGTTCCGTGCTTGCCGGATTTGTTTCCCATGAGGTATATCTATTATCTTCTGAGTCTTTGAGAGGTTGATTGGCCGACAATAACAATCGACTGACATCTTAAATCAATATACCCTGTGGTGCAGTCCATTCGACAATTCGACCGACATGATCGATAAACAATTACCTTTCAAGGCAATGACGATTCCATAATACTTGAGCTATTTTGACTGTTTGTATGAGGCACGAAATCAGTTTTCAGTGGGTAGCGGTGCTCCTGGAGCAGTTTTCTTCACGGGTTTGCAGATGGGAACTTCAAAATGTTTGGACTTGTTACTAAATAGCCCGACCTTCTGGCATACCAGACATGCCTCGGGCTGCTTAGGTGTCTACTGCATCCACAGTTCGTCTGGGTCCTCGTCGCTAAGGTAGACAACTCCACGGAAGCACATTGCCACTGAATCGAAGTTGACGTTGCGGCACAGGTCATCCATGAGCTGTTGCGTGACCTTTTGTTCCTGCATGTCCTACTATGTTAGCAACGCCACTTACCATTTTCACAAGTCAATGGTAATACCCGACAAAATTAGTAATACTGAAGGCCGATGAACATCATTTTAGAAAGGGTCGGTTGAAGAGTACCCTACACCGTTAAAAAACTCTGTGTAGCTCTTGGAGCTGCTACGTTGAGAATTCGGAACGACGTTAATCACATACTCGGCGCAGCTGCACGAAGAAGTCTTCGAATTGGCGAATGTAGGTGATGAGGACAACGACTAATCTCACGAGATGGTCCTTGTCCAGCGTTCTGAGCCGTCCCTGAAGTCGAACCAGTAGTTCATACATCAATTGCTGGTTGCTAATTCGGTGGTGTTCGCAACACTCAATGATTTCGACCACCTCCTCAAGGGTGAGGTCGTCAAGTGTAAATGTGTCGTACTTTTTGGTTGTGAAGGATATGAGCTTTTCCAAAAACTTGATCCAATGGCCTTTGAGCTCTTTCTTTTGTTTGAGTATTCGCCAGAAGCCAACGAAGATTGACACCTTCATGAATTCCTGCCAATAGAGCTCACGGATGTACGACAACAGCATATTGCTGGCTTAGACTAGGGGCTTGCTCTCTTTCTGATCGTAAGTGTTCAGGTTGATGATAAACCAGCAGATCTGCTCAACTGTAGTTTCCTCAATCAAAAGTTTCCGCTTACTGAGGAGTTCGACTGCCACTGGATTATTCAGTTCTAGTGCCAGATTCGCCACGGTTAAGAAAGTTGGGTAATCTGCCTCGAGGACTCTCATCAATACGAACTAGTGGGCCTTTCGCAGTACCTTTTCGTGGAGGTTCCGGTCTTCCTCAGTCAGGTTTTGCCGGATTGTGAACAGACCCATACACAGCAGGGGTAGGTTGTTTGGAGTACCCTCCCAAAGTACCACGTTCTCTACCCAAGGAATCAGTTTATGCGCTGGATAGAGTTCTGCTAGCACCACCAGCACGAGCTCGATGTTTGCCAGGCTTCGTGGTGGAGGTACTTGCGGAAGCTTCGGCGGTCGGTATGCGAGAACCTTCTGCCATACGAACAAAAACTCGCTGTCGTCTAACAAGTGAATGCTCGGAAGGATGCGGTTGAGAAGTTCAATTATCAGCGGTTCCTGTTCGAGAAAGTTCAACATGTAGGCAAGCTCGCTCAACTCGATCGTTTGATCAGTGATGCGCTGCAGCAATGATTCCAACAAACGTTCCTCTGTGAGTGATGCCAGGGAGTTAGTTGGTTGGGTTGACGCCTATTCAGGTGTTGAGGCGTTGAAGAGGTGCTCAATATTCAATTCCTGAAGAAGCTTGCGTCGTTGCCCCAACAAAGGTGACTCTTAAGGTTTCTCCCCAGTGGTTCCACACCATTTTACCTGTCTTCTCATAAGCATGCGGCTTCCCGTAGCAAAGATCCTGCCACCTAGCCACCTCAACATTAAAATATTCGTATAATCACCGAGTGATATTCCATGGAAAAGAAAACAGCCTGCACGGACCTTCCACTGAGCTCATCAAAGACCATCGACGATTACCACCAGTGCGAGGATAAGGAACAGTTTATCCAGGAAGTGCTACGGGACCAGCAGTCACTACGAGAAGAACTCCATCAGATTCTCAAGGACGTTGATCGGTATAAGCGGCGTACTGGTCAACTTATCGATGGACTAATCAGCGATAACGTCGAACTGAGACAGAAACTTGCACGGTTCACCGAACGACGAATAAAATAGTGAAGGCCTATACCGAGTTGCTTTGTGATTTTTCGATGGTGTTGTTTTTCGCCCTTTGGTTGGTGCGGCAGCAGCAGTGTGGCAATTTTAGGAGATAAACATGGATGGAAGAAATATAAACACCAAGCAATCATTTTGGGGAAGGTCAGCTAATTTTGAAGACCTCGTACTCCTGCACAACGAACTATTTGCTGCCTCCTAAGTAACTATCGGCTTCAGGGGAACGATATGCCATGCCTGCTGGTGGCTCGTAGCTTCCACCCAAGCGAGCACCACTGTTTAATGAACGATCGCAACCATCTCCAAGATAGAAGTCGCATCCAAAACCTATCTGTGGTCCCTTGTTGCCACCGAAGGCTGCTCTCAACTTGCCATCATCCTCCTTGAGTCGGTGGATGGTATTGTGTGTGAGACTGAAGATGAATGATTTTCTGGTAGCATCGGGTATCCAATCGTTGGTTGAGGTGATTTTGCACTGGAGGTAGCATCCGAAAATCGATGAAGGTGTCTTTACAAGCGTAATGGTCGGCGCTAAACCATCCACAGCTCGGTGGTAACTATCAGCTGAGAAGTCATTCTATGATGCTCTGTACACAAGAGAGGTGTTGATGAGCGGCAACCCTCCTTTGCGTAAAAGGGTAGAAAGCTCTTCAAGCTTCTTACCATCTACAATGTTCGAAGTTAGTTCAATGTGCTTCTTCGGATTCGCAAAACGTTTGTACAGGGTGAGATCCACATAGTGGTCAGACTTCAGCAGTGAGGCGATGCGAATACGACATTGGTCAATTTACCGTTCATAGTAGGCTACCTTGTCCTTCATGGATTGTCGACGGGGTTCCGCAAGCAAATCGTCAGTGAGTTCACGAGTCTTTTTGGGCGTCAACTTAAAGTACTCACCCTTGAGAAAGTGACCAAGGGTTTGCCATATTGCCTCGCTATCGCAGTACTACGTCCTCTTGATGAGATATACAAGCACATCCTCATCTCGGCGAAGTTGCTCCACCAAAGCCTCTCTGACTTACTTAAAGTAGGCTGCTATCTTTGGCAGAAGATGGTTCAACGAGTAGTAGCTGTCGTTGACGAGTTAATTGAGTCGGCTGACTGTGATGACTTCCCTCTGCGGATGATCGTGGCGACGCTGACACTCCTAATCGCGACAGGCATAGCCGAACTGCCAGCTACACCGTTCGCTAAGGCAAAAGAACTAGATTGGATTGCCGTGGGTTTCGCAGCGAGCCGGTGTATTTTTCCCTTCCATAAATTTAAGATATCGCTTAGCGAATTGTAAACTCACACAGCCTATCCTCTTTCTTGGCGGTCTTCAATCAACATTGTCGATGAGTAAGATATCAGAATACGAAGAAATCAGTTGTTAGCGACACTAGCGACAACCGTCATTGTCGTCGAGACGGCGGTCGGAGCAGTAGAAGTAGCGGTGGTATCTTCAGTTACCATAACCACCTAGCCAGCACTGGTACCTAATAACACAGTATCGGGTAGCCATCGCCAGTATGTCCAGACTCGGTTGTTTGGAAGGGAAACACACCTCACGACGCTTAGGGTTGGTGTATTCAGAAGCGTCATCTGGCTTTCCTCGAGGCACAGCAGCATGTCCATGAAATTGCTGTCGCGGACCAGCTGGGGTTCCAGTTTTAGGCTGATTGTACGAGACGCCAAAAACTGTCCATTTGCTGAATAGGTCCAGAGTGTTGAACTATCGTGGAAGGCCACTCCAGCAAGTGGGCTTCCGAAGATCCTTGCCGAAACAACCTTGTTTTTGCATTGGAAAGAGCGAATGAATTTACAGCGAACCTTCTTGTGCTTGTGATTGACGAACGCAGCCGACCTGGATATACTGTAGATGGACACAAAGTGTCCTGCACACACAGAATAGAACCCACTCCCCTCGGAAATATGGTTGATAGGATCCAATAAGGTTTCGGTCGCTATGCTGACCAGCTCAAGATGTTCCTTGTCATGACGTACCAGTTCGTACACTTCGAAGAGGTGGTCCCTTCCGCCAGTTAGGATCAGATTTTCAGCTTCGTTGATGTAAATGCAATTCTTGACAGACCCTTTCTGTGTTTCCACTAAATTTGCGCTTTCAGTATGGTAGATGCGCAGTTCGCCATTGAGACTGAATGCAGTCACCAAAAACTTTCCACCAAAGAAATGTACTCGATTGCCGAAGGTCAGGTCAGTCAAATGAATCTCATCTAACATAAAGGCCAAAGGTACTTTTCGTCTTTTTGAAGTTGAGGAGGCGCTCGCTGAGGAGTATAGGCTCGCCCGTTCCGACTGTAAACTGTAAGAGTGCATTGCACTTCAAAACTTCGAGTTGGTTTCCGCGAAGCTGCAGGGCAAGGATTGGCTGTTGGGGTTTTCCTTGTGAGCTAATGTCGCTCCAATCGGCAGTCTTCAGCTGTGGACTAAACAACTCGCATTTAGGGTGTTGCAGTAGCCAGATCCTCTTGGGAAGTTCATCGCGGCGAGGATGCTATATTATCTTACGCATTTACTGGCTTTTCGAAAAGCTGACATGGCGTCTGCCCAAAGTGAATTATTTGTGCTTCGGCACTGGTCTTCGATACCTCATCCTCAATTTCATCCAAATTCACTGAATCCTCGTAGGTAAGGTAATAGTACAGATTGAGACTCTCCTCAGCCTCTTTGCCCTTCTGCTTGTACCCGAAGATAAGGTCGAGCCAGTGATGAATCATCAATGACACCTCTTCAGATTCGAATGCACGACGGTGCAATGCGATGAATGTGTATGGGTCACCTTCAGCCCAAAGCGGTAGTTAAACGTTGTGCACACGTTCCTTTTGTTGTGTTACCCCGAAGTTGTAGTACTCCAAGTTGAGCAAGAACTCCGGCATATAGAAGAACTATGGGCAAAGTTCACGTACATCCGACATTTCACTGGTTGCGCTTCGCCAGCACCACAGTAGACTGTAAAAGATGCGGTCACTGATATCAAACCGTCCTCCCTGTAATGTCCTGGCGGCTTCTGTGTATGGGCTTAACCGAATCAGGTAGTTGAAAATTACTCCTGGAGAGCTGTAGTGTGTGCCATACTGATACAGTGGCACAGGGTTGAAAGGATCGAAATTTTTCGCCTTTTCGCGAATGAGTTCGCGACGACTTTCGTTACCAAGTGCCCCCATGGTCTTATCTAATGGTCTATATACCATTTCCTTGCAAGTGTAGTCGCTGATGATCCAGGGAAACACTGGATATTGGGTGGGATCGTAGTAGCTCCTGCCGGCAGCTTTGTTGAGCAACAGAAGATACTAGAAATTGCTGAGGCGACGATGTTGCCAGTCCTCTGTGAGCTGGTTGAGCCAGTGTTATTCATCCTCCAATTCGTACCGGAACTTTTCAGTGTAGAAGCGTATGTTGTTGAGCTTGAGCAGGTGTCTATCTTCCACACGTGACTTCTGCTTTCGGCTGAGGAACTGCAGAAACAGTTCCATCCTCTCGTCGACGAAGTTGAATATTTCGCTGGTGTTGTTTTCGAGTTCGAGTAGCAAGCACTGGTATTTCATGAGATACCGCCTTCGTGAGACTTCTCGCAGCTGGGTAAGCTCCCATACTTTTTGCAGAGGCTTGAATTCTCCAAGCCGGAAGTGCGTGAAGTCCAGATGTGAGTCCTTCTGATAGATGCTTTCATAGGAGAACTGAAGTTTGGTATCCAATAGCTTCAACAGACCCCGGCGCTTTGTGTTATTTTTAATCCACTCCACCCGGAACTCGTTCTACTCTGGTGGCGACTATCTACGGAACATCTTAAGCCAGTTGTTGCGGTGTTGATGCTTCTCCTCCGTGCTGTTGCCGCGATGGAAGTTGTAGTGGTAATCCTTATTCATGTATTCGATCTCTCGCTGGATGTTCGCTTTCTTTACGTGCCACGGCTCTTCAAGCTGGACTGATAGGAATGGGCGTGTGCCGGTCTGCGATTCAAACTTACTGAATTTTCTGCGGATGTAAAGATTCTTCTTGTGCCGAGTCTCCCAACTCCAGCCCAGATCCTCCTTCTGGTTTAGCCATACTGACCAAGGATACTGGTACAGTCGTAGCCTCTTCCATATCTTGTTCCAGCTGTACATAGATTGGCGATAGTGCAAGTTCTGTTCTCGTAGGAACAACACCTGACTGCGGTTGAAGGCTGCAAGTGCTTAGCTACTGATGGTTGCGACTTCACTACTGAGCTCATACCCAAAGTTCTCCTGGGTGAGCTTGAGCTTAGTTTCGATGCTTTGTCGGGCATACATACCTCTGAATTGGTTTTGCACCTCACGTATTTCTCGTTGAATCTCAGCAGTGAGCAGCCTTGTAACAAACTTTCCCTTCTTGAAGAAGACAGTATACCTGGGCGAAAGGACTTCCTCCAACAGCCTTTCTCGCTCTAAATAGCGGATCTCCTTGATGTGGCTGAGACTTATCAGCCTATTCTTGTGTTCATCGCGCACGTGCTTATCAAACAGTTCAATGAGCACCAAATTGTACCTCTCGACGCTTTTGATGATTCCACCAAAGTGGAGTGCGTCCTCGAAGGTAGCGACATTACCCATCTTTTGGTTGAGGATGTCGATGTTAGCATACAGGAAGTGGAAGATCCTCGCAATGGAGGCTTCCATAAGCTCGTTGTAGTGAATAGGTTTCTCGTTCTCCATCAGGTTGTACAAACAGTGCAGCACTTACAGCACAAGCTTCCTGACAATCTGTTTTTCGTCCCGTGCTGATTACTTACTGGAGACACCACTGTTCTAACACACCAGCACTGTTATCTTGAGGCAGTGCTAGAGCTGTTGTAGTAGTCGCTCGAAGGCCTGTGCCAGTACCTTCCTCAGGCAGTACTCCAGGGAGAGTTCCAGCATCAACACCATTGTCTCGATCACGAGAACTTTCTTCTGGATAACGAGCTGCTTCATCTGTTGCTCCTACTCTGTCTTGTCATCGATCATTGAGCGTTGGAAGAGGCTTTCGAAGAAGTCAAGAAACTCCGATCTCGAGGGTTACTCCCCTGAAAAATCAACTTCCCGGAACAATGTGGCCTTCAGAGCTGCGAACTCCTCCGAGAAGCTTGGGTCGAGGTACATTGCGATTTTGTTGTAGCTGGTCTGATCATCGGGAAGTTTGTAGCGATTGAGTTCGAACTGACCGACATATGCTTCGATAAGTTTGAGGTCAATGAGGACAGCGCCGTCAGAATCTGGGAACTCACTCAGGCAAATTTCAGGCAAGGCATGACCCTCCACCATGAACAGTTCTTTCTCGACCAATGCAAAATACTCCAAAAGACCTTCGGCGACAGCTGTCTAATGCTCCTTTTCCTCACAGAACACGCAGCTGTATACTGCGAATGCCATTCCCATGAGTGGTTAAGCATGGGTGCAGAACTCTTTGGAGGCGATGAGCACTACCAAAAATCTCCTGAGGACGTACCTGCAGATGAACATTACCTGCGGTCTCCTGTCTTCCTCAATGGTCGATTCGATATCCTTTCGAACTGTGACCAGTAGAGATTGTACGCGCAGAAACAACCAGCTAAATTCCTCAGGATTGTCTACTGTAGTTAGTGCGAGTGTCTTGAATACTTGCAATATGTGGTGCTCCATCTGTCGAAGGTCTTCCAGTTGCAACTGCCTGTCAAGATACGAATTGACCAGCGTCCTCAGTAGGAAGTACTGCATGAAATAATAGTTGTTTCGCATCTCGTCTTTGAGCTCTGGGCTAGCCCCTACGACAGCAGCCCACACTGTCAGTATAATCTCCTTCCGGAAGAGCAAGCAGCATTGCTGGTGGTACTGCAGCAGCATTATCATAGCCTAGTCGTTTAGGTGCAGTTCCTCCGGAATGGTATGCTACAGCTCCTGACCATACATCTGTTTGACCACAATGCTCATGACTGCGGTCATCAGTGGTCGGTGGTTGGAGAGGTTCTTCTTGCGCAAGCGGATTCGCTGGGCGAGTACATCCACACTCTACACTGTCAACTGCTATTCCGTGGTTAGTGATAGCGACTATCTTCGAACAACCTTGCCAGTCCGAAGCGGACTTGAGCAGCTCTCGGAGATACTGCGGGACACCTTAGCATTATGATTGCTGTTGAGGTTGAGCTTCTTGAAGTGTGCAGCGATCATGTAGAGCACTCTTGGTACTTGCTCCTTATCGTTGTTGTGCACGAGTGCCAACAGTTCAACTACGGCCTGGAGCATATCGTAGGAGTTACTGCGGTTCAGCAGAAGGTTCATATAGCAGAGCATGCGGCATTGCTTGACCATTCTCTCCTTGACCTGGCGTGTGTCCAGCTGGTATATGCCTGACAGCAGCTTTACCAGCAGCTTCGTGTAGCAGTTGGAATGCTCGCAGATCATGAAATGCAGGATCTGCTCGATCATCTTGAACCCTTCCGGAAGGTTTTCCTCGAGGTGCAGTTTAGCCACCAATAAGGTGACCTAGAATACTGGTTCAACCCGCTAATAAAGATCGATGACCTTGCCGTCTTCCTCGAAGTTATGCTGTAGGCGGAATTGCTCGTAGTGTTCGCGGCAACAGACCTCTGCCTTCATGGGTTCGAAGTTCTGCTCGAGGTAGTGCAGGCAGTGCTACATATTCCACAGCTGCAAACAGAACCGCGGGTCGTTTACGTAAAACGACTTGATGAGCTGCATCAACTCACGAACGACAGCCAATGCTTTGATTTCCTTAAGCTTGAACTTCCATAGCAATCCACGAAAGAACTGTTCCTTGAGTCGTGGTTCAATGATTTGATCTTTGATTGCCGCCAATAACTCAATTGCCTTGACGGTGACCCAGCGACAGTCAACTTCGCTGAGGTGAGCACCCACGACTTCGAAGAACATGCAGTTTAGGGACTACTCCTGGACGTCGGTATAGCCAGCTGTGAAGACTATCCGCACAATATCCAGCAATTCCTACAGCAGTTCGGGATAAGTGTCGTACTGGTAGAACCGCATTAGGTAGAATAATGGTAAAAGGTTGAACATTCCGCCGTGGGTGCTCACACACCGCTTGCCAGCACACCACACAGCAGTATTCTCCTGCAGCTCTCCGTGGTTGCGGCTGGTCAGTTCGAACACTACCTTACGATCGTTGACCTCAGTCAGGATGAATGGCACATACAGCAGATAAAGATTTTAGTAGAGGGACCTGTTGCAGCGCAAGAGGGACTCTATCTACTGCCAATCTCCCAACCAGAACTGGCTGTTTCGTCCGAACAGCTCCGGATTTTCAGTTTATCGGCTCAGCGCAATGCAGTTTATCCTTCCGTGGAAGTCCCTTCCAAACAGCAGTTCCGATAGTTCGTCTTGCTGGTGAATTTAGGGAATTGGCAGCTGCTCGCGCTCGTACAGCTTGTCGTTTAACCACAGCCTCAGTATGAACGACTTGGTAAACAGTTTGGACTTGAGCACGTAATCCAGTCGTAAATAGTACCAACAACCAACCTCAATTGCCTCGATGTCGATCTATTGAGTTTCACCGAACACCTTCACCACTAGGCGACTTTCCGAATTCACTGCCAAACTAAAATCGCAATCCTTGACCCTGATGTACATGAGCTCCCCATGCTGGTCAGTACTATCCACCACGAACGATAGGTGCAGTGAGAATCCTCGATTGAAACCCCACAGTGCCTTCTCGCGAAGCATTTTGATGCCACTACCCTCACCGTACATTAAGAAGTAACTGCTTGGACCGTCCTTCGGCAGCTGCGAAACAAAGCACTTCTGGCATTAGATGTTTCGGTTACCTTGAGCAGCTACGTGACTAACGAGAGTCTCGCTGGTAGGAACCTCCCATCATAGAACTCACGGGCAAGCAGGGTGGTTAGCTTCTTGAAGTTCCGACAGTTCAGCACGTACCTCGCTACGAACGGCTAGAAGAGTTCTGCAATGCGCGGTGTCTACCGTCGATCGACTTCCAGTCCAAACAGAAACTCTATGAGGTCGTCCAAAATGCTGATGCCATGACTTGCGATTTCGCAGTCACGACGCCACAGCAGCACTGAACTGCTGGGGTTGCTACGATACACCTCGGAGAGTTATTGAAGCAAAGCAAGCTAAGTCGGCCACTTGGTTACTTTCTGTTGAACTGGTTGGCTGCGGCAGCTGCTGAAGAGGATCTGCAAGATCTCGGGATTGACTACGAGACACTGCCGACGATTTTGCTACTGCTCGCGAGCTTCCAGCCTCACAAACATGCGGTCCTTGATGCGGTCGAGCTCAGGTTCCGACTTTATCATTTTCGCATTATAGCGCGGTTCGTCATGGAAGACGCAACACGGAGCAACGAATAAAGTAGCATAAGTGGATGTGATGGAATAGAGCCAGTGCTGGGCATTGAGCAGCAGGTCAACTGAACAAATCACAAAGTACCGAGGAAGCAAGCTGAACGCAACCACCATGAGGTATTGCACACCCTCGTCTAATTGCACAGCAATCGAAGCACCCGATAATATTCCACGAATGATTTTCCATTAGGAAGGGTAACCTCATTATGCTACTTAGGTTTGATAGGCTGGTGGAAAGGGTTGCTTGCACTGTCGAACAAGTACTCATCGACAAGTTGAAGGGGTTATCTTGCTACTGGCGACCTCCCGAACACTTTGCAATAGAGCTGGCTCAAACAATCTTACTCGATCTCCAGTCCCACCGCGAAAAGAGGATACAACTGCTTGAACAATAGCTGTAAAACACCAGG
>ERZ724509.857-NODE-857-length-12185-cov-3.884007_pt1 | contig 12185 bp, 8 predicted proteins | sample MGYA00376042_ERZ724509 | MGnify/ENA primary metagenome ERZ724509 (study PRJEB28724, sample SAMN07190887) | wastewater metagenome | isolation source: effluent of sewage treatment plant in Hong Hong | place: USA: Christiansburg, Virginia | collected 2016-03-01 ...
GGGCCACATCCAGCCGGGTACCCAGTACAAGCCTGCGGTTTCCAGCATCGACATCCTGCCCACCGTGGCCGCCGCCGCGGGCGCCACCCTGCCGGCGGATCGTCCCATCGACGGCGTCAATCTGCTGCCCTACCTGGGCTACCTGGTGCTGCGCTCGCTGCTGGCCGATGGGGTGGAGCCCGAAACGGTCACCGAGGCCGACTTGGAGGCCCGTCTCTATCTGCCCGAGATGCCCGACGTCGACCTGGTGGTTCGAACCTCGGCCGAGCATCGGCTCTCCAACTTCCTGCTCTGGCAGGCGAGCTACGCCGAGTTTGTGTTCACCGAGACGCTGTGGCCGGACTTTCGGGCCTGGCACCTGTACTCGGCGGTGGCCGAGTATCAGTCCCGTCGTCGACGCATGGGCGCGGCGGTTACCGGATGAGCGCAACCTGAGACCCACCACCGGTGTGAGCCCCGGGCCCCGACCGGAAAGGCCATTCGGTTGGGTTCTGTGAGGGCTGCCGGGTTGGTTGTGGGTGCGCTGATGGTGCGCCCGTAGGCTTCCCACCCATGGACCTTCACGAGCTGTCCGAGCTGTTGGCCCTACCGTCGCTGGTCTCCGACCTGGACGCACTCGAGGCGGCCATGGTGGACGTGCTGCGGGAGGCTGACACGCTCGATGCCTTGGTCGAGCCCGGCATCAGGGTGGTGACCGGAGGTGGCAAGCGCCTGCGGCCGACCTTGACGATTGCGGCGGCGGCGGTGGGCGGCGCGCCCGCCAACGATCACGTGACCGCAGCAGGCGTTGCGGTCGAGTTGGTGCAGGTTGGGTCACTCGTCCACGACGACCTGATGGACCACGCAAAAACTCGGCGAGGCGTCGAGACGGTCAACGCTCGCGAGGGGCTCAACTGGGCCATCCTGGTTGGGGACTACCTCTTGGCGGTCGCCGGCATTCAGGCGGCGTCGGTTTCTGCCGACGTGGCCCACAGCCTGGCCCGCACGATCGCCGACCTCGCCGCCGGGCAGGGCCGCGAGGTGACCCGCCAGGGTGATCCGAAGCGCAGCGTGGCCGAGTACGAGGCCTCGATTCTGGGGAAGACCGCCGCCTTGATGCGTTGTTCGGCAAAGGTCGGGGCGCAGGCGGCGGGGATGGGCCCCGCTGAAGTCGACGCGCTGGCGGCGTTCGGCGAGGGCTTCGGCATGGCGTTCCAAATCATTGATGACGTGCTTGACGTCGTGGCCACCAGCGAGAAGCTGGGCAAGCCTGCGGGCAACGACATCGGCGAGGGCGTGTTCACACTGCCGGTGATTTACGCGCTCGAGGGTGCGGAGGGCGATCGGCTGACCGAGCTTCTTGCCAACCGGACCGAGGAGGCGGCGGCAGCTGAGGCCACTGAACTGGTTCGTGGATCCGACGGGGTTCGCCAGGCGCTGGACGCGGCCAGGGACTGGAACGGCAGGGCATCAGACCTTTTGGCCGGATTCGACTCGCCGACCGCCGCGGGCCTGGCCCAACTGCCCGATCGATACCTCACCTGGGCACTCGACCGAGCGGGCTACGAACCCGCCGACTGAGACGAGCACCGTTCGTCAAGGAGCAGACCGACGCGAGGTTCGCGATCTGCGAGCGACAGGCTCCGGACTTCCCATCCCCCTGCCTGCCTCCGAGGGGCCATGGCCCCACCGGTACCATGACGGCATGGATCTCGACTCGTCCGGCTTCCCCGCCCGCCGACCCCGACGAATGCGCTCGAGCCCGGCGATGCGCCGGCTGGTGGCCGAGACCCGCTTGGGGGTGGACGATCTGGTTGCCCCACTGTTCGTGCGTGAGGGCATCACCAGGCCCCAGCCGATCGACAGCCTTCCGGGGGTCTCGCAGCACAGCCGGGACTCGCTGCGGGCCGAGGTGACGGCATTGGCCGAGTTGGGTGTGCCTGCGCTCATCCTCTTTGGCGTACCCGAACGAAAAGACGACGTCGGCTCAGGAGCATGGGACCCCGACGGGATCGTGCAACTTGCCATCGCCGATGTGAAGGCCGAGGTGGGCGACTCGATGGTGGTCATGGCCGATCTGTGCCTTGACGAGTACACCGATCATGGCCATTGCGGCGTCGTCGACGGAGCGGGCCGGGTGGACAACGATGCCACGCTCGAACTGTATGGCCGGGTGGCCAACGCCCAAGCGGCCGCCGGTGTGGACGTGGTGGCGCCCTCGGGCATGATGGACGGTCAAGTGGCCGCAATCCGGCGTGCACTCGATGGCGATGCCGCCACCGACGTGGCCATCCTGGCGTATTCCGCCAAGTACGCGTCGGCCTTCTACGGGCCCTTCCGCGACGCGGTCGACGTCACCATCGCCGACGGCGGCGATCGTCGCGGCTATCAGCAGGACCCGGCCAATGCCCGCGAAGCCGCTGAGGAACTGCGCATGGACGTCGCCGAGGGCGCCGACATGGTCATGGTGAAGCCCGCCCTCACCTATCTGGATGTGATCACCCGGGCTCGTGACCTGGTGAACGTACCCTTGGCCGCCTACCAGGTGTCGGGCGAATATGCCGCCCTGCATGCAGCCGCTCAACGGGGCTGGCTCGACCTGGAGGCCGCAGCGCTCGAGCAGTTGCTGGCCATCCGTCGAGCGGGCGCAGACTTCATCCTGACCTATTTTGCCCGAACGATGGCCGAACTGTTTGCCCAGGCCTGAACTACCTTTCGCTCTCTTTCCGCCCCGTCAGTTCCAGCTAACAAGGAGCCCCGATGACCTCCAATCACGATCTGTATCAGCGCGGGCTCAGAGTGATGCCCGGCGGGGTCAACTCGCCGGTGCGGGCGTTCCGTTCGGTCGGAGGCACCCCAAACTTCATCGCTGAGGGCCACGGTGCCTACGTCACCGACGTGGAAGGAGCGGTGTTCCTCGACTACGTGCAGAGCTACGGCGCCTCAATCGTGGGCCACGCGCACCCGAAGGTGATCGCCACCATCGAGGCGGCTGCCAAACGTGGCACCACGTTCGGTGCACCCACCGAGGGCGAGGTGCGGTTGGCGGAGACCATGGTGGGCCGAATCGATGGCCTTGAGCAGCTGCGGCTGGTGTCGTCGGGCACCGAGGCCACCATGTCGGCCATCCGTCTGGCCCGAGGCGCAACCGGCCGCAACAAGATCGTGAAGTTCGTCGGCAACTACCACGGCCATTCCGACGCGCTGTTGGCCTCGTCGGGCTCGGGCGTCATCGAGGGGTTCGACCTGGGCGAGACCTCCACGCCGGACTCGGCCGGGGTGACGCCGGGGTCGATCGCCGACACCGTGGTGGCTCCCTACAACGTGGTGCCCACGCTGGACGAGACGGTGGCCGTCGTGGTGGTGGAGCCGGTGGCGGCCAACATGGGCTTGATCGCACCTCGAGATGGCTTCCTCGAGGGGCTGCGCGACGAGTGCAACCGAGTGGGCGCACTGTTGATGTTCGACGAGGTCATCTGCGGTTTCCGGCTGGCCTTCGGTGGCGCCACCGAGTTCCTGTCGGTCACCCCCGACATCTGGTGCTTCGGCAAGGTGATCGGTGGAGGCCTGCCCGTCGGTGCCTACGGCGCGTCGACCGAGCTGATGAGTCATATCTCGCCCCTCGGCCCGGTGTATCAGGCGGGCACGCTGTCAGGGAACCCGCTGGCCACCGCAGCCGGGCTCGCTGTCTTGGAGTTGCTCACCCCAGATGCATACTCGCAGCTGGAGGACACCGCCGAGGCGCTGGCCGACGGCCTGCATCGAGCATTTTCGGACGCCGGGATCGAGGCGAGGGTGCCAAGGGTGGGCCCGTTGGTTGGGGTGTTCTTTGGCTCCGATCTGCCCGTCGACTTCGAGTCTGCACGCGCCTCGGTGTCGCTGGGCCGGTACCCACAGTTCTTCCATGGCATGTTGGATGCAGGCATCGCTCTGGCTCCCGGGCCATACGAGGTGATGTTCCCGTCCCTTGCCCACCGCCCCGAGGACATCGCCCGCACCGCCGAGGCCGCCGCTCAGGTGGCTGTGCGCATGGCAGAGGGGTCCATTTAGCCCTTCTGCTCAGTGTCTCGTCGGACAGGGTCGGATCGCTGCCGGCCGGCGATACCCTCGCAACGTCCCTGGCGGGACCACGACAATCGGGATGGGCATGCGGGATCAGGCGAGCGCCGGCAGTGAGCGCGTCAAGCAAGCTGCGGTAGGAAATCACCCATTGGCGGCGACGGTTGCGGGCACAGCCGCAGCGTCGTCGCAGCAGGTGTCCGAGGTCGGCGCGGCTTTGGGTCGGCCCCGAGCCTCGGTGGTGATCTGCACCGTTGATCGTCCGAAACTCCTACGTGAGGCGATCGCGTCCATCGTTGCTCAACGGTACGACGGTGTGATCGAAACCCTCGTCGTGTACGACGGCACCGCACCCGATACCTCGCTCAACGTCAACGACGCTCGTCGCCCGGTGACCGTGCTGAGAAACACCCATCGCCGGGGGCTCCCGGCGGGCCGGAACTGTGGGGCGGAGGTGGCGACCGGGGAGTTTCTGGGCTTTTGCGACGACGACGACACCTGGTTGCCAGACAAGACCGAGACCCAGGTGGCGTTGCTGGAGCGTCGCCCCGAGGTCGACGCTGTGGTGTGCGGTCTGCTGGTGGACCACCTCGGCACGATCACCGAACGGCCGCTCCTCACCGAAGCGGTCACGATGGGCGACCTGCTGGACGATCGCATGATGGAGGTGGAATTCGTCACCACCATGGTGCGCCGTGATGCGTTCCTCGACCCCGACCGTCTCGGTGGCGCCGACGAGGAGATCCCCGGCGGCTACGCCGAGGACTACGAGTTTGTACTGCGCGCCGCGCGGCGCCATCCGCTGCCCACCACCCGGTCCCCGTTGGTGTGCAAGGGGTGGGGGGGAGGGTCGCTGTTTGCGGAACGCTGGCGGACGATCGACACCGCCCTGGGGTACCTGCTGGAGCGGTTCCCGGAGTTCGTTGACCATCCGAGGGGGCATGCCCGCGTGCTGGGCCAGCGAGCATTCGCTGCGGCTTCGGCGGGCAACCGCGTCGAGGCCAGGCGGCTGATCCGCGCCGCGCTCGCCGCCGACCTGCGCCAGCCGCGGGCCTGGTTGGCCATCGGGGTGTGGGCCCGACTGGTGCCGCCGGGGCGGGTGGTCGCCGCGTTGAATCGTCGTGGTCGGGGACTATGAGCAGGCATGGCGGTGGCACACGATCGGCCGAGTCGCTTGACCAGCGTGGACCGGTCACGGAGCGGGGAGCCCGCACGCAGGTGTTCAGCGACGATTCGGTCGCGGTATTGGGTGACCTCCTGGGGCTTCGACCCGTCGCCGTCGCAAGCGACGACGAAACGCATCGGGCGTTTCCCACCGCCGCGAACCCGAGGTTTTACGTACCGACCGAGACCCGCCGAGCGGCCGCAGCCAGTTGTCTGGCCTACAACCGCCTTCGGCCCCCGGCGGTTGCCCGCCGAAGGGCGGTGGTTGGTTGGGGCCTGGGCAGCGGTGTGCTCCAAAGGGTTCAGGGCACTGCGATGACCAGCGGGCCGCCCACCGGACGTTTTGCGGGCGCCGACGAGCAGTTGGTTCCCCTGCTGCATGAACTGGCTCGACGGCTTGGACGTGACGATCTGAGCTTCGCCACCTCGCCCCGCAACGTGGACCCGTTCTGGACGCCAACGCTGCAGCTCTTCGCCTTGGACGGAACGCCGGTGGCTTACGCCAAGGTGGGCTGGACCGAGCTCACGCGTGCCCAGGTCGAGACTGAGGCGGACGTGCTGCATCAACTGGTACGACGAAAGCGCAGCCAGTTCGCCAGTCCAACGCTGCTGGAACGCTTCGAGTGGGGCGACACGGTGGTCTCGGTCACCGCGCCGATGCCCGCCGACGTGGTGCGCATGTCGGTTGACGACGGGCTTCGACCCGAAGCGCTTCTCGAGGTCGCCGGCCTGGATGGGCCACCGCGGCTCCAGGCGTTCGCGTCGTCGGGTGGAGCCACCTGGGCTGACGCACTGGTCGCGGCACGGCCCGCAGGCCTGGATTCGGCGAGGCGCGACGCTTGGGACCGGTTCGCCGATGCATGGAAGCGTGCCGCCGAGCTGATCGCTGACCTCCCGGTGCCACTGGGCCGATGGCACGGCGACTGGGTGCCATGGAATCTGGCGTGGTCGGGCGCCTCGCTGTGGGTGTGGGACTGGGAGTACTCGGGGGCTGACCGGCCGGTTGGCCTCGACGCCTATCACTGGCATTACCAGCAGCTGCACGTCACCGGGTCGGTCGACGTGGCGAGGGCGCTCCAACGGTCGAGGATTCTTGGGGCTCAAAGCCTCGATTCCCTGGGGGTGGGTGCCGATACGGGGCAGGTGGTGGCTTGTGCTCACGTCTTGGAACTGGCTGCGAGGTTGATCGATGCCGCCCGAGCAGGGGCGCCCGGCCACCTCGAGGCGCTCGGTGACCTGCCTGTGTTGTGCGATGAGCTGGTGAACTGCGCCAAGGCCGCAGCTGGGGGAGGGGAGCGGTGAGGTGGCCGCCGTCTCGTGAACTTGAGATGGACATGGCGCTCGGCGCCGGTCCCAATTCGGCATTGCTCCCGCCGCCGGTGATGAGGCACGAACCTGGCCACTCGGGTCCGCAGCCCGCGCCAGGCGTGCAGGCCGTATTCGGCGAGATCCATGTCGAGGTGCAGTCGGATCTTGACCAAGGCGGCGGTCGCGGTCATCTCCCAGATCGGGAGATGGGCTCCCTCGGCGGGGTGGCACGCGGCGGCGCGCTCAACCTGGTGGCCGCCGTGGTGTACGGCGCTGCCAACTTTGCGCTCCTGTGGGTGCTCAACCATGAACTTGGTACGGAGACCGCCGGTGTGGCGCTGGTGGCCATCGCCGCGTTCAACATCCTGGCTCGTGTCGCCGAGCTGGGGTCGGCAACGGGGTTGATCCGTTGGATCTCCCGCCTGCGCGCCGTGCACGCGGTGGACGTCATCCCCAAGATGATGGCCGTCAGCCTGGTGCCGGTGGTGGGCATCAGCCTGCTGTTCGCCTGGCTGATGGGGGCACAGTCGACGTGGTTGGCCGACCTATTCGCCAACGGTACGGGCGTGCCCCAGCTGGCCCGGGTGTTCTTGGCGTTGGCGCCGCTGCTTCCACTGGCCGTGATCGAGACGGTGTTGGTGAGTTCCACCCGCGGCTACGAGGTGATGTGGCCCCAGGCCGTGATTGAGAAGATTGGACGGGCGTTGTTGCTGCCGGTCGTTGTCCTTCTCACCACCAGGCTGGGTGGCGATGTGGTCGCTGTGGCTCGCGTCTGGGCTTTGACCAACCTGGTGGCTCTGATTCCGGCGGTCGTCGTGTCGCGGCGCCTGCTTCAAGCGGCCCGTTTGACGCCCGACGAACCCCGTATGGCCAGCGTCGCCTCGGGAGCGGACTCGCCCCATGGTGGCCCGAGCTTTAACCGAACGTCGTGGCCGGCCATCGCCAAGGCATTTTGGGCATTCAGCGCTCCGCGTGCCGCCGGGCAGACCTTCGAGGTGTCGATCGCCTGGATTGACACGCTGCTGGTGAGTGCCCTGGTGTCCACCCAGGCGGCCGGTGTCTACGCTTCGGGCACCCGGTACGTGGTGATTGGCGCCTTCATCTCCGAGGCGATCATGCAGGTGGTTGGCCCCAGGGTTTCGAGCCTGATGGCCAGGCATCGTGGCCGTGCCACCTCGCACCTGGTTCGTACCGCTGCGGGTTGGCAGACGGCGCTCACCTGGCCGATCTACCTGGTGGCGATCGGGTTCGCCCCGGTGTTGTTGGGGGTGTTCGGCCCGGAGGTGTTGGCAGCCCAGGGAGCCCTGATCGCACTCTCGCTCGGCCTGATGGCGTTCTCCCTGTTCGGTCCGGCGGGATCGGTCATTCTCATGGGGGGCAAGAGTTCCCAGGCCATGGGAAATGCCGGTATCGCCGTCGTCTTCAACCTGGTCGGAAACCTGGTGCTCATCCCCCGGCTTGGCATCACCGGGGCCGGGGTCATCTGGGCGCTCACCCTGGTGCTGCTGGTGGTGTTGCCGGCCTGGCAGGCCCACCAGCGGATGGGTTTGAACATGATCAGCCGCCCCGCAGCGTGGAGCGCCGGTCTTGCCACCGCCTCCGTTGGCGTCGTCACGTTGCTCTGTCGGGTGTCGTTTGGTGCAACCTGGCTCGGCCTCATCGTGGCCGTTGTGGGTGGCACGGTCACCTTCGTCGGGTGTGTGTGGCGGTTCCGAAGTGAGACCGGATTGGACCGGTTGCTCCCCGGTCGGGCGCAGTCTCGACACGGTCGGCTGCCGGCCCGACTTCGTTCCGAGGCGGCCACGCGTCCGCTCACGGCACGCTCAACCAGCGAGCGGGTCGCCCCGGCGCGGCCGGCGACTCTTGCTGCCAACCCCCGACCATCAAGGGAGGCCGTCGTGGACGGTGAAGACACCCCAACCCTGGCCGACTATCTCGGCCTGGCCCGTCGACGGTTTGTCATCATCGCGATGGCCGGCGTGCTTGGAGCGCTGTTTGGTCTGGCCTACCTGGCCAAGGCCGAGCCCGGCTACCAATCCACTGCTCGAATTGTGTTGGAACAGGCACCGACCGCGCCAGGAAGCTCCGGCACCGGCGGGATCAGCCCGGTCGCCACGCTCACCGCCACTCAGAAGAGCATCCTGCGCTCCGACGAGGTGGCACAGCGCGCCGCTGAACTGTTGGGCGACGACGTGTCGGCCGACCAACTCCGGGACCACTCCTCGGTCACGGTACTTCCCGACAGCCTGGCGTTGGACGTCAGCTATCTGGCCGACGATCCGGCGGCGGCACAGGCTGGAGCGCAGGCGCTGGTCGACAGCTACCTGACACTTCGCCAAAAGCAGGAGGAATCCCGACGATCCCGCGTGATCAATGGGCTGGACCAGCAGGTGAAACTGCTTGACGACCTGGTGCTCGCCACCTCGCGCCGACTGGAGGATGTCGACCCCGAGAAGAACCCCACCAAGGCGACCGTGCTCTCCGCACAGCTCAACTCACAGTTGAGCGAACAGAGCAACCTGAGGGTGGAGAGATCGGGGTGGCAGTCCATGGACAGCACCACGGGCAACGTGGTCAGTCCCGCAACCCTGCCGGTGGACAGCACCAGCCTGGGGGCACCTGTGGTACTCGTCGGGGTTGTCGCCGCAGCCTTGGTTGTCGGGTTCCTCGTGGCGCTCATTCGTGACCGCACCGACCCAAGGGTCCACAGCAGCCAGGACATCCAGGAACTGGTCGGGGCCACCCCGGTCAACGTGATCACCACCGACGATGATGCCGACGATGACAACAAGGAGTGGTTTGGTGAGTGGTACGGACGCGCCGCCAGCCGCCATGCCCCCGGGGTGGAGGTGGCCGGCAACGGCAACGGTGCCGAGGCCGAGAGCTACCGTCGCCTGGCCCTCCGACTGGGAGGCTGGGAGGGCCCGGGGCCCAGGTTCCTCCTGGTGACGTCAGCGGGTTCTGCCCCCGCTGAGGAGGTCGCAGCGAACCTGGCCGTCACCCTCGGCCGCGAGGGCAGCCGGGTGCTGTTGATCTGGTCGAACCTGCGCCAGGACACGTTGGGTGCCTACTTCTCGGTCCCCCGAGGGCCCGGGCTCGGTGAGGTGTTGGCCAACACGGCCAGGCTGGAGGACGCCGTGCTGGAAATCCCCGGTTGTCAGGGCCTCTACCTGTTGCCGGTGGGGTCACGCGCGGAGGCACGCGATCAACTGTTCCGCTTCTCGGGCCTCAAGGACGCGTTGACCGACCCCAATGGGGTCGCCTTCGATCAGGTTGTTCTGATCGCGCCTTCGCCCACCGATTACGCCGACGCTCTTGCTTTGGCACCGCAGGTGGACGGCGTGCTGGTGACCGTCGAATCGGAGTCGGCCGACCGCAAGGAACTGACTGCCACCGTCGAGAGCCTCCGTTCCATCAACGCGCACCTCTCCGGTGTGGTGGCACTGTGACCGCACGATGCGCAACCTCGGGTTCGATGCCGAGCCGCCACGCCTGCGCGCCGAGGGTCTGACGGTGGCGATTCGTCGCGGCCGAAAGCGTCCGGACGGCACCGAGGCGTTGGTGATGTTGGTGACGTCCTCCGGTGGGCACCTCTCCCACCTGCTGGAGCTGAGTGGGTTCTGGCAACGGCACCGGCGGGTGTGGGTCAGCTTCGACTTGCCTGATGTCGTGTCGCGGTTGCGGGGCGAGGAGGTCGTGTGGGCGCATCACCCGACCGCGCGCAATCTGCCCAACCTGGCTCGCAACCTGGTGATGGCCTGGCGGGAACTGCGGCGCCGGCGGCCCGACCTGATCGTGTCCACCGGTGCGGGTGTGGCGGTGCCCTTCTTCTGGCTGGGTCGGTTGATGGGGATCAAGACCGCCTACCTGGAGGTGTATGACCGCATCGACTCGACGACGATGACCGGCCGCCTCGTGCGTCGGGTCAGCGACGCGGTGTTGGTGCAGTGGCCGGAGCAGGGTTCGCTCTATCCGAACGCTCAGGTGATGGGCACGATCTGGCCCGATGCGCCGATCGTCGCCGTCAACCCACGCGGTCCAAACGGGGCTGAGGACGACGTCGCAATGCGCCGCGCCGGTTCACACCCGGCATTGGTTGTGGTCACGGTGGGCACCGACAGCCACCGGTTCGGTCGGCTGGTGACATGGGCCGGCCGCTGGGCCGACGATCATGCCGACGATGCCCGGGTGGTGATTCAGCGAGGCACCGCCCCGCATCCAGGTGGGGTCGCGTACTGCCCGGAGGCCTTGGACTTTGACGAACTGTTGGATCTGATGTCCCGTGCGGATGCGGTGGTGTGTGCTGCGGGGCCGGGCACCGTGATGGATGCGTTGCGTGCCGGGGTGAAGCCGCTGGTCGTGCCGCGCAACGACGAGATGGGTGAGCACGTCGATGGGCACCAGGTGGCGTTTGCCAAGGTTCTCGTAGAGCGGGGCGTGACGCTTGGTGCCAATACCGAATCCGAACTGCGAGCCCAACTTGACCGTGTGATGGTCCAACCTGGTTGGTGTTCGGTGACACCCCTGAGCTCGGCCCCAACGCCAGGGGGGATTCGCATCTCTGCCGCCTTGGAGGCGCTGATGTCGCCGGTACCGCATGACACGGTCGCCCATCGTGGCTGAGCGGCGCCGGTCAGGCGCGGAACCTGTGCCGGTCCGGGTCGAGTGCTTCGAGCATGCCGCCCGTTCGCAACCGCGACCGCCTGGGAACACCACATGGTCATTGGCGTCCCAGCGAAGGCGCAGCACCGATGAGTGCTCGGACCGTTCGTTCAGTGCCCGGAGGTATCTGTCCATCGGGTGGCCCGTGGCCTTATGGTCGCTCGGCATGCCGGTGTTGTGGCTGCTTGGCCTGTACCCGTTCGTGTGGGTGCTGCCGGCAGTTGCGTTCGGGCCGGTGATCCTGGCTCGACCGTCCCGCTTCCGAGTGCCCACCGGCGCTGTTGCTCTGAGCGGGTTCCTCGTCATCGTGGGGCTCTCGGGAGTCCATATCGAAGAGGCCCAGGGGCTGATGCTGTTCGGTTACCGCTGGGTGATCATGGCCTCGCTCTGGGCCTGCCTCGTGTGGTTCGCAAACGTTCCCCGCCAACGCCTGCCGACCCAGGTGGTGCAGTACTGGCTGGGGTTGATCTTCGTCGGCTGTGTCGGGTTTGGTTATCTGGCGTTGGTTGCGGGCACGTTCACCGCACCGAGTGGCCTGCAGCTGATCCTGCCCGAGGGTGTCGCCACCAGCGGGTTCATCGATTCCGTCAGCAGCCTGCGCTTGGCGGAGGTCACCAACTATTTGGGTTACACCCTGGCCCGCCCCTCGGCGCCGATGGCCTTCGCCAACGGCTGGGGTTCCACCATGGGCCTGACCCTCCCGTTCTTTTTCGGGGCATTCACCACTGGCACGGCGGCGTCGCTTCGGCCAGGTGATGCTGGCGCTGTCGACCGTGCCGACGGCGTTCTCGTTCAATCGTGGTCTGTGGATGTCCATCGCAGTGCTGTTCGTCTACTGGGCGGCCCGCCGGGCGATGAGCGGCGATTGGACCGGTGCGAAGGTGGCGGTTGGCCTGGCGGTGGTGGTGGCGCTGCTGTTGGCCTTTTCGCCATTGGGTGACCTCGTGTTCACCAAAATTGAGACTGCGACGGATTCAAACGAGTCGCGGGCCACGCTGTACGTGGATGCCTGG
>ERZ724509.860-NODE-860-length-12167-cov-5.372028_pt1 | contig 12167 bp, 12 predicted proteins | sample MGYA00376042_ERZ724509 | MGnify/ENA primary metagenome ERZ724509 (study PRJEB28724, sample SAMN07190887) | wastewater metagenome | isolation source: effluent of sewage treatment plant in Hong Hong | place: USA: Christiansburg, Virginia | collected 2016-03-01 ...
CGCCCGTTCCGCCCGTGGAACCATTCCGCGGAACCGTGGAACCCCGAGTGGAATCGGGTGGAATGAACGAGCCAACAAACGTGCCAACCGGAGCGATTACCTCGCGCGCGCGACCCGGCGAGGCGCCGCAGGGCCCCCCGTTGAGCCGGTACGCAACCGCCGTGGCCGCGTGCGTCGAGCTGATCATGGACAGCCGCTGGCGCGCCGGGCACGTCGACGCCCTCGCGCAGAAGTACGGGCTCGCGAAGAGCAGCGCCCGGTCGGCGCACGCCGAGGCGGTCCGGCACATCCAGCTCAACATGGGGGACTACGTCGCCCGGCAGGCGGTGAGCGCCTCCTACGTGACGCAGCAGCGGGACGACGCGAAGGCGCAGAGCCGGACGGCGATGCGGCACGCCGAGCGGTGGCGCGGGCAGGAGACCGAGGCGCAGGCGGCGGCCGACAAGCTGACCGGCCCGGAGCGGTTCGCCGCGCTCGACCAGGCGGCGCGCTTCGGGCTGCTCGCGACCAAGTACGACCTCGCGGCGGAGAAGTGGTCGGCGCAGGGGCTGGCGCACCAGCGGCACCTCGACGACGTGCTGTGCCTGCGCACGCCGAGCCTGACGCAGGTGAACGTCGGCGGCGGCGGTGACGGGCTGGCGCTGCTGGAGAAGTTCGGCGGTTTGCTGGCGGAGCGGTTCCGCGATCGGCCCGACGTGCTGCGGGAGATTGAGGCGGCGGTGTCCGCGGCGTCCGGTGGCGGCGACATCATCGACGCGACGGGTGAGGCTGCCTAACTTTTCACGCGCGCGCGGTATACCACCGCCGCGAAACGTGATACGCGGGATGTGAGGCCCTCGGCGGCTTCGCTCTTCGGGCGCTCAAGCCCGGGCCGTCCGTGGCTCATGGAGCTTTGCTCTTGAAGTACCGCGACCGCATCCTTGGCACCGTCCGCGTCCGCGGCGACCGGCTGCTCCCGCACCCGAAGAACTGGCGCGTTCACCCCGAGAACCAGCGCGACGCGATGCGCGGGGTGCTCGCCGACCTCGGCGTGGCGCGCAGCCTGACGGGCGTTCCCGCGAACCCCAAGGCGCTCGCGGAGGTGCGGGCGCTGGAAACGCAGGGCGAGCGCGACGCGTGGCTGCGGCGCTTCGAGGCGGGAACGGGCGACATCCTCCTGCTCGACGGCCACCTCCGCGCCGAGGAGATCCGCGACCAGCCGCTGCCGGTGGAACTGCTCGACCTCGACGAGCGGGAGCAGGCGGAGCTGCTCGCGACGTTCGACCCGATCGGCGACCTCGCGACGGCGGACCGGACGAAGTTCCTGAGCTTGGCGGAGGACTTCAACAGCACCAACCCGGCGATCATCGCGCTCGTGGCGGACCTCGCGGCGATGAAGTTGGGCGGTCTACCCGGCGACGGCGAGGCGGGGGACGACGGAGGCGCCCCGGACGGCCCTGTGCCGGACAGCAACTACAAGGAGCAATACGCCGTCATGGTCGTCTGCGAGAACGCCGACCACCAGCAGGAGATGTACGAGAACCTCTCTCAGCAGGGCTTCAACTGCAAGGTGGTCGTGACGTGAGAATCGAGGTTCGCAACCGCTGCACCGACTTCACGAGTTACCGCGCCGCGCGCGTGAAGTCCCTCTTCAACGTCGACACCGGCGCCAACTTCGAGCACACCGCGGACCTCCCGATCGATGACAACGAGTGGAAGGTCGGGCTCGTGGTGGGGCCGAGCGGCTCCGGCAAGACGAGCATCGGGCGCCGCATCTTCGGCGACGCCGCGGCCATCTACCAGCCCGAGTGGCCCGCCGACGTTCCGCTCGTGGACGCGGTGTCACCCAAGGGCGACTTCGACACCGTGACCGGGGCGCTCGCCGCCGTCGGCCTCGGCACGGTGCCGACGTGGCTGCGCCCCTACCCCGTGCTCTCCAACGGCGAGAAGTTCCGCGCCGACCTCGCGCGGCTCATCTGCGAGGCGCCGCCCGTCGTGGTCGTGGACGAGTTCACGAGCGTCGTCGACCGGCAGATCGCCAAGGTCGGAGCGCTCGCGTTTCAGAAGGCGTGGCGGCGCACGGGCGGCAAGGCCGTGCTGCTCTCCTGCCATTACGACATCATCGATTGGGTCGAACCGGACTGGGTGTACGATACCGCGACGGGTAAGTACACAGGGAGGGGTCTTTGGCGACGCCCAAAGATTCAGCTCGATATCTGGCAGACGGACTGGCGTTATTGGCACCTTTTCGAGCCGCATCATTATCTGAAGCTCCCGAAGATGGTTGCGGCCACGAACTACGTCGGAGTGGTCGACGGCGAACTTGTGGCGCACATTGCCGTTACCACCACGGCGGGGCTCAAAGAAGCGAGAGCGTGTCGAATGGTCGTCATGCCCGAGTGGCAGGGAGCCGGCATCGGGATGCGGTTCTTGAACGCCGTGTGCGAGGCTTGGATGCGAGGCGATAACAGGTACTCAATCAAGGTCCGGTCGCTGTTTCACACGTCGCACCCCGGCCTATGCGCCGCGCTCCGGCGGGACGCGAAGTGGCGCCAAGTAACGGCACACACGCACGGGGATAACAAGAAACGGAGCGAAGCGAGCGTCCGTAAGAGCGGTGGCATCAACGTCGGCTACGGAGGGCACTTCCGCGCCGTGCAGGGCTTCCGCTACTACGGCCAAGCCGGCATTGACGCCCGCGCGGTGGCATCGTGAAGCGCCTGCAATCCCCCTTCGTGGTCATGCCGCTCTGGTCGGCCGTTGCCGCCGTGCTCCTCGCGCGGTGGCCGTCGTGGTGGGCTCTCGCGGGCTTCGCGGCGTGGCCGGTCGTCGAATACGTCGCGCATCGGTGGGCCATGCACGGGCTCGCCCGGATCGCGCCGCGCGCCTACAAGCGCGTCCACGGCGTTCACCACCTCTACCCGCGCGACCTCTCGCACTTCACGATCCCGATTCCGATCGCCGCCGTCGTGGTCGCCGGGCTCTGCGCCGCGTCGTGGGCCGTTGGCGCCCCGCTGTCGGTCGTGGGCGGGCTCCTCGCGGCGTTCGTGCTCTACGACCTTGCCCACCTCGCCGCGCACGGCTTCGCGCCGTTCCCGTTCGCCCGTGCGCTTCGGCGCCACCACGCGCGGCACCACGCCGACGACGCCCGCAACTTCGGAGTCACCACGTCATGGATCGATCGGCTTCTCGGGACGCGCGCGCCGTGAGGCCGCTGGTTGTCATTGACGCCGCGGCCGACGGTGCCGAGGCGGTCTATCGCGAGGCGCTCGCCGACGGGGCTGCGGTGGCTGTGCATGGCGCCGCGCCGTGGGCGCTCGACGGCGACGCGGTCGACGTTGGGACGGCGGCGTTCCTCGCGCTCTATGCCGACCGGGTCGTCGGCGGAGGGTTGCCCGCCCGCCTCGCGTAGCCCATTCTCCCCGGATGCGAGGTGACGCGGAGTGAGAGCACAGCCAGGGATGACAGCGGCGCTGGCCGCCTTTCGAAAGGGCCTGACGGGGGCGGTGCCGGAGCCCTCCGTGCTCGCCGGCCGCGCCCTCGGCCTCGCCGGCCCGCTCACCCTCGAAGCGCTCGTGTGCGACCCGTCACTCGGCGCGCTCACGGCGTCGCCGACCCAGAAGGCGCTCGTGCGCGCGCTCGACGGGCAGCCGGTCAACGACGTGCTCACGCCGGACCAGATGCGGTTCCACTTCGCGATGGAGCGACTGCCGAGCGGGCGCCCGCGGCTCGCCTACCTCCGCACAGGCGTGCGCGCCGGCAAGACCCTGATCTCGGTCCTGGCCCTGCTGCTGTCGGTCCTGACCTGCAAGTACCGGCGCCCGGCGAAGCCCGAGCTTGGAGAGATCGCGGGCGCGGACGGCATGGTCGGCGTGCGCCCCGGCGAGCTGGTGCGCGCGGTCATCGTCGGCCCGAAGAAGGGCCTCGGGCGCTCGCCGCTTCAGCACCTCATCGGCACCATGCAGGCGTCGCCGATGCTGCGGCCGCTCTTCGCCAGGCCGCCGCTCACGGAGTCTTGCACCATCCGTCGGCCGGACGGACACGAGGTATTGATCGAGCTTGTGGCTGCGGACGCGGGCGGCGCAAACCTGCGCTCGACGTGGCTCGCGGGCGCCATGTTCGACGAGGCCGACTTCCACGACTCAGAGGACGCCGCGGTCAACCTCTCCGAGGAGCTGCGCGCGGCGCGCCCCCGCATGCTGGCCGGCGCACAGATCCTTGTGCCGTCGTCGCCGTGGGCGGAGGGCAGCCCGTTCGACAAGCTGTTCACGGACGCCTTCAAGGACCAGCTCTCGAAGGGCGAGCTTTCGTTCCACAGCGACTCGCTGTCCATGAACCCGACCCTCGACCGCGACGACATCGCCGCGGAGCGCGCGAAGGACCCGGACAACGCCGCGCGCGAATACGACGCGGTGCCCTACGGTGCGGGCGCGGAGCTGTTCTATCCCGAGGACGCCATCCGGGCGTCGTTCACGCAGGCCGAGGAGCACAACCGGGACGCGACCGGCAACCGGGTGGAGATCCTCGCGCCGAACCCGATGCGCGCGCACGCAGCCGGCGGCGACCTCGGCTTCCGCAAGAACAGCTCGGCGCTCGCCATCTCGAGGTCGGAGGGCGGACGTGCGCGCCTGGCGTTCCGCTTGGAGCTCCGCCCGCAGAAGGGCGCGTCATTGAAACCGTCCGAGGTCGTGCGCGAGTTCGCGTTCTGGTGCATGCGCTACGGCGCCCCGGCGATCGTCGGCGATCTGCACTACGCGGACACGGCACACGAGGAACTGGCGAAGCTCCAGCGCGCGCTGCGGGAGCCCGAGAAGGCCGACGCCGAGCAGCGCGAGTGGGTCGCTCGCGTGAAAGCGGACCCGTTCGCCAAGGACGCCAAGGTGCCGACCTACATCGAATGGGGCACCGACCAGAAGCACGTCGCGGACGTCCACACCGAGATGCGCCGCCGCATGCAAGAGGGGCTCGTCGAGCTGCCCGCCGACGACCGCATGCGGGAGCAGGCGCGCGAGACGAAGAAGAAGGCCAGCGGCGGCGGCAACATCTCCATCCTGCTGCCGAAGAAAGGCACGGCGCACGGCGACCTTTGGGGCTCCGTCGTCATTGCGAGCACGGAGATCGAACTGGTAGCGCGCGAGATACCGCCGCCGCCAGAGTCCGCGCCAAGCCAATGGGCTAGTGCCGGGCGCGGCTTCCGTTGATCATTGCGCACCAAGGCCAACGCTAACGCCTTCCGATCTAGCCAATCGGCGAGCGTCGTTTTGATCATTGCGCACCCTCAAAACAGCCTAGATTTTCCCATGCTGCGCGCGTCGCTTCGCCCGCTCCGAGCGGCGCAGCGCGGTCTGGCAGGATAGCGCAGCGGAAGCGCGTCGGGCTTCGGCCTGAAGGTCCCTGGTTCGATCCCAGGTCCAGCCCCTAGTCGTCGCCGGTGTCCGCAAGGCCCGGATCGCGGGTGTGAATCCCGCCTCGTTGTGAGCGCTTCGGGCGCTGTGAGCGAGCCACAGCGGCGGGCCGCTAACGACACCCATTTACCCGGCGCAGAGCCGCACCACGGAGATTCCAATGGCCGACACCTACGGCGACGCCCTCGCCATCGAAGTCGCGAAGCGCATCGGGCGCTCCGTGGCCACCGTCACCGCGCTGAACGCGCTCCCCGCCGACGAGCGCGTCGACGGCCGCGTCCACGTGGTCACCGCCGACAACAGCCTGTGGGCCTACCGGCTCTCGGACAACACCTTCATCCCGGCCGGCGTCGGGCAGGGCCCCGGCCCCGAGTGCGTGCAGGAGTTCACCAACCCGGCGGCGGCGGATGCCGCAGGCCTGAAGGCCGCGACCGCCATGACGGTGTCGCCGCTCACCATCCTGACGGCGTCGCTGCTCGCGCCCGGCATTGCGGCCCTGCTCGCGTACCCGCGCAACCTCACCTTCACGACCGCCGGCGGTACCGCCGCGGACGCCCCCGCGACCGTGCTGATCACCGGCACGGACATCAACGACGCAGCCCTCACCGAGACGGTGTCGCTCGCGCAGACCGCCACGATCGCCGCTGGCGTGAAGTGCTTCAAGACCGTCACGAGCCTCGCGTTCGCGGCGGCCGACGGCACCGGCGCGACCGTGGCGATCGGCTTCGGCGCGGTGTTCGGCCTGGCCAAGAAGGCCAAGGTCCGGGCGGGCGGCGTCGCCGTGAAGCAGGAGATCGCCGTCGGCGTCCCTGTCGCGACCGGCACCTTCGTGATCCCCGCCACGAGCCCGCCCAACGGCAGCTACGCGCCCTCGACGGCGCCGGACGGCTCGCGCGACTACGCGATCTACTTCGAACGCGACCTCTCCTGATCCAGATGGCGAGCTTCTACCCGTCAGGAACCCATGCGTGGGAGCGACGCTCGGCGTTCGGCAACCTCGTGGCCGAAGCGAAGGCGCTGCTCGGGCCTGACGGTGCCACGGCTGCGTCGCCCGTCGATCAAGCGGTGAAGCCGGTCGTGAAGGATGACGCCTGCGGTCATTGTGGCGCTCGCGAGTTCGTCGCCGAGCATTGCCGCTACTGCGGCACCAAGCACTGATCCCATGGCCGAGCCTACCGCCGCGCGCGGCTTTCTCGCGTCGCTCGTCGAGCCGCTCCTGCGCTCGGTGGCGGGCAGGCTCACCGGCCCCCCGACGGAGGTCGAGCGGCAACGCCCCCTCTCGCAGCAGCTTCTTTACGTCGGCGTTCAATCGCCCGACGACGTGGCCGCGCTCATGCGGCTCGCAGATACCGGGTACATGTACCGGATCTGCGACTTCTTCGAGGAGCAGAGAAACAGGGACTGCCACCTCAACACCGTCGCCTACCGCCGCGAGCACGCGCTCTCGACGGTGGGCTGGCAGATGGTGCCGGCGAGCGACAAGAAGCGCGACCTCAAGATCGCCGCGTGGGTCGAGGACGCGCTCAAGCGCATGGGCGACGTCGAGCACCGCGAGGCGCGCGCGCAGGGCCTGGAGCTGCGCCCCTTCGCCGACCTCATCGTTCACCTGAACGGCGCCCCGATCCACGGCTACGCCGCCAGCGAGCTGCTCTACAGCAAGGTCGCCGGGCGCATCGCCCCGGCCGGCGCTCTCCCGATGGGCGCGCGCCGATTCGTGTACTCGCAGACCGACGGGTCGCTTCGCCAGTGGGACGCGCTGGGCTCCGACGTGAGCTACCCCGGCAAGGACCTCCTGCGGGACTACCCCTCTGGCCGGTTCATCGTCCACCGCCCGCGCGTCAACGGCGCCGCAGGTCCGCGCGAAGGTCTCCTGCGCCCGCTGACGTGGGCGAGCATGTTCCGCACCTGGGACATCGGCGACTGGATCAAGCTCGCCGAGTTGGCCTGGAAACCCTACCGCTGGGGCACCTACGAGCCCACCGCGGGCACCGACGACATCAAGGCGCTCGACCGGGCGCTGCAGCTCCTGATGTCGCACGGGTGGACGCGCATCTCCGAGCGAACGAAACTCAACATCAAGTTCCCCGAGAACACGGCCTCAGCCGGCGGCGGGCAGCACGAGGCGCTCGCCCGGTTCCTTGCCGAGGAGATGAGCAAGGCCGCGACCGGCCACACGCTCACCGTCGAAGAGGGCAAAAAGGGCACGGCGCGCACCGCCTCGACAGGCGAGCACGTCGCCCACGGCATCCTCGAGATCGACGCCCGCGCCGAAGAGGGGACGATCCAACGCCACCTCGTCGCGCCGCTCGTTCGCGCCAACTTCGGCAACGTGCCGATGCCGCGCTTCGTCTTCGTGACGGAGCTCGGCGCCGACGTGACGGCCCTCGCGAACGCGATCGTGGCGCTCGTCGAGAAGGCTGGCCTCAAAGGCATCTCGGCCCGCTGGGTCCGCTCGCTCCTTGGTGCCCCCGAGCCCGACGAAGGCGAGGAGGTCCTGGGCGGCGTGCTCTGGACGCCTCCGACGGAGACGGCCGCGGAGCAGGAAGAGCCGCTCCCGGAGCCGGCCAACGACAACGAGCCGGACGTCAGCGAGAAGGCCATGCGCGGCGCCCTGCGGAACTACCACCTTGACCGCGTGCTTGTGGCCGCGGGGATGCGGAGAGCGGCGTGAACCGAATGCGCGCTCTCAGCTTCATCGGTGCTCCGGCGCCAGAGAAAGACCCCATGGGGAACACCAATGGACGACAGGCTCAAAGCGCGCGCGGATGCGGACCTGAAGGCGAGCGAGATCCCGTCGCGCACCGACGTGGAGAAGATGCGGACGCGCCTGCTCTGTACGTGCGGACTGCCGAAGTGCGCGCAGTGCGCCGCGAGAGCCGAAAAAGTCCGAGCAACGGGGAATCGCGCTCCGTCGTCGTCGTCGACTTCGTAGCGAGCACCGAGATCAAGGACTCGCACGGCTCGATCATCAAGAGCAACTGGCGCCTCGGTCGTTTCAACGCGAACCCGGTGCTGCTCTGGATGCACGGGCGCTGGAGCGACATTCCCGCCGTCGGCAACGTCGAGGGTCTCACCAAGGAGGCCGGCGGCCACTGCGGACGGGCCGTATTCGACGACACCAGCGAGTTCGATCGCGAGGTGGCCGCGAAGTACGAGAAGGGAGTCCTGAAGGGCTTCTCGATCGGTTTCTACCCCCACGACGCTCGTTTCGAGACGCACGACGGCGAGGAGATCCTGATCCTCGACGACATCGAGCTGCTCGAAATCTCGTGCGTGAACGTGCCGAGCAACCCGGAGGCCCTCGCGAAAGAGGCGCGCTCCTGGGACGCGCTCCGCTCCCGCGCTCGCGCCGCCAAGACTCCCACCCCGCCGGCTCCCACCACCCCGCGCGCCACGCCCGGCGCTCCCAAGGACCAGACCATGAAGACTCTCACCATCAACGTGCGCGCGCACCGCGCTGCCTCCGCCCCGCTGCCCTGCCCCGCCTGCAACGAGGCGCTCGGCGTCCACCTGGCCAACGTGCCCGAGGTCGACGAGAAGGCCCTCGCCGAGGCGACCACGCGCGCCCTGGCCGCCGAGACCAAGGCGACCGAGACGGAGCGCGCCCTCGCGCTGTCGACGTCCGAGCTCCAGAGCGCCACCGCCCGCCTCGCCGCGATGGAGCCCGAGTTGGCGACCGTTCGCGCCGAGAACGAGAAGAGCCGCGACGCCCTCGTGGCCTCTGCCATCGAGGAGCGGGTCGCCAAGAAGATCTTCCCGACGGAGCGCGCCTCGGAGCTGCGCATCGCCAAGCTGCTGCTCGCGGACCGCACGGCCGACCCCGACAAGCCCGGCTCGACGCTCGGCGAGAAGGCCTTCGCGGCCCGCCTCGCGGAGATCGACGCCCGCCCCGACCTCGGACTGCTCGGCGGCTCGCTCGTGAACCAGGACGCCGGCAAGAACACGGGCGCCGGCAAGAGCCCCGAGGCCCGCAGCATGGCCGCCGAGATCGACAAGCTCGTCGCGCAGTCCGCCGCGGCCTGATCGCGCCCCTCTCTGACCCTCACCGCCGCGCTGCGGCACCACGGAGTTTCCAATGTCCAGCACCGCAATCGCGCGCCCGCAGGCTCAGACCGGCAACGCGTTCATCAAGACCTTCTACCACGCCGACATGCCCACCTTCACCGCGGGCGACCGGGTGAAGTTCGGCTCCGCCGACCAACTCCTCGCAGCCGTCACCGGCGCCGATGCGCTGTCGTTCGGCTACGTGTTCCAGCAGAACGGCAAGACCGTCGACGTCATCATGGACGGCGACGCGATCATCATCGTCAAGGTCGTGGCGAGCGGCACGGCCACCCGCGGCGCCTACGCCGTGATGTCGGCGACCGCGAACCAGTACCAGGACGCGGCCACCATCGGCGGCGGCACCACCGTCCAGCACATCGCCGGCCGCTTCATGAACGCCGGCACCGACGGTGACTACGTCGGCCTGCTCGTCGGCGGCGTCCTACTCGCGTCCGTCAAGGCCTGATCTCCCACCCGCCGCGCGGCCCATTCGCACGCGGCACCACACCAACGCTCACCACGGGCACGGCATGGCCGTGAGCCCGAATGGGGACTCCCATGCCCAACATCGATCCCGTTCTCCGTTCCGACGTCCTCGCGCATGTGCGCGAGAGCCAGAAGAGCCCCAAGGCGCGCGCCTGGGAAGCCTGGCTGCCTGCCGCCCGCGAGTACATCCGCGACCCGCGCAACCGCGAGAAGGTGCTCGCGGAGACCCGCCCCCATCTCGCGCGGGCGATCCGTGCGGAGCGCGAGGTCTTCACCGAGTCCGAGGTGCGCGACCTCTACGCCCGCGACTCCGCGCTGCAGGCGTACGTCGCCGCGCCCCAGACGCGCGACATCGGCCCCGCCGCGGTCCACGTGGATTCGCTCATGAGCCAGATGTCCGTGCGGTTCGCCAACAGCGACTTCATCGGCGACATGCTCGCGCCCCCGGTGTCGGTCGACAAGGAGAGCAACATCTTCGCGTTCTACGACGAGCGCGACAACCTGAGCTTCCCGTCGAACATCGTCGGCCCCAACGGCGACCTCGCCGAGGTCAACCAGGCGATCGACAAGTCGACGCACACCTACGCCTGCGTCGGCCGCGGCCTGCGCGAGTTCATCACGCCGCGCACGATGGCGAACGCCGACGTACCGCTCGACCCGATGGTCGACGCGCTGCTCCTCGTGATGGAGGGCAACGCCTGGAACCGCGAGAAGGACGCCGCGACCTTCTACCAGGCCTCGGCCAACTACTCGGCGGCCAACATCACCGCGGTCGACGCGGGAGCGGAGTGGGACTCGGCCGGCGGCGGCAACCCGGTGAAGCAGATCCAGAACGCGGTGATCAACTGCTTCCGGCAGCGCGGCGCGACCCGGCGCCTGGGTGCCTGTTCGATCGGCACGATGACCGCGCTCTCGCGTCACCCCGCGATCCGCGACATCTTCAAATACACCAAGGAGGGTTTCGCGACGCGCCAGCAGATCGCGAGCTACTTCGGCCTCGACGACCTGTTCGTCAGCGAGGCGTGGGAGGACACCGCGAACAAGGGCCAGACCGCGGCCTACTCGCGCATCTGGAGCGACTCGTTCATCGTCGTCTGCCAGAACCCCGGCGGCGGCGTCCGCAGCTACTCGCACAGCCAGCGGTTCCGCAAGGGACCGATGAAGAACGAGACCATCTTCGTGCCGCAGGAAGGCATGGAGGGCCGCTACCACGTGCGCGAGACGTACCTCGAGCACCTCGTGAGCGTCGCGCCCAAGGCCGGCGGCCTCATCACCAACTGCCTGGGCTGACAGGTACTCAGGGGGGACCTGACACCAATATTTGAGAGCGAGGACACATGGCCGCGAAAGACACGAGACTGACGAACGAGCCCGCGCCGAAGCGCGAGAACACCGAGATCGGCGCGGAGCTTCTCTGCGCGAACTTCGAGGGAGCGCTCGCGCCCGTCGTGGGCAAGGTCATCGGCAAGGACGACAAGTGGGTACGCCTGCGGATCGAGGAGCTGGGCCGCGACTGGCTCGTGCGCCCCGACCGCATCGACATGGCGAAAGGCTCGTGGGAGCACGTGGACGCGGACTACCCGGCCCTCGGGGCCGAGCCGGACTTCGACAAGGAGTTCCGCCCCGTCGTCGCGCCCAAGGAGGACCCGGCCAAGGCCAAGGCGATCGCCGAGGCCACCGCGGTGCTGAAGGCCATGCTGCCCAAGGAAGCGGCCGGTCTTCTCGACGCTGTCTCGACCGCCGCCACCGACCGGCTCGTCGCCGGCCCCGCCGGCAGCGTGCTCGCGCGCTGGACCGGCAAGGGCAACCTCGACGCGCCCTACGTCTCCCGCAAGGACCGCGAGTTGAAGCGCGGTGCCACGAACGGCACCGAGGGCTTCTTCGCGAAGAAGACCGTCGAGAAGTTCCCGCATCACTTCGAGATGCTCTGATCCGTGCGACGCCTCTACGCGGACATCTCCCCCGGGCTCGGCTGGAACGGCCGAGCCCCGGAGGCGCTCGAGGCGGCCACGGCCACGCAGGCGACTGCGCGCACCGTGTCCAGCTTCGCCGCGGCGGGCATCGCATCCATCCTCGCCACCCCCCGGCCGCTCGCCTTCTTGGTGGGCGGCGCCACCCCTGCGCACGCGCCAGCCACGGCGACGATCACGGGCACGGACACCGACGACGCCGCGCTCGTGGAGATCGTGACGCTGCGCACCTCCTCGGCAGGCGCGCCGGGGGCCCGGGCGGCCCCCAGCCCCAAGGGCCCCT
>ERZ724509.861-NODE-861-length-12164-cov-4.187464_pt1 | contig 12164 bp, 14 predicted proteins | sample MGYA00376042_ERZ724509 | MGnify/ENA primary metagenome ERZ724509 (study PRJEB28724, sample SAMN07190887) | wastewater metagenome | isolation source: effluent of sewage treatment plant in Hong Hong | place: USA: Christiansburg, Virginia | collected 2016-03-01 ...
GGCTCAAGATGAAGTTGTTTGTGACCTGCAGCGTGCGCTCGCTACCAGAGTTGTTCACAGGGGTGACGTTGCCCGCCTGATTGCCCGGCATCAGTAAAAAGTTGCGCCCGTTTTGCATCGATAGCATCTCAGGGCCGTTTTCCGTCACCTCGTACCGCCTGCCTGCGCCGGCCACCCCGCCGATAGCCAATCCTGTGGCCAGATCCTGGTTGCCGTAGGCCAGCCCTGTGCCGAACCCGCTAGAGCCTAGGGAGGTTTGGGAAAAAGACGCTTGGCCACTAGAGCCCAAAAGTGACGTGAAAAATCCGCTTTGACTTGCCCCGCTGCCGAAAAGACTGCTGAAGCCCCGACCCAAGCTATCTCCAAAGCTGCCTGCTGCACCGTTCACAGACTTGCCGCCAAGCGCATTGGTCGCAGCCATGACAGCTTTCGTGAACGAAGAAAGCGCCGTGGTCGCACCGGCAGCGGTATTCGGCAACCCCTTGGACGTGCCGCTTTTGTTGAAAGCGTCGCCTCCGCCGCCAAACAAGGTTTTGAAATAGCCGCCAATCGCGCCGCCAATGCCAGAATCCGAATCCGATCCAAGCGCACCTTGCACATATTCTGCCAACGGGCCGGTGATGTCCTTTCGGATGCCGGCTCGCACAATGTCTTTTTGCAAGCCGTCGAAAATCTTCTTGAAGCTAAACTTGCCGCCTGAAGCCGCATCCGTCAACTGATCTTCCAGATCCTTGAAGAAGTTTCCGAAAATCTTTCCGGCTTCCGCCGAAACGTTCTTCACACCGTCAATGTAATTTTGCAAGGCAGCGTTGGCGCCATATGACCAGTCACCTTGCATTTTTGTCAACTGATCATAATAATTCTTTTGGGATGCAAGTGCCTTCTCCAAACCGGCTTGAATTTTGTCGGCTTGTTCATTGTATTCGTCGCCACCCAACAGTTCGGCGGGCGTGGACTTGTCCAGTTCAAGTTTGTATTTCTTGAACTCATCGTAAATCTGGCGTTGCGCTTCAACTTGCTGGCGAGCCTTATCGCCCAATCCGAAAACCTCCAGCTGTCGTTGCGACTGGTTATCGCGGCCTTCCTGGTTGGAAGCGATAGACAGGTTGATGCTTTCTTGACGCTTAACGAAAGTCTCGTATGCACGAGCGTCAGCTGCTGCCTGGAGCTCAGCGGCCTTGCGAACCTTTTCGCGCGCCTTCACCTCATCTTCAATCGCAACATTCTTGTCCAACTGCGCAAGAATCTGATCTTTGGCGGCCAGCAGACTCTTCTGGTCAGCCGTCAACGTGCCTTTGGTCTTCAGATCTGAAATCAACTGTTCAAACTTAACGCGCTCTTTCATAGAGTCTGTCAGCTTCATATCCGTCTCAAGCGACTCTTCCAACTTGGCTTGAGTCTGTTGGAGCGTCAGAAGGTACTTGGTGCCCGCGTCATCTTGGAACGGCTTCACACGAGCAACGCTGCCCATGTATTTCTTTCGGATGGCTTGCTCACCTGCCGCGATGGCAGAATCTGTCAGGAGTTCACTGCCAGGGTTGACCTTTCGAATCAAGTCCAGCTCTTTGTGATACTTCTCCAGTTCGCGCGTAACAGCGCTAACGCCTTTGGCTTGATCTTGAAGTTGCTGAATGTTTTTGGTGACGGCGATGGCGTTTTGTTCATCGGCCGCGCGACGCGCCTGCTGCTGAGCGGTTTCCTGCTGGGCGGTTTGGCTGCGCTTCATCAGCCGTGCAGTTTCCTGCTCAGACGCGATTGAAGCCTGATCCTGCTCGCCAAAGCGACGCTGGCGCTGAGGCGCAGCAGCTTGGCCTTGCATGGCTGCGATCTTCGCTTGCTGCTCATCAATTTTTTGCTGGAATGTATCCGGGCGGCCAACATTCAGCATTGCATCCCATGCCCGCTTGGCTGCGCCTGCAAGCGAATCCCATCCGCGCTCCAATGTGCCTTGCCCGGCCTTCACCTCTGCGAAACGCTGATTTGTGGCATCCGCAAGCGACTTTTGCGCAAGCGCAGCGGCCTCGTCATGTTTCCCAAGTTCATCCAGCGCCCGAATTTGCTCGAATGTCGCCTGGGTCAAATAATGGTACTGCTCATTCAGCTTTTCAGAAGCCTTGACTGGCTCTTCACCAAGCTTCGCAAAGTCTTCAATTGATTTTGTAAGGTCTTGTCCGGTGATCTTGGATAGATTGAGCGCAGCGGTTGCTACAAGCCCGAGTTGATTGCCAGCGACCTTGCCAGTCTCGACCAATTTCTGCAGCGCCTCGGATGCCGCGCCTTGCGTCACCCCAAGCCCAGACATATTCTTGGACAGCGTCAACAGCTGATCTTTTGTCACACCGGCATAGTTGCCTGTGGAGATGATTGCTTTGTTGAAGCCTGCCGATTCAGACGCGCCCTTGGCGTACACCGCAGCCAACCCGACGATGGCGCCGACGATGACTGTGACGGGTGTGATCAACCCAAGCAAATACGTCCCGAGAGCCTTTGCGGCCGCGCCGATGCCGCCGAACATATCCTTGAGCTGGCCGCCTTGTTGCAACAAAACGGTGAGCGGGGCCTGACCGGCTTGAAGTGAAACAACGATGTCGGTGAACTGCGCAGGCACATTACGCATCGCTGCCGCAGTTGCCTTTGCAGACATGCCAAGGCCCGTTGTCGCCTTTTCTGCAGCAGCAATTCGCGCGATCAGCGGCCCAGCAGCCTCGGTGACGCCAAGCTTCGACGCACGCAACGCCAAAAATTCAGAGCGAGTCTTGCCTGCCGCATCAGCTTCGCGCTCCAGCGAAGTGAAATAGCGTTTCGTTTGCGCGTCAAGATTCTTGGTGGAGGTGGCCGCTTTGTCCGCGCCATCGGCGACCTTGGCAAGGCCATCGCCAGCATTCTTCCCGGCATCGCCAGCGGCTTTCTCAAACTTCTTGACGGCATCCACCGACTCGGCGATGCCGGCCTTCAGCTGGGTCGAATCAACGACCGTTTCAAGAATGCCGCGTCCAATTACATCACTCATTTCTCAGCCTTCCCGGTGATGAACCTGCCCATGCTCTTGGCGTCTGCGGCTCGCGCTTGTGCCTTATCGATCCTACTGCTTATATAGGCGGTGTCCAATCGAGCAATCGCCTCCAACTCCCAGCGCTGCGGACGCAGATCTAGAAGAATGAAGTATGCAAGAATTTCGGTCCAATTCAACGCGTCAACGTTGAATCCGGCGCGCCGATGGCCGTGCAGGTCTTGAAACCAATCCCAAATGTATTCCGTTTCAATCGGAACACGCGGCAAATGTTCAAGTTCTGGCGCCGTTATGCCGGTTTGCGTCTGTATGTCTAGCAGTATGCCAAGCCTGGTCTTGCCTGTATTGCCATACGGTTTCGACAGCGCGAAGTGCGCTTCAGCAAACTTGACAAGGGCCGCTGTCAGCCCGAAACGAAATTTGCATCGTTATCGATTTCGACAGCCAGCAGCTTCGCCCAGTTCGGCTTGGCTTTCAGAACACGCGCCAAGTTCTCCTGATTGAATTCAGCGTCGACCATCGACCCGGCCTCGCCACGAACCTGAAAGCCGTACCATGCAACGACGCATTTTTGCAACTGCACCCTGACGCGAATCTCGCCGCCGTCCACCACCTGCAACGCGCCCTCTGGCGTGTCGGTCGCAATCGGCTTCTTGCGCTTCGCAGCTTCGGTGATGTTCAAAACCTGAACCTCACGATCCGCCTCAGTGTACTGAGACGAACCTTGTCCAACAACAACGAAACCAACCTTCTGGCCGTCTTCGCGCTCGCCAACGTCCACGTTGAAAGTGGCTTGCGCAGACTTCTCCAGAGAATCAAGATCGAAGTTCATACGGGATCAACTTCCAAGGTGTCGCCGGTCAGACGGAAATTGAACGTGGCAGCCACGACGCCATCGACCGAAGCCGACCACGACCGTTGCGAAACCAGTGCCAGCGCGGAGAAGGTGGAGCCATCTTCGAACTCCACAACAATCAGTCGCGTCTTCTTGTCAGCCGCAGCGGTGCGGATTTCATTGTGCGCAGCGTTGCCTTGCTTCCAAAAACCGGACACAGACATTGTGCCGCTGTCTTGCAGCCCAAGGCGGAATTCCTTGGCGGTGGAGCAGATGCTGGTGATGTCGTTCTCGGTGGCGGTGCCGCCTTGGTACTGGATTTCCCGCGCGATGCAATCCAGACGCGCGTATTCCGGCACAGGGCTGGGCGTCAGCTCGACCACCTCACCAATAGAAATGTCGATGTGCGTACCTTGAACCAAAAGCACTTCAGAGGACATGATTCACCTTTCAAAATGTGCTCTTCCGAGCGTTAGGACCAAATGGACAAATCTTGCCAAGCGCCTTTGCGCCGGGTTGCTTCATCGTAAATCGCAGCAGGGCTGCCGAGGGACGTTGCATAAATCGGCGGCGCGGTCAATACGGCTTCCATCGCCTTCATCTTTTGCATTGCCGATTTTGCGTCAACATCCCACACATAAAACTTGAAGCGACCGTTTTGCTTGTTTGTGTTGCCGCAAAGCGCGTTACTCGGAACTCCACCAACCTGCTGAAAAATGCAAAATGGGATCGGGTATCCTTGTGGCGCAGTTTCATAATAAACTTTGCCAGAAACGATTGATCCGATTGCAGCGATGATGTCTTCTTCAATCACAATGCTGTGGAGTTGTTTATTTCTGTAATCTTCTCTTTTAACCGCGTGCGCATTGCCGCGATTGACTCGCGTACTTTACCGTCAAAAGTGGGCGCAATATAGGGTGTTGGACCAACCCACACCGGTGCCGGCAAACGCTCTTTCGTGGCCAGCCAACGGCCGTTTACACGTAGAACCACATTCACACGCCAATGCCCATTCTCGACCAGCCACCAGTGTGGCGCTTTCGTCTTGTTCGGGCCGATGTGGTACACTTGCTTCCCGTTGATCGATTTTTCTGGCGAGTAGGCGTGATATATTGAGTTGTAGAGATTTTGAGTTTCGCCAACAGGAACTTTTTGGCGCATCTCGTGGTAGAAGACCAAAGCACCAGCGCGCGAAGCGGGGCGGGTTGCCTGGTCTTGAATCTTCTTGGCCCAATTTTGCAAGGCGCCAGACATATCTCCGCTAACGGCAATTGCTGACCCGCGAACGTTGAAAAGTTTTGTTTGACTTCTTCTAGCCATCGTTCAACCCAGACTTGCACAAAAAGATCATTTCGCGCTGCCCGAGACTCGTGTGAATTGGCGGTGCGCCTATGTTGTAAATGACAAAGGCGTTGGCGGTGGCGTCAAAATGACGAATGCGCCACTTTGAATCGACTTGGTTCAAATTTGGCGACCACCTCGTGACGATTTTTGTTGTCATCTCAGCGTTCACTTGATTGGTCAGGAACGGCTCTGTGCCGCGAATTGGCTCGATCCCGCCGCGCGTCTCGAAGAATGGCGTGAACTCCAAGTGATCTTCATTCCACGTACCGAGCTGAGACACCGGTTGATCAAACCAGATGATCTCTTTGAGTCGGCCGGCTCTCACACGAATCCTTCACGGAACAGCCGATGCGGTTCCAAAAGATTGGTGGCCGCAAGCGGGATGCGTTCCAGCTTCAGCGGTGATGTGTCTTCGCGATTCTCGAAGAAGTGTCCCATCACCAGCTTGATGGCGCGGAGACAATCGCCGATGATCGGATGTTCAGCGTCGTTCCCGGCGATGTAAGAGATTTTTACAGCGTTGACGGCTGCATACGTTTCAGGCCAATCATTTGTTGCCGAAGGCATCACCCAACCTGGCTCCTGAAAATCGTCAATCGCAAAAAGACTTGGATCCAGCGACAAAAGAGTTGCTTCTGAATCAAGGTACGAAATGCCGCCGATGGAAATCAATGGCGCAGCGTATGGCAGCAGAATGGCGCCGCAAGGAAATTCATCCAGCGCAATCTGATATGTCTTCTTGGCAAAAGACCTGCGCGTCCGGTTTTCGCACCACACCCGAGCATCGGTCAGCGCGGCCATGATATCGTCGTCGTCGGCATGTTCCAGCGGACTGCCATATGGTGTGATGCGCAGGTGTTTGCGAGCCTGTTCCAGCGTCAAAGGTTCTTCAGACGGTGGCGCAATAATTTTCGGGATTACATTCATGACTTATGACCTGCGAACGATACGTTGAATGGCACGGTTACGAATCAGATTCTGCTTCGATGCGACACGAGCAAATTGTAATCCTCTTACCGTGCCGAACAAAGAGCCGTATGTCAGCGGAATATCCGATGCATAAATGTATGTGCTCATCGAACAAGTTTTCGTCTTGTTCTGAACAACTGCCGCATCAGCTGCAAAAGACAAGAGCGAACGAATCGAAACGATTGCGCTCAGGCTCAAGACCGCTTCATTAGCGACGGCGATTGCGACTTGAATGTCGACAGACGCTTCGCGCAAATACTGAATAGCCGAATTCACAGCGATTGCTCGGGTGCTACCTTCCTGAATCATCGCATCCAGGCTCACTGTATTGGTGCCGCGCTCCGCAACGGCCGCATCGATTGATGCGGCGACAGTCGTCGCGGAAGCGATTGCCGCGTTGACGCTCGCCGTAGCTGTTTGACCAGACTGGACTGCCGTGCTCAACGAAACCGTTTGCGCTTGAATAGCGGAAATTGCGGTATCCAACGCGCTGGCAGCGCTGAGCGCCAAACGGATCGCCGCGCTGACGCCTACAGTTTGCGAATTCGTGACTTGGATCGCCGCATCAATCGAGGCCGTCTGCAAAGCCTGTGCGAGGATGGCCGCGCCCATGGATAGCGTGGCCGTGGAGCCAGCCTGGACCATCGCGTCCAGGCTCGTGGTCGCGTTGTTCTGCGCTTGAATTTGCGCTGAGATGCTGACCGTCTGGGTGTTTGCCACTTGAATGGCAAGGTCCAGGACGGTCGTTGCGGTTTTTGCGAGCTGGATGGCTGCGTCCAGGCTTGCGACTTGAGACGCGGACGACTGAATGGTTGTGTCGACGGTGGCCGTGGCGGAGCGCGCAGCTTGGATTGCCGTATCCAGGGAGACGGTGGCCGTTTTTGCCGCTTGGATTGCCGTGCCGACGCTTGCGGTTGCGGTGGTGGCGAGCGCAACGGCTGTATCTACAGAGAAAGTTGCGGTTTTCGGCGCTTGAATTGATGCGTCGATTGTCGCGGTTGCGTTGCGCGAATTTTGAATGGCTGTGTCGACGTTTGCTGTAGCGGTTTTTGCGGTTTGAATGGCTGCCGAAATGCTTGCTGTTGCAGTGTTTGCCAGCTGGACTGCAGCAGAAAGTGAAAGTGTCGCTGTTTTCAGAACAGAAACGGCACCATTAGACACAAAACGACTAATTTGCAACGGCGCGTAGCTGCGCCACATACTGTCTACAAAATCAGATATTTCCTTTAGGGAAATGGCCCGGTTCCAAGCCCTTGCCGCGAGTGAGGGGCCGGAATATGCTTCCGTTGTGCCGTTGCCACGAGATCCAACCGAGGTGTACCGCGAAGGACTGCTTTGAAGGATAGATAGGCCCCCGGCAGTGTTGTCGTAGCCAACCAAGACTTTGTCGCGGTACAGGAAATGTTCCGTTCCAATCCTCACGCCAGTGAAGACATGGAAACCTCCGTCACAAACGGAAGCGGCCGTTACACCACGGTTTCCAAGGGATGCGTTGTATGTAAAAAAGGTGAAGCCGCCGCTCTGATAGCCGCCAGAAAAATTCGCGTTTGCCATCAACGAGCACTGAGCGAATGGCGAGCCACCTGCGTCGTTCTTTTGCGCGAAGACGTGCTCAACGCTGCCGGTGGCGCCAGCCACTGGGGAACCCACCCACATCATGGTGAAGTTGCCGGTTCCAACACCGTCGCTGGTAACTATGAATTGCCGGTTCCATTCGAGATTAACCTGGCCAGCCGAACTCTGAATGACCCGGCCTTGCTGCGACTGGCTCCTGGTCGTGTTGTCGGTGTTTGTCAACGCGCCGGTAACCGCCTCGAATCGAGGAGCCCCAGCGTGCCACGCGAATGCCGCCCCCTTATTCAGCGGGTCAGCGCTGTTCAGCCTTACAGGAAATTGAGGCTGCCTAGTCCACAGCGTTGAACGATTTGGCGATGCCATGCCGCGCCTTTAGGTGTACTGGCCTTTTTCCATCGTCAAATACAGCGCATTGCCGGACGATGCGAGGCCGGCTGTCGTGGTGGTCGAACAGTTGTGCGAAATATACAGACAGAAGTACGGCGGCAACTTTCCAAGCCACCCCTGATTCGCAATCCACCGACCCTTGAGCGTCATGACTGCACTGGCCGTGCTGTCCACAATAATCGACTCGATCAAAGTGCAAACCGAGTCTCGTTCCTCGGTGTCGGTGAACGAGACGGCGCCCTCGGTTCCCAGCGTGCCGCTGGCGGTTGGCGGCCATGTCGGCGCGTCGGTCTGGCAACCGACCACATAGACGTTGATTTGCCCGGCCTGACGGTTGCTCGCGTGCGTGGTGAACAGGCCGGCCAGGTACGCGTCAAAATCGAGCGCCGACGTGTTGTTGATCGCAGCGCTACTCCAGCCGGCCAGAAAGTCTTGCGAGGAGGCAAGCGACTGCAACGCCGTTGTAACCAACGTCGATGTCGCGGTCAGCTTCTCCTTCAGGTCGCCGGCCATGGCTTAGGACTCCCGCGCCTGCTGGATCGTGTCCGCCGATACCGACCCCTCGATCACCAAGAGCTTCGCGGTGTTGTTGCCGGTGGTCGAATCAACCGTGGCAAACAGCTTCTCGAACCGGGTGGCCTTGCGTATGCACGCGGCGAGCACCAGCACCCCGCTGGCGCCACCAGCAGCCACGGATGCGCCGCTGGCGCCAGCCGGCAAAGCAGTCACCGCATCACGCAGACCTGCGCGCAGGTTCACCTTGGAGGCGTTCACTGTCGAGCGGCCCTGCAACATGTTCTGCAGGTTCATTTGCTTGGTCTGGATGTTGAGCATCCGATTCGTGTAGATGACGGTGCCGTCCGCCGCCTCCAGGGGCGTGAACTTTGACCAGTCGATGGCGTCGTAGATCGCCTGAACTGGTGCGTCCGTGCGCCACACATCGGTAGCCGACAGCGCGTTGTAGAGCGACGCGATAGCGACCGAACCAAGGTTGGTGAGCGGCTGGCTGGACAAATCGGGATTGGCTTCGATGTCCGCCTTGATGATGGCGAGTTGTTGTGGGGTCATGGTTGCATATCCTGTCTGGTGACGACAACCGTATTGCCGTCCAAAAACACACGAACGTCGCCAATTTGAATTACAAGCCACTCTTTGCGCTGCGGCTCTGCAAGCGAAACAGTGCCTGAAATGGCAATCAGCTTGGCGACGACATCTTTTGCCGCCATCGGTGCCGCCAACAACTCACCTGCAAACTGATTAAGCTGCGGAAGAATCGTTTCAGCGGCACTTTTCATGGAAACGCCGCTGATGCCACGGCGTTTGAACACCTTCGCATCCGATTCCGTACAAACCATCTGCTGGACGCCATTGCTGGCGACCCGCAAGCCGTTGTCTTGTGTGACAATTTCGAACGGAATCGGTTGCGAGGACATTCAGATTTCATCCCATGCGATGGTCAGCGTTTCCGACGATGTGAGCCCGCCAGACGCTGCGGATGTCACTTCGCACATGAGCACGAGATGGTCAGCCTTTTCACCGGTGCCGGTATAGGGGCCTGCGCCGAGCGAAAGTGCAGAGCCGGAAGTGTAGCCGAAGAGGTTGGCGTAACCAGTGGTAGCCGTAGCTTCCGCTGGCGTCGCATAGCTGCTGACGGCCTTGGCCCAAAGGTTCACGCCGGTCCCCATGCCATTGGAGCCGTCCGTGTAGGCTTTCACGCCGGTGATGCTGCTGTAAGTGCCACCTGTGATGTTCAGTCGCAGCCATTTCTCGAAAGAGAAGTCACTGCCAGACGGCGGCTTCACCATCGGGTTCAGCAAGTCCACGGTGCTGTTGTCTGCGTTCTTGAAACGAACCGTGCCAGATGTTTTGTCGGTGGGCGTGCCACCGGCACCGTTCTTTTCGATGATTTGGACTGTTGCAGCCATAACTTCCCTTTCAAAAATTAAACACGTTCAAAAGAAAGCCATGTGTCGGCGACATGAAGAATTTCGGCGCCATTTTCACAAAGCTCATTGAGCGTTTGCGTGACTTCCACCGCAGGCAGACAATTATCGTCGTGAAAAATGATCAGGCCACCCGGCCGCACGATTTTCTTCGCAAGTGCGTAATCATTTAGCACGCCCAACCGTGAGTGATCTGCGTCGATAAACGCTGCATCGACAGGGCGCAAATCGACTTCTGTCAAGTCGAAACTTCCGCGAGGGCGCAGGATGAGATGAAAACGAGGATCGTGCAGCACCAGCTCACCGGCCTTTGCAGGAATTTCCCGCTTTTGCCAGTCCATAGTGGTGGCCACACCTGGCGGGATGTCGACACCATAATAATTCTTGATGCTGCCGATATTGCGCAGTGCCGCAAGAGGCGTCCTGCCAGAATTCACACCGAACTCAATTACAGAATCGATTTCAGGCACCATCTCATACAACGCCAGCAAGCGCTCCAGCTCGCCTTTGTTGAAATAGCGTGAAGGCAACCCAAGCAGGTCGTATGTGCGCGGGAAGACCTGAATGGACGGTCGATTACGCACAAGCACTTGCTGCGATGTCCGCGTCATCGGCAATGGATTTACGATTCTTCGCGTCGATTGCATCATGTGTGAACTCCAAAAGTTTCATTTGCGACAAAGGGATGTCGATTGCCTTCAGACAGGCGTGGGTATGGCTGAAGCATTTACAAGGATTGATCGGATCAATCCCAAGATACGGCGCCATTGCCGCACCGCCGAGAAACGAGGTGGAGTTTTCATACCCGCCAAATACACAAACAGAAGGTGTGCCGACTGCTTGCGCCAAAACGATGGCGAAGCCGGGCGACGAAAAGACGCATGTGGCCATCTTCCACAAACCGGCCATCGCCTCAAACGTTAGCTCACCTTCATGAAACTCCAAATCGACATCGAATCCTTGATGAACTAGCCATTCTTTCCCGTCAACAAGGTCTGCAACGCTGATCACAAAAAACTTTTCCCGAATCGACTCAAAAAGCCTGGCGTATGCCGTGTGATCCGGGTTACGGGCCTTGCACCCTCCCCACTCGCTCCGATCCATGAGCGGACGGTAGATCAGGATTGGCTTTCCGTTGTGCCGATTGGCCAGGGCGGCCTCAGCCAGCTCCGTCCAGGCCTCGGGCACGGGTATCGAGAAATTGCCCATCTTGGTGCCAGTTTGCGCGGACATCGCAGCAAGAACTGATGTATGTTTGCGCACCATATCTGGCGCATATGCAACTTGCAGCTCACGAGTCGGCCGCTGAAACGGGCCTTTGTAAAATTTATCGGCTTCACGATCCGCGTTTTTCGCTTGCGTCCGCAATCGACTGCCTTTCGTGATGACGTGCAGGTCGTCGCCAATCAAGTCGTGATACACGCAAGGCCATGGCGTCTCAAGAAACACTTCCTGAGTTTGCATCAAATGCTTCACCACAGACCGCTGATGCAAATTGTCGCCAAGGCCGTGCATTCCGTGGACCAGAATTTTTGGTTTCTTGAATAGTGTGGCCATAAGATCAACTTTCTCAAACGAGTCCAGCGCCGTTATTCTCGTTGCATTAACGACTTTCACGCCAAGCGCCGCGAAGTCACGACTCAATGCAGCAAACCTGGATATCCAAATTGGGTATGACGACGAATGCGGGTCGCCCAAGTTTCTCGGGTGGTTTCCGTGCCAGTGTGCGCGTCCTGCCGCAGCACCCATATCATAACCCAGCAAGATGATTCTGGACACTCCGAAGTGATACGCAAGGCCAAGCGCTTGATATCCGCTATTCCCACCAAGAAAGATCCTTCCTGGCTTGGTACAAAGTCCAACGTCTTTGACGCCTTCGACCCAGTTAAGGTTGTGTACTTGTGATCCATGAACGTCCACGGTCCATTTCTCGCCACAGAACGATTCGACCTCTGACGCATATTCATCCCACCACTTTTTGTCACAAGCGTAAAGTACATCAGCCCAAGGTGCAAGGCGCACACGTATGTTGATGACGATTATTTTCCTTTTTGCGGTGTCTTTTTGTCGCCAACGCACGTCGGCTTAACAGTCGTCTTTT
>ERZ724509.869-NODE-869-length-12093-cov-12.941435_pt1 | contig 12093 bp, 12 predicted proteins | sample MGYA00376042_ERZ724509 | MGnify/ENA primary metagenome ERZ724509 (study PRJEB28724, sample SAMN07190887) | wastewater metagenome | isolation source: effluent of sewage treatment plant in Hong Hong | place: USA: Christiansburg, Virginia | collected 2016-03-01 ...
CATAGTACTCTGCCATATCGAGAGCGCGACCATCAGGAGACCAGAGACAGGTGGTAATTCGGGACATACGATGAAGTTAAGAATCGTGTATACATAGTGTAGCTCAAATCTGAAAAAAGAAAGCGAAAAGCATGTTCCAAACACAGCAGTATAAGTCTCTTATGAAGACTTTTTGCTTGCAATTATACAAGTCACAATATAATAGAAGTATTTTTTATATGTAATATAGTATGTTAAATACAAGCAGAGAGAACGAAGGTGCGATGAAAGAAGAGGTAATCGATCAAGATTACAATGCTCAATCATGGGAAATACTCTCTGACTTCATGCAGATGCTCTCTTTCCGTTGCCCACAAACTATAGATTTTCAAGCATGTGTGGGCATGATATCTCCCTCTGGTATTTGAGTATTAACTCAGGAAGCAGCGGAGAGAATAGATTTGTTTGTGAAAAGAAACCCACAATGGAAGATACAGGTAGCATACCTCATAGCTGAGGTTCGAAAAGGTTCCATCGATGATATGCACATACTTGATCTTATTGTGAACCCCTACACAAGTTACTGGGGGAAATCTTCAAGAAATCATATTCTTAGCTCGGTGAATCAAATTCTCATAGGAAATGCTCCAGCCTCAGAAAAAATTCAAATATTTATAAAAAATCCAGAACTTGGTGATTAGATAGAGGCCGAGAGAATGTGAAAAACTAATCTCTCAATAAACCAAAGTTAAATATCATTATTGGAATCATAACAGTTGAACTCATTATAAACGACAAAAAAGAGCTTAGAATAAAGCTCTTTTAGGGTCTTGAGGACCTTCTAAATGATGAAAATTGAGAATGGAGCCGATGACGGGAATTGAACCCGTGACCTCGTCCTTACCAAGGACGCGCTCTACCACTGAGCCACACCGGCATAAAAATAACAAGAGAGAAAATGACGATGATCACACATCCAGCAATGAGGAATTTTCTCTTGGTTGCTATCTCGAGAGGAAATGCTGCGATAATCGCGAGGAGTGTGAGGGAGAGTATCCCAAGAACTATCATTTGGTCCGTCATCGATAGTGCATTAAAGCAGTCACAGTATATGGTTTTCCTGAAGAATTCAAGATAAAGTTGGAGAGATTTTCCCGTTGTTTCGCTCCATGAATCATGTCTCACAGAGTTCGGTGATATGCTCGTTGTTGCAGAGATTCTCATCGAGACTGAATGTGCGAAATCCGAATATTATCTTCTCGTGCACTATGTTTTCTTCTGAGAGATTTTCTCTCTCCTGTTCATGACGATAGTATCCTCGGAAAGAAGATGAATTGAGTATGCGATTATTATCTATAAGACTTGCAGCAGAGAGACCATATCAACGATATCCATGATGTGTCCAATAATTCTGATTATGCTTACACTGATGTCATGGCCTTGCCCAGTTTGAGATCTCATAATGTTCATATCCAAGATTCTCCAATATCTGAGATACGTGAACATATTCATCTGAGATAGTTTGAACATCTGGGGAAATAGTGTCCCATGCCTTTGGGTAGACCCCAGATTCGAGCATATAAACACTGATATGCGGAAGATCAAATGTAGTGGTGAGAAGCTCAATATCATGTGTGACATCTCATGGTTGCATGAGTGGAAGGGCGATAATAAGGTCGATCGAAAAATTAGGAAAATACCGCTTCACCAGCTCAAGTCCGCGACAAATATTCTCCTTATTGGTACGTGTACGACCGATTTTTTGCAGGATATCATCTCGAAGACTTTGAATTCCTATAGATAACCGATTGATCCCGAGTTCTTTCAGACTCAGGAGATAGGATTCGCTGATATCTTCTGGATTACATTCGAAGGATATTTCAGTGTTCTTATCTCTCTCAAAGCAATCAAGAATGACCCTAATTTCTTCCTTGGTAAGGACTGATGGAGTACCGCCACCAAAATAAATGGTTGATGCTTTGTTTTTTGATTCTTCGGATACTTGAATTTCTGCGATGAGAGCTGCTATATATTGTTTTTTTGCGAGATCTGTGTAGCGATGTGTCATGGCAAACTTACAAAAATGACATCGTTCGTGACAGAATGGTATGTGAATGTAGAATGAACTGATTTTATGCATTTTTGACAGTCAGTAGTTGGTAATATTTGACATATTTTTAATATTTGTTTATATAACAAATATTTTTTCCATGAACTACACACCATATTACTATCCTTCATCTTTTTGCAAGTTTCTCATTGATGATCATACGATCAAACTCACCTATACAACTTGGAGGGAATGGCAAAGATCCAGTGATATAAGATATATTGAAGCACTGCAGATTCATTATGAGTTTCCTGATAGTGATTAGGGAAAAAATAGAATCTTTTAGATATAAAAAGATATTTTAATGAAAAATAGAAATAACTATTTGACATAATGAATTAAATATCTATTTTAGATAAAATAATTTTTACATATCTATGTCTAATCGTTATGAATTAACTCAAATACATCTTAATACAGGTATATTGAGTGCATTGTATTGAGAAATACTGAGACACAATCACAGTCAAATGGATGACATTATTCAAAATGTATCTGCAGATATTGCTCAGAAAATAATGAAGTTGGATCAATTTTTGGAATATAATATTCATTTTGCGCGCCGGAGATATAAAAGTATACCAAGAATTGCTTATGAAAAAGAGCAGTTACTTATAAAGAAAGATCAGCAAGAAAGGGATGTAATTATAGAAACTGAAATAAGGAAAATTGCAGAGGCGAGTCAACGTTACAATATACCAGTGGATATCGTACAAATGAAAGAGTCAATTCTTCAACTTGTTAGAAAGAAATAAATCCTCACTTGAGGATTTATTTCTTGATTCTTTGGATGCTTAAATTTTCGTGATCAGAGTTACTCTATGTTATTCTTTGCGTGAGATCCATGTAGCGATGTGTCATGGAAAACTTACAAAAATGGCATCGTTCGTGACAGAATGGTATGTGAATGTAGAAATTTTTGCAATAATTTGACATCTATATATTATAAGGATAAATAACAATTATTTTACAAACGTATGAGTTCCGTAGAATTTGCATGATCATTTATGGACCGTGTGCTGAACGAAAATGATATAATTAACGATATTATTGATGAGGATTTTCAGCATATCAAAAAAAATATATCAGATGAAAAATATGATCATTGGTCTCAAATTCATAGTCAGATGAGCAGAAAAAAGGTGAATGTACTCTTATGAAAGATAGGCAATAATATTCTGGGATTATTATGAGCATCTGCTCGAAATGGATTAATGGAAGGGGCATACAGAGATGAGTTACGGTGCATGGAGCGCCAATATGAACAGCAAGAAGTGCAACTGTATTTAGTGCTCCAAGAGATGCTACTTGAGAATATGAATCATAGGAACACCAAACCGTATCGTGAGACAATCAGGACTTTAGTAAATATTCGTGGAAAATTGTGGTCGTTGTATCATACATCTGGATACAATAAGAAATAAATCCTCAATTGAGGATTTATTTCTTTATCGCGAGCATCTCAAGTGCAGATTCTTTGAGGAATTGTGTCTCGAGATCGATAATTCATTGCATAGTTTCTACACTTCCATCATTCGCATGTCGGAGTTTGAGTTCTGCTATTTCTTTGGAGAGTTTCTCTTTGCGATTTGCAAGTTCTGCTTGATCGATATTCGATCCATCATTTGCCATATCCGCTAGGATCATAAGTTTGTCATGTTCAATATGAGCGATTCATTGACCAAGAGCAAAGGATGTTATATTGTCATGTTCATCAGTAATACTCAGAAGACAAGGCTCGACCGCTGTCATAAGTGCTTCATGGTGTGGAAGCACCGTAATAATTCATGACTTAGTCGTGAATGTTGCACTCTTGATAGGCTGAGCATCGACAAGACGAGAAGATGAGGAAGTGAGCGTAAATTTCATCATGATATTCGAGTTATCTAATTATTCCTTTGTTTCAGCCAAGCTCTTGTCATAACTTGCAATTACCTCTTCGATTGCACCCTTGTAGAAGAAATGCTTTTCACCGACATGATCGAGTTCACCACGAACAATCATTCCAAAACCACGAACCGTATCTTCTTTCTTTACGTAGAGACCAGGATTTCCAGTGAATTGTTCCGCAACGAAGAATGGTTGAGAGAAATATCTCTGAATCTTACGAGCTCGCGATACAGTAAGTTTGTCCTCTTCAGAGAGTTCATCCATACCAAGGATAGCGATAATATCTTGAAGTTCCTTGTATCGTTGGAGAATTTGCTGACATGACCGAGCAATATCATAGTGTTCTTGACCAACAACTCGTGGTGAGAGTACCGTAGAAGTTGAATCAAGAGGGTCAACTGCTGGGTAGATACCGAGCTCTGCAATCGATCGATTGAGAACCACTGTTGAGTCGAGATGGGCAAATGTATTTGCTGGAGCTGGATCAGTGAGATCATCAGCTGGAACATAGACTGCTTGTACTGATGTGATCGATCCATCCTTGGTTGATGCGATACGCTCTTGGAGAGCACCCATATCAGTTGCAAGAGTTGGTTGGTATCCTACCGCAGATGGTATACGACCAAGAAGTGCAGAGATCTCAGAACCTGCCTGAGTAAAGCGGAATATATTGTCTACAAAGAGAAGAACATCACGTTTTTCAACATCACGGAAATATTCTGCCATCGTGAGACCAGTGAGAGCAACACGCGCACGAGGTCCTGGTGCTTCGTTCATTTGTCCGAATACCATGGCTGTCTTATCGATAACTCCTGAATCTTTCATCTCATGATAGAGATCATTTCCTTCACGAGTTCGCTCACCAACACCCGCAACAACTGAGTAACCTCCGTGTTCAGAAGCAATATTGTGGATAAGTTCTTGCATGATAACCGTCTTACCTACACCGGCACCACCAAAGAGACCTACTTTTCATCCCTTGAGCATTGGGGCAATGAGATCAACTACTTTGATTCCTGTTTCAAAAATTTCTTCTTTGATAGAGAGTTCACTGAAAGCTGGAGCTTTACGATGAATAGGATCTCGACGTACGCCAGCAACCGCAGGAGCCTCATCGATAGGATCACCAAGAACATTGAACATGCGACCAAGAACCTCTGCTCCGACCGGAATAGAGATGGGAGCGCCAGTGTTCTTCACATCCATATCTCGCTTGAGTCCATCGACTGGATTCATGGCGATCGTTCGTACGACTCCATCACCGAGCTGTTGTTGTACTTCGAGAACAACTTTGATATCAGATCCGATAACTTCGAGAGCATCGTAAATATTTGGCACATTTTCAGAATCGAATGCAACATCGATAACGACACCAATAATTTGTTTAATTTTACCGTGAGACATAATGAATGAAGAGAAAACAAAAAAGACAGCCAGAGTATATGGAGACTCGTGAAAAAAGCAAAAAAAGCAATAAAAAAATGCCACCGTTGTTTTCGGTGGCATAGTGAGGGTTTCGTCTTCAGATGCTGTCAAGAATTCCCAGACAGCGATTGAGAGATTCAAGTTCGAATCGGGGACCGCTCATATTTGTATCCTTGAAGAACTGGGAACAATCCTGATTTTGAATTCGCTCAATTTTTTCTTGAAGAGATGATTTCTCACTTGAAAGTTTTTGAGCAATAAGTTCTTTGAGCTCTTCTTTTTCAGAAAGGAGCCGTTGAACATATTTTTCCACAGAACTATTTGGTCGTACTTCCAGCTTTACCTTTGAGATCGATTGCGCGACCGTTAGTATTTTATACCAGGCTTTACACTTATACCCCTCCTGTAACTCATCTTGATTTACAATGAGCTGATTCTTCAGGGGGTATGCTGGCTGGGGATGACACCAAACGGAACCAGGAACATGAATTGTTTGCTGCTGCTGCAAGGTCTTTCTCCTATATTAAGACTTGTGGACAAATGCGAATGCATTATTATGAAGAAGTCATTTTTGTCAAAAAAATACAAATTGCTCAAAAAATTATACTTTTCCTAATATACCCTCGATGGCTGGAGATGGGTTTGCAGACACTTTTCGCAGAAGAGCGTGATATATCTCTGAGAATTCTTGAGAGCTATCCCTCTCAAGACTTGCCTCAAAGAGTGCTGAGAAAATATCTGCAAGTTTGACGAGACTTCCATTGGATTCTTTCCATGGGTGGAGCATCTTTTTCTCGACCTCACTGCCAAATTGGAACTCTCGGATTGGGGCAATCAGGTATTCACGCACCATGCTTTCTTCGATCATCTCGATACTTGCTTCAAGTCATGGAACAGCTTTCTTTGTCGGTGTGATAATATCTCCCGTAATAGCTTCAGGAATATCATGAAAGAGTGCTGTTTCGAGCATATCGTCGAGCGTAACATCATCAATATTTTCATAAATACCGATGAAATAAGTCATAAAAGCTACTAGTACAAGATGTCCAAGTACGGAGACAGGATATTTTCTCGTCATACGATTCCATCGATAACTCGATGCAAGTCTGTGTATCGTGAGAAGATATTTTTCTGGTCAGGTTTGATTGAGTGGATTGAGATCAAGATACTTGAGAAATATGGCATGTTCTGTGGTATCGATCCTCGCATGCATTGTTTGCAGGAGTGGACTGTAAGCATCAGTATAGACAAGACTATTGTGGTATGTTTCATAATAACTTGCCCAAGCCTTTGCAAAGGTTATAAGATGATCTTCTATGGTTGGTTCACGATCTTCATAGGTGTCATGAATATTAGCAAGAATGCGCGGATGGAGATTATACGTTTCGAGAGTATCGATGATTTTCTTATCAAGAGCTCGATATATCTCGGGAGAATCGTTCTTGAGTCGGTGTTTGACTTCTGAGCTGATGTCTGAGTAGAGAAAAGTATAGAAACCACCGAACAAAACCCGACGTATGAGGAGTCCATTATTGAGCTTGATTCACTCTTTTTCTTCGAGGAGTGAGCTCAGAGTGAGACAAATATGTACAACAAATGCAAGATGATCGAGCGTTGTATACGTCTGGAGTCTCGGAAAGGTGTTCCATCGAGTGATAGATATTCCTGAGAGTATGTGAGGGATGAGAGGATTCATATTCAAAAGAGTAGTCTATAGAAGGTTTTATGGTACGACTCTTTGTATTTTTTTCCAGTTTTAATGAGATATTCACCCAAGATATGCTTCTTTTGCTTTTCTTGCACTCTCTTTCTGATCCACGATGGGAGGGTGATATATACCTGTCAGGTTCAGAGTATGTATATCTTTTGGACTTATATCCTTGAGCTCTGGAATATATTTCTTGATAAATTTTGCTTCACTATCGAATTTTTCACTCTGAAGGAGGGGATTGAATATTCGGAGTGGCTTCGGATCAGCACCGACACTCGCTGACCATTGCCAGTTCCCATTATTCACAGCACTATCGTAGTCGAGAAGGTAGCGTGCAAAAAATTGCTCTCACCACCGCCAATCAATCAGACAGTTTTTTGTGATAAAAGATGCGACCACCATACGCAGACGATTGTGCATAAAATTGGTTTCTTTGAGTTGACGGATAGCTGCATCGACAAGAGGATATCCTGTCTCAGCTTGTTCTATCTTTGATTGCAGATATGTATCATTCTCCCAATGAATCCCTCGTCTCTTCTCGAGAAATTCCTGATGGTATGTCTCGGGAAAATAGTAGGCAATATGGTACCAAAATTCTCTCCAAGCAAGCTCTTGTATGAACTGTGAATTCTGAGAATAGGTGAGTGTGTAGAGGAGTCGTGGACTCACAAGACCGAATCGTAGATAGACTGAGAGGCGAGACGTTCCATCGAGTGCTGGGAAGTTTCGTGATTCGCTATAGTTAGCAACATTGAGTCGCTTGAGGCGTTCATCCAGATACGCGAGCGTATAATATGGATGCTTCTCAAGTATATGAATGTCACTCAGTGGTACTTCACTCGGAATGTGCTCATTCCATGTTCCCCAATTCGGTGAAATTGGAAATAGTGTTGGTTGTGTTTGTGTGAGTGCCTGTTGCCAGAGTCGAAAGAATGGTGTGAATACCTTTCGAACGGGCACTTCAGAGGGCTCAACAAGGAGAAAATCTTTCACGAGCGTGAAGGGTATACTGAGTTCCGTAAGTACTCCCTGAGTTTGATCATCTCTATGAATTCCATGAGGCGCATAGCTTCTGGATGCATAGACGTGTCAGATCCTCTCTATCGTACAAATCTCTGGAATAATTTCCCATGGATTTCCACGATATACTCGCAGTTCACCTCATTGTTCCCTGATTTGTCCCGATAGATGGGTGAGGGCTTCTCTTAGAAAGGCAAAGCGAATATCATCCTTTCAGAATTTTTCCTGTGAATCGATATCAAGTATGAATATTGGTAGCACAGCTACCGAGGATGTCATTGCTTGTATGAGCCCAAGATTATCTTCGAGTCGAAGATCTTGGCGGAATACGAAGAGAGATTTGTGCATGGGAGAGGTTTTTTTATTCTTCGATATGAGTAGTATCTATATCGCTTAGGTATTTAAGGATTTCTATTTTTACTCCATCTATTTCTTTCATGATTTGGTTATTCGTGAAACGAATAACGGTGATACCTTCTCATTCGAGAACTTTCGTTCTAGATGCATCTTGTATCGCCCCAGTCTCTGTGAAATGAGATTCTCCATCTATTTCGATTACAAGTTTTCTCGATGCTATGTAGAAATCAACAATAAAATTCTGAATGAGATACTGTTTTCGCACTCTGATACCTGATCGATCGAGATGCTGTAAAATCTGAAACCATATTCTCTTTTCTGGTTCGGTCATATTTCTTCGTAGTTCTTGTGAGCGTTTTGTGAGTTTGTTATTGTAGGGGAGACGATAGATATATTCGCTCATATGGTGAATAGTATTGAAGTGTAGTGTGGGCTCCCCCTGCTCGTACCTTGCTTTCCCCGACTTGTCCCAACTATGGGAACTCGCTGGACTGCTGAGGCTTGCCCCTCAACGAGGGGGAGCATAAATACAATAGTAGTAAGTTTTACTTCCTACTGAGAAGGAGGTAACCAAGACGGTATGAAAATACCTGTCTTACTTTCATTTGTCTTGTTCCCCCTCGTTGAGGGGGCTAGGGGGAGTCTGTATTCCCCTGATCTCCTCATCCATCACAATCATCATACATCCATCATCCGGATCTATGGGGAGAATGGTATGGGGGATATTTTTTTCGTTGAGGAATGTGAAAAAACTCTCCATTTTCCCTCGGAACTTGATCACGTCATCGATAATAATCACTGATCTATCGTGTGTATGAGGGATGACCGCAAGAAAGAAATCAAGAGTGAGGCGCTTGTATCCGTCGATAAATACGAGATCATAGGTCTCCTCAAGAGTCGGTATAACCTCGAGAGCATCTCAGAGACGAGCATTGATCCTATCATCAAAGCAGCATTCATGAAAGTATCCACAAGCCTCCATATGTGCTGGGATAGATTGTTCGATCGTTGTAATACTCGCTCATTCACCGAGTGCGCTTGCGATCCAGAGTGTGGAATATCCATTTGCAGTGCCGATCTCGAGTACATGTTGTGGTACGAGAGCTCGTGTCATATCGTACAAATATCTCCCCATTTCTGGAGAGATATTCGGAACCTTACGCTCAAGACTCTTGGATTTGAGTGATGAGAGGTAGGCGAGGAGGTCATGTGTCAAAGTCATACAAAAGGTGATTTTTGTGAGTATAACTTGATTTGTGATGTGGGCAATATTTTTATGGTGCTCTATTTACGTTACTAAATATTTCTTGTGCTACATTATCAAGATCAGTGTCACTTATATTTGGGATATGAGATTTAATATACGTCTTAATTTTTTCAACCGTATCCATTTCTGGTTTAATTTCTAGATCCTTCTCTTGTTGATTAGTTGTATATTCTTTCTTGAGCTTGAATTTTCGATTGGTACGACTTAGGCTATCTACACCTTTGAATGCATTAATTGTAATGCTTGATCAACCAAGCAATGTTATCACTTTTTCAAAATCACTATCAGCTCAACTCATTGTTTCGATTTGACGACCAATTTGTTTTTGATTGTTAATTCATGTAAATGCTTGACTGTTAAATGCATCAACAAGAGCTTTCTTGAATTCGCCAGCATTTATGCTTGTGTCAAATGCAGCTTTTTTTGTTGGGTCTACAATTTTGTTACCAAGAGCAATGAGAGCTTGTTGAGCTGCGGGAACATCCTTGATAGCATTGAATCATGTATTGGATTTCTTCATTTCTTCAAGAAGCATACGAGCAGCATCTTCATGATTCGTTGTTCATTTAATCTTATTGGTAATATCTTCAAATGGATTTTTATTGAACCATGTTCGCTGTACATCATTATATGCTGAGGTTTCAAGCTGACCAGGAATTGCTTGAAACGACTTCAATAGTCCATCCACATGCTTGAAACTCATTGCTTTTTCTTTTCCATCGGCTCATTTCACTTTCATTCCAGGTACTGGCAAGAAGCCAGGGAGCTTCTTCGTCATTCCAGCAATTTGATCACCGAATCACTCAATACCCTTCACAGCTTCTTTTGTCGCTGCGGAGGTTTTCATAGCAGCCATGACCGCCATCCATAGTATGACAAGACCAAGAATTGGGGTAATGAGACCAGCTAATACATTGAAGAGAGCAGCTTGAAAAGATTTTGCATTATTCTCAGGGCTACCCCCAGCACTTTGTGTACTGTTTTCTGGTAGGAAGATCGTGATGGTAGTACCGAAAAATTGTATCGATCCATTCGTTGTATTATCTCATTGTGTAACATTAATATAGTCGGATTTTACTCATTTCTGATCAGCTACATTAGAAGATTGTACAAGATGTGCCTGAAAAGTATTCAAGAACATAAACCCAAATCCGAGCGCTGCCGATACCACAACAGGCACCATAGCAAGTCCGATGAATTCTCGAAAATCGAATTTTGAGAGCATACTATCTTTGTCTACTTTATCGGAGAGAAAGTACTTGAGAGCAAAGAGAGGACTGAATATTGCATACATCCACATACGAATAACTCGAGTGAAGAGTACGAGTACAAGAGCAATGAGTATAACGATAAATACAATAGCAAATAGTACACTCATACTCAATTGTACGGCAATCTTCCCGATCGCTGTTGCAATTATACCAACCTGTAACATCATACTTTTATCAGATGCATTTGCACTATCGAATGCAGCTTTTTGTTCCGAAGTCATATTCATATACGCTGTCTCTTTTGTTTCTTGGCTCATAAGCACTTGTTTGAATCTATCAAGGTCATCAATTTTGAATATGTTATAAGCGTAGAGTGGTATTATGCCATAGGCATTTTGTGATTGAAGAAGGTATTTTGAGAAAGTTTGATTTTTCATATCGTCTTTTTGACAAGTGAAAATCTTACTTGAGTCTGTTGTACGGAAATCGAGCAAACACTTTCATGGGTATTGAATAAAGGGATCTGGAGTACCTGTTCTCATAATAGTATCAGCTGGCATGCGGATAACAAGAGCTGTAAGATATGATGATACCGAGAGGCTTGCGGATACTATCCACCAGGTAAATGGTACCATAATAACCCCGATAATAAATCGTGGAAGCATCTTCTTGATCGCATAGCTATCAGATTGTCCAAAAATATTTGCAATGGCTACAACGATCAACATGGCTGCAAATATCACGTAGACCATATTCGAGACAAATACCCAGAGTGAATGCAAAATAGGTCTCAGCCCAATAAAATCACCGAATGTCCAGTCAGGAGAGATCAGCCAACTGGAGAGCATGGCAAATGGCACGTAGAGGAGAGATATAAATGCTATAACGCCATTTAAGATACTTATAAAGGTGGTGCCAACATCTTGTGTTTGCTGTCTTGCATAATCAGCACTACTAGTGCTTCATACGCTTCCATCTGCATTTGTATATGTAGCAGTAGCTGCCACTGAAGGCGGATCTCCTGGGGCTGCAAATAAAGTAGTGCTTCAAAAACCCCCGGAACATACAACTATCACCAGTGTTACATATCGAAGAAAATGAGCGTTGAGAATTGATCGGAAGA
>ERZ724509.871-NODE-871-length-12066-cov-3.552494_pt1 | contig 12066 bp, 13 predicted proteins | sample MGYA00376042_ERZ724509 | MGnify/ENA primary metagenome ERZ724509 (study PRJEB28724, sample SAMN07190887) | wastewater metagenome | isolation source: effluent of sewage treatment plant in Hong Hong | place: USA: Christiansburg, Virginia | collected 2016-03-01 ...
CAGGCTGTGCACTTAATGTCGAGACTTCCATCCCTTCGAATATCGGCAGTGGTCAGCTGTTTGCTGTGAAGTAAGAATTTAGCGATGCGTAGTTCTACCTCCTTACGGTGTTTCAGGAATACCTGCCAAAGATCCGAATTCTAACCAGGGAATTTTTAATTAATCATCCACTTTCGAATAAGCTTGCTCTGGTAGAATGGGATGTGCTTACCGTTGTTATCAAAATAGGCACAACTGTAATATGGTGGCTATTTTTGACTTATTTCTGTGAGTTCCTTGATCATCCCAAGGGAGGCATGCTACTATCCTCGAATAAGCTCGCTTTCCAGATCCACCAGGAGGGTTTGATTGTCCATGGTGGTAACGAGTGCAGGTTGAAGAGTTCGGCGTTTGGTTCTGGCATCCAACAAGCTGAGAGTTTTTATGCATCCTCCCTCATCGGAGAGCAGGATATCTTTGATTTTTTTGTGCATATTGCGATTGACTTTCTTCGAAAAATTCTTCGCTGAGACACAGTCTTTGAGCCTTTCATGCTCCTAAAAAAGGTGTAGGCTTGTCGTGAGCTTCCAACCTCCTTCGACCTCCACCAAGTAGTTCCGACGGAGCTATTCCACATCGTAATACGTGCAGAGCACACTCAGCAGTGGTTGCAGCATGGAACTGAGCGGATCGAAATGAATTTATTCTTGACTGCCTTGGTGGTTTTGGTCGTACTTGTACACTAATGTCTTAGATGTCATGTCTTTTAGATCCTTGTTGTAAAGGACCCTGTTGAGTGGTATCGGCCGGTATGTTTCGCTTTTTGAGAGATAAACACCCACTTCCGGCGAGGTGTATTTCATGAAAGCCGCGAAGAGCTACCTCACCGAATGATCTCCAGTCTTTTTGAGTTGTGTAAGCACTGCATCCATGTTCGACGGAGAGCCACTTGTTTGTTCTTCAATGATCTTTGGTATGATCAGCTCTCCCGTGAACCTTTGCTCTGTTGTAGACTCCTACTTCTTCAATTAGGTCATAGATATGCGAATTTGTTATAAAGGAAGAGAAACACCACAGATACAGTCAATCCTCCTATCGGTAGAGCATTCCCACTGACTAGCTCAGTAGCTTCTTTCGTTGGATAGGAACCACGTGGGACTGGTCTTCGATATGCAGGTCACCCTCTTGAGAGTTTATTAACAGATCTTGGAGGTATGCAAGCTCGTCCAGGTTCTTGATGTATCTATGCTTGTGAGGCTCCTCGTGATACTCCAGATTCTCTTCAAGCAGGATTTCGTACTGGAAACCCTGATCGATGAGGCAACGCTGTCGAATGTTGCTGTAAAGAACCTCCTTCGTGTCCAGACTAACGAGTGTATAGAAAAAGGCATTGAACTCGTTGTTGGGGTTGTCCTTCGCTCGCATAATCCTACCCATTCTCTGTACTTCCTGTCTTCTTGACTTGAAATGCATACCCAACTGAATAGCTACGTTAGCGCAAGGTAAGTCTATTGCTGTATCGCCCACCCTGCTCAGGAAGATTACGTTGACTTCGTTACTCGTCTTGAACAGTTTGTAGATCTTCAATCGTTCATCACTGCTAACCTCGCCGTGAATGACCGCATACTTCAGTCGTTTCGCATAGTACTCCAAAATGTGTGGTCTATCACAAAAGACTAAGATCTTGTCTCCTCGGGATTCATGAGTCCGGATTAGGTACTGCAGTACCCGGTACTTGGTCGGGTTGCCTGTGTGCAAAAGCTATCGTCCATTTAGTATTTTATACTGGTCCGCGAAGGTTTAAGTCATCTTACATCGAATTTACACGCAGTAAGGGCGTGCAAGGCAGCCTTCAGTAACTAGGTCTTGCCAGTTTTCCTCAAAGAGTTTAGGGCCGATCATGTAAAACAAATTGTCTATTTTCTTATCTTCTCGGTAAGGTGTTGCTGTGAGACCAATTTTAACATGGAACTGATAACGATGCAGAACCTTCTGAAAAGTCTCTGCGGGTAGTTTGTGCACCTCGTCGGTTATGCAGACTCCCCATTCAACAGATTGCGTTGCTTCGAGGATGGGTTTGTAGTTTCACGGCTCTTTCCAACCATAGAATCAGTTGTCAGGAATATAACTGGATCCTTCTTATCGTAGCGATCCTTCGTCTTGCCTGAAAGTCGTACGATACGGGTAGCTGGGATCGTTGTCCATTTAAGTAACTCCTCCTTCCATTGCTCCACGCTGATTTCGTTTTCACAGAATATCACTGCGTTGGAACGAACCCTTTGCAGAATGAGAATAGCAACCAGCGACTTGCCAGCACCACAAGGTAGGATGATGAGCCCACTGCGAGCCTTTCCACCAATAATAACATTGCGCAGAGCTCTTTCTTGATAATAACGGAGCTTCAGTCCCGATCTCATCTAGAACTCCAACCTATGCTTGACTGCGGGTCCGTCGTAATCATATTCCTGGATCAGCGGAATAGAGCTGGAAATGAGTTTTTTAGTGACTGCAAAGTAGTCAGAACGAATCAGGTAGCGAGTCATCTTTATTGTTTGATAGTGTTCGTCTTTTGAAGAAAGGTCTGGGGCATCCTCTACTGGCACCTCTCCAACCCATTCGGGATTCTTTTGGTCGACTTCCATTTACATTTTGTCACTGTTCGTACCTTTCTGATTCATTTCTATCTTCAGCTCGGTTAAGTGCAGTCCATTTCGGATCACTACGTCCACATCCTAGATGGGTATCACCATGTCGTCCAGCATCAATCCAATTTCTCGAACTGTCAGCAGCTAGTATCTATTTCCGTTGAGTTGTAGCCGCACTTTTCCTGCGTAGCGCATGTACTCTCTGATCATCTGCTATAACGAACGGGGGAAGATTAGGTTCTTGGAGAGTCTTTTGATGACTCCGATGATCTCTTCGGCACTGTACTCCAGCACCATGGCAGTGTACAGCGAAAACTTCGTAATGCGATACTCGTGGATAAACTGGGGTCGATTTACTGGTTCACTGAAGGAAATGAGATAGCTGTAGATGGTCTTATAGCATGGGCACTGAGTGTAGACCAATAGGTTGTTGTCTGGCAGGATAAGCAGAGGCAGCTGGTCGTGGTTGGGTTTGTACTCGATCAGAGGGCGAATGGCACGTTTCTTACGATAAGGAAAAGGTTCAGGTTCGGCTGACTTTAGTCTCATCTGATTAATTTACACTCAGCTCGATTTGGCGGGTAAGCAATACATCTAATGTTCAGCTGGTCAACCTCGTTCAGTAGCCCGAAGAAAATAAATGAGATGATGTATAAATGCAACGCAGAACAGAGAAGCAAAGGAATCGAATTCCGAATAGAACTGAAAGACAGCTAGGCAGAAACAGGTCGCCTACTCCGACTAAGGCTCAGTGTAGATGATTGCGAGGCAGAGTTTGAGTCATTTGTGAAAAGCAATAGACTGACCATCAGGGAAAGTCAAATAATCAGAGAAGCTCTTGAGGAAGCAGTGGAAAACTGGCATACAAGAAGCATGAATCTGCGATCCCCGACAACAAACATCCTCGAATAGCTTCCAAAGACTGAAGGCGATTGTGAAGTTAGCATCAAAAAGGTATTGGACAACCGATAGGAGCCGAGACCAAGACCGTAGGAATACAGGACCTCAAAGCATACACCTCAACCTTCAAAGGTAAAGGACCAATTGCCTGTGAATAGCTCAGATCAATCGATCAAGCCACCATCGCAATACAAGAGAATTAATCCCGACGAGCCCATTATTCAACATACAAAGAAAGCCATCAGCATTCCCAACCGTGAGCCACATTCGAGTAAGTGCTTACTTCTGAAAGATCATCAGTTCGAGCCAACTGCTTCACGGCATACTCCCTACAAAGCTCCTTAACACCCTAAAAAGTTCCCCACTAAATCAACAGATGTTAAACTTGACAAGTCAAGATCCCCAAAACCGCTTTACAAACCTAAACCCACTAAATTGTACAGCAGTGACAATAGAACTGCTGTTGTTGCGCGACCTTTGACTCCAAAGCAAGTATGGGAGTGTCCTTAGAAGTAAGGAAGGAGATCTCCCGTCCCTGCTGAACATTTCTACCAGCCAAACAAAATCTAGAGATGCAAAAATCATAAATGTTCTGCATGGGAGAATAGCACTGAACCTGTTTAGGAAAATGAAACGAGAGTACCTCGACCAGCAGACTAATTCTACCGAACAGGAGACCACTCATTTGAAAGGTGCAGAATGCATGAGTGTCATGTTTGGAAGTATAAAACAAACCGCGGCGGACGTGACTAACCCACTGTAAACTTGCAATACAGCCCTATCAAGACACCCTGGTCACGTACGCTCCGGTAGAACAGGAAGGAAGCCGATTCCCTAAAAAAGCCAGCTCCACCTCTTCGCAAGTATCTGCCCAACCCGGAACTGAAAGCCTTTTACAACAACTTTGAACTGATGTGCTCGCAACTGAACAATTGACTGTGAGCCAGAGCCGCTGCAGCATCCATTACTTACATAATAATTATGAAGAACAAGTGCATTGCGGATCTCAAGACCTCGCATAGTCAGGAAAGCGAGATCGACGTGTTTACACGCCTTGAGACCAACTTCTTCGAGAAGTACGTGAGGTACACGCTCACCGATCACTTCAACCGTTACTTGCGCAACGTCTATGAGGAGCAGTACTACAAAAAGCTCTCCTATAAGGACAGCAAGACCATCGCCACGAGCCTCTATGAGGTGGTGGGGAACTTTCTTCTTGAGGAGCTTACCGGCAGCATCCAACAGTTCTTTAAGGAAAAGTCCATGGCGGTCGCCACAGGAGAATTTCCCACTGCGATAAAGTTCCTATACAGCAACCGAACACCCGTTCCTAACCTGCTGAAGGAGGGGGAGTTGGTGTACGTGGATGTCCGAATAAAGCTGGAGGTTGCCAGAATTGAGGAGATCCCCTCGCATGTGCACTCTCTCTTCCAGAAGTTCAATCTCGCCGATCAAAACGGGAGAAGTGTAGACCACGAACTCGAACGGCAACTGCGCAACTATAACAAGTAGTACTTCAACGTGTTTGTGGTGTACTACGGTGACATTCACTTCAACTTCAATGGTTGCAAGGCATACGAACAGAAAACTATCAAAGTAGCCGGCAGGCAGCTTAAGCTGAGGCTCTTTGTATTCTATATATCCAACATTGCGCTGTTCGACACCTTCCGTACTACTAATAAACTCTCGGTGGATTGCATCAACGACCTGGCCATCAGCTTTTACGAAATCAAGCGAGAAAAGGCACGCACGAACCGACTGAAGAAGCTTCAGAACCGCACAGATGTGCAGCCCTAACCAGTAAAACACCACGGCGTGGGAGCCAAGACTGCAGTGGTTGCAGTGGGCGGCATCGTCGTGGGAATCGTGCTGGCCAAGCTACTTTTCTTTTGATATTTAGTCGGGAGCTTTATGTACAGGATGCGATCATACCATCAATCCTCGCTGCCACGCCGCAGCGCCTTCACTACTGTTTCCGAAATTATTGAAGTTCGGTGTGCTTTCGCATTGGCATCTTTTATCTCAGACTTTTTCTGGTCTTCTTTATTTGAACTCGTTCGTGTGAACACCGGAGTAATATACTTGCTCTCAAAAGCGTCCCATCTGCCCAGAGAGGTGTCCGATATGAACTGACTTTCTTGTCTTTCGGTGGGTTCTTTTAGCTCTGAGCTGTGAGGTGCAGGAGGGCCAACGTGACCAACTGAATTGGTACTTGTCCCCTGGAGCATACGACTTTGACGCATTTCGACTTATTGCATTTTATCTGCAGGTCTATCAGAGGAATTTCCACTGCCAATTCTGACTTCCTGTTGATTCTTTTGCTGGAAGTTTTTCATAATTGCTTTGAGAGAGACCGAACCACACATTGTAGTGAAAAGCACAAGCAGCAGCGTGACTGTCCTGATAAACTCCTTATTTGGAGACTGTATTTGAAGGGAAAGAGCAAAGGCTATTGCTCCTCGAATCAATCCCGCGTAGAAGCATATGCTTGTTTCTGTACTCGTCATTGGAAAAGGTCTTCCAAGGATGATGTAGAACAGCGGTAGGATATATACAGCAACTGCTCTGGATAGCGGTAGCGTGATAGCAACCATGATTGCCATGATAATTGCTTTCCATTGCCCAGAGATGGTCAGAATACAGATTCCTAAGTATGTGTACACGAAGGCTTCGGCTAGATATCCCACTGCATCAAAGGCAACTAGCGTCCCTTCTTGACTTTACTTGGACAAGTTCCGATAGCAGTAATGTCCCATCACAACTGAGCAAGTAAAGAGCGATATGATGCCGGAAATGTTAAGCATCTCACTTATGAGATAGGAAGAGTAGGCGGTAAGCAGAATTAGGCTGCTCTCCTTCAACGGAGTCTTTGTGAAGGATTAATTGAGCCGCAGAAAGTAGGTAAGACCAAAACCAAATACCAGACCGACGGCTATGCTGGTGACTAGCAGGTAGAGGAAGTTAGTAGCAATAAGTACTCCCTCCCAAGTCCTACCGTATTGATAGTTGTTACGTCAGTCCATTATCCTTGCTGAAAGAAAATTGACTGATAGAACGGAAGACAATTATAGCAACAGCATCGTTGAGCACTCCCTCCCCAAAGAGAACGGAGCTCAGCACTGGCGACTCTTCTTGCTGGTATACCGACAGGCGTACTTTGATGAGCGACAGAGCAGTAACCGTATCGGTGGCACACAGAACACTGCTGAGCAGCATAACCTACGATAGACTTAGCATGTTCTCGAACATAAAGTGATTGAAGAAGTTGATGCATGCTGACAAGACAATAAAGGTGAAAACCGTGCCAAGAATGCCAAGAAAGCTGATCACTCCAAGGTTCTGAAAGAAGTGTGATTTGCGCAGGTTGTAGCCCGCTGCAAAGATAATCGGTGGCAGCACGAACGTAAAGAACAGCTCGTCGCTGAACTGGATTGACTGGTTGAAGACCTGAGTTAAGCAGATGCTACCAACCGAATGAAGATTGCGGTGAGAGAACCCATGATGATAGCAACCACGGATTCATGCAGGTAGGGCACCTAAGATCCATAGTAAGGATACCTGGCGGACTTGTACAAGCTGGGAGGTCCAAACATAGCAGCCCAAGATCATCACCACCACGAAGGTCTCAATTCCGAAAGCTGAGTCCATCGCCACGGACAATTATAAACGTGTTAATATTAGCAACCAGTATATTTTGTCCAATGACCCAGCAATCACATACCTAAGAAGGTTCGGGAAGAGATGACTGGGCATTTATAACCAACATACCGGTAGCCCCACTTCTGGGGGGAAAGCGATCGGAGAATCTGATCGTGGAGGAGGACAAGGAGAATGTGTCAAACTTCGAGCTTCCACCCATCCGCAAGACGAAGTCGGCAATCATGGAGGAAACATGCCTTGAAACCAAGCTCACAGGAAACCCCAACGTGCTGAATTTCCTCAAGCGACGCATTTCAACCAAAAAAGACTGAACCTGACTGTTGCCTACTTTAAGTGTTCGGTTTTTTAACATTCCAAGGCTGAATTCCAATATTCGAAGATACAAAAAGAAAGTTATTGTTTACCTAAGCACCGCTTCCCGAAGATATAAGTAAAGAATTCAAGTTCGAAGACGACGGCCGTCATAGTTGGACGCCTGATAAGAAAAATCTGAAGGAGTTAAACAAAGAGCGAATCTAGGCTGATAGGCCGAAGTATGGTATCGAAATGAGAGAATCTGAAGCTCCCCGAAAGATTCAACATCAGGGAGAACCATAGCCTCTAAAAATCAATAAGGCACAAATCACTATGTTACAAGACAAAGGGCCTGGAGAAGAAAACCCTGGCGAAATCAGGGGACCCCAAGTTGCCCCAGCTATCAATCAGTCTTCCCAAACACTAATATCTTTTTCCCCCTTCATCTTCTTTCAGTTGACCAGCCTCCCCAAACACTACCACCGCCTTTCCCCCTCTTCTTTACAGTCAATCAGCCTCCCCAAGCACTACCGCATTTCCCCCTCTTCTTTCCGGTCAATCAGCCTCCCCAAACACTACAACCTTTTTCCCACCCAACTATCCCGGCCATCAATCTGGAGCAGTAACTGCCACCTACTTTACACAATCCTATTTTACCTGCACAGCAGTAGACGTCCAATGATTCGGAGTAACACAGCCCTTCAATCTAGAGCCCACAAACGTCCAAGGAATAATTCGATTAGGCAGAAGAATGAACGCTCACCCAGCAGGCGACATATGATAATTTAAATGCTTGTTTGATTGTTTAATGATGCTCTCAAAGAACCTTAAGAAAATAGGAAGGTACCAACTGCTGGAGATCATCGGTAAGGGTGCCAACGGCATAGTCTACAAAGGCCTCGATAATGAGACTGGACGCAGTGTGGCAATCAAACAGGTTGCGCTATCACAGGAACAGCTGAAACCGGTACAGTCAGAAATCTATCTGCTGAGAGAGCTCAGCCACCAGCACATCGTTAAGTACATCGACGTGCTGCAGAATGAGGACAACTGTCTGTACATAGTGCTGGAGTTCATTGAAGGTGGCAGTTTGGCAAATCTTGTTCGAAAGTACCCACTTCCGGAGAACCTTGTGAAAGTATACATAAGGCAGGTACTTGCTGGGCTGGACTACTTGCATCAGATGGGAGTTGTACATCGTGACATCAAGGGCGCAAACATACTGCTTACAAAGGAGGGCATCGTCAAGCTTGCAGATTTCGGAGTGGCCATTCGGCTCAACGAGGATCACCGAAGCTTTAGTCTAGCTGGAACACCGTACTGGATGGCACCTGAAATAATTGAGAGCAAAGGCGAAATCTCTACGAGCTGCGATATTTGGTCACTTGGATGCACTGTCATTGAACTACTCACAGGCAACCCTCCATACTTCGATCTCATGCAGTACCCAGCGCTATTTCGAATCGTCCAAGACGATCACCCTCCTCTGCCAGAAGTTTCAGAAGAATGCAAAGACTTCTTGATGAGATGCTTTAGAAAACAACCAGAGGAACGAGGCAAGGCGGGTCAACTTATCAGGCATCACTGGCTGGACGATGCTCCGACTGATAAACAGGTGGAAGAAGTGCCTGCTTATATCTCCTTCGAGATAAAGGATATGCTTCTGAAGCGTAACTACGAAGAACTTAGTAAGTCCCTCAACCGAATACCCACCAAACGGCTGATCTATCACAACCCACACTTTGTGTTGCTAGTCAGCGATAAGGAAAGCAGTTTACGCGCTTAATTTGTGCTGGAAATGATCAGTGGCGATTGGGAAACCTTCCGGTATGTCTGTAGCTTAGGCCTTCTGGAATCGGTGGTCAGCTTCAACAACTTCCAGGACACACGGCTATGCAAAACAGTTTCCCAACTCATACTTGAAGCCAGCCAACTTTGCGCTAAATATGTTGATCTGTCCCTGTTTATGACGATCTGTCTCAAACCATTGAGACGACTGCTCAATGTATCCCACGCAGAGGAGTCGCTACTAATAGAGTCACTGTCGAATCTGATGAACGAGGACATTTTGGTGAGTAGCCACTTAACTTACATCATTTGTAGGGAGGGGCTGCTTAACTGTATAGTTGCTTACTTTGGCAAGCACGTCCGCAGTAGTCCTCTCGAAGCTCTAAGGGCAATTACCCTCGCCTACAAAATATCTTCTATCCGATAGAGTCACATCGCGGCTTACTTTCAGCCGTGTCTGCAACATTTGGTGAGATACCTCGAGACTATTGATCATACCCAAAATCTGGGTCGGTTGATCAAGATAGTGTACAACCTCGCCAAAGATCACTCTATCGCGGACTAGCTTGAATTCCAAGGTATCATTCCAATCCTTCTACAACTATATAGCAAACTCGTCAAGTTGGAACTCAAGTAGGATATTATAACCCTAATCAGCGATATACTACGCGCATTCGATGCACTGACAACCGAGCCAAATCGACGCAATCAGTTCATTCAGCATCGAGGCTGCACAATTCTTTCAAATAGCCAAGCACAATTATTTTCTCGAAAAGACCTCGTTGATTCCGTGAGCACTTTCCTTAGAAAGCTTGAGTGATCTCACTCATCTGAGGGTGGTACCCCTTGCCGATCTGATTCTTTCCTTAGTCCTCGTAACTAGCCGTTAAGGCAAATCATTAAATTTGGTTAGCCTAAAGTTCGCGGGATGAGTTCAAGCGGCGTTCTGACTGAGTTTGAGAGATGGGTTGATTGCTTTTATGCTTGGTGGGGCAGCATGGAGCCAACCGTGCAACTCGATAGCACTGTCGTCGAGCATTGCGAGCAATCCATAAGAGTCATCCATACAGTGCTCAGGGAGCAAGCAGGGTTAAGCATTACCAGGACTCAAGACAGTCTCCGCACTGTTAAAGCCGAGGCTGATCTACCTGAACCTCAGACAATCAACTTCATTGACCGATCCATTGCATCGGCAGAAATATCCGACGTACTGCTACCATCCGATGAAGGAAGTCGTGGTACAACTCTCAAGCAGTTGGTCGATGCTGAAGTGCAGTATCCACAGGAATAGATTAGCCCTATCAGGAACTTCTCTTACCGTCAAAGAAGGAAGAGGTATAGGAAATACACTTTCGATGAAAAAAAAGAAGCTGTGGCCCAACTGGAGAATGGGGACTTGAGTTTGTCATAGCTCAGTCGCGAGCTCGGTATCTCCTCTCGTAATATTCGTCGATGGAGGAACCAAGGTCTCCATAGAAGGTTCCTATCAGGCCGAAGGGTTAGGGATCCAGTCTTAGAACGAACACTTAAAGGCTGGTTATTGGCCTGCTGGAAGAAAGGGTACGACGTAACCAACCGTCAGATCAAGAACTGCGCGCTCTCGATAACCTCTGATCCCGACTTCAAAGCCAGCAAGGGTTGGTTAGCTAAGTTCATCAATCGCTGCCGCAAGGAATATGACAGCGAGTCGTAGAACCGAAGCCCAAACTGACTACCTGGAGAGATTCGGAATATATTTTAACATTGTACACTAGCGCATCGATGAAAGGGCGCAACCTCGAAGCATCGCTATAAATCCTCCGGGAGATGGAGGATAAACTCATGGAAGGCATGTCTAAACGCAACCGACAGGAAAGCCGAAAGAAGGAACATCAGCACCACTAATCATCCTAATCCAGGCAAGCAGGGAACGATGAAACACCCAACCACGATAGGCTCAGCAGTGTCTGTTCATGTCAAGTGAGGCTTGAAAAGACTAAGACACGCTGCTCGGCTCACAGATAAGAGGTAGCCAAACAGATCGTCAACGGCTAGCTGCAAACCCTGAAGACGTAGAACAAGGAAATGCGAAAGTACATCAAGTTTCTGGAGAGGATGAATGACCAGCTTAAGCTGCAGATTCTCGACTGGACGCGGAAGCTACAACCAGAAACAACATGCTTACACCAACAATGTGGGCATTACAATCATGCGCCGAATCCCTTTCTTGAACCAGGAACGATAACGATAGTCAAACCAAAGAACCTATATTCCGACTTCGAAGGTGCTCTCTCCGAGAATAACTATCTAAAACGAATGAGTTCGATTCAGCAAGAAGAGATCGATCGACTGAGGGAGCTACGAAGTGCCGAGCGCGAGGAGTAAACCTTTAACGATATCTACCAGTACTTGACACCGCAGAGACACAAGTTTAAGTATCGGACAAATCAGAACCCGGAAGTGCTTCGCACAGACTACGACAGGAAGGGAACAGACAAGTCGGCGACAAAGGTCAAACACCAGCGTACAGCATCTTTACATAACATCTAACCAGGCCTCGTGTATGATCCTCGAAGTCGAAAGAAAAGCCGACATCACTGCTGATTGTCTTCGTACTTCACGGTTTCTGTCCTTACAAAACTGCACTAAACTTTGTTCAAAGATGTCGCCGCTAATTAATCTTTACGAGGCTTTAGGAGCGAGAATTCCCTTCATTTATTGGCCCAGCCAAGCTTATTCACAGTTTATAAATAATTAATTAGCGGAAGCCACCAAATGTGCTCCAACGAGTCTTACGCGCCGGTCTGTTCATCCCAGGAAC
>ERZ724509.873-NODE-873-length-12037-cov-4.276748_pt1 | contig 12037 bp, 25 predicted proteins | sample MGYA00376042_ERZ724509 | MGnify/ENA primary metagenome ERZ724509 (study PRJEB28724, sample SAMN07190887) | wastewater metagenome | isolation source: effluent of sewage treatment plant in Hong Hong | place: USA: Christiansburg, Virginia | collected 2016-03-01 ...
GATGACGAGATATTCCAAATGCAGGAGTGGGAGAACGCATCGGCCGACGACCCTATTTGCTTGAGGCAGATGGTTCTTTTCATGGATGAAGAAATGGGATATTGGAAGAATGGAGAGGGGTTAGACTTTAGTAACATTGATTGGTTTGATGAATGGCTTGTGAAAGATGGCAATTTTAAGAAATTGATACCAGAGAGTAAGGGCATGGTTGTATTCAAGCCAAGAAGATACGATAGAAGGTATGATGGGCATGACCCCCGAACAAGGGCTTATTACAACATGATGAATAAAGTAAGCTACATTCTCATCAGAAACGGAGAATGTTTGTATAGAATTTACACGGAGCATATCAGTGTACACAAAAGAGTATTCCCTAAGAGAGCTGAATTAGAAGAACTTTTAAATACACTGGATGGGGAGATAAAAGAGGGTAGTTATTACAGCCGTGATGTAATAAAAGAGCAAGCTGAAAACAGCATAGATAACTACAAGCGAATAGCTATTTTAATGCAGGGATTGCTTGACCGTAGTGAGGTTTTTAATCCAATTAAAAAGCAGATTTCCATCTTTAAGCAAGAAGAATCAGAGGGATTGATTAGGTATATTTATGATGATGAAGCAGCGTTGCCAAGTGGTAGGCTTACATTTCATGAGTGGAAAAAGTCTATCAATGAAAACATTCAACATGGCTCTAGGGTAGTATGTACTAATTATGGGAGAGGGGATGATAATTCAGATAGATTCCTTAAATATTATTATAACAAGTATAGCATCCCCGCAACACCATCATTGGGTATTTATGAAGTGGAGAGATATATCAGAGAAGAGTCTGAATGGCTTAATGAAACCCAATATGAATCGTTAAGAGCTAGCGGGAAGCCTTACAATTTAATTGACCATAATCCTAAGCGGTATGCATCTGGCAAAGCAAATGATGGATATAAAGTGAAGTATGGCAAAGAGCTTTTAACTATCATGTACCAAGCTGGGGGTGAAGTGTGGAGTTGGAATGGAAGTAGTGATAGAAAGAATAGAATAAGGTTTATCATAAAGAGAACCGATTCAGAAATACTTAACTACGACCAAATAGACTTAGAAGATATTGAATTTTATTTGAGCTCTAGGGTTGACAGACCGAACTACTTGGATATGATGCCAGTATTAGAAACATTAAAGCAGAAAAGGCTTGAAGAGCTTGAAAGTGAGAAATCATTTGCAAGACTTGTTTTTGACAGAAATATCAATAACGGATTGAGTGAAGAAGTACTCAACCAAAGAGTTTGGGATTGCATAGAGTGGTGGAAATTCAAGAATCAATGGAAGAGGCCAATTGAGAAAGATGATGCACTTGCGCTTCGCATGATTGAAAAAAGAATTAACAGTAAAAATTATTCAAAACTAAAACCATAAAAATGAAAAAAGCGATTATTATCGGAGTATCAGTATTCACAATTGCACTTACAGTATTTATTGTCGGAGTATCTGCAAGTAACAAAGAAATAAGAATTGGCAGTGAGATTGCAGCACAGAAACAAGTATGTGAGTCTTATTTTGATAAGATGTGGAAAGTAATTCAACAAACAGCAGCAGTTGCTGATGAATACAAGACTGCATTTAAAGATATTTACCCAGCATTAATAGAGGGCAGATATGGCAATGAAAAAGGTGGCTCATTGATGAAATGGGTAACGGAAAGCAATCCCACTTTTGATATATCATTGTACAAAGATTTAACCGCTGCTATTGAAGCAGAGAGGGCTGGATTTTTCATGGAGCAAAAGAAACTAATTGATTTAAGCAATGAGCACAGAATCGTTTTAAAGAGTTTCCCATCAAGCATATTTGTTGGCAAAAGAAAAGAAATCCCTATTAAGATTGTAAGCTCTAGCACTACTAAAAAGATTATGGAAACTGGCGAAGAGAATGATATTGAACTTTTCAAGAAATAATCATGATAATCTACGGCGCATTACTTATTCCATTTATTGTTGCTTTTCTTCTTTATTATCTTTTTAAAGAAAGCGTTGTATGGTGGGAATTATTTGTCCCGCTAATGGCTTCCTTGACTTTTATTTTTTTAATGAAGACAACTGTTGAAGCCGTTCAGGTCTCTTCAAAAGAATACTGGGGGAGTTTTGTACAGCGGGTAGAATATTATGAACCTTGGGATGAGTATATCCATCAAACTTGCACAAGGTCTTGCTGCTGCGATAGCAATGGGGCTAATTGTAGCACAGAAACCTACGATTGCTCTTACGTAAGCTATCACCCAGCATATTGGAAAATTATAACCAATAATGGGGAGCACGTTTCAATTAGCAAGGATGAATACTATCGAATAAAAACCCTATTCAAAAATGAAGAGTTTAACGATATGAATAGGTCGTATCATTCAATTGACGGAGATATGTATTACAGTACATGGGATAATGACAGCGCAACCGCCGTACCAGTCACTACTGTTCATACCTATGAGAATAGAGTTAAAGCAGCAGACCAGAGCGTATTTCATTTTGAAAAGGTAAGAGATGAAGACATCAAACGATTTGGATTGATTGATTACCCTAGTATTAAAGATAAATACAAAATGCCAGCGGTGTTGGGGAGCAATACCCCCGAAGCAGTTGCTGCAGATAAAAAGTTCCAGTACATCAACGGACTGCTTGGCAAAAGCAAACAAGTAAGGGTTTTTGTGCTGCTATTTAAGAACCAGCCTATTGATGCCGCTTTTTACCAAGAATCATATTGGAGTGGAGCAAATATGAATGAGTTTGTGATATGCATAGGCACGGATAATGCGAATGCCGTTAAATGGGCTAAAGTGTTTTCTTGGACAAGAAGCGAGCTGTTAAAAGTTCAGGTAAAGCAGCTTTTGCAGCGTCAAAAGAAACTTGACTTAAATGCCTTGGCTTATTTCACGCAAGTTCAGCTTGAAAAGCAATTTGTTCGCCGTGATTTCAAAGAGTTTGACTACTTAACAGTAGAGCCTCCTACGTGGGCTGTAATACTAGCTTATATGTTAACGCTAGGTATCAATATCCTCATCAGCTTTTGGATTATCAGAAACGATTATTTATAAACTTTAAAAATATAAACATGTACATCAATTTGCCAGATAACGGAGTTAAACTAACCGAAGAAGAAAAAGAAAAAGCCTTTTGGGATAGATGGAAATTTGACAGCCACCGATTTGTTGAGCACGATAAAGGGTATGCTAGATGCAGTTTTTGCGGGGCTATACATAATAGTATGATGGCTATTAATAATTTCCCTATCTGTGAAGAAAACCCAGCAATAAAACCATTATTAACGCCAATAAAATAAATCATGTCAGAAAATAAAATATTTGAAAGAACAATAGCATATGTATTCTTTGTGATATTGACGATAACCTATTTTTACGCTTTTACAAATGAGCCTTGGGATGGCCAAAGAAATATTGTTTTTGGGATGTGGGTTAGCTATATGATGATGCTTATAAAATTACACACTTGGCCATCTTTCAAGCTATGGCATGAGAGAGTGTTCAGGGTAATTAGCTTAGAAAGAGCCGCAGAATTAGAATTACAGTGGACTACGAATGTACACGGTGACAGCATTAACCTACTTGGTTGCCGCTCTTTGTGGCATGATGCGAGAGGCAGGGTTTACCGTGTATCTGATATGAGAGTTATGCGCACCGCAGAAATTCAATTCAAGATTCATTCCCCAGTGGAGTGCAGTAAAGAGCAGTTTGAAGAATGGGTTAATTGTAAATTGGATGGCAGAAAAGTGCCAGATACAAATCCTTTGAAAAAGGAGGTATTTAGCACATTAAAGCTCAATATCATTCATATATATGCCGACCAAAAATAGCTTTAACATTACTTTAACAATCTTTTTGTTGTTTTATTGAATAATGCTTTATATCTTAGATGTATCAAAAACGAAACACTAATGAACAACATCGCAACAATTGCAATCAGCCGCCTAAAAAGGATGGTGATGCACGGTACAAAGCAACTTACAGTTTCAGGCGAGAAGAGTGCTCCAACCACAGTTGGTATTACATTCTACTTGCTTGAAGATGGCCGAATCTTAAACTATCGTCAGTGGAACTGGGCTAACAAGCCTAACTACCTAATCCATGGTAGCCATGATGGTTGTGTAGCTTACAAGCAAAAGATGGAAGCTAAAAAGTTGCAGAGTGCGTAAAATACTAGAAAAACTCGTCTTGTGTGTTGGTTGTAGAAGAAAGTATACAATCAACTACAAGCCGAGCCAAAAAGAAGTTAAAACGGTTTGTACCCATTGTGGTAAACATAATACACATAAATTATAGAGTAATGGAAAAGAAAATTTTTAGTGGGTTATTTGACGATAACAAAACCCCTATATATATTGGAGATAAGCTAAAAAGCAAATGGGGATATGAAGTAATTGTTACTTTAGATACTGTATCTGGCAAAATATACGGAAAGCTAGTTTGTGATGACAGCCACAGCTGCAAAGATATTCCGTATGCATTAAATAATGGCGAAGGATATACAATCGTTAAATAAAAATGAAAAGCAGAGAAGCAGCAGTAACCGATAATCTAGGGAATGCAATTATATTGCTTATTTACACCAATACGGATGAAGTTGATGTGAGTGCTACGGTTTATTTGAAGCTGAAAAGCGAAGATGCTAAACGAAATATCGGTACTATTCATTTTCATGATGAAAGTTTCCACGTAAATAGGGATAGTGCGAAACACTACCATTATGTTTCTAAATCGTATGGGTTCAACTGGTTTGTTCTTAATCATGCAGAGCTGAATATTAAAACAGTTCATTTGATTATTGACAAAACCACTAAGTATATTATCCCGATTGACATAATGAAGAAGTATAGCAAGGTGCTCAATTTCAAGCAGCAAGGTTTTGAGCTACAAAGATTTTTACCAATGACAATGATAAAAGAATTTAAAGATGAAAAGTTCAACCCCACCGAGCAGCCTAAAAGCGTTTAGCCTACTGCTTAATGGAAATATGATGCGCCAAAGGGTAAGCCATAGTGGAGCGGTCAAGTACTGCATATACGATGCGAATACCAACCCCATCATGGTTATTTCAGAATCAGCACAAAGACACTTAACCGACATGCTTAGAAAGAGCAATGGGTTTTTAGTGCTGAATAAAACATACGTTCGGGGTATGCATAAAAATTCTTTATTTTACAAACGCTACAAACAAGAGTATGAAATTAGAAAGGGTGCAAGTAGGACTGGAGATAAGGCCAAATGAGCAAGGAATCCCAGTAGCTTACCCAGTATTTAAAGATGTATTAGTAGAGAGTTTGAAGATGACTTGTTTAAAGTCTTTTAAATTCTGGCTATACATTTTTGGAATGGCTTTAATGTTAACTGGGATATGGATAACCAATATTAAGTTGTGTATTGTTTTACATACTTTAAATCTGTCTTGGTTTTCTTGGTCATTAAATAACTACGTACAGTATCTGAATCAATACAGATATAAAGTCGCAATAAGAGGATAAATTATGTTCAACATTTTAAAATTTAAGTTCCATATTGTTAGGAAAAGATGTATTGAAAACGACTTTTCCATGGATGATGTGTGCGGAGAAATAGGAATATCAAAGGCTACTCTTTCTCGTATTGAGCGTGGTAGCTTGCCAGACATTGAAACATTTATTAAGATTTGCAACTGGCTGCAAGTTGAAAACCCTAACATATTTTTTGAAAATGCCAAGAAGTGAGAAAACCAAAGAACAAATATTTAGAGATGCATTCAATATGCTTACTAACAACGAAATACCAGATGAGTTATTGAACGATTATTTCAATGACAAAGATGGGGAAGCTACTTATCAGCTTCAATGTTGGATTGGAATGAACATGAAGAGGCAGATTTCAGACTGGGCGACTGCTATAGGTATTATTGAAGCAGTTGAATTGATGTATGAATCAGCAAGAGATAACGGAAATTTAAGCAATAAATTAACTTTCAATGAGTAAAGAATTGATGGAGCAGCATTTGCTCAAAATAATTTCAGAAGAAATTGAGCAGCGTTTTGAATGCAAAGTAATGAGCATAAGCATTCAAAATATACTAGGAACACCTAACGTTCAAGTAAAGGCTCAATTCAATGAAGATGTGTTGTGGCGACCAAATAGAGAGCTGGGCGTTTTCGAGTCCATCGTGTTTTCTGAAAGGTCTGCTAGGTTCTTTAGAAGAGTTGACTTCTTTGAATGTGTAAAGAAATTGTCAAAAGAAAATTAATAGCTAAGATGAAAGTAGATACTATTGTTACTAAATTTGGGGATATTGAAGTTGAGTATTCAACTTTCACTAAAGGTTTTTTTATTAAAAAATATCCTGAAAAGCTTGAACAAGTTAATGGGTTGAAATTATTTACAAGTAGAGATAATTCATTTAAAGAGTTTGAAAAATTACAATCATACGTTAAGGAGTTAGTTCATAACGCAATGATTGATTTCCAATTTGAAAGAAAAGTAATCATCTATAAAATAGATATTGATAAATACAGAGATGGATTGTCTTTTGAATACTTGGTTTGCGATGAGAGTGTTAAAAGCCAAAAGTATTTTGGTAAGGAAAACGAATTGAGGGAATATTTTGTACATGACAGTAACCTTGAAAAGCATATACAGAAAAGAAATATTTTAGGTCAAATATTATTCGCATCAAAGGATGAATATACGCTTATTGATTATGATGAAAAGATACATAAGTTCTTTAAAGATTTTACAAATAATTTTCAAATATTAAAATCTTCATTAGCCGATTTCTTTGATAAAGAAAAGATTGTATTTAATATTATGAATAGCCAATCAGATTTGAAATTATTAAACCTTAATACCAACACCGATGGATGTATTTCCTAAATTCATTATTGAAACAGACCAAGAAGAAGGGGACTGTTTAATTGTTGCTAAATGCACTTACCATAGGCAGCTAGTTACCAACAAAGAAAAGGTAAAAGGCGGCGGCTGGTGGTTATTGAATCGTGATACAGATGTATTCACGCTGCATGGCTCTAGTGAAGATTTTGGAGCAGCTACAATTGAAGATATTGCCGATTGCGTACAAAGAGGAAAGGTATACAGCAGTGCTGCTCTTACAAGAGATTTCATTGAACAAGGATATAAATTCCAGTACAAAAACGAATGCGGAGAGATATTTGATTTACACACTTTTAAAAATAACCAAGATGAAAATAGCAACTAAAAAAATCGGGAAGTTCTTAAAGTCTTTAACAGATGTAGAATATGAATACATGCGCCAATGTATGCGATTTCGTGATTTATTGAAAGACCTAATTGAAATCCATAAATTAGACAAGGCTGGTATTTGTGCTAAGTTTATTGTTTCTGAAGAAGACTATGAATCTTTTATTAAAGGTGATTACATTTATTCCGTTCACGACATGGCTGTTATTAATCATTTATACATAACAATTCAAAGCCAAAAGTTAGAAGATAGTGCTCCCTTTCAAATAGTTACTAAATAACATTTATGGATAGCGAATTTATATCAAAAAGAACGGAAGCAATAACTTGGTGGAATCTATTGTCACCCGAACAGAAAATTGAAATATGCAAAAAGCATGAAGATTTAGTATTCGGATGGGAAAGATGGCCGTCTTTAACTGGTAGAGAAATTCAATTGCTAAAAGAAAAATCAGACTCAATAGTATGATGCCACAAGAAACAAAAGACAAGCTAATGGTTCTTCGTAATGAATTTTATGACCTCAAATACAAGATTGATAACATTGATAGCACCATCAAGCAGTTAGAAAAAGAAAAAGAACAATTGAATAAAAAGATTTGTACCAATTTTCAAGAAAGAAACCAAATATTATTCTCAAAAGATTTATAACTTTACTTTAGTAGAGAGCTTAGCAGGCCGTTTATTATCCGTAGCCGCATGACATTTGTTGTGCGGTTTTTTAACCTCATATGAAAACAATAAATTTCAGACCATTAAGAAAACTAAAAAAAAGCAATACAATAGTTGTTGCTTCCTACGAGCAATGGAATAAGTTGAGATGCGCCAACTATTCTGAATTCACGCTCAATATTATTAATGAATATGATAAAATGGATAAGGATGCACTGGTGCATAACCATAATGGAGAAAGGTTGTATCATTTCAATATTAATCCATGGGAAGTGTATGAATATCATAAAATCTCATTACATGAAGTATTTAGCCATGATGACCTTAGAGCAATGCATAAAGATTTTATAACAGTATTCGAGGATGGGTTTAGGTTTTATTCAATACGTGGTGCTGATGTAGCTGGCACACCAACATTTTCGCACTTAACTGAAACCAGAATAACAAGTGACGATACTTGGAATCATTACGGCGCAGACTCTTTTGAACCAGTAACCGCTGCATATGTGATTACTTGGCTAGGTTGGTTTTTGTACCAACTAGAGAACTCTAAAATTAAAGTATTGTAGTATATTTGAATTGAACTTACCGTAAGGGTCGCATATATAGTTCATTACCGAAAGTCAGAGCTACAATCTAACCAGTTGTAGCTTTTTTATAGCAGCTTAATCCCTTTCTTTTTCAGGTAATAAACATACCCAGTGATGCCGATTATAAGCCCACCTACAACGGCTAGGTTAACAGTGGTTTTATTGTTGCTGTACCATTCAATTACTGAAATCTTGCGGAGCTTTGAATTAAGTAAGTTGGTATAGTGGTCTACGGTTGCACCATAGTAACCTCTTTGTTTTAATAGTTGCGAGAATTCGGCTGGTGTGCTGGCATTGGCCAACTGGTCAAACGTAACCCCGCTTCTAGTGATTCTGTAAAGTCTTTGTAAAACATCTCTTGCACTATCAACTGGGGTATCGTATTTAGCGTAATAATCTCTGTCGCATGTAAGGTTACATGAACGCTCGCTCGCTGGTGCTGCAGTGCCCCTTTCTGCCAAAGATTGACCAACATATTTCATCCCATACATGTTGTTGTTATTCTTGAACACGTTAGAGCCGTAATCGGCACTCTCTAATCTTGCTTGGGCAACAACAAATTTAGCTGCGGTGGGGGTGAAGCCCTCTTCCACAGCCATCTGGTATATTGTCTGGTCTAATTGTGCTGACATTATTTTGCGCTTTTAACTATTTCATCTTTGATTTCTTGCATCTTCTTACTGCTTCTGTACTGCAAGTAAAAATTCAAAAGGGCAATAGCCCCGAAAACACCGATGTATATTTTATCTTTTTGTGTCATATCAAAATTATTATTGCGATTCCCAGTACTGCTATTTTATATGCATCTCTTATATCTGAACGCCTATGCCCTTCTACTACTTGCATCACATAATCTTCGCAATTGAAGAACATAGAATCCCATCTTTCTGATTTGCATTTTTTCGCTACTCTAAGAATATCTGCATTCTTTGCATTGGTTCTAACAACACGGATGATATTCCTATTTTTTACAAACTCATGGTAGGGTTCGGCGCAAATAGTTCCGCCGTATTTATTGTTGTTGCTTGGCTCGTTGTGATATATCATTTTTTTCTTACCGTCATCATACACAATCCCTACATGATAACATAACTGATAATCCGAACAACTAGTATAAACAACATCCCCCTCTTTTATATTTTCAATAATTGTCATAATTTCTCTAAGAAGTCATATCGTATGGCATAGCTGGTATTGCTATGTCATCATAATATCCCTTATTCAAACTGTAATCTACTTCGCCAGTACCATAACTACCACCGCCGCCATAAGTTACATTTTGCTCTCTATCGATGCGAAGTGATTCGCTGGTAACTGGCACTGTAACAATACCAAAATCAGCATTACTTGCTGGTGATGGAATGTATTCGCCTGATTGGGTTGTATTGCCAAAATTATCTGGCATTATTGGCGTAGCTCCTACTGGTGCTGTAATTGCCGAAGGCGTACCACCTTGGGTCGTTCCGCTGTTTTCAGCTGCTTTATTCGCTTCGTTGGCTTTAGCTTCTGATTCAGCACGCTTTTTATCATTTTTATTCTTTATAAAAAGGAAAGTCAATATAGCTGCCGCTAAACCAACCCCGCCGTATATTAATGCTTTTTTCATTACTTCAAGATTATTGGTTTGCCAAATTTAGGTAGCACTTCTCTTTTCGAGTCAAAGCTTACCTTGGTTGATTCTTCTGCTTTTTTGCAACGTTTCTCAACGAAATAAAGGTATAAGCCTAATGCACTTATACCTACTGCTGCCCATGCTATATATTTTGAGTCCATTTAGTGCCGATTTTAATTATTTTAATAATCTCCCCAACCCATCATTTTTTCAAATTCTTCTAATGGTGTGCTTACAGTACTACCAGCATCCATAATAGGGTCTTCTTCATCTTGCTTAACAACTACATCCCATCTTACCCACCCAGTTTGGCCGCTAGGGGCTTTGACTTGATACCAGTTACCATCAATTTTATACGAACTACCAGTAACTGTAAGTGGAATATTTTTTGTAAACTTGGTTATGATTGCAGAAAGCACTGATGCACTTTTTCTTAACCGTGCGCCATCTTTTGTCAAGACGGTTTTTGGCAAATAAGCTGAATGAGCTTGACTACCTTGTGTGCTTTGTGTGCTTTGAGAGCCATTGTTGTTGCTACTCATACTACCACCGCTACCAGCACCATAAGGAGCATCCGCAGAAGCTAAAGACTTTGGTTTCAAAATAAAATACAGCCCTGCTAAGATAGCAACGCCGCCAGCGATTGTATATTGTGTTTTCTTTTCCATGTTATTGTGGGTTTTTCTTTGTTAATGCTTTAGCTACCAATATTGCGAGTACAATAATTCCAAAACCAATGACAACTGGTTTAAGATTAGCCCCCACTTTAGTTGTTGGAAGTGTTGGTGTATTTGTTCTCTGTACTTCTGGGTTTTCTACCGAAGTAGTTCTTATTGGTGTTTCTTGTGTGGATGGAGCTCCGCCGCCTTGCATGGTGTAAAGAACTTGATTTGCATCTACTGCCGCTTGTTCTGCTCTTATTCTTTCCTCTTCAAGTTTTGCTCTATCGGCATCTGCTTGCGCTGCAATGGCTTCCTTCTCTGCTTGTAAACGTTGCGCTGCTTCTGCGGCTTGTTGTGCTGCTTCAAGCTGCTGCATCTGTAATAAATTTTGATTATAAATAGCTACTTCTCGCCGGTGGGCAAGGTCGTGTTGGCGGTGCTGACGAGCTTGTTCTGCTTCTGCATATTGCTGTGAAGCGATTAACTGATTATATGCTAGTTCTGCTGCAGCACGCTCTGCTTCTTGCTGGCGTATTGCTGCTTGTAATTCAGCTGCTAATCTTTCTTGCTCTATGGTAGCCGCTAATGCCGCTGCTTCTGCTGCTTGCATTCTAGCGATTTCATCTTGAAGTGATTGAAGTTGTGCAGCTCTTAGTTCTGCGGCTATTCTCTCTGCTTCTGCTGCTGCTGCGGTTGCTGCTGCTAAATCGGCTAAACGCTGTGCTTCTATTGCAGCACGCTGTGCTTCTATTGCGGCATAATCCACTTCAACCACTGGTGTTTGATAAATAGGCGTATCGTACACTGGCATATTATTGATTGGGTCGCTATACGCTGGCACTTCATATATAGGTTCACCACCTACTTTAGAAAAATCTAATCCGCCATTATAAACTGGGTCGGAATCAATAACTGGCTCTTGATAATAAGCGGGAGCTCCGTTGTAAGTACTTTGCTCATTGATAGGGTTAGCATAAACCGTTTCATTGTATACTGGTGCAGTATATTCTTGTGTAGTGGAGAAAACCGAATCCAGTACTGGTTCTTGGGTTACGCCCCAGCTTTCATCTTGCATCATAGTGGTTGTGTTTGTTGTGCGTATCAAAAATAACAAATAATTTGATTAAAATACGGCATTTAAAAAAATACTTGGTTATTGTTTAGGACAATAACCAAGTATTTTTTTTTTTTTTTTTTTAAATCAAATACAATGCGCATAAAGTAAGACATAATGTGTATTTCATATAAGATAAATGACAGAACT
>ERZ724509.875-NODE-875-length-12028-cov-4.336925_pt1 | contig 12028 bp, 12 predicted proteins | sample MGYA00376042_ERZ724509 | MGnify/ENA primary metagenome ERZ724509 (study PRJEB28724, sample SAMN07190887) | wastewater metagenome | isolation source: effluent of sewage treatment plant in Hong Hong | place: USA: Christiansburg, Virginia | collected 2016-03-01 ...
CGCCTGATTCGTCAACGCCGAGCCGTCGCCGAGCCGTCGCCAAGCCGTCGCCCAGCCCGCTCGCCACCCACGACCGGCCGCGCGGGGCTAAAGTCGCTCGCCATGACCACGCAGCGCCCCCGCGGCTTCTCCACGACGGCCATCCATGCCGGGCAGGAGGCCGACGAGTCCACCGGCGCGGTGGTGACGCCGATCTACCAGGTGTCGACCTTCAAACAGGACGGCGTCGGCGGGTTGCGCGGGGGCTATGAGTACTCCCGCTCGGCCAACCCCACGCGCGCCGCCCTCGAGGAGTGCCTCGCGGCCTTGGAACGGGGTTCGCGCGGGTTCGCCTTCGCCTCCGGGCTGGCCGGGCAGGACTGCGTCGTCCGCTCCCTCGTCGGTCCGGGTGACCACCTCGTCGTCCCCACCGACGCCTATGGCGGCACTTACCGCTACGTCAACCGGGTCGCCCGGGCGCACGGCGTCGAGCACACCGTCGCCCCCATGGCCGATGTTGCGGCGGTCCAGGCGGCCATCGAGCCGGGGCGCACGAAGCTCGTCTGGGTCGAGACGCCCTCGAACCCGCTCCTCGGCGTCGCCGACATCGCCGCGCTCGCCGCGGTGGCCCACGAGGCCGGCGCCCTGCTCGTCGTCGACAACACCTTCGCGACGAGTTACCTCCAACAGCCGCTCGCGCTCGGTGCCGACATCGTCACCCACAGCACGACGAAGTATGCCGGTGGGCACAGTGACGTCGTCGGCGGCGCCGTCGTCGTCGCGCAGGAGGTGGGTGTCGCGGCATACGCCGATGCCGCCGAGCGGATCGCCTTCCACCAGAACGCGATCGGAGCCGTTTCCGGGCCTTTCGACGCGTGGCTCGTGCTGCGTGGGCTCAAGACCCTCGCCGTGCGGATGGAGCGGCACTGCGACAACGCCGAGCGCATTGTCGAGTTCCTCAGCGGCCACGACGCCGTGAGCCAGGTGCTCTATCCCGGGCTGGCCGGACACGCCGGGCACGAGGTCGCCGCCCGGCAGATGCGCCGGTTCGGCGGCATGGTGTCCTTCCGATTGCGCCGCGGTGAGGACGCGGCGGTCAAGGCCTGCGCCGCCGTGTCGCTGTGGACCCTTGGCGAGTCGCTCGGCGGCGTCGAGTCGCTCATCGAGCGCCCCGGCCGGATGACCCACGCCTCGGTCGTCGGCACCGCGCTGGAGGTGCCCGGTGACCTCATCCGCCTGTCGGTCGGCATCGAGGACGTCGAGGACCTCATCGACGATCTGCGCGAGGCCCTGGACATCCACGGCTGATGGGCTCGCCGATCGGCCATCAGGCGCTCCTCGTTGTTGACGTGGGGTCGACCTTCACCAAGGCCGCCCTCGTCCAGGTCAGTGCCGACAGCGCGGGCGACGAGACTGGCGCCGTCCTGGGTCGCGCCGAGACCCCGACCACCCTCGACACCGACGTCATGGACGGGGTCCGCTCCCTCGCTGCCCACCTCGGTGATGCCGCCGCGGTCGACGACGGCCGGATCGTGGCCTGCTCGTCGGCAGGCGGCGGGCTGCGCCTCGCGGTCATCGGCTATGAACGCACCGTGACGGCCGAGGCCGGCTATCGCGTGGGCCTCTCGGCCGGCGCGAAGGTCGTCCACGTGGCGTCCGGCCCGCTCGACACGGTGGCCCTGGCGGCCCTCGCGGAGGCCCGCCCCGACATCGTCCTGCTCGTTGGCGGCACCGATGGCGGCAACGCAGAAGTGTTGCAGCACAATGGGATCGCTCTCGCCGCCTCGACGCTCCCTCACGATGTCCCCGTCGTCGTCGCCGGCAACCTCGACGCTCAACCCGCCGTCGCGGCGGCCCTCCAGCGGGCCGGTCGGCCCCATGTGCTCGGCGACAACGTGCTGCCCGAGATCGGGGTCGTCGCCCCCGCGAGCGCGCGCGTGGCGATCCGCGAGGTGTTCCTCAGGCACGTCATCGGAGGCAAGGGCCTGTCCACCGACGCCGCCTTCGCCCGGGTTGTGCGCGCGGCCACGCCCGACGCGGTCCTCGCCGGGGTCGAGGTGCTCGCCGAGGTCCTCGACCAGGACGTGCTGGTCGTCGACGTCGGAGGCGCAACGACCGACGTCTATTCGGCCGTCACCCCACGAGGTGACGACGCCGGCCGCCGCACCGAAGTCGTTGCGCCGCTGCGGTTCTCACGCACCGTCGAGGCCGACCTCGGGATGCGCTGGAACGCCGAGGGAGTCATCGAGGCAGCCGCCCGCGAGCACCTTCCGACGTCGACCGCCCTGCGCAGGTATGCCGCGCGCCTGGGTGAGCAGCCGGCATACCTCCCGTCAGGGCCGGGTGAAGCGGCCCTCGACCTGGACCTCGCCCGGCTGGCGGCCATCGTCGCCGTCCGACGGCACGCCCGGCCGCCGTTCCCCGGCGAGGCGCCCCGAGCACTGACCGACCTCGGTCTGGTGCTGGGCTCCGGGGGCGTGCTGCGGCATACCCCGTCGACGGAGGCACGAGCCCTGCTGGAGGCGGTCGCGGCCGACCATGCGGGGGGCTGGCGGGTGCCGCGAGCACCACGGATCGGGGTCGACGCGGCATACCTGCTGGTCGTTGTCGGCCTGCTCGCGCCGACCCATCCGGACGCGGCCCGTGCCGTAGCCCGGAGGTTGGCCCTCGGCGACGGATAGCCTTGCCCGCCATGGAGTCCCTGCCGGTCACCCTCGCTGACGTCCGAGCCGCGCGGGAGTTGCTCGCCGGAGTCGTGACGACCACCCCCTTGGAGCACAGCCGCGGGTTATCCGAGCGGGTCGGGGTGCCGGTCTATCTCAAGTGCGAGAACCTCCAACGGGCCGGATCGTTCAAGATCAGAGGCGCCTACACGCGGATGTCGCGGCTGTCCGAGGCGGAGCGCGTCCGCGGCGTCGTGGCCGCGAGCGCCGGCAACCACGCGCAGGGAGTGGCGCTGGCCGCGCAACTGTTGGGCATCTCCGCGACGGTCTTCATGCCAGTCGGCGCCCCTCTGCCCAAGCTCGCGGCGACCCGCGCCTACGGCGCGACGGTGCAGTTGCACGGCGACACCCTCGACGAGGCGCTCGTGGCGGCGCTGGAGTATGCCGCGTCGACCGGCGCCGTCCTCATCCACCCCTTCGACCACCCGGACATCGTTGCGGGACAAGGGACCTGCGGGCTGGAGATCCTCGAACAACTGCCCGACGTCAAGACGATCCTCGTGTCGACCGGAGGAGGCGGGCTGGTCGGCGGGATCGCCGTGGCGGCGAAATCACTGCGGCCCGACGTGCGAGTCATCGGCGTGCAGGCCGAGCAGGCCGCTGCCTGGCCGTTGTCGCTGGCCGCGGGGACGCCGGTGGCCGTCGACTCGATGCAGACGATGGCCGACGGGATCGCCGTCGGGCGCCCCGGACCGGTGCCGTTCGAGGTGGTGTCCAACCTCGTCGACGACATGGTCACCGTGAGCGAGGCCGCGCTGTCCCGCGCCGTCGTCTTCCTCCTGGAGCGCGCGAAGGTGGTCGCCGAGCCGGCCGGAGCGGCTGCGGTGGCCCGCTTGTTGGAGGGTCCCGGGCCGCTGGAGGGGCCCGTCGTCGCCGTCGTGTCCGGCGGCAACATCGACCCGCTGCTCCTGCTGCGGATCGTGCGCCACGGCCTGACCGCCGGCGGTCGTTTCCTCCAGGTCACCGTGCGGGTGCCGGACCGGCCAGGTTCGCTGGCCCGCCTGCTCGCCGACCTGGCCGCGACCACGGCGAACGTCGTCGAGGTCAACCACGTGCGGACCGATTCCGGCCTGGCCGTCGACGAGGTCGAGATCGCCGTCGATCTGGAGACCCGCGGCACCGCCCACCGCGAAGAGGTCCTGCGAGCCCTGCGCTCGGCCGGCTATCGGCTGGTCTTCGGGTCCTGAGGTGCGGGCGGTGGCTCAGCCCGCGTAGGGGCTGGTGTTGAGGATCTTGACCTCGATGGTCTTGCCGTTGGGGGCCACGTAACTCACGGTCTCTCCGACGGTGCGGCCGTTGACGGCGCGGCCCAACGGGCTCGCCTCGCTGAAGACGTGCAAGTCGGTGTGGTCCTGGATCTCGCGGTGACCAAGCAGGAAGGTCTCTTCCTCGTCGAACATCTCGACCGTGACGACCATGCCGGGCTCGACGATGCCGTCGTCCGGGGGCGGGGTCTCGCCGACGATCGCCGACTCCAGCAACTGGGTCAGCTGGCGGATCCGGGCCTCCATCTTGCCCTGCTCCTCCTTGGCTGCGTGATAGCCACCGTTCTCGCGGAGGTCACCTTCGAGGCGCGCCGCCTCGATCTTCTTGGACAACTCGACGCGCCCCTCGGTCGAGAGGTGCTCAAGCTCGCCCTTGAGCCGGTCGTGGGCCTCCGGGGTGAGGTAGGCGCTCTTCGCGGTCTCGGTCACGGTTGTTCGTCTCCTTGCCTGTCCCGGGCAAACGACCAGTGCGGCTCGGTTACTCGGGGTGTCGTCGGGTCGCGCGGCGCTGCCAACCAGGCGCCGAGATCGGCGCGCTGTCGCAGCTGCCGGGGCGCGGGCCCCGGTGTGAAGTTCACAGTTTACCAAGCCTGGGCGAAAATGTGCCCTTCAGTGCAATGCCGATCCCCCAGGCACGGTGAGTTTGGGCAGAAATACGTGGACGACGGGCCCGATCGACACGGCGAAAAGGACCGTTCCGAGGCCCAGATTTCCCCCGAGCGCCCAACCGATGAGCACGACGGTCACCTCCAGCCCGGTGCGGACCAGCCGGACGGACCTCCCGGTCAGCCGCACCAGCCCGGTCATCAGCCCGTCGCGCGGCCCGGGCCCCAGCCGTGCCCCGATATAGGCGGCCGTCGCCACTCCGTTGATGAGGATCCCCGCCACGAGGTATGCCGCCCGCCACCCCAGCGACTCGGGTGCCTCGATCGCGCGGAGCATCGGGTCCAGGGCCGCGCCGATGACGATGGCGTTGCTCACCGTGCCGATGCCCGGCCGCTGACGAAGCGGGATCCACAGCAGCAGGACCGCGACGCCGACGATGATCGACCAGGTGCCCATGGTGAGGCCCCAATGGTTGACCAGGCCCTGCTGGAACACGTCCCAGGGGATGACGCCGAGGCCCGCCTCGAGGATGAGCGCCTCTCCGAACGCGAAGGTGACCAGCCCGGCATACAACTGGATCAGCCTGCGCGTCAGCCGGCGAGGTGGAGGCGCGGCCGGGACCATCCGGGGAGGGTATCGGCGATACTGACCCGATGGGTTTCCTTTTCGGCCGTCGGACATCCTTCGTCACGCGCGAGGAGGCGCTGCCGGGGCGGCATACCCGCCCGTATGCCGTCTCCCCCACCCACGTCGTCCTCGGAACGCCGCTCGAAGGCCCGTGGCCGGCGGGCTCCGAGGTCGTCTATCTCGCGATGGGGTGCTTCTGGGGCGTCGAGCGGATCTTCTGGCGGCTGCCGGGCGTGATCGTTACGGCGGCGGGCTACATGGGTGGTTACACGCCGAACCCGACGTATGAGGAGACCTGCACCGGGGCGACGGCGCACGCCGAGACGGTCCAGGTGGTCTATGACCCTGCGGTCACGTCGATCTCGGCGCTGCTCAAGGTGTTCTGGGAGAACCACGACCCGACGCAGGGGAACCGGCAGGGCAACGACGTCGGCACGGCCTACCGGTCGGCGATCTACTGGACGACGCCCGAGCAGGAGGCAGCGGCGCTGGCCACCCAGGATGCTTTCCAGAAGGTGCTGCGGGACAACGGCTTTGGGGCGATCACGACCGAGATTCGCTCGGCGGCGGACGCGGGGCCGTTCTATCTCGCCGAGGACTACCACCAGGGCTATCTGCACAAGAACCCCGCGGGCTACTGCAACCACGGCCCCAACGGCATGACCTGCCCGGTCGGCATCGCGAACTTGCCCGCGCAGCAGGAGATCCGTCCGCCGAGCGCCTGAGTTCGGCGCGGGCGGGAAGCCGCCTATGAAGCCGTCGTAGGTGTCGTGATCACACCACCTACGGCGGCTTCATGAGCGGCCTCATCCCCGCCCGCACCCAACCCCATTCCCGGGGCCGAGCTCGGAGCGGTCAGTCGGGTTTGCGGGCGAGGATGTAGATCCGGTCGGTCTGCGCTTCGGCCCCGGCGATCGGACCACGGATATACCACTCGACCACCTCGAGCCCGGCCGCCGCGACCGCTTCGCGCACCGCCGTGGCGTCGTGCAGGACGAAGTCCAACTGCACCGGCTCCCCGAGGAACTCCTCCACATGGTGGACCGCGTCGCCGACATGAGTGGCCAGCGCGAGCCAGCCTCCGGGGCGCAGCACCCGCGCCAATCCAGCCACCGCAGAAGCCAGTTCGGACTCGGCAAGATGGATGACGGCATACCAGGCGACGATGGCGCCCCACGCGGGGGCGAGCCGAGGGCGCATGAGCCCACGGAAGTCTGCGACCTCGAAACCGAGGTCCGGCGATCCCAGTCGCGCCTCCTCGACCATCCCCGGGGACACGTCGAATCCGCTCACCGAAGCACCCGCCTCGGCGAGGAACCGGGTGACGTGCCCCGGGCCGCACCCCACGTCGGCCACCGGGTCGATCCCCGCCAACTGCGCCACTCGCGCCAACAGCCAGCGGTCGAACGGCTTGCCTTCCAGCTCGGTCCCGAACTCCAGGGCGTATGCCGTCGCGACCGCGTCGTAGGCCGCCGTCACGTTCACGTCGCGCTGGGCCGCGCCGCCGGCGAGGACGACCTCCCGGTCCACGACCGGCGCGGCGACCGCAGCAGCAACGGCCGCAGGCAACTCGACCGGGCCGAGCAGATGCACCCAGCGGGCGTCGTGATGCCCAGGCGCCTTGGGCAACTCGACCACCAGCGGAACCTCGCGCGAGGCGAGCCTCGCCAGGCACTCCTCGACCTCGGTGCGGTCGGCAAAGGCGTGCAACCGATCGGTGCGGGTCTTGAGCTCGCCCGGAGACTGCGGGCCGCGCAGCAACAGCACGGTGATGAGGGCCCGCTCGTCGTCGGCGAGCTCGAGCCGCTGCCCGAGGAGTTGGTGATACTTCAGGACCCGGTCGCCATGCACGACCCGCACGAGCTCACGCAGCCGCAAACCCCGCAGACTCTCCTGGACGGTCGCCTCGTCAAAGTCCGTGACCGGCTCGCGACTGGTGGCCTGGTTGCAGGCTGACCGAATCGCGTTGAGCGACATGGGGTAGGTCGAGGGGACGGTGACCTGCTTCTCCAGCAGGCTCCCGAGGACGCGTTGCTCGGTCGCTTCGAGCACGAGGTCATCAGCGCCGGACGTCGAGTCAGCCATGCTCGGGAATCTAGCGCGGCATACTGCCAACGTGCAGATCCGCGACGCGAAGCCCGATGACCTCCCCGCCATTGCCCCGATCTTTCGCGAGATCGTCGCCGACGGCGAGACCTACGCCTACCCGGAAGACCTCACCGACGCGCAGATCGCCGCCGCGTGGATGGAACCTCCGCCGGCGCGCTGCATCGTCGCGTATGCCGCGGACGGCACCATCCTCGGGACCGCCAAAGCCGGGCCCAACCGGCCCGGCCGCGGCGACCACATCGCGACCGCCTCGTTCATGGTCTCGCCGACCGCCCAGGGGCAAGGCGTCGGCCGCGCGCTCGCCGAGGAGGTCCTGCGGTGGGCCACCGACCAGGGCTATGCCGCGATGCAGTTCAACGCGGTCGTCGAGACGAACATGGGCGCCGTCGCGCTGTGGCAGCAACTCGGCTTCCGAATCCTCACCACCGTCCCGGGGACCTTCCGCAGCCGCCATCACGGGCCGGTCGGGCTGCACGTCATGTTCCGAGAGCTCGGATAGCGTGGGGCCGTGTTTCCAACCCTGGGGGATCTGTTCGGCATCGTTCTAGCGGTGCCGACCCACGACACGTTCGTCGGCCTCGGGGTGATGGTGGCCGTCGCCGTCTTCATCGTGGAGACGCGCCGCCGGGGCGTCGCCGACTACCGCCTGCTCTATGTCGTCACCGGGGCCCTCGTGGGCGGGGCGATCTTCATGCGCCTGGGTCCCCTGCTGCAGCACCTCGATCTCGGGGCGAACCCGTCGCTGGCGCAGCAATGGGTCTATGGCAACCGCTCGGTCCTTGGCGGCCTGTTCGGTGCCTGGCTCGGCGTTCATGTGAGCAAGCGGCTGGCCGGCTACTCCCCCCGCACCGGCGATCTGTTCGCCCCCGCCGTGGCCATCGGGATGGCGATCGGACGCTTCGGCTGCCTGTTCACCGAGCTGCCCGGTTCACCCAACCCGCTGGGCTTCGGACCCGTCCTGGACGACGCGACAGCAGCCCGGCTCAGCGGGGTCGCCGGAACGCCTCTGCACCCGTCCTACGCCTATGAGATCGCCTTCCACGCCATCGCCTTCGTCGTCCTCTGGCGAGTCCTTCGGCTTCGGATGCAGGCGCCCGGCGAGACCCTCGTCGTCTACCTCGCGGCATACGGCGTCTTCCGGTTCTGCGTCGAGTTCACCCGCGGCGAGGAGGCCGTCTGGGCCGGCCTGGACCGCTCCCAACTGTTCCTCCTCGCGACCGTTCCCATCCTCCTGGCCCGGGTCGTCTGGCAGTGGCGGCGCGGCGCCTATGTCCTCGCGCCACGGCATACTCCGGCGCAGCTCGCAGGGAGCCTGCCGTGAGTGCCCGCCCGAGCGTCGGCCCCGGTATGCCGTTGCGAGACTTCCGAATTCACCGTTACGTCAACGCGTTCTGCCCCCACTGCCACGCCGAGCGACCCGACCAGCCCCTGGCCGACGTGCGTCGCCTGTCGGGGTGGCTGGCCGCGCGCGACGGCAAGGTCTGGCTCGAACGCGGTTGCCCCGAGCACGGATTCGTCCGGACGCTCTATGACGAGTCGGCCGAGATCCTCACCTACCTCGAGCAGTGGACCGCGAGGACCAAGGAGCACGTCTCCGACGTCATGGGCAACTTCGCGCCGGTCCCCGCGGCATACCTCGACGGTATGCCGCACATGCAGACCCAGCACACCTGCATCCTGCTCGCGGACATCACCGATACGTGCAACCTGCGCTGCCCCACGTGTTTCGCTGAGTCGGCGCCGGCACGGGCAACGACAGCACCCCTCGCGGAGGTGCTCGCCTCCGTCGATGATCGCCTCGCCAAGGAGCGAGGGCGCCTGGACGTCGTCATGCTCTCCGGTGGCGAGCCCACGCTGCACCCCGACTTCCTGCGACTCCTCGATGAGTTGGTTGCCCGACCGATCATCCGGATCCTGGTGAATACCAATGGGATTCGCCTCGCCCAGGACGACGCGCTGCTGGCTGCCCTGGTGCGTCACCGAGAGCGGGTCGAGGTCTACCTCCAGTTCGACGGGCTCACGCCGACCGGGTCGATCCACCATCGCGGGGCCGACCTGCTGCGGTTCAAGAAGGCGGCGCTCGAGCGCCTCACCGGCGCGGGCGTGTTCACGACCCTGACCCTGACGGCGGCGCTTGGCGTCAACGATGACCAGATCGGTCCGGTCATCCAGTTGGCCCTGCAGACGCCCTTCGTCGGCGGCGTGACCATCCAGCCGGTCTTCGGCTCGGGACGCAGCGCGGGCATCGACCCCGTCGACCGACTCACCCACACCGGCGTCCTGGCCCGGCTCGGCGAGCAGACCGACGGGCAGATCACCTGGCGCGATCTCACCGCCCTGCCCTGTTCGCACCCGCACTGCGCCTCGGTCGGCTACTTCCTGCGCGACGACTCGGGTCAGTGGCGCTCGCTCGTGTCACTTATCGGTCCGGACCGGCTCAAGGACTATCTCGACCTCGCTCCGGACGAATTCGCCAACCGGTTCGCCGACCAGGACATCCCCGCGCGGCTGCGCGCCTCGGTCAAGGACAGCCTGCTCGGCCTGCTCAGCGAGCAGTCGTCGGTCTCCCACCCTGATATCGGGCGGATCTGGCAGGACATCTGCACCACCTGCGACATCGGGATCGGCACCCTGACAACGCTCGCCGCGTCACGCCTGCCGGGCCAGGCCGGCCGCCTGCGCAGCATGCTCGCCGAGCGGGTGTTGCGGATCACCGTCAAGCCGTTCATGGACATCAATACGATGATCGAGGAACGCCTCACCCAGTGCTGCGTCCACGTCGGCACCGTCAACCCGGGCGACGGCAGTCACCAATGTGCGCCGTTCTGCGCGGTCCAAGCCTGGGCCCCGCTGTCCCGGACTCGCCTGAGCACTGCAGCCGGTTCCCTCACCCGACCACCCGCGGAGGTGTCGAGTTGACCAACCCACCCGTGACACCCGGCATACCAGGAGTGCCTGTGGCGGCCCTGCCCGAGGCAACGGCGCCCTTCGATCCCTTGCGGTTATGCATCTTCGCCACGGTGGCATTGCTCGGTTGGGCCCTCGGGCCGTTCGCGCTGCTGTTCTTCGCGGGGCTGGGGTTCACCGGCTACTGGAAGGCCCGCCAGGCCGGCCTCACCCGCAGTCGCTGCCTGCTGCGCGACACCCGCTTGGTCCTCACCTACCTCGCCGTCCTCGCCGCCGCCTGCCGTGTCGGCATCTGGTTCCTTCTCACCCCCCTCGGGACCCTCCCCTGACCCAGCCCCCGCCTGATTCCGCCCGTCGCCCTTCGACCCGCAGTTCCCGCCGGCGCAGGCGCCCCCGCCGCCGCCCATCCCGCCTGGTCCGTATGCCGCGCCGCCGCCGCCCATGGCACCCGGCCCCTACGGTGCCCCGCCGCCCCCGCCGATCGCACCTGGTCCGTACGGTGCCCCGCCGATAGGACCCGGCCCGTACGGTGCCCCGCCGATAGGACCCGGCCCGTACGGTGCCCCGCCGATGGGACCCGGCCCGTATGCCGCGCCGCCGCCCGGCGTCCCCCGCAAGAGCAACGCGGGCAAGACCGTTGCCATTGTCATCCTCACCGTTATCGGCGGGTCCGCCTTGTTGATGATCGTTCTCGCCGGCGTGTGCCTCTCCCAGCTCTGAGCACCTCGCTCCAGATGCTTCGAGCAGACCGACTCGACGAACCGACGATGAAACCCGTCTGCGCAGCGGGCCACCCGGGGCGCGCCAGTGCCGTTAGCCGCACCCGACGCCGGGCGGGCGGCATACCCCAATAGGGTTGGAGGCGACTGCCCACAGCCTGGAAGGTGCCCGCCCATGTCTCGCGAGATCCGCCGCATCGCGCTGCTCACCGCCGGGGGCTATGCCCCGTGTCTGTCCTCCGCGGTCGGAGGCCTCATCGAGCGCTATTCGCAGGTGTTGCCGGACGCCGAGATCATCGGCTACCTGCACGGCTACCACGGGGTGCTCGCCGGCAACTACCTGGTCGTTGACCAGGAGACCCGCGACAAGGCCCACCTGCTGCACGACTTCGGCGGCAGCCCGATCGGCAACAGTCGGGTCAAGCTGACCAACGTCAAGGACCTGGTCAAGCGTGGGCTGGTCAAGGAGGGCGAGAACCCCCTGCACGTCGCGGCCGAGCGGCTCAAGGCTGACGGCGTCGACGTCCTGCACACCATCGGCGGCGACGACACGAACACGACGGCCGCCGACCTCGCGGCATACCTGCACGAGGCCGGGTACGAGCTGACGGTGGTCGGCCTGCCCAAGACGATCGACAACGACGTTGTGCCGATCCGCCAGTCGCTCGGTGCCTACACGGCTGCCGAGGAAGCGTCGCTGTTCGCGCAGAACATCCTCGCCGAGAACGGCTCCAACCCGCGGATGCTCATCATCCACGAGGTCATGGGCCGGGGCTGCGGTTGGCTGACCGGCAAGGCCGCGAGCAACTACCAGGCGTGGCACGCCGAGCAGGAGTGGGTGCCGAGCTTCGGGTTGTCCGCGGAGCGGTGGGCCATCCACGGCGTCTACGTCCCCGAGATCCACATCGACCTCGACGCCGAGGCCGCCCGCCTGACGAAGGTCATGGACGAGGTCGGCTGCGTCAACCTCTTCCTGTCCGAGGGCGCCGGCGTCCCCGACATCGTCGCGGCCATGGAAGCAGCCGGCCAGGAGGTCCCGCGGGATCCGTTCGGCCACGTCAAGCTCGACATGATCAACCCTGGGCAGTACTTC
>ERZ724509.878-NODE-878-length-12009-cov-4.011712_pt1 | contig 12009 bp, 12 predicted proteins | sample MGYA00376042_ERZ724509 | MGnify/ENA primary metagenome ERZ724509 (study PRJEB28724, sample SAMN07190887) | wastewater metagenome | isolation source: effluent of sewage treatment plant in Hong Hong | place: USA: Christiansburg, Virginia | collected 2016-03-01 ...
ATACATTAAGATTCTTATAATTAATTCGTATTCAAAGATGCTTAGCCGTGTTTTAAGACGCTATTCAACCCTCAAATAATTCTCATAATTATAACCTCTAAATCAATATCTTCTAGTCAATCGCCATCCCTTGACCGCCCCCGCACAGCAGAATTGCCCGGGGGTCCTTATCCTCACTTCCAATAACTTGAAGCGCCGCTGCCTGTGCGAACTCCGGAAAATCGTCATCGGGATCAAGTGTCTGATCGCCGACATCCTGCACGTCATATCCACGCTTCGCAAGATACGCAAACACCTTTTCCTTTAAATGGAATCCGTTGTGGTCACTGCCCAAAAATATCTTCATATTTAAAGTATAAGCGTTATCGTATTACTTGTGCAAGGTTCGACCGACGTCTGCGACCAGTTCGACCAGGCGGTTGCTGTATCCCCATTCGTTGTCGTACCACACCATGACTTTCGCCAAGTTTCCGCCAACTACTTTCGTCAGCAACAGGTCAACGACACCAGAATGGCTATTGCCAATGTAATCACGACTTACTAGTGGTTCTTCGCTGATGCCCAAGATACCCTGGTAAAACGGTTCATTTGCTGCCTTTTTAAATACGTTGTTAATTTCTTCAACCGTCGCATCACGACCAAGCAATACGGTAATATCGCTAATTGATACGACCGGGGTAGGAACACGGATACTCAGGCCATCAAACTTGCCCGTCAGTTGTGGTAGTGTCTTGGTCACCGCAATGGCGGCACCCGTCGTCGTTGGGACAATGTTTTCGGCTGCATTACGACCTTCGCGAAGGTCCTTGCTTGGTGCGTCTTGCAAGGCTTGGCTGGCGGTATAACTGTGAACCGTCGTCAGCAGTGATTTCTCAACACCAAACTCAGCGTCCAAGATTGCCATAACGGCACCTAGTGAGTTTGTCGTGCAGCTGGCGTTACTAATCACTTCGCTCGCACCCTCAATTGCGTCTTCGTTAGCACCCAGCACGATAGTATCAACACCGTCGCTTTTACTTGGACCACTAATGATCACACGCTTAGCACCGGCCTTGATGTGTAATTCTGCAGATTCTTTATCGGTAAAACGGCCGGTTGATTCAATCACCAGTTCAACGCCCAAATCACCCCATGGTAGTGCTGCTGGATCTTTTTCAGCCAAAACTTTGACGTGCTTGTCATTCACAATAATGCCCGTGTCGTCGAATCCGACTTTTTGTTGGTACAGCCCATAATTACTGTCATGCTGCAGCAAATATGCCAATGTCTTGGTATCAGTTAAATCATTAATCGCAACAATTTCTATATCAGATCGCTCAAATGCAATCTTGAATGCATTACGCCCAATACGCCCAAACCCGTTGATCCCAATTTTTACTTGCGCCATTGTATAATCCCACTCCTTATATAAGCATTAGCATATCTGTCTAACAGTATATACTGCCGGCGCTTCGTACACAATAAACCAGACGCACATCACAGCAGACGAGGTTCCGCACCTGTCTGACAGGGGGATGTCCCCGCAAGGGCGAGCCAAACGCCATGGGCGAGCCAAACGCCATGGGCGAGCGACAGCTCCCCATAGAGTGGCCTCCTGTCGGACGCGGTGCGAAAGCTCGAAACTTTACAGACGAGCATCTCCTAATGACATGTCGTATACTTAATACCATGCAAAAGAAAACGCTCATCGATCAGGCTCGTCCGCACTACGAGGAAAACCAGATCCTCGAGCTTGATCACGCCATTGATTTTGCCACCAAAGCCCATACCGGGCAAAAACGCAAAAGCGGTGAAGCGTATATCACCCATCCGCTGTCAGTTGCCAGTACGTTAATTGACTGGGGCATGGACATTGATACAATCCTTGCTGCAGTACTGCACGATACCGTCGAAGATACTGACACAAAACTTGACCAAATCGAAACATTGTTCGGTCGTGACGTCGCCTTTTTGGTAGACGGTGTCACGAAAGTATCGCAGGCGCGCGCCGGCATGCAGGACTTGGCAAATTATCTGCCCCAAACCAAAGACAACTTGTCAAAATTACTCATTGCCGTCGGCCAAGACGTCCGGGTCATCATTATCAAGCTGGCAGATCGCCTGCATAACCTGTCGACATTGCAACACATGCCAAAAGAAAAGCAGGTCAAGATCGCACGTGAATCACTGGAAGTCTTCGCCCCCATGGCCGACCGTCTAGGTATGGGCCGGGTGCGTATGCAAATCGAAGAACTTGCTTTTTATTATCTGGACCCCAGTGAATTCAAACGCCTAGAGGGTCTGATGCGCAAACGACTTGGTAAAAGTACTCGTAAACTTGGGCAAGTCCGAACAGATGTTGAGGTGGAGCTAAAAAAGCAAGGTATCATCGCCGAAGTAAATGGCCGCGTCAAAAGTATCTACAGCCTCGGCAAAAAACTCAAAAAGGTCGATGGTAATATTGATGATATTTATGATTTAATGGCGCTGCGCGTTGTGGTCAAAACCAAAGAAGACTGTTACCGCGTATTGGGCCTGCTGCATGCCATGTACCAACCAATGATCAGTCGCATTAAAGATTACATTGCCATTCCAAAACCAAACGGATATCAAAGTTTGCACACGACCGTTATCACACCAACCAAACAAATCGTCGAATTCCAAATCCGCACCGATGAAATGCATGAATTCGCCGAACGTGGCCTGGCGGCAAGCTTTCACTACCACGAACAAAAAAATAGCAAAGACTACACAAAAAAGAAGGCTAGCTCGACCCTGCCCAGTCATATGCAGTGGATTACGCAGTTACAAGAAATCGCCTCGCGCCTCCGTGACAATGAAGACATCTCGGAAGCACAACTTAACATCGACTTGTTTGGTAACCGTATTTTCGTGTATTCACCCAAGGGCGATATTTATAACCTACCCGAAGGCGCGCTGCCGCTTGATTTCGCCTACCTCGTACATACAGACATCGCTCGTCACGCCTATAGCTTCCGCGTTAACGGCAACATCCACTCGTTCGACAAGCCGCTGCATAATGGCGACGTAGTCGAGGTGGTAACGCGAAAATTATCTCAACCCAAACAAGCCTGGCAAGACCTGGTCACGACAACCCATTCGCGCAGCAAACTACGTATGCAGCTAAAGCAACTGGGCGTTATCGAAAGCTTAACTGGCGCTGCCAACATCATTCGTCAAAAAACCTTACGCAAGAAACCAAAATCATAAGCGGTATGATAGTATAAACGTATATTACATAGTACGGAGATACGTCATGCAACCTGAACAAATCGTCCCTGGGCAACCTCAGCCAGTAGCGCAGCCCCATAACCCAGGTAAGACCCTTGGAATTGTCGGCTTCATCTTCGCTTTCGTCGGCCTTCACTTGGTCGGACTTATTTTGTCGATAATTGCCCTCGTTAAATCGCATGGCGCCGGCATGCGCAATGGGCTTGCCGTTGCAGGCATCGTACTAAACGCTACATTCATGGTAGTTGTTGTCCCTTTACTGGCGATCACTATTGTTGCCTACGGCGGTATCACAGCTAAAGCTAACTCAAACAAAGCCGCGGCTAATGCCTCAGCCGTGCAAAGATACGCCGAGGCTTTTAACGCCGACCAGGGCCGCTATCCCGATTCACTCAGTGACTTTGCATCAAGGACCGGTTCATCTGTGCTGCCAAGTTACATCACTATCATCGGCACCAATGGTGGCACGACCCTTGACCTTAACGACAGCACGGGTAACGAAAACATCTGGTATCAATACACTGGCAAAAGCGGCACTGCAACCGGTGGCAGAATTAGCTATTGGGACTTCAAAAATCAGAAACTCAGTGACACCGTTCTCTATGTCGGTGACGGCAGCACAGCATCAGATGAATTCCACGACGTGCAATAATTACTATGATCGAGCTTGAATAATCTGCTTGATGTCCTGAGCCTTCGTTTTCAAAAATTCTACTATTCTCGCATTCCCGACTGCAAAGTTCTTCGTGTCAATATCCCATACATCTCCCTCGAAGCTAACAATCTTGCCACCTGCTTCTCGAATAATAAGTGCTCCTGGTGCTCGGTCATGGGTGGCAGCGAGAGTATTGATGATCAGAGCGGCATCGAGCTTGCCTTCTGCCACGAGACTAAACGACCTGCCCATAGCACCAAGTGGCTGCAACATACGGATGCCATGAGGGCGAAGTACCATCTGCAGATCGGCGTAAATACTTGAACTAATATTATCAACTGCTGATTCAGCAATATCACGGTTGCTGACATGGATCGGCTGACCATTTTTGAATGCACCTTCACCCAAAATTGCAGTATATAGTTCATCCTCGACAAAATTATATATGACCGCTGCGACGGGCTGCCGCCCAACGATAAACGCTGCCATGTTTGTACAGTTCGGAACACCTCTCACAAAACTAGTTGTTCCGTCGATCGGATCAACTAGCCAAAACTGTTCAGTGTTGCCGATTTTTCCTGTTTCCTCACCCTGGAACCCGTACTCTGGATATGTTTCTTGCAACTTCAAGCGTAAAGTCTGCTCGACTTCAATATCTAACTCAGTAACCTGTGATTGGTCGGACTTTAGTTCAAAATCAATCCTGCCATATGATTCCAGCAACTTATCACGATAGCTTCGATAAACATCGATAATAAGCTGTTGTGAAGCCCTCAGCCGATCGTCGATTACAGTCATCCTACTTGCCTGCTCGTTCAATCGACACGCCAACCACTTTCATCGCAGCCTCGGCGTCACCCCATCCGTGCAGTTTTCCGTCAACGCCTGTCCAATCTTTCTTCCAGTCCTTGTAATGGGTATAAAAATGCTCGATAACCTTTTTAAAGTTCTCGCCCAGATCTGCCAAGTCCTTAATATGATCCTTGCTGACATCATCAGCAGGGACAACGATCAATTTCTCGTCCATTTCACCGTCATCTTCAAAATAAAGCACACCAATTGGACGCGATGGAACAACCGTACCATGTGGGACAGACTCATCAATGATTAACAGTGCATCCAGCGGGTCGCCATCATCACACAGTGTATCAGGGATGTATCCATAATCTGTTGGATAGCCCAATGTCGTGCCGTTAACGCGGTCCAAAAACAATCGTCCCGTCTCTTTATCAAATTCATATTTATTACGTTCGTTTTTGCGAATTTCGATAATAACGTTCACGATACCTTTGTCGACATTGCCTGTCGATACTTCTGAAATTGCTGCCATCTATGTATTCTCCTTATGTTTCATCTGTCGTATGTACCTATTTTACCAGCTTTTTAATAACCAAGGTATAATCGTAATGATATGTCATCTATTCCCAGGCTTCTGCTACCGACAACCTATGTCAGTGACGCTGCAAAACACATCCGAAGCGCAACAAAACGCGTTTCCTTTTTGTCGATGATCCTCAGCGATGACGCAACATCAGATGAGCTCATTGATGCACTTGCCGATGCCGCAGCGCGTGGTGTCACGGTCGAAATGGCAGCAGACGTTTATACCTATGCCGAACTAGGAGGATTCTTTTTCCCGACACAATTAAAAACACGCCAATCACGTTCCAGTACCCGCATGGGCAAGCGTCTGATTAAAAGCGGCGTTAAATTTACCTGGCTCGGCCGCTCCCACACTACTATCTTCAGTGGCCGCACCCACATCAAATGGTGTGTTGTTGATGACACCGTTTATTCATTTGGCGGCGTTAACCTATATAAAGCAGGCATCGAAAATGCCGATTACATGTTCAAGATTAATGACGCCGTACTGGCCGACAAACTCATCGACGAATTCCACCGTCTGGCTCGCGCCGATGCTGGCGATTACGCCTACCGCAGCCACAGCTTCAAACATAATGACGACACCGTGCTGATCGACGGCGGGATTGTTGGCGACTCGATTATCTATCGCCACGCTTGCAAATTGACAGCCGAAGCATCACATACCCTGCTTGTCTCCCAGTACTGCCCGAATGGCAAACTCGGCCGGCTCCTAAAAACCCATAACGCCGAACTCTACTTCAATCCTCCTCTCAATGCGGACGGTCTTAACCGCGCTGTCATTCGTATGGGCATGTTTTTTAGCGGCCTCAAAACACGCTACAGCCGCACACGTTATTTGCACGCAAAGTTTATGATTTTCACCATGCCCGATGGCCGCAAGATCGCCCTAACAGGGTCACATAATTTCTCAAGCACCGGCGTCCTCCTGGGCACGCGCGAAATTGCCCTGCAAACAGAAAACCCAAAGATTATTAAACAACTCGAGGATTTCTATAAAGAATTTGTCGCTTAAGCGCGGCTTTGTTCGTCAAGATATTCACGAATAGAAAGCGCGGCCGTAGCGCCTTCGCCGACTGCACTGGCAATCTGGGTGGTCGCGCCACTGCGCACATCGCCACTGGCAAAAATACCAGGAACGTTTGTTTGCATACGGCTATCTGTCTTAATCAGCCCCAATTCGTCCAGCTCAATACCGCTCCCGGCAATAAACTGTGTGTTTGGTTTCAGCCCAACAAATACAAAGACGCCGTCCGTTTCAAATACCGTCGGTACGCCTGCCTTAGTCGCTTTGACTGATGTGATCTTACCGTCGGTTGCAACAATCTCGTCGGTATTCGTATCCAGATGAACAGTAATTTTCCCTTGCTCGACATAGCGATCTAAATCATGCTGCAATACTTCGCTAGCTTTGATTGTGCTACGTACCAACAAATCAATATGGGTAGTAAATCGCGTCAAAAAGATTGCTTCCTGGAGGGCCGAATTACCGCCGCCAATGACTACCAGGCGTTTATCACGATAAAATGCACCGTCGCATGTTGCACAGTAATGTACGCCGCGGCCATAGTATTCTGCCTCACCCGGAACACCGATCTTCTTCCAATCACTTCCAGTTGCGATCAAAACCGTCTTGGCTTTTTGCTCGACACCATCAACAGTGACTACTTTAATATCGCCTTCATCACGGATTGCCGATATCTCACCAAATTCAATATGTGCGCCAAAACGCTCGGCCTGCTTTTCCAGCTGTGCGGCTAACGTCATGCCCTCGATCCCATCAGGAAAGCCAGGATAATTATCGACCATATCGGTGATGGCGGCTAAGCCTCCAATGGCGCCTTTTTCGTACAACACGGTATCAATATCTTCACGTGTTGTATATACCGCAGCTGCAAGCGCGCTGGGACCGGCACCAATCATGATTACGTCTCGAATCTTTTCGTCTGTCATACTATTTCCTTTACTATACCAAGTATAGCATTAAAAACTTCCGCGTTGATAATATTTCAATAGCTCTGCCGGCACTTCTGGCTGTGCAATCGCTGTTGGCGTCGGGATCACCATCATAACGAACTTCAGTGGTGTATTTGCACCAATTTTGTCGCCGCTCCCTGATGCTCCATATGCCTTGTCAGACGGAATCGTTAGTTCTCGAATACCACCGACTTTCATGCCAACGACGCCCTCACTCCACCCGGTAATCACACCGCCCGGCTGTGCGGTAAATGGTGCCTTCAGCGTCGTGCCGTCAATTGACTGATCAAAAATAACGCCGTCTGGGTTCCATCCAATGTAATAAGCTGTAAAGCTGGTGTCCTTTGCAATCTCTGCGCCATCTCCGATTTTCAGATCCTCGGTTTTCAGCTGTGTAACAGATGCTTTATCAAATGCACCCACCCGTGATGCAAATGGGCTAAACGTTCCAAAATACATGTTTGACAGTTCGGTCGCCTGGGTAGCAACCTTTTTTTGATATTCATCCTGCGCCGTTTGGTACTGCGCTGTTAAATCCGCCAGCTTCGCCTGGTCGGTCGCCTGATTTTTTGGTGACAATATAAGTGCGATGAACCCAGCCAACGTTCCAACTGTCAAAACAATTGCAATAATCCAAATTCCCACGCGTTGAGCCATATGTGTCGCCATCAAAAATATCTCCCTATCTGTCGCAAACTATTACCTCCATTATATCAAATTTTGGTGTCATTTATTGCTATACTGTCGTTATGCTTGATCATCATCTTCAACGTTCTATCGTCTATACACTCGCCTTCGCTGACAGTCTGCGCTTCAGCGAACTTCAACCTGACGACATAGACAGTAAACTATTTACGTATCACCTTAAAAAAGTTATCGCCGAAGGCCTTGCCGTAAAAAATAGTGATGGCACGTACTCACTTACCCCACAAGGCCGTCGCGTCGGTAAGGGCGCGCTTAAAAAACAAGACCGTTTTATTGACCGAGCGTATTCAATCTTGCTACTCGTCGTGCGTCGCAAAAGCGATGGCGCCTGGCTGTTATATACGCGTAACAACCAGCCACTTCGTGGGTTGTCAGGGTTCATGCAGGCCCAACCTCAACCTGACCAAGACAGCGCAGCAACCGCTGCTCGGGCCCTGCACACCAATACGGGGCTGACAGGCGAATTCAGCTACGTCAGCAGTGGCTACTTTAGCATCTATTCGGGCGATGCACTTGAAAGCTTTACTCACTTTACGCTACTGGCCTGCGATGACGTCATGGGTGATCTTGCGGCACATGACGAGTTAGGTGAATACTCCTGGCAGTTATTCCCAAACTTTGACGATCCCTCAATGCTCCCAACGGCACAGACACTGAGCGAGCTCTACCTCCACCCTGATGTTACATTCGTCGAAGAGACATTTCGCCTTTAGCGTACTTCCTCGTAAGCTGCTTCAAGTGCTTCGAACGCATCATCTGGTGCTTCACGTCGCCATGCGACCGACAGGTCACTATCCGGGTCAGCCAATTGCGCAATCGATGGGTGCGTCCCCATGCGCGTTCCCAGGACTCTTGCTTGTTCAACAATATTCAGTGATATAGTCCGGGCGGTCGCCTGTGCATCGAACGCGCTCTGACCTATAAAGGTATCGCCAAAACGGATACACCCTAGCTCAAGACACGTGTTACCCATTGCGCGACCAAAGACGACATTGCTGCGTGGGCGCGGGGCGCGGTTTAGTTTTGCAGCAATTAACACTTCGGCATATCCCGCTGCCTCGACCAATCCCTGCTTCGATGCCTCAATCAGGCCGCTACGATCTTGTCGCCAGTCATTGTCATCATGTGCCACAACCGGCAGCTTCATACGACGGCGCATGCTCGCCGCTCCACGGCCAAAACTATACCAACTGCTGTTCATGCCACCGATCGCGATCAAATGACTGGCAAAATCAACGCCTTCTGGCGTATGCACGCGGTCTAAAATCGCACTAGCCATCACCAGTCCGCGGCGCTGTTGCTCCAGTAATAATGTGCCCGTCGGCAGACCACGGCGGCGCTCCGCTTCTTCACGGTCACGCGTCCGGGCAGGGGCATAGTGCTGCTCGGGCAGCAACTCGCTTAAATGTTTGGTTGGTAAATCGAAATCTGTGTAGGGTAATGTATTCATGCCACTAGTATCAGCGAACCTCCCTAGTATTGCAGTGAACACTTTTTCACTAACTAAATAACTATTGCGTCAGTTGCGGCAATTACCGCTTTTGTCACAGCACTAACCACGGTGCTTGCATCGTCACCGGTGAGCGTCCGGTCGGTAGCAGTCAACGCAATGCGTATTGTGATATTTTTTGTCAGCTTATCTTCTGACTGGTATATATCAACCGGTGTGATACGACCCGTAATCGTCTGGGTCGAAAGAACTTCGTTTGCCACATCGACAATTCGTCCATACGTTATATCGTCAGTGACTTTAAAGCAGATGTCCCGTTCGGTGCCAGGATACTTACTCAGCGGCGTATAACTGTTTTCGGCCACCTCACTCAGCGTCAATAGCGCTCGCGGTGATATTTCAAATCCGGCCACGTAATCAGGCAGTTTAAAGGCTTTTTTGACCGATGATTTAAACTCACCAACAACACCAATACGCTCACCGGTTGCCTGATCAAATATGCGCGCACTACGCTTTGGCTCGAACGGCTGCGTCACCGGGTAATCACTATCGGCTTCAAGTGGGCTATACGCAAATGTCAGACCCAGGTGTTCGGCAATAAATGTCAGATAATACTTCGCATCGTAGTATGCGCTGCCAACCGACTTTTTCGATGCAATGACAAATCCCATGCTATCAAGTTCCTTTGGCACCTTTTCATCGGTTACCTCGTGACGCTTTGTGTGGAACTTATTCAGCTCAAACAGCGCAAACGGACCATATCCCGCCTTAATATTGGGATGCACTTGGCTTAGCAAGCTTGGTACGATACTTTGACGATAATACTGCAGGTCTGGGCTAATCGAATTGGTAATACGATAGGCGTCCGTTTCGTCCTGGCCGGCCTTTTTCATCAAATCACCGTGCACAAAGCTATACGTCAGCACTTCATTTGCGCCGGCTCGAACCAATACGTTTCTCAGGCGCGTACGCAGTTGATCGAATGCACTTGGACTGACTGCGGTGAAATCTCGTGCAGGAACGGTAAGTGGGACTAGGTCGTATCCACCAATACGGCCGACCTCTTCAATAATGTCCTCTGGGATATGAATATCCGCCCGCCAAAATGGAGCATCGACCGACAAAGTGTCTTTATCAACCTGGACTGCGGCGAATTCAGCCAACCGAAGTGTCGCTTCGATTGCGCTCGTTGTCAGCGTCGTACCAAGCAGGCGATTAATACGTTCAGTCGTAATAGTAATCGTCGATGGCTTGGACGATGTGCCAGTTGCCTCGCCAACATCGCTTTGGCGCTTCGCACCTGCCCACTCTTCCATCAGCGTCACCGCATCGGCCAACACTGGCGCACCAAGTGCCGCTGGCTGGCCTTTTGTAAAGCGCGTAATCGCCTCACTAAAAATACCATGTCGCATCTGCGTCGCGCGCAGACTGTACAGGTTAAACGTCGCGCTCTCAACAATGATGTTTTTGGTCGTGTCGTCAATGACGGTGTTCGCACCACCCATCGCGCCGGCAAGTCCCACGGCCGTATCTCCTGCTGCGATCACGATATCCTCGGGCGCTAATTCAATCACTCGCCCATCCAAAAGTTCGAGTGTCTCGCCTTTCTTACCACCGCGGACGTGTATTTCATTTTTACCGCCGCCTACTGCAAGCAGCTTGTCATAATCAAACGCATGGAGCGGTTGGCCGGTCAGCATCATCAGATAGTTTGTGACGTCGACGACCGCATTAATCGGCCGTACGCCAACGCGCGCCAAATACGTTTGAATTTCAAGAGGGGAGTGACGGCTACCATCTGCCTCGCCCATCACAACTGCCTGGTACCTGGCTGAAAGATCAGGATTATCGATGACGATTTTTGGTGTTTCAATGCTCCCGGTTTTCTTGCCATATTCTGGCTGAACGTGCGCCAACCATTCAGGCGTCACAAATGCTTTGCCAGAAATCGCCGCGACTTCGCGCGCAAAGCCAATAATGCCAAATGTGTCAGGTCGATGTGTGAGCGATTTGTTTTCGATATCCAGCAAATAATCATTCAGTTCATACACGTCAGCAAATTTACTGCCTGATACAACTTCTTTGTCGATTTCAATGATCCCAGTATGATCGTCAAATAGGTCCAGTTCTTTAGCGCTGGCGAGCATACCGTTACTAACAACGCCGCGCAGGTTCTTAGCAGTCAGCACAAATGGCTCGGCGTCGCCAAACGTCTCGGGCACAACCGCGCTCGGCGGCAACCATACAGCCAACATACCAACACGCACGTTTGGCGCACCGCAAACTACTTGGACCAGGCCGTTACTGTCGCGCTCAACATCTTTCACCACTCCACCATCATCAATCTTCGTCAGGTTCAAATGGTCAGTGCCTTCAAGCGGCCCCGCCTCCGCGACGCGCACAATAATGACATCTTTGTACTTCTCGCTCAGGTCGGTCACACTTTCGATCTCAACCAAACGAGCACCAATAAGTGTCGTCAACTGATCAATCGGCATATCAATGTCGGTAAATTTCTTTAACCAGTTAATAGAAATAATCATGATACAAACTTCCTCAAAAATGCTAGCTTCCCTGACTCAAAATGACGCAGATCTTCAATGCCATA
>ERZ724509.881-NODE-881-length-11993-cov-5.483414_pt1 | contig 11993 bp, 13 predicted proteins | sample MGYA00376042_ERZ724509 | MGnify/ENA primary metagenome ERZ724509 (study PRJEB28724, sample SAMN07190887) | wastewater metagenome | isolation source: effluent of sewage treatment plant in Hong Hong | place: USA: Christiansburg, Virginia | collected 2016-03-01 ...
CGCCAACAAAGGAGGCGAGCACAAACCCAAGGACACAAGCCATGACGGATGAAGAGAAGATGAAACTGGCGCGGGAGTGTGCCGCTAAAACATTTGACGACCGGGCTCGCAATTTCCTCAGCTGGTCCAAGACGGAGCGCCATTATGCCAACGCTATTCGACAAGGAGAGCGTGACTATTACGACGAAGTCCAATCCGCTCTAGCCGCCATCAACGCGCTCGCACCGCGTCTGGAGGAGGCGGAGAAGCTGTTGCGGGAGATCAGTGAACAATCTGACGGAATTGTTCAACGCCTCGCTGATCGTGATATGAGCGAAAGCGACGCCGTTTGGTGTAAGCTATTTGCTGCGTATCGTGACAGTGCAGACGCCTTCCTCAAGCAAGGTGAAGCGTCATGACTGGCATAGCAACCATAGGGAATTATATACATGACTACCGATAATCAGCCGAGCGAAGTGACCTACCGCCCTGACCTGGTGATCTATCACGACAAGTGCATGGACGGCTTCACTGCCGCTTGGGCGATCTGGAAGCGGTGGGGCAATGCGCCAGAATATGTTGCTCGGAATTATGGGATGGCACCACCTACACCGCTATCGGGAAAACATGTCCTGATCGTTGATTTCTCGTTCCCTGAACACGTGCTGCGAGACATGGTGAAGAGTGGTGATGCGGCCTCGATTGTAATCCTCGACCATCATAAGACAGCGCAGGCTGATCTTGAGCCGTTCGCGCGCTTCAAGAACAAGCCCGAACGCTTCACCCCTCCTGTTGTTGCCAGCATGATTGCCGATCTGGCGCGTGGTGGCTACCCGCCGATTCTTGCGCTGTTTGACATGGAACGCAGCGGCGCGGGGATGGCTTGGGATTTTGCCAATTACGACGCGGAATTGCGACTGTCACGGCCAATGCTGGTCGATATGGTGGAGGATCGCGATCTCTGGCGGTTTGCATTGGGCGATGGCGGGAAGTTCCTGCATCTGGCGCTGACCAGCGGCGAGACGACACTCCCGCGATGGGATGAAGCCGACCGCAATATCGACGCCTTCATTGATCGCGGACAGGCCATCGCCTCCTACCGTGACAGCTTGGTTGAGGAGATTGTCCAGCGCGCCGTAGTTGTCGTGATCGATGGAGAATATGGCATGGGGGTCGATTGTCCTTATGCGCTGGCGAGCGATGTTGGTCACCGCCTTCTCAGCGATTGGCCTGATACCCGCTTCGCCGCTGCCATCGTGCGCAGCGAGCAGACTGTCAGTTACTCGCTGCGCTCCAGCGATGATCGCGCCGATGTGTCGGCTATCGCACGGAAGTTCGGCGGTGGTGGGCACCGCAATGCTGCTGGCTTCAAGGTGCCGAGAACATGACAGGGACTCAAGTATATAATTCCCCAACCATAGCCAAGGGGCTGAGTGAGGCGCAGAAACGGGCTATAATCGAAGGACGTGTGGCAGAATGTTATGTCAAGCATCCTGATGGCACAAAGTGTCCTAATTGCGCGACGTGGCCCTTCAAGAAAGGCGGCGCTTCCACTTTCATCGAAATAATGCGCGCCTATCTGGAGAACAGCCATGACGCGGGATGATGTGGAGGCAATCAGTTTTGAGAGGGAGACAGGAAAATGAATACGCGTAAAGTTATGGCGCTTGCCGCTTTGTTGGCAGCAGTAACACCGCTGGGAGGTTGTCAGGAGAGGACATACACGTCGAGAGAGCCTGACCACGCTTTGCCAACGAAAAGCGATGCTGACATCGCCATCGAGGAATATGCCAGTGAAAACGGTATGACGGCAGAGGCTGCAAAAATTGAGATTCAAAAGCAGCAGGAAATTCAAGCAGCGCAATCAAAAATCGATGCTGTGCGCCATGCCGACAAGTCGCTTAACTGGATGCGTATCGGAATAAGCACAGGCAAATTCTCCGAAAGCATTAACGGACAAGTTTACAAAACCAATGTCGAGTGCGTCGCCATGTCCCTATCAGAGGCGAATGTTTGCCTGCCAATTCGGGCGTTGCCGGAATCGTATTGGAATGCGGCAAAGTGAGCACTGATCGCCAAAGCAGGAGAATGAGATGAACATCGAAACACTTGGGTACGAAGCCGGAGAAGTGTGCAACCGCAAAGGCTGCGCTGGCATCATAGGTGAAACGCACATGCCAGATGGCGAATGCTCCTGCCATTTGTATCCGCCCTGCGGTGTCGTGGCCGATCCGGATGAGGGTTATTGCGATAGCAGTACCTGCGTTGCAGCCTGTTTCGAGGATCACGATCCAGATCAAGCACGAGGCTACTATCGGCACCATGCCACCGCCGCCCTGTCCGCAATTGGGGAGGTGGAGCATGGTTGAGGTGACAGAGGCGATGGTGGCTATTTCAGAGCCTGATATGTCTGGTGGTTTCGAGGGTGATGTGTGGTTTGGTCATCCCGAAAAGCGAACGCTTGGCACTCACGTTTGGCGGGTCGGCACTTGGCACCGATTGCCGTCAGAAATTGAAGCCGTGCTTTCACTGCTCGCAAAGGCGAGAAAGCAGCGCGACACGGCTATCGAAGGTCTTGTTTTGGCAGCCAGTGCACTTGAGCGCGGAACCCACCAAGATTTTCAAGACGAAGCGCGCGCAGAGATCACAGCCATGATCGCCAAAGCAGGAGAATGAGATGAACACCGAAACACTGGACAGGCTGGAGGCGTTGCTGGCGAAGTCCGCTGACGGCCCGTGGCACGTTGTCCTCTATGGCGATGGGGATAGCCTTGTCATTCACGACGCACGCGAGGAATATCGCGTTTGCTTCATGGCGACACCGGGCAGCGATGAAGGCTCCATGGAACAGATTGAAGCACATGCTAAACTGATTGCTGAAATGCGGTCGGCCCTCCCCCCTGTCCGCTTCACGCGGGAGGATGTGGAAAAGGTAGCCATCGCGCACGCTGAGGCATGGTTTTACAAAGGCATATGGTCAGACTGGCGTGAAAGCCAGCGCGATATGTGGCGCAGAGGCGCTCGGGATGCCCTGTCCGCAACCACTCCCCCTTACCGATCAAAAATGTAAATTCCCATCTATCGCTTGACGATACTTTTCGCTAATGTCCTGCCGTCACAAGGTGGGGGTTCGACAATGCACCGCGGTAACGACGTCACAGCATACGGCAATAAACTGCGCTCCATCGCGGCTGCGAGCCTGCCGGCAGAGATTCCAGCCGGAGCGCGCGGCATCATCCCGGATGCTGACGGGACAATCTCAATATCCGATCGTGACGGATCCAATGTGCAGTCAGGATTCCCCGTTCGCGCCGGTGTTGACATCCCGGTTGCAGCCGAGCGCATTGTCTCTGTCAGTGGACCAACCAAGATATTCTACACGCTGGCGGTCTAGCGGAGCATGGGCTCGCATAGCCACAGACATTCTTACGGTTCCGGACGCGCGGGCGCAGGCGGCGCCGTTGGGCCAGGCTTCCCTTCGTACCTAAATGCTGATGCGACCGGCCCTATCCTGTCAATCAGCGGCGGGCTGACGTCTTATCCGCCAGTCTTGACCGTCGATCTTCTGTATGCTGCCCAGACCGTTGGCGATACCATGCGCGTTGTCGCGGCGTCCGATGTCGCGTTCACGACGATCTTGCTGGACGTCAATTTCACGTTGACCGGTGTTCCCGCCACTGACACGGCGGCGCTCAACAGCGCCCTTGCGCCGCTCAACAGCGCAGCGGTCCGTTACATCCGCGTGCATTGCATCGGCTGGAGCAACGTCGTCATGCACGGCAATGCGACGCCCACGACTATCACGTCGAGCGCGACGCCTGCTGTTGACGAGCTGGCGCCTTTGAACTTCGCGTTGACGGCAAATCAGCCCATAATCCACTGGGACATCGTGTCAGGCGAGGATTATCCGTACTTTGCTATTGACGGCAACATTTTGCGCTGGAGCGGCGGCTCCGGTGATTACGAGGTTAAAGCCTCGTACCTAGTGGTTGTCAGAGCTACAAACCTTGCTGGCTTGACCACCGATCAAATAATCACATTGTCGTTGAACGATGTCGATGAAATCCCGAACGCATTCTCGTTCGCGCCCGTATCCGACGCGGCGCTTAGCACGCAGTACGAAAGCAACATTATCAATATCGACGGCATGGCTCCCGGCATTGTCGTCAACGGGACCATCTCGGGCGCTGAATGGCGGAAGAACGGTCTCGCATACCAGCCCGCAGGCAATGCTACATTCACTGTAGGTGACACGCTTCAACTCCGTCGCACATCCGCTGCTACAAGTGGAACGCAGCTAGTATCGACCGCCAGCGTGGCGGGCATTATCGCCAACTGGACAATCACCACGCCGATTGATCTGGGCCTGCCGCAGTCTGCATCCGTGGGGCTGTATTTGAGAGTTGATGACAGCGCCACGCTATTCACTGATATCAATGCAACTGGCGCGGTCAACGATGGCTCACCGGTAGGCATGATGTTTGACAAATCTGCCGCGTCTTTCCATCTGTCAACAGCGGCAAACGACACGACCCGGCCTACATACAATGCCAATGGCGGCTATCCAAGGCTTGATTTTGACGGGGTTAATGACTGCCTCCGCAGGCTCGCGGGTATGTCGCTCTATACGGCGGCAGGATACACAGCAGCCATAGCAATGCGTTCCAACGGCAATGCAACAGGTCGATACTTTGTTGCTGGCGGTAATGGATCGCAGACCAATACCATTTTTGGCATGTTTGGCAGCTACCCGGTCACGGCAGCGGATGCGGCCAATACCTACAGGACTGACACAGGGACTAACCCCTCTGGCACTGGTTCGGTAGTCTCAAGCAGCGCCTTCAATGGCACTGATGTTGTCCTGATCATCGTCGATACGGGCACGACGCTCACCATGTGGAAAGACGGCGTTGCAGGAACGACACGTACCTACACGCGAACTGGCAATATCACCATCGACCGCTTTGCGATTGGCGCGTTGTTCAGGCAGCTATCCGCAGTATCATGGTTCGCTGGCGGCCTATACGCGCTCGCGGTCTGGCCCGGTGTTCAACTTAATTCGTCCGAACGCGCTCAAGTACTGACGACATTCGCGGCAACTCAAGGAAGGACTTTGTAATGGGGGCTCCACTTCTCGGAACGTGGAAGCTGTCGCGGCTAGAGCAGCACGCGGGCGGATTTGTCACAGACATTTCGATTTCAAGTGACGGCCTGCGTAAGACTATTGGGACTGATGTGTTCGCGGGATACGTGCGCGACAATGACGACCCGGAGTGGCGCTGCGTGTTTACTGAACAGACAATGCAGCCCGCCGATTATGCGTACATCCCGCCCGCGACATCAAAAACAGGTCAAGGCAATCTGGTCGGATGCAAGTCCATCCAGATCGCGCCATCGGACAAAAATCGCATCTATGCCGTTGCGCACGGCTATTTGTTCAAGATCGACATCGGCGCGGCCCCTGCCAAAACCATTACGGCAACCCGCTGCAATTTGTCGCAACGTCGGATTGATCCAAACAAGGGGAATGATCGGTTCTGGTCATCGGGGATCGCAATCCACCCGACGAATAAAGACATCTGCATTCTCGGGACTGACAATGATGGCGTCTGGTACACGACTGACGGGGGCGTATCGCCAATGGTCCAAGTTAGCGGACTTCCGCCCTGCCAGTCCAATAACAACCGATATATGGTCGCGATTGACAGGACGGACGGAAACTATGTCTATATTCACGTATTCGGCTCCGGCCTGTGGCGCTCAACAACAGGAGTAACGGGGTCCTTTACTCAAGTCACGGGCGGGCCGCTTAGCTGCACCTGTATGCGCTTCCTGAATGACGGAACGCTCTATATCGGGTCGGACGCCGTAAGAGACGGCAGCCGGAACAATATCTGGAAGCTGACGCGCGCCGGGGCATGGACACAGTTGACCATCCCTCAAATCGACATCGCGACGTTTGATTTCAACCCGGCAGTGCCGGGACATCTTGTCGGTATGAATACAGACGGCGCAATGGCTGTAAGCTTGGATTATGGACTGACGTGGCTGGGCAGCAACAGTTCTTACAATACAGCTTACCCCCCAAACGCACCGATCAGTCGGGGTGGCGGCGAAGTCCTGTGGGCACAGCATCGCAAGGACAGCCACTTCACGGCGCAAATACGATTTGACACTGCGACTAGTGGCCGGTTGTGGATCACGAACGGAATTGGCACGGCATACTGTGACACTGTGCCGACTGTCTGGAATACTGCGCCGGGACCAACATGGATCGACTGGTCCAAGGGAATTCACGAGCTGGTCGGCACCAATCACTTTGTTAATCCGAACACCGGAACTATGTTTTGCATTGACGGTGATAAGCCTATCTGGCGTGATGCACGCCGCGCTGGCGGGTTAACGCCTCTGTGGCCGTTCTGGAACGACACTCTGGACGGGAAGAATAAGCCGCACTCAAAGGACACGCCGCAGGGGCACATGATCGACTACGCGATTGACGATCCTAACTGGCTCGTTGCGTGCGTCGGTCGTGTCGGTGGTTATCATTGCTTTTCTGCTGACGATGGTAAGCGGTGGGATGAGTGGACAGGGCCGTTCCCCGGTGGAGGCATGATCGAGGGCGGGAGTATTGCCGTCTCGAACAAGGATAATGTTATCATTGCTCAAGCCCGCTCAACGCAGGGTAGGGTCATATACTCGCTGAACGCCACACAAAAAGACGCGGTGTGGACTGACATTAACCTAGGCGGTGTCACTCCAATAACATCGACTAGCATAGCTGTGTGGCTTCACAGACGTATCCTGACATCGGACAAGACACGCCCCGGTGTGTTCGCGATCCTGATCAACAACGTGAACCCTGCCACAAGTCAGACGCCACGGATAGATGGGTCCTGTGGGCTCTGGGTGACAACCAACGGCGGCGTCAACTGGACCAAAACGTACAACGGCGTCATCGGATTTGGCCCTAATCCGGGGGCGATTGCTGGGAAAGACACGCGCCAATTCTGGCAAGCCAAGCTGTCATACATTCCGGGACGACCGGGCGAGTTGCTCTACAACCCGCACGCTACTGACAGTGATGCTCCCGACGACGAGTTTTACCATATCACCAATGATGGCGCTAACGTGACATCAATCAGGCCGACCGAAATCAAAATGATGCGGTGGTTTGACTATGGCAAGAACATCGTTTCGGGCGCTCCGTATCCCGCCGTCTATTTCTACGCGAAAGTCAACGGGGTTTGGGGAATGTATGTCACATTCGACTTCTTCGCCACGACCCCGCAGATGATCGCATCTCAGTATCCGGGCGGGTGGTTGGATCGCATCAACAATGTAGGTGGGGATCTTTACCGACCCGGCGTGTGTTATTACGGGTGCGGCGGTTCCGGCCACTTCAAGCTGGAATACGGATACCGGATTTGATGAAGCGGCAGCGGGGCCGTGAAGATCAGCTACAGAAGTCGGTTGGGATAAGCGCCATGCCCAAATAAAACGGGGCGGCAGATTGCTCCACCGCCCCGCGACCCGATTGGAGAGAGGGCGCGACTTTCATGAATGGAAAGCCGGTTGAGTTCAAGACCTTTCCGTAACCGAACATAGGGTAAATTTATGGCATCCCCCAAAAAGCCGCCAGCAACCCCGAAGAAGGAATATGAGCCTCAGTTCTCGGACGAGGTGAAACAATTCATCGTTCGCGAGTTTGCTGCCTTCGCCAAGCCGAAAGAGGTTGTGGCCGCGCTGAAGGAAAACTTCGACATCGAGACCACCAAGCTACGGTTGAGGCGGTATGATCTGGGTGCCGCATATGGCCGGCGCGATGATTCCCGCCTGTCCCAAGAATTGCAGATCATATTCCAGGAGGCGCGTGAAGCCTATCTCGATGAGGTCGCGCGCATTCCCATTGCAAACCGCGCCTATCGTCTCGCTCAATTGACCAGGGTGGTTGACGAGGAGTGGGAGAAGTCTGCTGCCGAACGTGATCCGAACGTCATCGCCAAGGCGCTGGAGCAGGCGGCCAAGGAAGTCGGCAACGTCTATACCAACTCAGTCTCGGTGCGCGGCACATTCTCGCCTGAGACCGCTGTCTCCGTTGACCAGATGGCGATCGAGGAACGGCGCAACATGCTGGTTGATCGTCTGTCGGAAGCCTTTGGCCGCATGAAGCCTGCGCGTGTCATCGAGGTCAAGAATGCTGGGAGCTGACGGTCTTGCCGGGCTGATTTGCGAGGGGCTGGGCATCGACCCTGCCGATGTGAACGTCGATGAGCTGGTGTCATCGCTCGATGAGGAAACCCTCAACACCATGCTCGCCCAAATCGTCGAGGCGGAAGAGCGCGAGAAATGGAACAAGTTCACATCGCTGTTTCCCGACAAGGGGCCGCTGCGCCGACAGCTTTACCCAAAGCACATGGAATTCTTCGAGGCTGGTGCCACCAAGCGCGAGCGACTGTTCATGGCTGGCAACCGCGTCGGCAAGTCCGTTGCCGGTGGGTTTGAGACAACGTGCCACCTGACCGGGCGCTACCCTGAGTGGTGGAAGGGCAGGAAATTCCGCAAGCCGATCCGCGCATGGGTTGCTGGCGACACCAATGAAACGACGCGCGACATTCTTCAACATCTGCTGCTTGGCGATGTTGTAGGCGACGGGCCGGGCCGTGGGCTGGATGGATCCGGCTTGGTTCCGCGCGAATGCCTGGGCAAGCCAACATTCAAGCGCAATGTGGCGGACATGGTGGACACCATCCCCATCAAGCATGACAATGGGCGCTGGTCGAGCCTCGCCTTCAAATCCTTCGATCAGGGCCGCAAGAAGTTTCAGGGCACGGCCAAAGAGCTGATTTGGCTCGACGAGGAATGCCCGATGGATGTTTATGGCGAGTGCCTGATCCGTACCGCAACGACACGCGGTATCGTCATCACGACGTTCACGCCTCTATCCGGCCTGACTGAGTTGGTTCTGTCGTTCATGCCTGAGGACATGAAGCCGGACGCATGAAAAAGGGAAAATGCGTCCGGCTCCCGTGGAGCGCGGCCCGCCTTGTTGCAGCCTGAGGCGGGGAAGAATTACCAACCGGCAGGCACAGGCATATCCGTTGCACCGCCGCATCCAAGACCTTTGCCTTACCATCAAAAATCGGTATATGAAAGTGGGGAGAGGCGCTGATCTATCTTTATAGGTGCGCCGCTTTGTCACTTGAGGAGTTGCAACAGTCAAAAGCCGGGACGCGGGTTATCAATAACCCGGCGTCGGCAAAGCACGTCACGATGTGCGGCTGGGATGACGTCCCCCATCTCGACGAGCAGACCAAGAAAGAGTTGCTGGAATCAACGCCCGTCCATCTGCGCAAAGCGCGCATGGACGGCGCTCCGTCGCTTGGGCAAGGTGCGATCTACACCACGCCAGAGGAAGAAATCCGTGTCGAGCCGTTCCGCATCCCGGCCTATTGGGCAAGGGCATATGCGCTCGACGTGGGCTGGAACAGAACGGCGGCGATTTGGGCGGCCATCGATCGCGACACCGATACCGCCTATCTCTACTCCGAACACTATAGGGGGCAGGCTGAGCCCGTCGTCCATGCCGAAGCCATCAAGGCGCGCGGTGAATGGATTCCCGGCGCAATCGATCCTGCCGCGCGTGGCCGCAGCCAGATTGATGGCAAGAACCTCCTCCATCTTTACCGATCGCAAGGGCTGAGCCTTACGCCAGCCGATAACGCCGTCGAGGCAGGCATCTTTGACGTCGGCCAGCGGCTTTCCATGGGCAAGCTGAAGGTGTTCTCGACGTGCACCAACTGGTTTGCCGAATACCGGCTCTATCACCGCGACGAGCATGGCAACGTCGTCAAGAAGCGCGACCACCTCATGGACACGACACGGTACGTCATCCGCACCGGCCTGCGCATCGCCATCACACAACCCGTCCAGATTGTGCCCACCGGCACCTCTGTTGCTGATCCCATTGGAGGCTACTGACATGCTTGCCGACGACACCCTTGACGTTGAGATGACGGAATTCGAGCGCATCGAGGCCGAGGAAGAAGAAGCAAAGCGCAAGCGGCGTATTGCTGAGGCTGCGACCGGCATCATCCAGCGCCTCCAGGGCAAGGCGCGTGATTATGTGGCGGCGCGGAAACTCGTCGAAGAGCGATGGCTGGAGGACATCCGCGCCTATCAGGGCAAGTATGATCCCGAGATTGAGGAAATGCTGAAGGCTGCGGCCCGCTCCGGCAGTCCGCGCTCACGGGCATTCGTCAAAATCTGCAAGTCAAAGACCGACGCATGGGAAGCGCGCCTCTCCGATCTCCTGTTTCCGGCTGATGACCGCAATTGGGGCATCAACCCGACGCCCGTTCCCAGCCTTACGGAATCGGCGGAGCGCGCGGTCAAAGCCATGCAGGAAGCCGAACAGATTGCGGAACAAAAGACGCAAGAGGCCAACAACCTTTCGGCCAATGGCGCTGACGCAACCGCCGCGCTCAATGAGGCGACCGCGGCTGGCGCGCAGGCTGTTGCCGCCCGGACAGCGGCGCAAGAGGCACAGGGCCGGATGCAGGAGGCCAAGAAGCGCTGCGAGGCCATGGTCAAGGAAATCGATGACCAGGTGACGGAATGCCTCTATCCAAAGCGCTCGCGCGACGTCATCCGCGACGGCACGCGTCTTGGTGTCGGCATCATGAAGGGGCCGATGGTCGCCAACCGCGCGGCCCGCACATGGGGCGAGAAAGAGGGTGGCGGCTTCGAGCTGTCATACAAGCCCGACGAGCGTCCGGAATATCTGCGCGTTGACCCGTGGCATTTCTTCCCGGATCCAAACGCCACGAGCGTTGAGGACATGGAAGACAGCCTTGAGCGGCACCTTCCGACACAGCGCGACTTGCGCCGCATGGTCAAGACCCTTGGCTTCGACGAGGCCGCTGTCCGCGAATTGCTGGAGGAAGGACCGGGCAACGCGCTCGACGTCGATCTCAACTATCTGAACCAATTGCGGGCGATCACGGGCGAAGGCGACGCGATCAAGGGCCGCTACATCATGTGGGAGTATAACGGCCCGCTTGAGCGTGACGAAATCTGCGCGCTGCTCGAAGCGTGCGGACGCACAGACGACGCCAAGGACTTTGCCGAGCATGGCGACATTCTCGACGAGCATATGGTGACGTTGTATTTCTGCAACGGTCGCCTCCTGAAACTCGCTGAGCATTACGTTCTCGATTCCGGGGAATGCCTCTATTCGGTGTTCTCATTCTCGCCGGGCGAAGCATCGATCATGGGCGCGCGCGGCGTGCCGAACCTGATGCTGGACAGCCTGCGGGCGCTCAATGCCGCGTGGCGCATGATGCTCGATAACGCGGCACTGGCAACGGCCCCGCAAATCGTCGTCGATAAGAAGCAGCTCACGCCCGAAGATGGTCGCTGGAGACTGTCGGCGGGTAAGGTGTGGGTGCGGACGGGCGAGGACATGGGCTCTCAGCACCGCGCCTTTGATGTGTTCAATCTGCCGATCAACCAAGCGCAGATTGCAGGCATCATTGAGCTGGCGCTCAAGTTCATTGACGAAGAAACAAGCCTTCCGCTGATTGCCCAGGGCGAACAGGGCAGCCATGTCACGCAGACTATGGGCGGCATGACGATGCTGTTCAATTCGGCAAACGTCGTGTTCCGCCGCGTCGTCAAGAATTGGGATGATGACGTCACCTCACCGAACATTCGCCGCCTCTACGACTGGAACATGCAGTTCAGCCCGAAAGAGGAAATCAAGGGCGACATGCAGGTCGAAGCGCGCGGCACGTCCGTTCTCCTCGTCCGCGAGGTGCAGTCGCAAAACCTCATGGTTATCGCAACGCAGTGGACCGGGCATCCCATCCTCGGTGCTGCGGTCAAAGCCTATGGCGCTCTGCGCATGGCAATCCAGTCGCTTGGCATCTCGCCGGACGACATCCTTGAGACCGAAGAGGATTTCAAGAAGAACCTCGCGGCACAGGCCGGTTCTGCCGAACAGAGCCCGGACA